>ENA-OVGB01000004-OVGB01000004.1-human-gut-metagenome-genome-assembly--contig:-NODE-4-length-225041-cov-16.428511_pt1 | contig 225041 bp, 203 predicted proteins | sample MGYA00237767_ERZ505413 | MGnify/ENA primary metagenome ERZ505413 (study PRJEB26158, sample SAMN06016410) | human gut metagenome | biome: human gut; feature: ankylosing spondylitis patient; material...
AGATTACAAATCACGTGCTCTGGCCAACTGAGCTAAAGAGGCGGGTGGGTAAGCTACTTACATCGCGCCGCTACAACCAACTACCTTTGCTACGTTCCCGTCCTGGAGGATTCGAAGGGAGCTGGCCGTGCAAGACTTACCCGTATTGCGGGTGCAAAGGTAACAATAAAGTTTGAATTACAATGTATTATGGAGTCCGGTATTGGTATTTTAACTTATTTTACAATATTATTAGCCCGCGCAATCATTTATATCCACCATCTCACCTATTTATATATATAAACAAAACCTGCCTGTCTCAAACCTTTCCAATTATTCCGGGTGCACCGATCATTCACGATTTTACGCAAGAGCTGAAAACGAGCTGCATGCGTTCCGCAGAATTTAAAGAAAGTGAATTTATATATCCCACACATGTTTAATCCGAAAATTTTGTGTAAGTTTGCACATGTTTTATAAAACCATCTGTTCATTTGATGATTAAATTAGATAACTTAATCCAACTTAAAGCGTTCGCACGTCAGGACGGTGCATTGTTGTCACTATTATGGACAGCAAGTTTTGCAGCTGTAATATATGCCCCGCAGACTCCGTTAGGCAACATTCTGGCACTTGCCACCCCATTCTTTATAGGATGGCGACTTGCAAGCTTTCGCAACTACGCGCTAAATGGAGTCATTTCATTCAGAAGGGGTTTTGCGTATTCTGTATTTACTACATTTTATGCTTCTGCAATTTTTGCGATAATGCAATATCTGTATTTCATGTTTCTTGACAATAACATGTTCATGACCATGATTACAAAAACGATGAATGACATCATGCCCATATATGCGGAAAACGGATTCCCTGTTGAGGAATTAAATAACGAACTGAAGATGATGGCAGAGCTGACTCCCATACAATGGGCATTTATGTTTATGATGCAAAATATTTTCATCGGTTTTATTTTAGCGTTTCCCATAGCCGCTGTATGTTCCAGACGTGCTGGAAGAAAAATAAAAATCAATAACTGAAAGATTCAACAAAAATTATAATTATATAATATGGACATCTCTGTAATAATCCCTCTATATAACGAAGAAGAATCGCTGCCAGAACTTTACAGCTGGATTGCGCGTGTCATGAAAGACAACGGCTATAGTTATGAAGTGATTTTTGTTAACGACGGCTCTACAGACAACTCATGGAAAGTGATAGAGGAACTCAGCAGGAAAGCCGATGAGGTGAAGGGCATAAAGTTCCGCAGAAATTACGGAAAGAGCCCGGCTCTTTATTGCGGTTTCAAAGAAGCCAAGGGAAATGTTGTGATAACAATGGACGCAGACCTTCAGGACTCTCCTGACGAGATACCGGAACTATACAGAATGATAACGGAAGACGGCTATGATCTGGTGTCAGGATATAAGCAGAAACGCTACGACCCACTTTCAAAGACAATACCGACAAAACTATTCAACGCTACTGCAAGGAAGATAAGCGGAATACACAATCTGCATGATTTCAATTGCGGACTGAAAGCATATCGCAGTGAAGTGGTGAAAAACATAGAGGTATACGGTGAGATGCATAGATATATACCGTACATTGCAAAAAATGCAGGATTCGATAAGATAGGCGAAAAAGTTGTGCATCACCAAGCACGCAAATACGGAAAATCAAAATTCGGCCTAAACAGATTTTTCAACGGCTACTTAGACCTTATCACATTATGGTTCCTCAACAATTTCGGAAAGAAGCCGATGCACGTATTCGGATTTTTAGGCACCATAGTTTTTCTAATAGGTCTGATTTCCGCAATGATTATCGGAGCCGAAAAGCTCTGGTGTCTGTCCAATGGTGTACCACAGCGTCTTGTTACAGAATCGCCATATTTCTACATAGCCCTTACAATGATGATGATTGGTACACAGTTGTTTCTGACAGGTTTTATAGGCGATCTTGTAAGCCGTACTTCGCAGACACGCAATGATTATCAAATAGAAAAAATGCTGAGATGCGGAAACTCATAATATTCTTTGCAATTGCATCAGCTTTGTGCGCATGTTCTTCTATTGACTGCCCGCTCAATAATAAGGTGTACGCTCAATATAAGTTTGCAGGAGAAGGTATGAGTGACGGCACAATTATTACTGTCACAACATCATTGTCGCAGGCTGAAGGTGACGACTCTGTTCTAATAAACAAAATGGAGTATGCCGACAGTATATCACTGCCGATGAGTTATGCAAGAGCAGAGGATGTGTTCTATTTTAAATTTGAGAAAAGCAACGGCAGTACAATTACAGATACAGTAAAGGTTGCAAAAAAGAATATGCCACATTTCGAATCGGTGGACTGCAATCCTGCATTCTTTCATACAATTACAGGTGTAGAACATACAAGACATGCCATTGAATCAATTATAATAAATAATAATACAGTAACTTATAATGTTGCAGAAGCACATTTTATCATATATCTTAAAGATAGCGACAGTTCTGACATTTCTGATGTCCGGTAACACATACACTATTGCCCAACAAAATAACAGACATCAAACAGAAATGCCTGCCGACACCATACCATTTTTCCGTGGTATTGCCGTTTCTGCTGATCTTGCAGGAATAGGCCAACTGGCATTCAGCGACTACGGACAGTATGAAGCGGCATTGCGCATTAACCTGAAGGACAGATATTTTCCTGTAATAGAACTGGGATATGGCAAGGCAGACACTGAAAACATAATATCGAAACTGTCATACAAGACAAGTGCTCCATACGGAAGAGTGGGTGTAGACTTTAATCTTATGAAGAACAAACACGACATTTACAGAATTTACGGAGGAGTCAGATATGCCTACACATCCTTTAAGTTCGATGTTGAAGGAAATGATATAAGCGACCCAGTGTGGGGAGACAATGTTGAATATTCCGCAAAAGGAATCAAAGCAAGCTATCATTGGTTAGAAGCGGTATTCGGACTTGACGCAAAAATATGGGGTCCCATAAGACTCGGATGGAGTTTCAGATATAAAAGACGTCTGATTCATGACGACGGCAACATAGGGAACACATGGTACGTGCCCGGCTATGGAAAGCAAGGAGGCACAAGACTTGGAGGAACATTTAACGTGGCTTTTGAACTATAAATCATGAATAAGAACAGATATAACAGAAAAAATATAGGACAAATACTGTTTCTGATATTCCTCATTGTGGGTACGGTGCTGATTGTCAGAAAACAGCGCAACATGCCATATCAGCATGATAGCGGAATGATTTTCGGAACCGTGTACAACGTTACATACCAATGTGACAAGAACCTTGGTGAAGGGATACTTGCTGCAATGAAAGAAGTTGACAACTCACTCTCCATGTTCAACAAAAACTCAACAATATCCAGAATAAACCGCAACGAACATGTCGAGCCAGACGCAATGTTTTTAGATGTTTTCAATCTTGCTCAGGACATTGCCCAAAAGACAGACGGTGCGTTCGACATAACTGTGGCTCCATTAGTAAACGCCTGGGGATTCGGATTCAAAAAAGGGAAAATGCCGGTACAAAATCAAATAGACAGTTTGTTATCCATAACAGGATATCAGAAAGTAAAATATATCAAGACTGACGGCAAGGGAGAGATTATAAAGAAAGATAACAGGATAATGCTTGACTGTAGTGCCATCGCAAAAGGTTATGGATCTGATATGGTTGCAAGATATTTGGAATCGCAAGGAGTGAAGAACTACATGGTTGAAATAGGCGGAGAAGTTGTCACACGCGGTATTAACAGCCAACAACAACCATGGAGAATAGGCATAAGCAAGCCAGTGGATGACACATTGAATGTAAACAGAGACATTCAGGCTGTATTGAAAGTAAAAGATATGGCAATGGCGACAAGCGGTAACTATAGAAATTTTTATTATAAGAATGGGAAAAAATATGCCCATACGATAGATCCCAAGACAGGGAGACCTGTACAGCACAGCCTACTTTCGGCAACCGTACTTGCCAAAGACTGTGCCACTGCAGATGCGTACGCCACCGCATTTATGGTGATGGGTGTTGAAAAAGCCAAACTGATATTGAAGAAGAACACGGAAATCATGGCGTATTTCATATATTCTGATGATTCGGGGAAAACAAAAGTGTGGTACTCCGATACAATAAGACAAAAACTGGCAAACTGAAAATCCATATGGTGAACGAACCGGACATGTACACCAGACTGCTAAGGCAGCCTCTGTTTCAAGGTATGAGCAAAACAGATATCCACAATATCATTGCACATACCAAGTTCGGCTTCAACAAATTCAAGGATGGAGAAACGATTGTAAAGGATGGCAGCGTATGCAACAAGCTCATATTCCTTACAAACGGAAAGATTAAAGCAACCAGATATTCTGACGACCACGGATATGCATTCTCTGAAGAATTAGCAGCACCGGAAATACTGCAGCCGGAACATATATTCGGACTTAACCAACGCTATACCTATACATTCACTGCGTCAGGTTCATGTAACCTTATAACGCTTGACAAGAACGAAACACTCAGATTATCCGACGAATTTATAATATTCCGACTTAACCTTCTTAACATAATAACAACACAAACACAAAAAATAACACACAAATGGTGGCTTGCTAAACCTACAGACCTAAGAAGGCGAATCGTACGTTTCTTTGAGTCTCACTGCCGGAAACCAGCCGGAGCAAAAACAATACACATAAAAATGGAACGGTTGGCTGAAGAGTTGAACGATAACAGGCTCAATATTTCACGCGAACTAAACAAAATGCAGAGCGAAGGACTCTTACAGCTTAGAAGAGCCATCATACACATACCGTCACTTGAAAAACTGATGATGTAACCTCATCCCATGTGTAATATAAGTTAAAAATAAGTTCAATGCAAAACGTATATGATATTTTTACTATTTTTGCAGTAGGTATAAACTATATTAGTTATATCTTAAATTTGCAATAAAAGAATATCAATACGTATGTTTGAAAATAAAAAAGAGAAAAGCAATCGGACGAATCCCTTCTTCGAGAATTATAACACCCCACATGAGACAGTTCCTTTCAGCCTGATAGAGATATCAGACTATGAGGAAGCCTTTATGGAAGGCATCAGAAGAGATGATGAAGAAATTGAAAAAATAATAAATGACGAATCAGAACCTACCTTCGAAAACACAATTATAAGGACAGATAATGAAAAGGGTGAGCATTATTATGATTTGCTGAACCGTGTGTCCAATGTGTTTTCCTGCATGCTTAGTGCCGAAACCAATGACGAGTTTGATGCTCTGGCACAGAAAATGAGTCCTATTCTGACAAAACACGCCAATGACGTAAAACTGAATAAGAAACTTTTTGAACGCATCAAATATGTTTACGAGCATCACCGTGAACTGTCACCGGAAGAACAGATGTTATTGAACAACTGTTATGACGGTTTTGTCAGCAGTGGAGCTTTATTAGACGAAAATGGAAAAGAAAAGCTCAGAAAGCTTACAGAAGAAGCAAGTATGCTGTCCCTACAGTTTTCACAAAACCTACTGAAAGAGAACAAAGCTTATACTCTTGACATAACTGATGAGAAACTGCTAGACGGACTTCCAGAAACTGCCATAAACGCGGCAGCTCAGACTGCAAAGGAACAAGGAAAGACTGGATGGGTGTTTACACTTGACGCACCCAGCTATTCCCCATTCATGACATACTCTACCCAAAGAGAACTGAGGAAGAAAATGTATATGGAGAAAAACACTCTTGGTATACATGAAAATAATGAAAACAATCTGGAAATATGCAAGCGTCTCATTAACCTCAGACGTGAAATAGCGCAACTACTTGGCTATGATACGTTTGCAGATTATGTCATGAGACACAGAATGGCAGAAAGCACAGCCAACGTATACAAGCTTCTGGATGAGCTGATAGAGGCTTATAAGCCAACAGCAATGAAAGAGGTTGAGGAAATAAACATGTTGGCAAAAGAAAAAGAAGGAGATAATTTCAATGTGGAGCCATGGGATTTCAGCTTCTATTCACACAAGCTCCAGATAGAAAAATACAATTTGGATTCTGAAATGCTGCGTCCGTATTTTGAACTGTCAAAAGTAATAAGCGGAGTGTTCGGTCTGGCAACCAGATTATACGGAATCACATTCAAAGAGAATAAGGACATTCCTGTATATCATCAGGATGTTAAAGCATATGAAGTATTCGATAAAGACGGAACTTATCTCGCCGTGCTTTATGCAGACTTCTTCCCAAGAAAAGGGAAACAAGGAGGTGCTTGGATGACAGAATTCCAGGGACAATGGATAGACAAGAAAGGCGTAAATGTAAGACCGCACGTGAGTTTAGTGATGAATCTCACAAAGCCGACAGAACATAAACCGGCACTACTTACACTTGGAGAAGTCGAAACATTCCTTCACGAATTCGGACACGCACTGCACGGAATGTTTGCAAACACACGATTTGAAAGTCTTAGCGGGACGAATGTATGGTGGGACTTTGTGGAACTGCCTTCACAATTTATGGAAAACTTTGCTGTTGAGAAAGACTTCCTACGTACATTCGCCTTCCATTATGAGACTAAAGAACCAATTCCAGATGAGTTGATTGAACGTATACACAAGAGTCGTAATTTCCTCGCCGCATACGGATGTTTAAGACAAGTAAGCTTCGGATTACTAGACATGGCATATTACACTCAAAAAGATGTTTTTGACAAAGACATAATACAATTCGAAAAGAAAGCATGGGAAAAAGCCATAATATCGAAGCAATTGCCGAACACATGCATGACAACACAGTTTTCGCACATTATGTCAGGAGGATATGCTGCGGGATATTACAGTTATAAATGGGCGGAAGTACTTGATGCCGACGCATTCAGTATGTTTCAAAAGAATGGAATATTCGACAAGGATACCGCTCAAAGATTTAGGGACAGCATACTTTCAAAGGGAGGTACAGAACACCCAATGATTCTTTATACAAAATTCAGAGGACAGAAACCGACAATAGACGCATTACTGACACGCAATGGAATCAACAGACAAACAAAGGAATCTTGACATCAGGTATCTGCGCATGGCAAGAATATGGGCAGAAAACAGCTATTGCCAAAGACGTAAGGTTGGAGCTCTCGTGGTAAAAAATAAAATGATAATCAGCGACGGGTACAACGGAACACCCAGCGGATTTGAAAACCAATGCGAGGACAACAACAATGTAACCAAGCCTTACGTTCTACATGCCGAGGCAAACGCCATCACCAAACTTGCAAGAAGCAACAATAACAGTGACAACGCTACTCTATACGTAACAGCCGCACCATGCATAGAATGCTCAAAACTGATTATTCAAGCCGGGATAAAAAGGGTTGTCTATGGTGAGAAATACAGATTGGAGGATGGCATAAATCTATTAAAAAAAGCAAATATTGAAGTGATTTATTTAAATCCAGAAGAGAATGAATATTAATAAATCAAATCGTTTCATACCATTTATGATGGCTCTGTGCGTCGTAATAGGTATTGTCATAGGAACGTTCTATGCAAATCATTTTTCAGGAAATCGGTTGAATATAATAAACTCAGGGAGCAACCGGCTCACGAACCTACTTCATGTTATCGATGACAAATATGTGGATAAAGTAAACCTCGACTCACTGGCAGAGGCTGCAATACCGAAGATTCTTGCAGAACTTGACCCGCATTCTGTATATATAAGTGCAAAAGATGTACAGGCGGCAAACGATGATCTGAAAGGTTCTTTTTCCGGTGTAGGTATAGAATTCACCATAAGGGAGGATACGATAAGGGTACAGAACGTCATAAGCAATGGTCCTGCTGAAAGAGCCGGAATAATTGCTGGAGACAAGATTGTGAGTGTTGACGGCAAACCTTTCGTCGGAAAGATTGTTACCAATCAGGAGGCACAGTACAGATTGAAAGGTCCTAAGGGAACAAAAGTGAAAATTGGTGTCATCAGATATAAGCAGAAGAACGTAAAATACTTTACTGTAACACGTGGAGAAATACCTCAGAAGAGCATCAGCGCGACATATATGCTTGACGACAAAACCGGATATATAAGAATAAAGAATTTCGGCGAGACGACATATCCGGAATTGCTTATTTCTCTGGCACAATTGTCTCAAAACGGATTCCAGAGTCTTATCATAGATTTGAGGGATAACACCGGCGGTTATATGAATCCGGCAGTGCAGATGGCTAACGAGTTCTTACCAAAGAACAAACTTATTGTCTATACTCAGGGAAGAAAATCGCCAAGACAGGAATACAGGTCTGACGGGCGAGGCAACTATCAGAACCTCCCTCTCGTTGTCTTGATAAACGAGGGCTCGGCATCAGCGTCTGAAATTTTTGCAGGTGCAATGCAGGACAATGACCGTGCAACAATTATAGGACGGCGTTCCTTTGGAAAAGGTCTTGTACAGCTGCCTATGGAATTCCCTGATGGAAGTATGATAAGACTTACTGTAGCAAGATATTACACTCCGTCCGGGCGATGCATCCAGAAACCGTATACAGCCGGTGATGACAAAAATTACGAACAGGATATTATTGCCCGTTACCAGCATGGAGAATTCTTCTCACAGGACAGCATCAAACACACCGGTCCGGCATACTACACAGGTTTAGGCCGCACCGTATATGGAGGTGGAGGCATAACGCCGGACATATTCATTGCAGAGGATACACTTGGTGTTACTTCATATTATAAAGAAGCAAGCATAAGCGGACTCATCCTGCAGTTTGCGTTTAACTACACAGACAATAACAGGCAAAAACTGAATAACTACAAGGATATGTCCGAATTATCAGACTATCTGGTGAGTCAGAATATCGTAGAGAAATTTGTTGTATACGCGGAAAAACATGGTTTGAAGCGACGCAATATTATGATAAGAAAGTCGCACAAACTGTTAGAGCGTTACATTAACAGTCGCATCATTTACAACATGCTTGATGAGGCGGCATGGACCGAATATATCAATCTTGACGATCCGGCAATTGAGAGTGCTATAAATGTTTTCAAAAACAACGCCGCATTCCCGCAGAAGCCACAAAAGGAAAATAAAAAGAAAAACACGACGGCATATGTGAGCCGTGACCTCAGAGAGCACGGTCATATAAAGATATATCATGCTTAGAAAAGAAGAAATCAGACAACAGATAAAAAGACGCAAGCGACAATTCACAGAAGACCAATTAAGGGAATTGTCGCTTGCTATTATTGACAGGCTGTTGGGTCACCCTCGGATAAAAAAAGCAAAAAGAATATTAATGTATTATTCTTTGCCTGATGAGGTTTACACACATGAGGCGATTATACAGCTTGTAAACGAAGGTAAAGAAGTATTCCTTCCGGTAGTTCTTGATAATTTTGAAATGGAACTGCATAAATTCAGCCGGAAAGATAACATGAGTGAAGGAGCATTCAACATAATGGAACCCATAGGGCATAAATATACGAATTTCGACAGTATAGACGTTGCAGTCATTCCGGCAATCGCATATGATGAAAAAAACAACAGACTCGGGCGTGGAAAGGGATACTATGACAGGTTTTTAGCAAAGATTCCACTTGCATACAAAATAGGCATATGCTTCGACTTCCAAAAAATCACAGACATGCCTGTTGACAATAATGATGTTCCCGTAGATGAAGTAATATAGAACAATGACATGATAAAGTCAATACACCCTCACATCAACAATCACCTGGCTTCCGACTGACTTATTAAGTCTTTTCACAAGCTGTTCTCTCATCATAGATAAATCATGCCGCAAAGCAGGATTCAATATCTTTACAAAAAGAGTCTGATTTCTTATATATTTCTCCGCAGTATACCTCTCGACAGTACGCCCCGCCACAATACTCCATGAGTCAACAAGGCGTTTTTGTAACAATGGTGTCTCAAGTCCCTCTTTCCTCAAATAAATGTTCACGAGATCTGAAATTGACATAACTTCCTGCTTAAACATCTGTATTCTCCTCTATTTCACCGTCCTTAACCACAAATAGTTTATAATTGAAAGACCCGCTGTCAAGTATTCTGTCAAGATGCTCATGATTTGTGTCTGTGATGAATATCTGACCATAATTGTTCCCGGAAACCAAACTTATAATCCGCTCTACCCTATCCGCATCCAATTTATCAAAAATGTCATCAAGCAATAGCAGCGGTTTCGTATTTGAAACAGTCCTGCACAGAAAATCAAACTGTGACAATTTAAGTGCCAACACAAAAGTCTTATTCTGTCCCTGGCTTCCCTCACGCTTCATCTGATAATCTCCCAACATCATATTCAAATCGTCACGGTGCACACCGTGCAAAGAATATCCTAAAATGCAATCTTTGCTGCGCCCCTTACGTATCATGTCAAGCAAATCACCCTTTTGCGCATGTGAGACATAGCTCAAAGAAACGCTCTCTTTATTCCCTGATATAGTATTATAAACAGATTTGAAAACAGGAATGAACTCTTTTATAAAATGTTCCCTTTTATCATAGATAATCTTTCCATGATGTGCCATCTCGTTTTCCCAGATATCAAGAAGCGTTTCGTCCGGTTTTTCCGTTTTCAGCAAAGAATTACGCTGCATGAGAGCTTTGTTATATGCCGTCAAAGCCTCAATATAATTCCGGTCATATTGAGAAATCACCACATCCATGAACCGTCTTCGCTCCTCACTGCCTCCATCTATGAGCGAAACGTCGTTCGGAGATATAAATATAAGAGGTATTAATCCTATATGCTGTGAGAGTTTTTTATATTCCTTTTTGTCTCGTTTGAAGTGCTTCTTTGTTCCACGCTTCATGCCACAATATACATCTATGGCATTTCCGGAATCATCAGAATAAAATCCTTCTAAAACAAAAAAATCCTCTCCGTGTTTTATTATCTGGGAGTCAACCGGATTAAAAGAACTTCTACAAAACGAAAGATAATACACCGCATCCAACAAGTTTGTCTTACCCTCACCGTTATTTCCAATGAAACAATTAATCTTGGGTGACATAAACAACGTCGCTTCTCTAATGTTCTTAAAATTAATAATTGAAACTTTATTTAATATCATCCGAAATGTAAAATCTTCTTTTATGCAAAGATAAGTCTTTTATCAATAAAAAAGAAAAAAGTAGAAAATAAATTTCAATATATGAGATTAATTACGTAATTTTGTGTCGCATTTTTTATGCATATACTACATCTAATTCTGCAAAAACAGAAAATAATAAAAACAATAAAATAGAATGACAAACAAAAAAGAATCCGGAGCTCTTGACATGAAAGAGACTCTCAGCAATTCAGAAGCTTTCTATAATAAAAACAAGAAAGCTATTCTTATCGTATTGTCCGCAATCATAATCTTAATTGCGGGTCTCTTGATTTACAAAGCTTATTACGCAGGACCAAGAGAAGAAAAGGCAAGTACGGCATTAGCAAAAGGTCAGGAATACTTCAACATGGAGCAATTCGACAAAGCACTCAATGGAGACAGCACGGGATATACCGGCTTTATCAGAATCATCAGTGATTACAGTGGAACTGACGCCGCAAACCTTGCAAATCTTTATGCCGGACTTTCTTGTGCGAATCTTAACAAATGGAATGATGCAGTGAAGTATCTGGAAGCATATTCACCTTCCGATGATGCAATGGTCAGTCCTGCCGCAGTAGCAGCATTAGGAAACGCCTATGCTCAGATAGGAGAAGTTGATAAAGCTGTGAAAAACCTAAAAGACGCAGCAAAAATGGCTGATAGCCGGTCTGAGGCAAAAGCAAACATGAGCATTTCACCGACATTCCTTATCCAAGCCGGAGAACTGCTTGAAAGCCAAGGTAAAAAGTCGGATGCGCTGAAAATATATCAGGACATCAAAGCAAAATATGTAAACTCTCCGGTAGTTCAAAATTCTGAGATTGACAAATATATAGAACGGGTTTCTGAATAAATGGCGACAGCACTACATAATCTTTCTAAATACAATAAGGAATCGATACCGGATGCCAGCAACATGTGTTTCGGCATAGTGGTAGCAGAATGGAATAGTGATATAACAAATGCGTTGCTCGACGGTGCGGTAAATACACTGGAGAAACATGGTGCACTACCCGAAAATATACATGTAAAAAAAGTACCCGGGAGCTTTGAGTTAATATATGGAGCACACCAGATGGTACTTCACGGATACGATGCGGTAATAATTTTAGGATGTGTCATCAGAGGTGAGACTCCGCATTTTGATTATATTTGCCAAGGCGTTACATACGGAATCGCACACCTTAATACTACAAGCGAAATTCCAATTATATATGGCTTATTGACAACCAATGATTTGCAGCAGGCAATAGACAGAAGCGGAGGAAAGCTTGGAAATAAAGGTGACGAATGTGCTATAGACGCTATAAAAATGGCTAAATTCTAATCATTATTAAGAATAATAATAAGTAGGAGGAAATATAACAGTTATTTTCCTCCTACTTTTTTTATATCTTTTCATCAACTCGAGTGCACAAATATGGGCAATGATAGATAAAGGCCATGCTGTGCACACTTGATTGCATAATGATACATGCCGACATTAATCACACACAAGAAGGACAGCTTTCAGTTACGGTGAAAATACGTATGACTACTACAAGACTCGACAATCTACAATTGGTAGGCATAATCACATAAATACATGAAAAGAAAGCAGAATAAAACAAGAGCATATATACAATGTTCTGCCTCATTTGCTCCAATATAATAAATTGCTCATAACAGCTATGGCTGAAGTAAAAAATATTGACAAAAAATTCCATTGAAATAGATAGAGCCGGCAAGATAAAAGCAGGTATTCATTACGTACTACTGCACGGTTTTTCTACAATACTGGCATAAATTAGGGATACATCTTTGCTCAACAGACTGTATTCATATTCTGAAAGTTTCCTCGAAAGCAGAATACCATATCGTATTACTCGTCCCAAAGTCGCAAAATCTGTCTTTTTAAAGAGTTATTCTGTCCTACACACTATGCACATGCAGGAATATACCTTCCCCATAAAGGCTTTTTCATACCATCATAGAGCCTTTCCTGTACTCCCAAACAGCCTTTTCCGTCATATAAACAAGCCTTTTCCGTCGAATAAAAATTCATTTTCTATTATAGAAAACATATAATAGAATGATATCCGATTACTTATGCTTATATGTCTAAAAAACGCATATTTGTGTCTGGACATATGTCTGCTTGTTTAAATACGATTCTCAGCGACTTGACGTTACACGAATGTACAGTCTTATTCCACTCTATCGCACATATGCTTAGTTTGTTTCCGAGAGATTGGAGACCTCTGTTTTGTCTGTAAAATTTGAAATAATACTCATGTATTCTGTATTTAATACATAACGTTTCCAGGCAATAAGTCATATACGTCACATCTGTCCATGTTGTTAAAAAAGCATAACTTCATTTTTTATAATGAAGTTATAGCTCCGGCACATGCAATCTTTCATGTCTGCGTGTCAGTTTTCTCATCTCTTGTCTGCACTGTTGTCGCCATTCGGTTTCCCATTTTGCCCTGTATAATACGATACATTCTCGACAAAACCAGAAACATAAAAAACAAGTAAGCTATACGGAATACGAATGTGGCAAAATGACTGATTCGGAATAAAACAAGTGAAAACTGAATATAAAAACTGGGTGTCCGTAAAATATAAAAGCATCGGATGCAAATATCCGATGCTTTTATAATTAATATTAATTGCAATCTATATCAGTCAAGCCACTTTACATAGCAGAACGCCTGTCTGTGAGCCAGCATCTCATTCTTGGGGAACATCCTTACACATCCCTTGAACGAACCTGCGACATCAGGTTCGAATTCAAGTTCAAACGTATAAAGATTGCCTTCATGACCAACCATCTTGAACTCACGAACATTGAAAATCCGCTCCTCTCCGTTGAGGTCTGTCTTTACAGAAACAAATTCAAGACCGACAGCATCATTAAGTCCCTGTTCGTCAATCACATATTGCATACTGTATTTTTTACCGGTTTCTACACCACTTACAACAAAGTCGGTTTTCGATACCACATGTATTGAGTCCCAACGCTCTGCAACAGTTTCCTTCCACTGTGCCAGCTCCTTTGCAAGCTGATTGTCATTGGCAGACAATTTCTTGAACAGAGAAGCCTGCTTTGTGTAGAAACGGCTGTAATAATCGTCCAACTGACGCTTCATAGTGTAATGAGGCGCAATTGTTGCAATTGAGTTCTTTATCGTCTTTATCCAGCCTTCGCTATATCCCTTCTTGTTGCGGTTATAATAGAGCGGTGCGATGTCATTTTCAAGCAGACTGTAAATCATGGCTGCATCAAGACGATCCTGATAGCCTTGGTTCTGATAAGTGCGCTCCTGCGGCAGTGCCCATCCGGCACCTTTCCGATAGCCTTCAACCCACCATCCGTCAAGGACTGACAGATTGACAACACCGTTCATCTCGGCTTTCTCGCCTGACGTACCTGAAGCCTCAAGCGGTCGTGTCGGAGTGTTCATCCAAATATCTACACCTGAAACAAGACGAAGAGCAAGCTGCATGTCATAATCCTCAAGGAAGATGATCTTGCCGAGGAATTCCGGACGCTGGCTTATCTCGAACACTCTCTTGATGAGTCCCTGTCCGGCTCCGTCAGCCGGATGTGCTTTTCCGGAGAATATAAACTGTACAGGACGCTCCGGATTGTTCACGATTTTGGCAAGACGGTCAATATCTGTGAACAGAAGATGGGCACGCTTGTATGTGGCGAATCGGCGGCAGAAGCCTATCATCAATGCATTTGGGTTTATGCGGTCGAGCAATGACACGACACGTGCGGGGTCGCCCTGGTTCTTAAGCCATGTCTCTGTAAATTTCTTGCGTATGTAATCAACAAGATTTTTCTTGAGAATCATTCGGGTCTTCCATATCTCCTCATCCGGCACATCATATATGCCATGCCAGATGCTTTCATTGCTTTGGTCATTGAGGAAGTTCTTGTCGAAATATTTTGCATAAAGCTTCTGCCATTCAGGCGCGGTCCATGTAGGGAAATGTACACCGTTAGTAACATATCCGACATGATTTTCTTCAGGATAATATCCTCTCCATATCGGTGAGAACATCTTCTGGCTCACCCATCCGTGCAGTTTGCTGACACCGTTAACCTCCTGACATGTATTGCATGCAAATACAGACATACAGAACTGTTCTGAATGATCGTCCGGGTTCTGCCTGCCCATACCAATGAACTCATCCCATGTTATGCCGAGCATTGATGGGTAGCCACCCATATATTTCCCGAAAAGAGACTCGTCAAAATAGTCGTGTCCTGCCGGCACCGGAGTGTGTACGGTATATAAGGAGGAAGCACGTACCAGCTCCATTGCCTGATTGAAATTCAGTCCGCTCTTGACATAGTCGCACAGACGCTGCAGGTTGCAGAGCGCGGCATGTCCCTCGTTACAATGATAAATGTCCTTCTTTATACCGAGTTTCTTGAGCGTCAGCATTCCACCTATACCAAGCAGTATCTCCTGCTTCAGACGGTTCTCGTTGTCACCGCCATACAGTGAGTGGGTTATAGGCTTGTCAAATTCTGAGTTCAGCTCATTGTCAGTATCAAGAAGATACAGCTTTATGCGTCCCACATTAACTCTCCACACATAAGCATGTACCTGATAGTTCATATACGGCACATCCACCACAATAGGATTGCCGTCAGCATCGTTCTCACGCTCAATAGGCAGCGACTCAAAGTTCTGAGCCTCATATTTTGCTATCTGCTGTCCGTCCATATTGAGCGACTGTATGAAATAGCCGTAACGGTAAAGGAATCCGACAGCACACATATCCACATTGCTGTCCGAAGCCTCTTTCAGATAGTCACCGGCAAGCATGCCAAGACCGCCGGAATAAATCTTAAGTACATGGCTTAAGCCATATTCCATGCAGAAATATGCTACAGAAGGACGCGAATGGTCTGGCTCTACATCCATATATTCACGGAACTTCTTGTATACGCTCTTCACCCGACTCATTATTGCATGATCCTTTACAATGGCTTCCTTGCGGTCGTAGCTTAGACGTTCGAGAAGAAGAACAGGATTGTGCTTTACCTCTTCGAAAAGCTTTTCGTCCAGACTTTTCCATAGTTCCTGTGCCTCATAATTCCATACCCACCACATATTATGGGCCAATTCGTCCAGGCATTTTAGCTGCTCCGGCAATCTTGATCTTACAATCAACTCCTTCCACTGAGGAGTGTTGGCATAATCTGATTTTATTTTCATAATTATATTTTAGTTATTTTCTGATATTCTTTTCTGAGCTGCACGGAGAGAATAATCATAAGCAGCATAATAGTGTTTGATAAAATTGCTCCATAAAGCCATCTTCGACAACGACGCTGCGTTATCTCTGGATGATTTCACTTCCGCATCAGTAAATCCGGCATACTCCTCCACCGTTTCCTTTATGGTTTCAGCCACATCGAAATAGTTGTAGTCGTTACGATGAATCACCTTGACTCCGTCTTCTATCTCTCCGTATTTGCCCTTTACCGAATTCACCCATAAACCGAACCCTGCGAGGTCTGTAGTTATACAAGGAACCTTAAAGGCTACAGCTTCCAACGGAGTGTATCCCCACGGCTCGTAATAAGACGGGTAAATGCAAAGATCGTTTCCTAACACCAGATCGTAATATGTAATGTTGAATATGCCGTCATCACCTGTCAGATAGCACGGCACAAAAATAATCTGTACCTTTGAACTGGCATTGTTCTGTACATTCATGCCTTTCAACATGCCTATAACCCTGTCTTCATTCATATTGTTGAGCCAGTGAGTGAGCAGCGGCGTGTCAAGCGGTGTGTCAAAAGTCTGACCTGAACCAATGCGCGCAGACAAATCCTCACGAGGAGAACTTACCCACCCCGGTACTTCAATAAAGGCTATCGCCCTACGTTTGAATTTATCATCGTTCCTCAAACGGTTAACAGCCTCAATGAACACGTCGATTCCTTTGTTTCTGAATTCATATCGGCCACTCGTCGATATTATCAGTGTATCATCATCCGTGCTGCACCCGGTAAGCGCATTGGCGACCTGAAGCAGCTTTCGGCGTGCCATGCGGCGTTTACGCACGAATGTCGAACTTTTAGGTATGAAACTGTTGTCAAAACCGTTTGGCAGAATAAAATCCGCAGGTCTGTCCAACAATTCGGCACACTCTCTGCCTGTTATATCGCTTACTGTCGTAAAGCAGTCCACGTGACAGGCTGTCTGCTTTTCTATGGAATGTTTGCTTTGCATGTTAAGTTCCGCAGCCATCTGGTCACCGTTATATGCAAACAGATAGTCATACAAAGGCTTGTTGTTGCCAGCTATACTTCGTCCTATACTTGTCGCATGCGTTGTGAACAGAGTTGCAATCTCCGGCAATTTGTGGTTGATGTATAACAATCCGAGTCCGGTCATCCATTCATTGCCATGATATATCACGCGTGTTTCCGGAGTAAGATAAAACGAATGGAAACTCTCTACCACCTTAGCTGCCGCAAATGAGAACATAGATGCCTCATCATAATCGCCATAAGCATGAAGACTGTCCACACCGTAAAGTTCCCAGATGCGAGTATATATATCATTCTTTTCTGCATAGAATGGAGTGAAATCAACCAATACGGCAACAGGATTGCCGGGTATTTTCCAACGGCCAACCCTTACATTCAGCCCTTCCTCATGCGCATGCATTCTCCATTCAGCATAGAGACGCTCGTCACTTTCAAAATAAGGACATTGCTTGCTGCCCCAACAGTCAGGACCTATAAAAATCAAATTATCTTTTAGTTTTTCCTGTAAAGTTTTCGCTCGTGTAGATAAAACCGTGTATATACCACCGACTTTATTACAAACTTCCCAACTCGACTCAAACAAATAGTCCGGGAACAATAAACTCTCTTTAGCCATATGAAAAATTATATGTCTGCAAATGTACACATTTTGGTATAAATTACCAACTTTTATGAATATAAAAATAAATAAAACGGGAGTATTCTTGATTTAATTTGGTATTTTTGTAAAATAAAAAAGACTGAAAATGAAAAGAATATCCATATTGGCAATAATGTCCGCATTCGCTATGAATGTATTTTCTCAAAATGACTCCATATTCAAGTGCAACCTGTATAACGAGGAATACAAAGTGTATATGAAGATAAATCTTTATGACAACAACATAACAGCACCACGACAGGAAATATTCGGAGAACTGCCGGGATTCTTCGGACAGGATAACGACAGCAGGGTCTGGCTGATAACAGACGCAAAGATTGTAAACAGCAACACTGCGAAACTTTCGATTGTAAACGACTACGGGAGCGAAGATCTTACGGCTACACTTACTTTAGACAAGGAGGGTAATTACATCCTTAAACAAGTAGACGGAAGCCGGATAAAAATTGTTGAAAAACGGAAATGGGTAAAGATTCCGACAGAAGTAAAATTCAAAAAGAAATAGTATTGCAATATATATATGACCGATTGAGGCTTAACAATCTACCGCAAAGACTTACATCCGTCAGAACTGTGTATTTTCTGATAATGTTAAAAGCCAACTAATTCATATTATCAATATGTTTGAATTAGTTGGCTGATTTTGTGTTATTTACTGAAAAACCTTATTTATATTTATCTATTAACTCCTGCGCCCTGCTGTCTCCAAGTCCACGTGCCTTCTCAAGCATTTGCAATCCGTTGGATTTATCTTTCTTATGAATCAATGCCAGTCCCTTTATAAGATATGCGTCCGGAAATTCAGGGGCTATCCTAATACATAGGTCTGCTGATTTTATAGCATCATCGAGCTGATTTAACCTCAACTGAAGCGAACTCATTTCAGCCAGATATACCGGTTCATTTGGATTAAGATAAGCCGCATGAGCTATATCATTGAGAGCCTGTTTGTACTGTTTAATATTTAATTCACACTTGAACCTTGTATAATAGAAAGGTGCATCGGCATTCCCTAACATTAAAGTATCGTAGACATTATAGTCTGCAAGAGCCTTTCTATATTCTCCCATTTTGTCATAAATCTGCCCTCGTGCAAGAATATAAGGAGATGATATGCTTGTCAATGGTTTAGGGCAAGCCGAAACTGCACTGTCAAGAAGGACTACGACTTCAGTATCAGGAGCATTAAGCTGTATTTTACATTGTGCAGCCTCCAAGAACAACTCTTCGCGTTTCAATTCTTCTTTTGTAAGACCGATAAACATATCATATGCTTTCTGGTAATCCCCTTTTGTGTAGATTATCTGTGCCTCACGATGCCTATAGACAGGCTGCGGAGACATCTCATAAGCTTTTCTTATTTCCCCCAAAGCCTTATCCAGAGTCCATTCCTTATATGTGGTATCTGGACTATATATAAGTTTCTGATATATTACAGAAGAGTATTCTGCATGCGCGGCGGCTTTGTCGGCAGTCTTTTCAATGGCGGCTTTCATCGTCTTGTCGGCTTCTTCGAAGTGTCCTGCACTTACAAGATTCATGGCACGGGTTGAATATCCGTTGACCTCTGTCGGGAAAGAGCCTATAAAATCATCCACATATTTTACATATTTAGAAGAATCACATTGCTCTTTTGCCATCACAAGCATTATCAAAGCTTCCTGCTTATCTGCGGGCATGTTTAGTTTTATTCCTGTCTGGCGGTACATTGAGTTGCTTATGAAAAGACCTTTAGTCTCAATGCTGTCAGTGAAATTCGCATCAACCACATTGAGAACAGCCGAAGAACCTGACCGCTGGAACAAACCTGTAAGCTTTCCATCTTTATCTATCACCGGACATCCGGAAAATTCCGGTGCATCCTCCATTGAAATTATATAATATGTGTATTTATCCATGAATGCCTCCGTTTTGTCTATTTCACACTTGCTGGCACCCAGTTTGTTGTTCTTATTAAATAAGACCCACATGTTTTCACCCTGTGTGGATGGTCTTCTTGCAATTTCAATGGAAGAGGTTTTGCCCTTTACCTTAAACTTGCATACATTATATAACTCATTAGCACCTATAATAGACTCAACCTCCATTATGTCGCCATTACAGGTCTTAACTATTGCGCTGTCTGTGTCAATGAACGGAGTCCATAGACTTATTGCCTCACCTTCAGAACCAACAAACACACCATATATGTCTGATGATTTTATATTACCATCTTTGTCAAAAGTTGTAAGTGTAAAAACAGACTTGCCATATTTCTTTACAGACGGCTGCGCATTACTTAATGAAATAGACAATGTCAGTATAGCAATGATAGAATATAATCTTTTCATATTAATATCGTTGATAAATTAATTCAGTTTTAATAAAGTTCTCGCATTCTCTATCGCGGCACCGGATATGTCAGTACCACTCAGCATTTGAGCAATCTCCTTTACCCTTTCCTCATAAGACAAAACACTCATCCGGCTGTTTGTCCCTTCCGGTGTCTCGGTTTTTGTAACTTTATAATGACTTGTTCCTATAGCTGCGATCTGCGGCAAGTGAGTAATGCATATCACCTGATGATCACCGTCTCCCAGCTCTCTCATTATATGAGCCATTTGCTCCGCCACACGACCGCTTACTCCGACATCAATCTCATCGAATATAATCGTCGGAAGTCCTGCGACCTTGCTCATCATGGCTTTTAACGACAGCATGACCCGTGAGATTTCTCCTCCAGATGCGACCTGTGCAATAGGTTGTAACGGGGAGCTTGTGTTAGAGCTGAACAAGTAAGTAACTTTATCAAGACCTTTTGCTGTAAGCTCCTTTTGTAAAGTCATCTCTATTTTGAATCTAATGTTAGGTATACCTAGAGGGACAAGTCTTGAAGCCAATTCTTTTTCAAGTAGGTTTGCTGCTTTACGCCGTGACTCAGTCAATAGTCCGGCATGCCTGATACAAGAATTCCTCAAATCCTTTACTTTATCTTGAAGCTCGGCAAGCTCATTATCAAAATTATCTATTTTGTTCAATTGACTCTCTATTTCTTCATGTTTTCTTATTAGTTCTGAAACGCTGTCAACATGATACTTGTTTTCAAGAGTATATATAGTGTCAAGCCTTGCGTTTATATATTGCAATTTATCTGGGTCGTAATCAATACCGTCTGTATGCGACACCACTTCTCTGGAAATATCCTTTAATTCAATAAGACAATTATTCAGACGTTCCGCCAAATTCTCTGCATCAGGATATACCGTCTGTATGTTATACATTGAATCAGACGCATTCTTTAACATACTGATGATATTTTGCTCATTGCCAGACAGAATGCCGTCAACGTTAAACAACGCACTTTTTATATCCTCTGCATGGGTAAGCACCTCACTCTGCTGTTCCAGATGCTCCTGCTCTCCATTCTCAAGATTAGCGTCTGAGAGTTCCTTGTTCTGGAACTTTAGAAAATCCTCATTTTCCTTTATCCGTGCAATAGTGTCTTGCAATTCATTCAATTTACAGACTTCATCCTTATAACATTTATATAAATTCTGATACTCTGTAAGAATTGCCTTGTTCTGAGCGAAAATATCTATTACATTCAGCTGGAAGTCCTCTTTATTCAGCATCAGATTCTGATGCTGACTGTGTATATCCATAAGATGCTCTCCCAAAGACTTAAGAGTTGAAAGAGTGACAGGAGTATCATTTATGAATGCACGGTTCTTGCCATTTGTATTTATTTCCCTTCTTAGGATACATTCACTTCCGTTACTGTCCAGATTACTGTCTTCCAGAAAGCGGTCAATAAAATTACGATCATAATCAGATATTGAGAAAATTGCCTCAACAACACATTTATCTTTACCGCTTTTTATCATCTTTACATCAGCCCTGTTTCCCAAGAGCATGCTCACGGCACCGATGATTATGCTTTTACCGGCTCCCGTTTCGCCTGTTATAACAGAGAAACCAGAACTGAATGTAATATCCAATTCGTCAATTAATGTGAAGTTGCTTATATATAAATGTTTAAGCATTGTTTATTCTTTTATTTTTTCCCAGGCAGAGTTCTGGCTCGCATTTATCGAAAACAGAATATTATATACCGATTCTTTTTCCTTTTGTGTACCCTTACCTTTGTATATGTTAGCCAGTTCATCACGTTTATAGTCTGTCCATATTTGTGGCAGCATGCTCATGGGGTTATCTTCGTGACACTTTTTTAAATCATTCTCTATTGCGATGGTTATGTTTGTTCTCCCCCGCTCCGCATTATTCGCCATTTCGTCCAGTCCTGTTCTGTAATAATCATATTGGAATTGCCTGAATGTCTTCATCGAACCATCAAGATAATCATTGATGATGGCAAAACGGTTACGGTCATTATCAAACGCTTTCCATCCGGGGAAATTGAGGTTCTGACTGTTGTTTGCAAGATTCATACACTGCTGCAGAACCTCCTCGCCTCCCATTGGCGCAAATGTGTCCAGATTGATGCCGATTATAAGATATGCATAATATGCAACAAGCGCAGTCAGCTGATTATCCACATTTTCTTCATTGAACTGAAGCTGATCAAACTGTGCATAATTAAAATTAAAATCGTTGTCTGTATTGTTATATATCGTACTTGTATATGTCGAATTATATACAGGGCGGTTCGCCTGGATTGTAGCCTTGCAAGTAAACAGATTTGATGAATTATCGTATTTAGTAACGGTTATGTTGAAATTGCACGGAATCCTTTCATTTTTCTGAAATTGCAGATTTGTCCATTGCCGGTCATTTATAAATTGAGTAAGTGTTTGTTTCAGATCCTCAAACACACTTGCGTCCGTACCTTGAATCTGACTGTAATTCAAAGTGACACGTGCCTGTAACTCCTGAGCGCGTACGGCATCAGCTAATATGAACATTATTGCGAAAAACAACAGTAAAGCTTTCTTTCTCATCTGTCATTACTTTTGTGAGAGATTACTTCGACCATTTCATCCACGATATCTCCGGCTGCCTCTATTTTACTTTTTATTGGGAATTGCTTTTTCCTATCGCTACCGATAATTGTAATTTGATTGTTGTCAGACTGGAAACATGTTCCTTTGTTCCTCATACTGTTCAATACAATGAAATCAGCATTTTTACTTTTAAGTTTATGCATGGCATTCTGCTCCTCATTATCCGTTTCAAGAGCAAAGGCTATAAGACACTGACGCTCTGTTTTGAGTTTGCCCAATGATGCCGCGATATCTGTCGTGGTCTTCAGGTGTAATGTCATATTGCCCTTATCATGCTTTATTTTCCTGTCACACTGCTGTTCAGGTTTGAAGTCAGCAACTGCAGCAGCCAATATAGCAGCGTCTGTATTAGGGAAAACCTTTAAAGCCGCCTCATACATCTCCTCACAACTTTCCACATCTATACGTCTGATGCCTTCAGAACAGCTGAGATTGACCGGACCAGCTATCAATGTTACATTCGCACCGCGTCTCAGACATTCCTCGGCAATGGCGAATCCCATCTTTCCACTGGAATAATTGCCAATGAAACGTACGGGATCAATTTTTTCATAAGTAGGTCCTGCCGTTATCATAATATGTTTTCCGGTCAACTGCCGCATGGATGTCTCATTGTCGAACCATTCGGAAATCATCCGAACAATTTTGTCCGGTTCTTCCATTCTACCCTTACCGTCGAGCCCGCTCGCCAAAAAACCGCTTTGCGGCTCTATTATATGATTTCCCGCAGCAGACAGTTTCTTCAGATTCTCCTGTGTAGCTGCATGTGCGTACATATCAAGATCCATTGCAGGAGCAATGAACACCGGAGCCTTCATAGACATATAGGTAGTCACAAGCATATTGTCTGCTATACCGTGAGCCAACTTACCAAGGGTTGATGCCGTACAAGGTGCGATAAGCATTGCGTCAGCCCACAATCCCAAATCGACATGAGAATGCCATGTTCCGTCACGTTGCGCAAAGAAATCGGATATTACAGGCTTATGCGTTAGCGCTGATAACGTTACCGGTGTTATAAACTCCTTTCCACTCGGAGTTATCACCACCTGAACTTCAGCCCCTTGCTTTATGAGTCCGCGTATGATATAGCATGCCTTATAAGCTGCAATAGACCCGGTAATACCTAATACTATTTTTTTCCCGCTCAACATATCCGCTATATTTATTTGCCCAAATCCCTAAGACGAATTCTTGTAAGAACCTGTTTCGTATTATATGTAAAGTCCCCGTTCAGAATCCAACTGAAATATCCGGGATCTCTTTTTAAGACGTCAGAAACAGGCTGTCCCTTGTATTTTCCAAAATTGAATACCTCATGCCGCACTTTGTTCCCGTCTTTGCCGGTCTCCTCTTTCCATACAATACGACCTGCGAAATCGACAAAATCATTAAGTTTAGAGAATTCTGCAAGAACGTCAATGTCATTTGGAAGATGCTTTTCCGGATCCGCCTGTGTTTCAGGATTATACATGTCCAGCTCGCCCATAAGTATGCGGTATGTGGCTTCTGTATCCTGATCAGCACGGTGGGCGTTAAAGTCGTCCTCCATTTTTCTTCCGCAATAAAACTTGTATGCAGCCGACAAATTGCGTCGTTCCATCTTATGGAATATTGTCTGTGCATCTATCATCCGACAATGCGAAAAGTCAAAGTCGATGCCTGCTCTGAGAAACTCTTCCGCCAGCATCGGTATATCAAAGTGATTGGAGTTGAAACCGGCAAAATCGCAATTTCTGAAAGTGACGCTCAACTCAGACGCAACATCTTTGAACGACGGACAGTCTTTTACGTCATCGTTACTTATGCCCGTTAAAGTCGTGACATCCTGCGGTATTTCCTTGCCCGGATTCAAATAGATATTATCCCGTTCTTCCTTACCGTCAGGATGAATCTTTATGTAAGAAATCTGTATTATCCTATCATTTACCAAATCAAGCCCCGTTGTCTCCAAGTCAAAGACAATCAAGGGCTTTGATATATTTATTTTCATCGCTAATCAGTCGTTTAGTAACATTGGCATAATAAGCATCAAAATATTTTCATCTTCCGCCTGTGTCGCCGGCTCAATCACTCCTGCCCTACTCGGATCGGCAAGATGCATTATTATGTCATCGCAGTCGAGGTTTGTAAGTATCTCGTATAACGAGCCGCCCTTAAAACCGATATCCATTGTACGTCCGTTATAGTCACATATAACATTCTCCTTGGCACTTGTCGCAAAATCCATATCCTCTGAAGTAAGTTCAAGATTGCCGCTATCTATATGGAATCTGATGAGCTGGCTGCTTTCGCTTGCAAAAGGCAGAACACGTCTGAGTGCTCCCAACAGAGACTTACGGTCTATAGTGAGCTCATTGGGATTGTTTTGCGGTATTACGGAATTATAATTAGGATATCTTCCCTCTATCAGACGGCAAATCATGAATCCGTCCGTATATTTTATTTCCGCGCTCTTCTCATGGAATCTGATCACTATATTCTCATCCGAACGTCCCAAGATGTTCTTAAGCAATGATGCCGGTTTCTTTGGCAATATAAAGGATGAAGTGACATTCCCATTCATTGAAGAAATCTGACTCCGTACGAGCTTGTGTCCGTCGCTTGCGACAACAGTAAGACCGTCCTCCTTGATATCGAAATAAATGCCGTTCATCACCGGCCTCAACTCATCCTGGGCAGTCGCGAACAAAGACCTTGAGATACTGTTATACAACAATTTACTATCAATGTTAATTACATTCGCCTCATCCGGAACCTGCCGCATAACAGGGTATTCGCCTGCGTCCTGGGCGGTGAAATTATATTTACCGTTCTGATAACATATTTCCACGGTATGATTGTTGATATTCACATCGAACATCAAAGGTTGTTCCGGCAATTCCTTTACAGCCTCCAGAATGGTGCGGCTCGGTACGGCAAAGCTTCCGTCCTCGTTGCTTTCATCCAACTGGATAGTCGTCTGCATCATATTCTCGCTGTCACTTGCCGTTATTGAGAGCATATTATTTTTTATCTCAAAAAGGAAACAGTCAAGTATTGTGATGGAACTTTTGTTGTTTATAATCCTTGCAAGAACTTGTAGCTTACTATTTAGAATGCTGCTTGATAAAGTAAATCTCATTGATATTCTTTCTTTATAAATTTAACTTAGGTACAAAAATACAAAAAAGCTTTGTGCACAACAAAAAAAAGACAAGAAAGTTTTCCTCTTTTAGAACTATTTTATTAATTTCGCATTTGAATAAAAATATTGTAATTAGTACACAAAATAAAGTTTAAAATGGAGTTACAAGGAAAAATTATTGCTGTGCTTGAACCAAGAAGCGGTGAATCTGCAAGAGGTCCATGGAAGGCACAGGATTTTGTAATAGAGACACATGACGCATATCCCAAAAAGATGGTCTTTTCAGTCTTCGGAGCAGACAGACTTGAAAGATTCAATATACAGACAGGTCAGGAAGTTTCTGTATCGTTCGACATTGATGCGCATGAATATAACGGAAGATGGTTTAACAGTATAAGGGCATTTGATGTAAGACCAGCAGCGCAAGCCGTACAACAGCAGGCACAGCCGTCATCATACGTGCCGGGCGGCTCTTCCGCCATACCTAACACCACATTCGGCGCAACACCGGCAGCATCGGCAGACAGTCAATTCAATGATACAAAGGACGACGCGGACGATTTGCCATTCTGAAAATAAAACAGACGGCACACAGAAAATGCAGAAAACATTTTGTGATTATCATAATATGGATGGGATATGTCAGACGGCATTCCCATCCATTTCTTTTTTCCAAGTCTAAATCACGACCCCATTCGAACACAGGTGCAGAAAGAAACACTCCGCATTTTAGCTGTAAGGCATTTGTGGTATATCGCTGAAAAAGAGTGGCAATATGGTTGAATGATGAAGAATATACAGACAACGGTATGTCAGCGACAATAGCGTGTATGCAGACATACGCCCATCTGCGCACGTAGACACGTGCCATTGACACATATACATAACACACTGACCGTCAGCATATTTCGTCTCTCAAAACTCAAACAATAGTTAAAGCCTCTGCGGAAAAGCCTTTCTCATGTGCCGAAAAAGCCTTTATTGGCATGCGATAAAGGCTATATTGAATCATGACATGGTCTTTACAGCGGTTGCATATTGCGTCATGACAGACAAAACAGAGTATGGTCCTTCCATAAAGAAACAATTTATTAGACTTAGAGATGAAAAGAGAGGCACGGCATACTATTTGATACTAACTTTCAGGTAGACAAAACTATAATAAAAGCAAGCCTCTATCCCTTGAGCATTTCTATTTCACGAAAATAAATTGTCAATATTTTTTACTTCACAAAGAGTCTGAACCACCAACGTGTATCAGAATAAACTGTGAACGGCAAGCAATTCACCATGATATTACATATAATCTGCGCGAATCCCGATGACAACTTTTGCTTTATTTATTTTTTTTCAGACTGAATCAAAGGCAACAAAATTGGCAGAATCCAGTAGAGGAATCCAGACTTAATTTTATCTCAGTCTGAAAGTTATAACAGACGGCAACGGTTTGAAATATACAAAATGCCGGTGCTTTAGCTTTCCACATCAAAAAAGCATAATCGCAATGTTATCTGGCACTGTGGGCATATCCTATTGTCTTTCTAAAGAAATCCGTTAGCACAGACACATGACTGTCAAACGTAAGTTTAACACGCTCGGACATGACATTACCTGCAATGAAACTTAACTGTTTCTTGTCTTTCAACAGTTCGATAAGGTCATCGATTCTGTTATAAACCAACCCCATACCGCGTCCGCACACATAACTCTGCTGCGCGCAGATGTTTCCTTCATTGTTGTTCAGTATCATTGGAAGTCCAGCTGCGGCAAGAGTGTTTATACGGGCAGGAATATTGAGGTCAGCCCATGTTGCCCTGAACAGGGAGCCACCGTTGTTGCTTTCCACGCAATGCAGCCATCCTGCATCATATTTTGAAAATTCTCTTACCCATTCCGACTGTTGACAGTGTCGGTGAGTATGAAAATGTTTGGGAGCCGCCTTACGGAAAGGTTCCACCATTTGCTTTTCCGAAATATTGTTTTCACTGTACAAATGCACATGAATGCCGTTTGCTGCAAGACTTTTCATACCCTCAGGTGTAAGTCCTATCATGCGCCCTGTCACGACAGTATGCACATCACCGTCTGTCTCAGACAGTTTTGCAGAGAATTGGCCATTAAGACATTCAGCCTTCGGCATGTCTCCATCAAGCATCATTTCAGGCCTTTCTACACGTTCAGGCACAAACAAGCCAAACCATTTTCTTACGTCATCATTCAGATATATGCAACCGTCCGCGAATGTATAAAGGTCTACGAGCTTATCCCATAGTCCTGCTTTCATTGCCTCGTGTGGTCCTTCCTTGAAATGCCACACCAAAGGTATTCCCGTTCCACTCATCAATACCTCATGCGCAAGTTCTATTGCAGACGTACTCAACAAGGCATATATAACATCAGGCTTTATCTCAGCAACGCGTTCACGCCATCCCTTATATGGCACATCTTCCACATGTCCGAACGGAAGAGGTCCGACAGTGGAGTAGCAGAATCGCGGAATAGCCCATAAACCGTAAAGTTTATGTCCGGCTTCTTCTAATGCCATTATGCGTTCCGGATTGTATGCCAACTCACCTACAAGAAGTATTTTCAGTCCTCCATCTCTCATCTGTAACGGTTTTCTATACTCTGCATATGCGATTTTCTCGTCTATAACCTTACCTGCATATGCTCTGAAACGAAGTGGTGACGTAACATGGTAGAAAGAACGGTATTTGTTGAGTCCACCACCATATATTTCTCCACATATCTTATGACGTTGATGCGGATGATTGGTCCATTCACATGTAACCTCTCCTGTAGGGACAAACACGCCCCTGCGCGAGAGTTTGTACCAAAACATTATGAATAGATTTTCAGTCACCAGTTCATTGCGTTCCACCCACCTGTCGGCTGTCCTACGATGCGCAGTTTGCACCAGTTGTAAAGAATAACCGGGAATAACACCCTTACATGCACGCCACGACATAACACCGGATTCCAACGATTCGTCAAATCTTATCCCGTTAAATACAAGTACGGCATCATCATTCGAACAAAACGTACGTACCATCACTTCAAGATGGCGCGCATCAAAAAAATCATCAGCCGGCAAATATGCGATGATATCATAGACAGCCTGCTCTATTCCTTGATTCAATGCACAGCCCAATCCTCTGTTTTTTTCATTCTTCACATATTTCACCCTTGAATCACTCAGATAAGATGACAAAAAATCATCTGTCCTGTCCGTACATCCATCGTTTATGATAATAAGTTCCCATCTTTCATGAGTCTGTGCCATTAAGCTTTCAATAGCTCTCCTTACAAAAGCTCCTTGATTATACACAGGCATAATCACAGATACAGCAGTTTCACTCCATTCTTCCATAATAATCCGCTACATTTACTTTTCATGGTTTTCTGTTTTACTCTCCCAATCCCCGTCCGACGCCAATAATGCGAGCCCGAGGCCTGCCATGCCACATCTCACACAAAAATCAAGACTGCGTAGACTTTGCATTTTCTCGTCTAAAAATCGTGACAAAAGTGCGGGAGCGGGTAGAGACCCATGCAAGCGTCCGAAATATATCATCTCCTGCCAGGCTGTATCTAAAAATATTTCCACTTCATCATTAGCACATGACGGCTTGCCCTTAGATAAGAACGGCAGAGACGGATTTCCGGCACCCAATAAGTCCAACAACATTTTGTGTATATACATGTCCTGACAAGGATTGCACAGCCTCACATCCATCCGTTCATATAGATGCGGCATCAAAGACAAAATATGATCAATCTTATCAGACACATAAGGCATATCTTTCACAGAGACAAGAAAAAAAAGCATCGAATTGACACGTCTCAGTGTGAGATTATTGTGCCTCATGCTATGATTAATATACCCAAGCATTCCTTCAATATAACGTGACAAAACATTCGAGGAGGATTTATCTTTCAAACGCTCCGCAAGATAAACCGCCTGTCCGGATATATTCCCGTCATTGCTCTCCGTTCGTACGAACACGCTGTCATCTATCCGAGCCAACACTTCTGATGGTTTTCCAGACACTATGTCCTCAGAAAGCAGGCGGCTTATTGTCCAACCCACACCTGCCAGCCCGTTTTCAAAGCCCGGTGCCATTCTCAGAGTTATTTTCATGATGCCGTCAAGGATATTACCAGCCACATTTCCGTAGTTATCATTGTCTGTATGTGCCGCATAACGGTAAAGAAAGAGCATCACTCCACTTTTGCCGTCCAACAGCCCATTATTTTCTATATGATAAGCATAAAGCGTTAGCGTATTGGCTATCATACGCAACATCTCTTCCTTGCCATAGCATATCTGCTCCACCATGCCGTATTGTTCAGTCATAATATTATTTCCGTATCTTTTTCATACAGGCATCCTATTTACGCATCCATGCCAAAGGATATGCCTTTTCCAACTGACTCAAATGTTCATAAAAACTTTTTGACTCAGTCTTTGCCGCAGCGTTCTTCACTCCGGTCTCATTAAGAGGTGCATAAAACACAATACATCTCAGCAGTTCATCGCGGTCGCACACTGGGAATACAGTGTTTTTACTCCAGCTCGCGATCCTTCCAGCCATCCTTTTTCCAGAAACATTAGCGTCGGACATTGAGGAGACGTACTCCTTCTCGGCATCAGTTCCGTCACGCAACCCTATGAGCATGGCGCATAACTTACTGAGCTTCACACAATCATTCAAAGATTTACGGTTGGACAGGTCGGAGGAGTTGATTTTGTTTATCTGGCTGTTTATCTGCGTCACCCGAGCGTCGCTTATCTTGCCCTCAGCCACCCTGTCATCTATCTCACTGTTCACTTCGCCAAGATGGTGCTCATCGCCTATGTCACGTCGGTCTGAATCGTTTATACGTATGGCGGCACTCTTTTTTGACATCACTCTGTTTGCCTTTTCATGCATCAGGTCATACTGACGGTTCATTCGTCTTTGCAGGTTGTCCTCGGCTTTGATGCCCTGCTCCATAAAACTTCCAGTCATTTCTATCGCCTCACCGTAAGCATCGCGTGCCATGCCACTCATGCCCGCCATGTCGTATATGGCAGCAAGCGTCACAATCGCGTCAAGATCGGTGTGCGGTTTATAGTACATGTCTTCATAAAGTTTCGCCACCCTACCGTATTTGTCAAAGCCAAGCCAGTGATACCTTTTTCGTCCGCGTTCGAGCAAGGCTATCGCTTCATCATAGCGTCCGAGCGTGGCGAGCAGACGCGCGCCGGTCAGCGTGGAGTGTATTTCGTTCCATCCTTCATCATGCACAGCAAGAATACGCGACGCGATGTCTTCAGCTTCCATCTTACTTATGCCATAACTGTATTTTCCTTTCACGTCTCTTGCGGCGGAGATTGCTTTCTTTATGGAGGGCAACGCACTGTGTGGTACTCTGAAATAATCGTCTTTAAGCGAAAAATCGATGTTATACGTCACGTCCACATATTCATCACCACGTTTTGCAGGTTTACAGCTCGGCAGCATCGCGAACACCCTCGCTATCTCGTCAGCAAGAGCAGGGTGCATGTTCAAAGGGCGTGGGAAAACAACACGTCCGTCTTTTCTTATCACACAGTCATAATACCGTATATCCTTTTTTGTATATATTGTATCATTCCATGCCTCTGCCGGATATTTCACGTTTTCGAGCACAAACTTCTCCAAAGCATAATTGCCTCCATAAAATATAGGCGGCTCCGTGACTCTGTCATAAACAACCGGAGGTATACTGTCCGCCTCTCCACTACCTTGCACATACTCACGAGCCCTATCCGTGACAACGCCACGCACGCTGTCGTTCTGAGCAACAACTCCGGTAAATGGAATCACTGATATCATGGCATCAATAAAAAGAAACCAATGTCTCATATATCATTATATATTATTATCTTACAGTTGTGAAAAAAATGACATCGTAGTCAAAAGACAAGATTAAAAATGACATACTATATAATCAAGACAGGTAATGTCGTAACCAGTTTTTATATTCACATGTTGTATCTAAAGACTTGTCAGTCTTTAGATACAACATAGAAACGGACTTTCGGCGTACCGCTGTTAATCTCCAGCTCTGAGACAGACGTCAAGCGACCGGTCACCGGATTAACGCATACAAAGGTCTGCCTAAGCCAATTGTAGTCTACCACAACATAATCATTCCCATACAGAAAGCCGGAAGGATCTTCACGAGTAACCACACGCAAAAGTATCGCCTTGTGTTTATTTATATCTTCCTTCACTTTGTCCAAATCATCATTGGCGTAAATATATTTGAGATAATAATGCTGATTTATATAATTATATAACTTAAAATCACTCACCTCATATTTTCCGTTTCCAACATGGCAGTCGGCAAATGTATCCTCCATGCCACCGATTCCTCCAGAATAGCCAAGAAGACGGGAAAGATTGGCGAGACTTCCGAAAGTCTCCTTTCCTGCCGGTACAGGCTCGAACCCATCGGAAGTAGAAGATCCCAACACTTTTGTTGCCTTAGAAACAACACCCCATGTAGAGACCTCACCACCTTCCCAACGTCCGTCCTGCACAAGCTGGTAAAACTGAAAAACATGTACTGGATTCTCAGCCGCTCCGCGACGTATCCATGAACTTGTAAAGATAGAACATCCATATACCCCAGCAGAATTTACCGGAGTCCCGACATTACCAAGCCTTTCCACATATCCTCCAGGCCATACGTCCCAACGTGCGAAAAGATTATAAGCCTCTATAGATACCGGATTATTGGAGGTACCACATTGTTGTCCCACATTCAACAGAATTTGCCGCATTGAAGGTTCTTCTTCTGAACTATAAAAATTCCTCAAATCGCCAAACACGTTACCACCCTTTCTAACCCAGATATCTCTATAAATATACGTTCCATCATCTTGTTTTTCGGATGTATGATTTACCGTAAAACCATTCTGACTAAGCCACCATTCAAATTCTGCGGTAGACATACCATTAGGAAGATACACTGGCCACGATGAAACACTGTCTTTGGTTAGTTTCTTTTTTTCCATATTCTATATAGTTTATCAGATTGTTATTATTGTTGCAAATAATACAGAATAAAATAATATTACGATAGCACCTTATGCTAAAAAAAACATAACATAATGTTAATAATATCCAATTACCAGATTCAATTTTAGCATGTTACAATAAAAACATGGTATGTCTCTCTAATTTGCCATCGGCAACATAAATAAGATTATATGCGAGTTCGGGATAAGCTGTGCATACGATGATTTAAACTTAAAGATTTTCTTATACTAAGATAATAAAAATCAACGATATACGCAACCTTTTACTCATGCCTACCAATTCAATTTAACTCCGCCAACGTGTCGTGCAGATATGCGTATGCGCACGATAAAAACCTAAAGAACATACGGAAAGACTTTGTTTGCTGATTTAAGGAAAAACAAAAACTTTTTCATTTATAGGATTTTTTGTAACTTTGCATCGTTTTCTGAACGATGCCGAAGCTCAAGGATGGAGGCTATGGGACAGAAACCGATATACAAGGAAAGGCGTTACTTGATGCTTTGTTCTTGATTCTCATGAATCAGGCGGTTTCAAAACGTTTGTCAAACATCAAAACAACAATGACGTATATGGATATGTAGTATCCGACATACGATTTGCAGACAGCTATTATTGGCTACTTTGCATCTCATGTCGTATATATACATATCGGTTGGGGTTCGGTGTTGCTCGTTTTCGACAAACATGCGATGCCTGAGTCTTTGGGGTGGGACAAGTAACAAGGAGATTCCCACGCTTCTTTTATGTATAGGCACCAATATTTAGAACTATCCTGCTTGGGGGTCGGGGATTTGGAATGTCATAGTTATGGAAAAGACTATTGTTGGACGTATAGATGGAAAAACTATCTCTGAAACGATTCAAAATTATCAGGCTAACATCCCTGAGCAAGAATTAACTGCAAAGAAAAACATTTGCAACAAGTTTGCTGCTCAAGGATATAATCCTAAAGATGTTATTTTTTGAAGCCCTGTTTATGGCTCAGTAGAAATTCCGTGACACCGCCACGCACGCCGTCGTTCTGAACAATGACTACGGTAAATGGAATCACTGATATCATTGCAGCAATAAAATAAATCCAATGTCTCATATAACGCTAATTAATAAATTGTTTATTACGATTGCAAATATATTAAAAGGCGAGATCAACGACAAGACGGCGAAACATCGTTTCTACAGTTTTGGCACTGCCGAGCCACATCCTATATTATACAAATATACGGAATAAATAATAACATTGTTCTAAACCCATACACAAAAGACATAACACAATGTTAATAATATCCAATTATCGGATTAAATTTTAGCATGTCACAACAAAAACATGACATTGTCTCTCAAGTTTGCCAACCGTTCAATAAGAATAAATATACACAATTTCGATATAACTTGTTGGGATTAAAATGTTTACCTTTGTTCATACTTTCTATAATTATATCGCTTCAAATACAAAGGTCGCTAAATGTACTGGATTCAGAGCGAGGGGGCAAATCATAATTTCATCTCAGTCGGAAAGTTTTAGCAAACAGAAATAACACAGTTCATAGAAAGGATGAAACAAGACCACGTATGTAAGCATACACCTTATATTGCCAAATGTTCCTCACTTTATGATGACAGCAAGAAGGCAAAAAAGCAATAATCCCGGCTTTCTATGAAAGCCGGGATTATTGTTGTTTGGAATAGTTTTATTGTAAATTATTTAAGCCTCTGTTTCCGGAAGTACTGAAACGAAACTTCTGTTCTGACGACCCTTGTGGAAATTCACAATTCCGTCTGTCAGCGCATAGAGGGTATCATCCTTACCAATACCGACATTCTTGCCGGGATTGTGCTTTGTACCACGCTGGCGAACAATAATATTACCTGCAATGACTTTCTGGCCACCCCAGATTTTAACACCTAATCTTTGTGAAGCTGACTCACGTCCGTTCTTAGAACTACCTACACCTTTTTTATGTGCCATTTCTGTGTCCTCCTGAATTTTATGCGATTACCTCTTTAATTGTTACCTCTGTGAAGTGTGAACGATGACCATTCTTTTTGCGATAGTCTTTTCTGCGCTTCATCTTGAAAACAATGACTTTGTCACCCTTAACAAGAGGATTTACAACTTCACATACAACCTTTGCACCGTCTACAGTCGGCGCACCTACCTGTACTGAACCATCTTTGTCGACAAGCAGTACCTTGTCGAATTCAACAGCCTGACCTTCTTTCGCATCCTTGATGTGATTGACGAACAGTTTCTTACCCTGTTCTGCCTTAAACTGCTGACCGTTAATTTCTACAATTGCGTACATTAAATCTTTTATATTAAACGGGTTTTTCCGCAAGGCGATTGGCTTCAGCCAATGCTTGTTCATGCCTGTACGGACTAAATCGGATGCAAAGGTAATAATAAAACTTTATATAAAAGATTTATTATAAATGTTTTTAATAGACATTAACAAACGCTTTCCTCCAATATATAATGTAAAAACAACCTGCACAAGTATGTGATCATACCCGGCAGGTTGTCTTCGTTATTTAACTGTTGGTTTGAAATCGCACATAACAGTACCGGTGTGTTCCTTCATAACTGTCATACCAAGTTGTAAACAAGTTTAGCATGACACAACCGACAGAAGCTCTTCAGGACTAACCTTACGCTGCTCTCCTGTTTTCATATCCTTGACTGTTATCACACCGTCAGCCATCTCGCTCTCCCCTGCCAAAGCAACATATGCGATGCTTTTTGCGTTGGCGTAATTCATTTGTTTCTTCATCTTGCACGAATCCGGATATATCTCTGTAGCAATGCCGGACTGACGACACTTCTGCACATATGGCATACAATAAGCAGTCTCTGTTTCTCCGAAATTGATAAAAAGCAGCCTGGTAGAATTCAATGCATCTGCCGGATAAAGATTCAAACCATTCAATACATCGTAAATCCGGTCAGCACCAAAAGATATACCCACTCCACTGAGTCCAGGCATTCCGAATATTCCGGTAAGATTATCATAACGTCCACCACCGGAGATACTTCCTATAGGATAATCCAATGCTTTCACTTCGAAGATCGCACCTGTATAATAGTTGAGTCCGCGTGCTAATGTTAGATCCAGCTGTATCTCGTTTTTAAGATTGCAAAGCTTGAGTTTGTCGAGAATATATCTCACCTCATCAACACCTTTCAAACCTATCTCAGACTTGGAAAGAACATTGCTGATGACGTCAAGCTTGGACTCGTTTGTACCGCTCATGCTGATTATCGGCTGAAGTTTCTCAACAGCATCCTCCGGAATACCACAACCACGCAACTCAGCATTGACTCCATCAACCCCTATTTTGTCGAGCTTGTCTATGGCTACCGTTATATACACAATCTTGTCAGCCTGACCTATCATCTCAGCGATGCCTGCGAGAATCTTACGATTGTTTATCTTTATGACAACACGCACACCTAAACGAGAGAACACTGTATCCTCAATCTGCATCAGCTCTACTTCGTTAAGCAACGAATCGGAGCCGACTACATCAGCATCACACTGATAGAACTCTCTGTAACGTCCTTTCTGTGGACGGTCTGCGCGCCACACGGGCTGAATCTGATAACGGCGGAAAGGAAGCTGGAGTTCATCGCGATGCATTACAACATATCTTGCAAACGGAACTGTAAGGTCGTAGCGCAGTCCTTTCTCACAAAGCTTTGAAGCCAGTTTGAGTGAATTGCGCCCGGCAAGTTCCTCATCACTGACCTTACTCATATAGTCCCCGGAATTAAGGACTTTGAACAGAAGCTTATCACCTTCCTCGCCATATTTACCCATAAGCGTATGAAGAGTCTCCATCGCCGGTGTCTCTATCTGCTGGAATCCATAAAGCGAGAATACATCCTTGATGGTATTGAAAATATAATTGCGTCTCGCCATTTCCTCCGGAGAGAAGTCTCTTGTCCCCTTTGGTATGCTTGGTTTATTCATCTGTAAGCTTCTTTTATTTTTTTCTAACGATTGTCTGTTCACGGTCTGGACCTATCGAAACAATGTCGATTGGTGTCTCGAGTTCTTTCTCAAGGAAATTTATATAATCCAAAAACTCTTTCGGGAACTGAGACTCGTCTGTGTAGCCGGTCATATCGGTCTTCCATCCCGGTATCTCTACATAAACAGGCTCTATGTCTTTCTCTATATTGTACGGAAAGTCTCTGGTTACCACGCCATTCTGTCTGTATGCCACGCATGCCTTTATTGTGTCAAAACTGTCTAGCACATCACTTTTCATCATGATGAGACTTGTAACGCCATTTATCATAATTGCATAACGCAGAGCCACAAGATCTATCCATCCACAACGACGCTCTCTTCCTGTCACAGCACCGTATTCATGACCGAGCTGACGTATTCTGCTTCCGTTATCATCAAACAGCTCTGTAGGGAACGGTCCGGAGCCTACACGTGTACAGTAAGCTTTCATTATGCCATAGACGTTACCTATTTTGTTAGGTCCTATACCGAGACCGGAGCATGCGCCGGCACATATGGTATTGGAAGATGTGACATACGGATAGCTGCCGAAATCTACATCGAGCAATGTTCCCTGCGCTCCTTCACATAATATATTCTTACCTTCCTTTAAATTCCGATTGATTACATGCTCGCTGTCTATAACGTTGAACTGACGCATATACTCTACACCCTCCATCCAGCGTTTTTCATCGTCGCTGATATCATAATCGGCATATCCCAAAGACTTGAGTGTCGCCTCATGACGTGCTTTATGTTCAGCGTATTTTCTCTCGAAATCTTCGAAAATATCACCCACACGCAATCCGTTCCGCGATATCTTATCAGTATATGCCGGTCCTATGCCTTTGCCAGTTGTCCCGACCTTATGGTCGCCCTTCAACGACTCGTATGCACGGTCGAGCACGCGGTGTGTCGGCATAATCAGATGTGCTTTCTTGGATATGTATAAACGTGATTTCAAATCATGACCGCTCTTCTCAAGTTCTTTAGCCTCATCCATGAACAAATCAGGAGCAAGCACCACTCCGTTGCCGATGATGTTCACTTTGCCTCCCTGAAATATACCGGACGGAATGCTACGCAAAACATATTTCTGTCCTTCAAACTCCAAAGTGTGACCTGCGTTTGGTCCGCCTTGAAAACGGGCAATGACATCATATTTCGGAGTAAGCACATCCACAACCTTTCCCTTGCCTTCGTCTCCCCACTGAAGACCAAGCAATACATCAACTTTACCTGTATTCATTTATCTGAAATTTAAAAAGTCACTGTTTCCGGAATAATATATCACAATAGAATATGCCACAAAGTTACATTTTTTTATCTAATAATGATATATAAGCCGTTAAAAAATGTCTGTTTTAAGGTCGGCTAATACAGAATCAGCCATAGCCGAATAACCGTCACTTATAGATATGAAACGAGTAAGACAATTCACTGCCGCATGTTTCAAAGCCGTGTTATTGCCAGAAAGAGCTTCATGTATACGGATCAGGATCTGTCCAGCCTGATTGTCATCCGGCTTGAATCCTTTCATAATCAGTCTGCAAAGAACATGGTAGGCGCATATCCTTACCATCAAATTATCACTTGAGAGCCATCTTAACGCCAACAGATGCGCATCTTCGAGATTCTGAAACAGATTGAGTGCGCACATTTCCGCTATTTCCATAGAGGAGGTATGCTTTATCCAATCTTCTGCAAGTCCGTGTGTCATTTTGTCTGCCGGCATCAGCATTGTTGCGAGAATCTTGCACTCCCTCACATCATCTTTCCATAATTCGGATGCAAGATTGAAACTCTTATCATATCCAGAAGCGATTTCTTTAAGCTGAGCCAAAGGTATTCCCCAGTTCACTCTATATTCAAGTCCCTTCTCACGCATAGAACGCGAGGTTACTCCATTCATGAACAGACGGAATGTCTTCTTAATCTGCCGTATGTTTTCTGTTGTCTGATCCATATAAAAAATACTTTATAGAAAACCGTATTCAGAAGAATATCTCATCATCTGATGTGCATAACTTTCCGTAAAATCAAGCAAAATATCGGTAATATCGCCATTTTCATCATATACTGGTTGCATCCGCGGATTTATAAATCCTTTATATGGTGCTATATTCAATGTGGCATATCTTGATAGAATTTCCGAATGCAAAGTTTCATCTACATTTATAGCATATGACTCAACTATTGCTTTCGCGGCATCATAGTCACCCTCACTCTTGATACGCTGAATCTCTGCCAATAATTCAGCGAAAAGCGAACGTAAAGCCAGATAGTCAGTTATGTCAATGTATGTTTTACCTTCTTTTTTTACGAGTCGCACCACACCACCGGAATGTTCATACACCCAACGGGCTATAAGTGCACGGTTACGCATATGAGCCTCTTCTATCCGGTGACCGGGTTTGATGCGGGTAAGTTGAGTAAGCATACCGTTCATCATATAGGTGTAATAATGAGCCTTATATGCGTCAGGAGAATCGAGAAGACCTAAATCACATAACTTTCTGTCTGCGATGTAATATAAGCCGAAAAGATCGGCACGCGCCTCTTCTATCGTATTGCCATATGCTTTCAAAGCATCAGGGAAGACTCCTGGCAACAATTGTCCGCTTCCATGTCCGAGACACTCGTGAAGGTCTGTATGCAAGTCGTCACATATGTTACCATATTTTTTTATAAGTTCAAGCATTGATGCATCTAAGACAAACTCTTCATTAAAACCGTTTCCCATTGCAGCCTGATCATATGCTTCTGTGAGATTGCCTATTGTAACGCTTTTAGAACCATAACGCGCACGAATCCAGTCTGCATTAGGCAGATTGATACCTATCGCGGATGAAGGATATTCATCACCTCCAAGCATGGCGGCACAAACTACATTTGCAATAACTCCTTTTACTTCTTTTTTCTTAAAGCGCGGATCTATCGGAGAATTATCCTCGAACCATTGTGCGTTGTCACTGATAGTCTGAGCACGGCGTGTCGCTTCGATATCCTTATAAGACACAAAACCTTCCCATGACGCTTTTAGCCCGAGAGGGTCTCCATATACTTCAATAAAACCGTTTATGAAATCGACACGTCCCTCTGTCTCCTTCAGCCATTCTATAGAAAAACCGTCAAAGGTCCGTAAATCTCCGGTACGGTAATATTCCGTCAGTATACTTATTATTTTTTTCTGTTGTTCGTTCTCGGCTTCATCGCGAGCCTTTTCAAGCCAATAGATAATATGACTTATTGCAGGACCGTACATGCCTGTTTCTGTCCATTTACATTCCACAATAGAGCCGTCGCGTTTTACAAGTTTTGAGTTCAGACCATATGAAGGCATTGACTCATCAGCCCCATCCTTCATGTCGTTATAAAACTTCTCAACTTCTTCCTGCGTAAGATTTTCATAATAATTACATGCCGAAGTTGTCACAAGGTCTTGTTTATCTGCTTTGTTTACACGTTTCGGGAGTACTGACGGATCGAATATCACTGGAAAGATTTCATCACAGAAACAGTCTATTGTCTCGTTGTCTTTCAATGGAATAAGACTTTTATCAGTATGGTCTATTACCATTCTTAGATAATCGGATGAAAAATCAGGCACAAACTTCTCACATCCATAATGATGATAAATGCCGTTTGAGAACCACATACGCTTAAGGTATACCACAACGTTCTGAAATTCGGAGCAATCACGATTTCCGTCATAACCGGTGTAAATTGCTTCAAACAATTTCCTTATACGTATATTATAAGCACCGAATTGATCGGTCGTAATATCCCGCCCCGACAAAGCCGCCTTTGAGAGATAATAAATATACTTCTTTTGACGAAGTAACAATTTATCAAAATCAGGCAACCGGTATCTCAATAACTGAAGATCGGCAAACTTCTCATCTATATAATTAAATTTCTGTTCCATTAGTATTGTTATGTTTGTTAAGAAGACATTCTGATAATCTCATCATTCTATTCGATTGGTCTGACGATAATGCAGAGGCGTTACACCTTTATATCTGCAAAACGCGTTATAGAAAGACTGGCGGCTTGAGAATCCCACCATATCAGAAATGTCCTGCATTCTTAATTTGGAGTAACGGCGGTCTGTCAACAAAGTCATAGATTCCTCCACCCTTAACTTATTTATCAATGATGTGTAGCTCATATGAAACCTTACTCTCAACACAACTGATACATAACGTGTATTGGTTCCCAATTCTGCAGCCATTTTCTTTGCAGAATAGTGCTTGTCTCTATACTTTTTCTCAATATGAAGAATTCTTATGATTCGCTCGTACAGTTCATCAGAAACCGATGAGCTGATATATTTAAGATATGCAGGACCGCATTTTTCTTCTGATTGTTTTTTATCGTCTCTCATTATATTTTTCATCTTTAATATAAAATGAAGACACTCCAATGACATTATAATGTTTCACATTCTTTCAGCCACAACGCACTTGATGCGTCTGACGGCATCCGCCAATCACCACGAGGACTTAAGCTCACGCTACCTACTTTCGGACCGTCAGGAAGACAAGAACGTTTAAACTGCTGTGTAAAGAAACGGTGGAAAAACACCTTAATCCAATGTTTTATTGTATCATCTTTATAATCAGCTGCATCAAAAGCTTTGCGAGCCAACAGATAAATCTTTGACGGTCTGAAACCAAAACGCAAGAAATAATACAAGAAGAAGTCATGCAGTTCGTATGGTCCTACAAGGTCTTCTGTCTTTTGCTTAATTGTCCCGTCTTCTTCCGCAGGAATAAGTTCCGGACTTATTGGCGTATCTATTATATCAAGCAGTGTATTGCGCGATTTTTCATCCACGGCATTGTATGCTACGTCCCTAACCAAGTATTTTATCAACGTTTTAGGAATACCCGCATTGACCCCATACATCGACATATGGTCTCCGTTATAAGTCGCCCATCCCAAAGCAAGTTCACTCAAATCACCGGTTCCAACAACCATGCCTTTCAATTGATTACTGAGATCCATCAATATTTGAGTTCTTTCACGCGCCTGGCTGTTTTCGTATGTAACATCGTGTACAGAGATGTCATGCCCGATATCGTTGAAATGGACCTTAACACTATCAGCGATACTTATCTCACGAATGGTAACACCAAGACTATTCATTAATGACAACGCGTTATTATAAGTACGGTCTGTGGTACCAAATCCAGGCATCGTTACTCCGACAATCCCTTTTCTGTTCATACCAAGTTTGTCGAATGTTTTCACACATACCAGCAACGCCAATGTAGAATCAAGCCCACCGCTTATACCGACAATAAGATGTTTACAGGCTGTATGCATTATACGCTTCGCCAACCCGGCTACCTGTATCGAGAATATTTCATTACAGCTATGCTCCATATCATTATCATCCGGAACAAAGGGTAAAGCATCTATCTCACGTAACAGGCTGAAATTTTTCGGCTGCACAACAGCTGTTTGCTTTATTACTGCATTTGAGTCATCACGACAGTTTACAAATGTGGTGTTCTTCTGTCTTTCAACACGCAGTTTCTCAATATCGATTTGATTGACAATCATTTGCGGCTTGAAACTGAAACGTTCTGATTCTGACAACAAGGTTCCATTTTCATATATGAGAGCGTTCCCGCCATACACGACATCCTGAGTGCTTTCACCAAATCCGCAACCACTATAAACATAGCCGGAGATTGTACGCGCACTCTGTTGCGAAAGCAGATTCATAAGATAAATATGTTTGCCTATCAATTCATCACTTGCTGACAAATTGAAAATAATATCCGCACCGGCTAATGCTAATTTATTGCTACACGGCTCTGCCGCCCAAACATCTTCACAAATCTCTACACCGAACAGTGCATTATCAGACGTTCTGAACAGCGTAGGTCCGGGAGTAATTGAAACAGAATTACCGGCATATCTTATATCCGTAGGCTTCAGATTCTTTGAGGATGTGAACCATCGTTTCTCGTAGAACTCACCATAATTAGGCAGATACGTTTTCGGAATTATCCCTAATATTATGCCATGCTGAATCACAACCGCACAGTTATACAAAGAACCTGAAATATTGACAGGAGCTCCTACGATACATATGATATCGAGTTTGCGGGAAAAGTCCAATAACTGCATTACCGCAACCTCAGCCTGTTCAACAAGTAACTGCTGTAAAAACAAATCCTGACATGAATATCCTGTCACGGACAACTCCGGGAAAACAATTATCTCCACACCACGTCCTTCTGCCTGTGCGACAAAATCTTCAATCTGCTTAATATTATATTCCGTATCGGCAACTTTAACCGACGGAATTGCTGCCGCCACTGTTATAAATCCGAATTTCATCTTATCTTATTGTTACTTGTGTCGCGCCATATCCGTATTCCAGAAATGAAGCGTCCTGATATTGATATTTCTTATACTTATATTGCAATTCATGCACTATTGCATGACGCAAAACGCCTTCCCCCTTTCCATGTATGAATACAATGCGTCTGCCTTTCTCTGATTTATATTTATCAAGTACCTCATGAAATTTTTCTATCTGATAACTCAAAATATCAGAAGAACTCATGCCTGCAGTTGTGTCAAGAAGAGAGTTTGCATGCAAATCCACAACAACAATGTCATCATTTTTTCTTTTATTTAGAAAAGGATTGCCTTTTTTCCCGTCTTCATAACGTCTTACGTATGTATCTTTTGGGGAACTGTCATCAGAGGATGAAGAAAACATTTCTTTCTTCAACTGTTGTGCATCAACGACAAGCGGACGTGTGGTCTTATCGTTCTCTACAATAGGCAACAACAATGCCGCCTCATCAAAGAAGTCATTCTCACGGAATGTATGCAACTTATAAAACTTCACTTTGTCCAACCTGAATTGAGTTTCAACAGTAGGCTTAAGCATGAAACTCTTTGCACGTTTATACGCGAACAACTGTATTGATATTCTGTCATAGTCATTCAAGCTTTCACGCTCGAAATCTTCAATATATTTTTTTGTGTTAGGCTCTAACTCATCCGCTGAATGTAATACCCAATTTGCTCCTTCTGCTGTACAATAACTATATTGTATGAAGTAATTGCTATCATTTACTATATACACATCAAATGCTGTTGTTGTAAACGATTTAGCGTCTTTCGGGACAAATGCAATATAGCAATTCAGCACATCTCCTCCTGAACGCTCCTCAACTTCGGCTTTATTGTGAGCAACGTTTTCAGTTATATCTTTTGCATAATTCTGTTCCGCAGCAAAATCATTAATATTGCTTCGGGAATGAACGTTCTCTGTACGATTTGAAGACTCTCTCTTGATTATATTCTGGGAATCATAATTTTCTTTATCACCTATTAAAACAACATTATTAATAGGTGTTGGAATCTGAAATCCGTCTTCATCTTCCACCAATACAATATTTCCCTTAAATCCTGCAACACGCCCACCGCCTGTTTCACTCAGGAAACGTACTTTATCTCCTATTTTCATAATATTATAAATATACTTATTTTTATGGAATCAATAGAGAACTGTCTCCATAGCTCAAAAACCGGAATTCATGCGTCAAAGCATAGTCATATATTTTTCTCCAATCACCATTGACGAACGCACTTACTAAAAGCAACAATGTGCTCTGAGGCTGGTGAAAATTAGTTATCAGTATTTTCACAATCTTATACTTATATCCTGGAGCAATGATAATTTGTGTACTTGTGTGCAACGCATTCATATCATGCCTTTCAAGATATACCAATATATTCTTTAACGCATCTACCGCTGAAATCGATTCTATATCATTGGTATAAGGTTCCCATTGATTAACATGCAGCTCATCTTCACGTAAATCAGGATTTTTATGTAATTTCAAGCCTATATAATATAAACTCTCCAATGTCCGCACACTTGTCGTTCCGACGGCGGTTGCGCACGCATTGTAACTGATAAGTTTCTCTATTGTCTGCCGCTTTACATAAATGTATTCAGAATGCATCTCATGTCCTTCAATCATTTCTGATTTAACTGGCTTAAATGTTCCTGCCCCAACATGGAGTGTCAATTCCTCACAATCAATACCATGAGCATCCAAATCAGATAAAACACGATTCGTGAAATGAAGTCCGGCAGTTGGCGCAGCAACAGAACCTTTTATTTTGGAATAGACAGTCTGATACGATTTTTTGTCGCTATCCTGTGTTTCGCGATTCAAATACGGTGGTATCGGTAATTCGCCTATACAGTCTATAATATCTGAAAAATTGACATTGGAATTATCCCAATCAAAATCTATCAACTGTCCTGTTCCGTATTCACCTCTCAAAGTAGCCTTAATTTCAACACCTTTTCCATCTATGTTAAAAACTTTCACGAGAGAGTCTGATTTCCATTTTTTCAGATTTCCTACAAGACATGACCATGAACAATGACCTGTTGTCTGAAACATTTGCTCATAGTCAGAAGGAACGACAGGTTCCAACAAGAAAATCTCAATCAAAGCACCTGTCTCTTTCTGAAAATGCATCCTTGCCTGTATAACTTTTGTATTATTAAATATCATCAGCGATTCTGATGGCAGATATTTTGATATGTTATAAAATACATCCTCAGAAACTTCACCTTTTCTATATATAAGAAGTTTGCTATGATCTCTTTCTTTCACCGGAAATTTTGCTATCCTGTCCTCAGGAAGAGAATAATTAAAATCTTTAATATGTATATGTTTTGTATCCATTTAACTAAATATAAATTATTACAGATCTGATTACTGCATATAATAAAGTAACAATTATTGTAAATATCACAACATCGATATCTCTTTTATCATATCCGCTCACAGTATACTTCGTGGAGACGTAAGTTATTTGTGGCGCTATTTTTCCATACATGCAATGATATAATTTGTATGCACAATATCCAGAAACTCCACCCCAAATAAGCCCGACTGCTATATCGCTTGGGTAGTGCACACCAAGATACAGTCTCGTATAACAATTTGTAAATGACCATAATATCAATGACACGCTGAGAACCCGACTTCTAATCAACAATATAAAAAATATCGCTAAAGAAAATGTATTTGCTGCATGTGACGAGAAAAAGCTATAGCCGGTTGCCCGAAAATTATTTGCCAAACTTATACACCCCTTAAATGCAAGATCAATACAAGGTCTTTCTCTTGCAAAAAACGGTTTAACAATAAAATCAGACACCCCACCTGACAGAAGAATGCAAAATGCCGCACATCCTATAATCAAAAGTATCTGTCCCATTGTCTCATTGTTTTTTACAACTACATACAATAAAGATAAATACAAAGGAATCCATGTCCAACCCGATGTCAATACTATTATCAGATTATCCATAAAGATAGAATTGCTGCCATTCAAATATAGCAACAAACTCTGATCAAAAGCCAAAAACGTATTAACATCCATTATTGTAATATACAGATTTTATATTTCTTCTATCTGATTTTCTCTAACCCATCCGTCTCTTCCGTCAGGCAGTTCTATATGACGCCAATCCTTCATTGTCTTATCTATTATCCTCACATTTGTCCCTTCATGTAAAGTGAAACTGTCAGAGCCGGATTCTGCAGGTGTATTTTTGACATTAACAACAGACATAACAACAATTGCTTCATCACGATTCTCAAACTGCATTTTTTGCTGATACGCGAAGACATTACTAAAAATAAACAGTATCAGAAATGCGATTGCTCCGTAAAATCCAAGTTTTCTGAATATGATTCTATCTCCAAATAGAAACAGGAGCGTAAGAACCAACGCAATAATCACAAATAAAACAGACAGCACAGCCCAGGTGTCTACACCAACACTATTGACCAGTGATTTGTACCATGTAACGAAGAACATCTCACTTCGTGGCATAATCTTGTCTACAGTCTTGTTTCGTACAAACTGGAGATTAAAAAGAACATCATTGTCTCCAGGAGAAAGTCTTAATGCTCTTTCATATGCTATTACAGCCTTAGTATTGTCTCCTGTACGATAATATGCATTGCCCAAATTATAATATAATTCTGCACTTACACCTTTTTTCAACAATTCATTGTATCCTACTATCGCTTTCTGATAATTTCCTTTTGAATATGCGTCATCCGCCTGCTCTTTTGTTACGGCAGACAGAGAAAGCGGAAACAACATCAGCAACAGTATTATTGACATATTTGTCTTTTTCCTGTGTTTTGATGTTTTCAAGGAGTTCTCTATATCCATTATTGCATTCATTGCACTGTCATAGGTCTTACTCATATTTCCTGCGATATCACCAGGAGCATAACGCTCAAATTCACATTCATCAAGAGCGCTCATAAATTTATTTATCGTAGATTCCTTTATTTCATTATTTTTGAGATTGTATGAAATATTATCTCTTGAAAGCCGTTCTACCGGCATATTCAACTTGTCACTTACGTAACCCCAAAGTGCTCTCAATACTTCATCATAGAATTCGTTCTGCCTTCCAGACTTCATAAGCTTTTCCGCGTTTCTCAGTCTCTTAACGGCAACCCTGTTGGCCCTGCGTCCTTTCATCTTTACTATATCGGCATTATCGATCGCTCTTTTACGGAAAACTACTAAAAGAACAACAAACAATATAATCAATAAAGCGATACAACTCCAATAAGAAACGGAACCATAAAAAAACTGTCCAAGTTGACGCAAGGATGTGCTTCCGGTCTTTATTCCTCGAATGTCATCCTCAACATCATCAGAATAATTGACGATACCACCACCGCGTCCAGTCCCTTTTGCAACGTTAACATTTATAGGCTGTGTCTTAATCGTCTTGTATTTCTTTTCGTTCAAATCATAATATGTAAAGTTTACAGGTGGAATAACATATTTCCCCTGATTACGTGGAACGACCAGAAAATCATATATTATGCTACCTTCAATACCTTTCTCAGTAAGCTTTGTATTATCTGTAACCTTAGGATCATATTTGTCAAAATCCTTTGGAAATGCGACTGAAGGTTGTTTAAGCAACTTCATATTGCCTACACCACTCACAACAACCCTAACTGTCAACGGATCGCCGGCTTTAATACTTTTATTGTCTGCATTAGCGGAAATTTTGAAAGAACCGACTCCACCGGAAAATCCAACAGGCTTTTGGGGAAGCGGATCCACCTGAATATCTATTGCTGGAGCAACAATATTACGCTTTACCTCAACATATCCGGAACCACCATTGAAAAAAGCCTCGAAAGGATCTACCGCACGATTCTGCTGCACAACAATACCTTTAAATGTTATGCTTGGTATTTGCAATTTTCCTGTCATCTGCGGATACATGACATATTGACTCCATGTGACACAACGATAATTTATGCCATTTACCTTCTCTATGTGATAGCTTTTCTGAAGAGGCAGTTTAATCTCTTGCGTATGAAAACCGGTCAAATCTGGCATTTTTCCATCTAATTGTGTCAAATCAACCAACGTATAAACTTTGTAGGTCAACAATATCGGTTCCTGTTCGTATACGCGCCTTTTATTTGCGCTTACCTTTACAAACAGATCCTTTCCGCTTATATGCGACCCGGATGGTCTCATCGGTTCACTTTCATCATGCATACGCGGTGCTCCGTTGGTGTTTGCGGATGTGCCACTGACTGTTATTTTTACAGCCTTTGACGAAATGCTCTTTCCATCAACTTTTGCATGAGCCGATGGTATAGTATAAGTACCTTTCTTCTCTGCATATAAAGTATAAGTGAATGTGATGGATGAGGAGCTGCTTGTACGTCCGTTTATCATCTGGATACTTCTTTGTACAGACTGATACGGTCCTGCAATAACCTCTATTCCCGCAGGAATATTTCCTGCCCTGAAATCATCGACATCCTGCGTGTTTACTGTGTATGCAATTCGGAAATTCTCCCCCACAGCTACCTGTGACGGGGCAGAAACAGATATTCCCTGTGAATATGACCTGCATACACACAGCAACATTATACATAATACTAAATGTATTTTCGTGATCCTCATAATAACATGAATGTCATTAAATGAAAATGTCTTACCAATTTTTTTCGAGTTTTCTTGACCGCGAATGGTGTGACTCGTTTTGCATTCGTTTTTTTGTTTCTTTTTCAGCCTGCATAGCAGCATTAAGCAATTGTTCTGCGTTATCCTTGCTCATCTGCTCCTGCTTGTGCTGAGTATCTTGTTTTTGCTGAGTTTTTTGTTTTTGCTGTTTTTCCTTATTATTCTTGTTTTGTTTATCGTCCTTATTGTTTTGTTGAGGTTTATTCTGACTGTTTTTTTGCTGTCTCTTACATAACGCCAGATTATAACGAGTCTCATTATCATCCGGATTATTTCTAAGACTTTCTTTGTATGCAGATATTGCTTCTGCAAACATTTTACGATTCTGACAAATGACCCCTATATTGTGGAAAATTTTGGCTTTACGCATGGCGTTCTTCTCCACCCTTGCAGCCTTCTGATATTCTTCTACGGCAGCGGAGTCCTTTTGCTGCATCATTAAAGCACATCCAAGATTATACAACGCCTGCGGATTGTCAGGATTCACGGCAACAGCCTTTCTGTATTCCGCTTCTGCCTTTGAATATTCCTGCATCCTGTACAGTTTGTTACCTGAGCGTATGGACTGCCGGTCTGCCTGTGCCGACACATCAGTCAGACAGGTAAATGTAATAAATAATAATATTATATACCTGTTCATCACTTTTTCCTCCTGAATAAGCGTATTTTCTTAAGAATAGGATTCTTTGCCTCGAGAATGCATACTTCCGTAATGATAAGAATCAGCACAAGAATGCCAAAAGCCTGAAACTGTTCATCATATTCACTATAGATAACATTCTGTGTCGTACCTTTCTGCAATTTAGAAATCTCCGAATTCAATTTTTCCTGTGCGTCACTTGTATTATCAACGTGAATATACGTGCCGTTTCCTGCTTGGGCAACCTCCTGACACATCCGCTCATTAAGAGCAGTCATTACTGTTTTACCACTTGCATCTGTTAAGTATCCGTTCCCAACAGGTATGGGTGCTCCATTCCCATTTCCGACACCGAGGATAAACACATTTATACCTTTCTTCCTGGCTTCTTTTGCTGCGTCAAGAGCGCCACCCTCATGGTCTTCTCCGTCAGTGATGACTATTATAGCACGCCCTATTTTCTCCTGTTGGCTAAAACTGTTCATCGCCAGTCTTATTGCGCGCGCAATATCGGTTCCCTGAGTAGAGATAAGAGACGGATCCATATTCTGAAGAAACATTTTTGCAGAAACATAGTCGTTGGTTATAGGTAACTGTACGAAAGCTTCACCGGCAAATACAATGAGTCCGATTCTGTCTTCCGTAAAATTATCTATCAGATTCTCCACCAGCAACTTGCTTTTGTCAAGTCTTGACGGTGCCACATCTCTCGCGAGCATGGAATTGCTTATGTCGACAGCTATAATCGTTTCAATGCCATTACGGCTCTCATTCGATATTTTGGTTCCACTCTGCGGACGTGCAAGCATGAAAGCGACAAGAGCCAATGCAGCCAGAATAAGCATGAACTTTACCGTGGGTCTGTATTTTGAGACATCCGGCATCAACTCTGTAACAAGCGACATGTCACCGAATTTCTTCAGTTTTGCCATTCTACGCTTGTATGTAATGAACCGTAGCAACAGCAATACCGGCACAAGCAGTAGAAGCCAAAGATATATTGGATCCTCGAATCTAAACATCTCTCTTAAATTTTATGGTATTCTTCTTAATACCGTCGTTCTTAGTAAAATGTCTGACAGCAGTACAATGAACAATGCAAACGCGAACGGCTGGAACGCCTCATACCGTTTTGAGAATTTCTTTACGTTCATCTTTGTCTTCTCAAGTTTGTCAATATCGTTATATATCTGCTGCAGTTCACGGTTGTTGGTAGCCCTGTATGAATTTCCGTCTGTCGTTGACGCAATGTCCGTCAGAGTCTTGAAATCTATTTCAACAGGTATTTTTATGTATTGTATACCCCCGGCGACGGGCATCGGATAAGGAGCGACCTTGTTGGTACCTACTCCGATGGTGTATACTCTTATACCGAATTTCTTCGCTATCTGCGCACTTGTCATTGGAGATATGTCCCCCATGTTGTTGCTTCCATCAGTGAGCAGAATTATAACCTTACTTTTTGCTTTAGAATCTTTCAGTCTGGAAACAGCGTTTGCCAATCCCATACCAATTGCAGTTCCGTCAGCAATAATCCCTCTTGATGCAATATCAGTACGTACAGACTGCAACATGTTAAGCAGCGATGCATGATCCGTCGTCATAGGACACTGCGTGAATGATTCACCCGCAAATATTGTCAGTCCTATATTGTCATCCGGACGCCCGGAGATAAATTCTGCCGCAACATTCTTGGCTGCCTCTATACGGTTAGGCTTCAAGTCCTCTGCCAACATTGATGTGGATACATCCATTGCAAGCATTATGTCAATGCCTTCTACAGATTTACTTCCCCATGAGTTATGGGTTTGCGGACGTGCCAGAACAATAACAAGCAGCACGAAAGCTATACATCTAAGCAACATTGGCATATGGACAATTCTCACACGCCAACTGCCTCCGACGAAACGATAAGCCTCGGTATCACTCATCCTCAGGGTTGGCTCGCTTTTTTTCTTATAAAGGAAATACCATAACACATATGGTATCAGCAATATAATCAGCAGGAAATATTCTTTATTTGCAAATTCCATTTTTCTTTATTCCTTATACCATCAACAGATATACCCTATATACCACGAAACAGATCATTGCCACAACAAGAACTGATGCTATAGCGATAAGCGTCTTTATAACAATCCGGTTCTGACGGGTCTTTATGTCATTCTCCGACAGTTTCGGTACAATTTTCTCCTCTGTAGGAAGATTCTCAATCTTTGTCTGATCTATGAAATTTATAGCATTCACCAGATTCATATCATTCTCGTTGAGCAGTGTAGAATACTTGGCGAACTTAACCAAATCTGCCGTATAAAACAGTTCTTTCAGTTCATCCAGCATACTCTGGTCACCATTCTCACGAAGTCTGTCGAGTATCTCCGTACTGGTCATCTCCATTGCATTAAAACCGAAACGTTCTTTGATATACTGTCTTAATGCATCCGTGAGCTGGGTATAATATTCTTTCTGATTCTCTGAAGAATTCATTTTCTCCTTGCGTAGACGTTCTATAACAGTCATAGCTTTCTGGTGCGGCAACACTTTCTTTATCACGCGTATGCGCACCATGACCGGTTTGTTCTGTTTCAGACACACCGCAAGATAACAACACAGCATGCATAGTAGCAATACCACTACACTCATCCAGAACACTCCACTCCATTCAGACCAATCGAAAGGATTATCCTGCACGTCTTTGGGAGGGAAGAATTTGTCAAGGTGCAACGTGTCTACCTCCACCGAAAGAACTTTCAATGCCAACTGATTGGCAGCATACACCTTACCGTCCACACTCACTTTCATACCCGGTATGGCATACAGCTTTTCGTCAAAACTCGTAAGAGTAAAAGTTTTTGAAACGGTCATCATGCCATTGTCTATCAACGATGTATCTGCATCTGACGTTCTGAGAACTTCCACTCCCGGTGTGATAAATTGCGCACGCTCGAATGTCGGATAAGCAATCTTTGCACCGCGGTCTGCCGTAACATCTACGGTCAAATTGACCTGCTGCCCTATGAAAATCGCAATTGAGTCTATTGCTGCCTTTACATACACTCGTCCTGTTTTGGCATGCGACACGACGGGCAACATTAAGATTATTATTATAAGAAATTTCTTCAATGTCTTCACTTAATTTCAACTATCATCTGTTTCGTTTGGCAAATAGTGCCATCATAGACCTTACATAATCCTCATCAGTGGCGACAGACATCCAGTCGACATTACTTTTTGCAAAAGTCTCCCCCAACACAGCCTGCCTGTCAAGCCAATATCTCGTATGTGCAGTCCTAAGTCTGGAAGAACTGGTATCTATGTACATTTCATGCCCGCTCTCAGCATCACGCACTTTCATGAGACCTATATCAGGCAATGCTTTCGCCCTCTTATCGTAGACCTGTATTGCCATGATGTCATGTTTGCGGTTTGCTATTTCAAGCACCTGCAACATGTCTTTACGGTCATAGAAATCACTAAGCAAAAAAGCCGTACATCTCCTTTTTATGACACGTGTTAGATAGGCGACCGCCATACCCACATCTGTCTTCTTGCTTTGAGGATGGAAATCAAGCATCTCCCGTATTATATATAGTATATGCTTACGTCCTTTCTGTGGCGGAATATATTTTTCTATTCTATCTGAAAAAAATATAACTCCTATCTTATCATTATTCTGCATAGCACTGAAAGCAAGAGTAGCCGCAATCTCCGTAACCATGTCACATTTCATCTGACGGGAGGTACCGAAATCCAAAGAACCGGAAACATCAATGAGCAGCATTACCGTCAGTTCGCGCTCCTCCTCATACACCTTGACAAAAGGTTTACGGAAGCGGGCGGTCACATTCCAGTCTATATCGCGCACGTCATCACCGAACTGATATTCGCGCACTTCGGCAAAAGCCATGCCACGCCCCTTAAACGCAGAATGATATTGACCGGCAAATATATTCTGGCTCAGTCCACGCGTTTTTATTTCTATCTTACGAACCTTCTTTAATAAATCAGACGTCTCCACCCCAAATAATGTTTTGTTGAATCACATTACAAATGAAGTTTTATGGAACTTCAACTTTGTTTATAATCTTAGAAACAATTTCTTCTGCTGAAGTATTGCTTGCCTCTGCCTCATAAGAAAGACCTATGCGGTGGCGCATCACATCATGGGCGACAGCGCGCACGTCTTCAGGCACGACATATCCCCGATGTTTTATGAAGGCGTAGGCACGCGACGCTTTCGCAAGATTTATGCTGGCACGTGGCGAGCCTCCGAAAGTTATCATATTCTTCAACTCCGGCAGTCCGTAACGGTCAGGATATCTTGAAGCAAAAACAATGTCTGCAATATATTGTTCGATTTTTTCATCAAGATACACTTCATTTACAATTTTTCTTGCCTTTAGTATCTCTTCCGCTGTTGTCACAGGACGCACGGCAGGCTGTTCTCCGCTGATGTTTGAACGTATTATCAGTTTTTCCTCTTCAAGCGTAGGATAGCCTATTATTACCTTCAACATGAATCGGTCGACTTGGGCTTCCGGAAGCTGATAAGTACCTTCCTGCTCAATCGGGTTCTGGGTCGCCATAACAAGGAACGGATTTGGCAATGCAAAAGTCTCTTCACCTATCGTCACCTGATGCTCCTGCATGGCTTCAAGAAGTGCGCTTTGTACTTTTGCCGGGGCGCGGTTAATCTCATCAGCCAGCACGAAGTTTGCGAAGACAGGTCCTTTTTTCACATGGAATTTTTCATCTTTCTGAGAATATATCAACGTACCAATCACGTCTGCCGGCAACAGGTCCGGAGTAAACTGTATTCTGCTGTAATCAGCATCTATAAGCTGAGAAAGCGTCTTTATAGCCAATGTCTTGGCAAGACCAGGAACACCTTCCAGCAATATATGTCCGTCACTGAGAAGTGATATAAGCAACGAATCAATGAGATGCTTCTGTCCTACTATCACACGGTTCATTCCTGTAACAAGATTGGTTACAAAACCGCTCTGCTGTTCTATCCGGATATTAAGTTCACGAATATCAATAGATTCTGCCATATTTTATATATATTAATTTTGTCGCAAAATTACAATATTAATCAGAGAGAGGCGAATGATGCGCTCTAAATTATATTAAAAAAGGGGCAGGAAACACGTCTTCACATATAAACAATATAAATATTGAGTACATCTGCAATCACCTGATTTATCACGAATAGGCAGTCAGACTACATCATTCTTTCATGCTCATGTATGGTCTGTCGGTCTCATGTTTTGTAAAAGATATAGAGTGCTACAGCGGGCATAAGCACGAAGCAAAATCGCAGTGGCAGTGCGGATGAAGGATGAAGAGTATACTACCAAGTAAAAATTTTGTGTTGGAGGTATAACAACCTATCTGTATTTATATTTATGATTTAAGGTGGATGATTCAAAAACCTTATTGAGTCTTTTATTAATATCACAATTCATTAGCGTTTTAACCACATTCTCATCAAAACACTAATATAACATTTACACTAAACTGTAAGGTCTTCATCCGTATTTCTTACAGCTACCATACTAATCTGTTTCCGTTTATGTCTCAGACGCAGCGTGCCGCACCGGGAGAATGTCGGAAACAACATTCCATCAGCTGTACGTAAGAAAGTCGAAGAACTTACAACTTAGTGTAAATGCGTTCCAGAAGGTCTTACGACCTGTCATGTTGAAAAACGAGAAAAGAGAATGCTCAATTTCCGTTCATTACATTATACCGTCCTCACGTAGTTTTTTCTGCCATCTCCAAGCAGAAGCCAGCACATCCTCCAACGGGGTTTCCGCTTTCCAGCCAAGCACATTGTTGGCTTTATCAACATTTCCCCAGACCTTCTCTATATCACCTTCGCGTCGTGGCGCATAGCTCCAGTTGACCTTTACACCGGTGGCTTTTTCAAAGCCTTCTACAACCTCAAGTGTAGAAACACCCTTACCTGTTCCGACATTAAACACCTCAACTGCGTCTGTATCCTGCTCAAGCACTCGTGCCATTGCCGCAACATGAGCCTTGGCGAGGTCAACAACATAAATATAGTCACGAATGCATGTTCCGTCCGGTGTATTATAATCATTTCCGAAAATTTTCAGTTCCTTGCGTACACCTATCGCTGTCTGTGTGACAAATGGAATAAGATTCATCGGCACGCCATTGGGAAGTTCGCCGATATATGCAGACGGATGGGCGCCTATCGGATTGAAATAGCGTAATATTATTGATTTTATCGGTGCTCCGCTATGAATATAATCACAGATTATCTCTTCGTTTATCTGCTTTGTATTGCCATAAGGAGAAAGTGCTTTCTGTATAGGAGCCTCCTCTGTTACAGGCAGATTGTCTTCTGACGGCTGACCATAGACGGTACAGCTTGACGAGAATATTATGCCTTTCACATTATATTTTGGCATTAGTTCGAGGAGGTTTATCAGCGAAACGATATTGTTGCGATAATACAGCAAAGGCTTCTCCACGCTTTCACCGACTGCCTTTGATGCCGCAAAGTGAATAATGCCTTCTATCTGAGGATACTTTTCGAAAACAGCCTCAACAGCATTTTTTTCACGAAGATCCACGTTTTCAAATGCGGGACGCACTCCTGTAATCTTCTCTATGCCGTCAAGAACCTCAATCTTTGAATTCGACAGATTATCGACTATTACCACATTGTAACCTGCCTGTTGCAGTTCTACCGTTGTGTGTGAACCGATGAAACCGGTTCCTCCTGTAACTAAAATCGTTTGTTTCATAAATTTAGTTTGTTATATTAAGACTTATATTTTCCTTCATTCTAATCCGAACAGAGACCTAAGACCATTGTCTACTCCGCTGAATCCCATAAACGCCAATGCAAGAATGCCTGCCGTAACAAGCACAACCGCCATTCCGCGCATACCCTTTGGAATGTTCACCATGGACAATTGCTCACGCAGACCGGCAAAAACAATCAGCGCGAGGGCGAATCCTACTGCTGTGGAGAATGCGTAAACGATGCTTTCCGCAAGATTGAAATCCTTCTGTATCACCAATATCGCAACTCCCAAAACACAACAGTTAGTTGTAATCAACGGCAGAAATATGCCTAATGCCTGATACATCACAGGTGACGCTTTCTTCAGAATTATCTCCACCATCTGCACCAAAGAGGCTATTATGAGGATGAATGCTATAGTCTGCATGTACTGAAGACCTGCCGGATCGAGCACAAACTTCTGAACCAGATATGTCACGACTGTGGATAAAGTAAGCACAAAAGCGACGGCGAGACCCATACCCAAAGCTGTCTCCACCTTCTTTGACACTCCGAGGAATGGGCATATCCCAAGAAATTGGGACAGGACGATGTTATTTACAAATATAGCGGATATGAATATCAATATATATTCCATAGTTATGACTTCTTGAATTTATTGACCAGTGCTATCAGATAGCCTAATGTAAGGAAAGCTCCGGGAGGCAATATGAACAACAGCATATTTGTCGTATCCGGAAGCAAGACCACTCCAAACAGAGAACCTGCGCCAAGCAGTTCGCGCAACATACCGAGCACGGTAAGCGCGATGGTGAACCCGATGCCGATTCCAACACCGTCGAAGAAACTCGGAACAGCTCCGTTCTTACATGCAAAAGCCTCGGCGCGTCCCAGTATTATACAATTCACCACTATCAAAGGTATGTATATTCCCAATGACTTGTTTATTGAAGGAAGGTATGCCTGCAGACACATCTGCAATATTGTAACAAAAGATGCTATTATAACAACAAATACAGGAATGCGGACACTGTCCGGTGTGAGGTTCTTGACGAGCGATATGACAACGTTAGAACATATTAATACAAACATCGTAGCCAATCCCATAGACATTCCGTTGACGGCAGACGTGGTAGTTGCCAGTGTGGGACACATTCCGAGCAGAAGAACAAATGTAGGATTCTCCTGCACAATGCCGTTTATTACTATTCTAAGATAATTCATTGTTCCCATTATTATATTCAGTATTCCTCAAAATGCGCTCTCAGTCACCGCTTTTCCGGCTTTCCTCATAAACCTCATATGCCTGATTTACAGCCTTAAGAAAAGCTCTTGTCGTTATTGTTGATGCAGTGATGGCGTCGACAGTACCTCCGTCTTTAGTTACTGCCAGAGGTTTACCGTCTGACATGTCATGACCTGTTATGTCACCCTTGCCTCCTTCATCAAACCATTTGTCCGCCTTTGTACCAAGTCCGGGCGTCTCTGAAGACTGCAATATTGTATAACCGAGTATTCTTGAGTTTTCATCAAAACCTACCAGAATTTTCATTTGTCCTCCAAATCCCATCACACTGCTTTCTATTGCCTTTCCCACATCACCGGTTATACGATAAACAACAAACAGTTCCTGTCTGCCGTCATTATCAATTACAATACTGTCCGCAGAGTCTACAACGATATTGTTGTTGCGCATGACTGTTTTTATTCCGTCAGAAAGAACTTTGTCTGCCTGCACTTTTATCGGTTCTTCCGTAACATGATTCACAACAGCCAGCAAGGCACCGGTAATTACGGTGACAGTAATCAAGACCAATGACATATTGCGGAATGTGGATTTCAATTTTTCCATATCTTTGACTTTTATTTCCTATTCTCTCCGAAACGCTTCGGTCTTACATACATATTAATCAAGGGTGTAAACGCATTCATGACGAGAATCGCGAAAGACATTCCCTCCGGATATGCTCCCCAGTTGCGTATGACTATCGTCAGGACAGCTATGGATACACCATATATTATCTGACCTTTATGTGTCATTGGCGATGTGACATAATCTGTAGCCATGAAAATGGCTCCTAACATCACGCCGCCGGAAAACAATACCGTCATCGGGTCAGCGTAGGAGGAGTCCACAACATGAAGAATGCCTGAAAAGGCAAACATCGTCAACAATATGCTTATGGGGATATGCCATGTAATTATATTACGCCAGAGCATATAGGCGAGACCTGCCAATAATGCAAGAGCACACACCTCGCCAATTGAGCCGCCCCCAAACGCCGCACCGTTATTGCCCAAAATCATACTGAGAGAGTCCGGCAGTTTTTCCAATACAGTCGCGTCACCGGTTTTGGCAGCCTCTTTCATAATGCTTAAAGGGGTAGCCTCGGTCACGGCATCCATGTAGTGCCATTGCTGTCCCGCGACAGGCCATGACGTCATCTGTGCAGGAAACGAGACCAAAAGAAAACATCTACCCACCAAAGCCGGATTAAACGGATTGCAGCCCAATCCTCCAAATGTCATTTTTCCTATGCCGATGGCAACCAATGAACCTATAACGACAATCCATACCGGAATGTTTGACGGCAAGTTGAAGCCGAGAAGCAGGCCTGTTATTACGGCAGAGCCGTCAAGAACAGACAGATTCCGGTTGCGGAGAAGATAGCGGTTTATAGCCCATTCAAAGAACACGCACGAAACGACACTCGTGATGCAGACAACTGCCGCACCTACTCCAAAATAATAGAACGAGACCAGCAATGCCGGCAACAGTGCGATGACGACACCGTACATATTACGTTTTATACTGTCATTTCCATGTATATGTGGTGATAAAGATACAATCAGGTTTGACATAATTATTAACTTTTTTGTTTACGCGCCCTTATGATGGTCATCACTTTTGATTTTCCAAAACGTATATTGTCAAGCATCGGTCTGTTGGCAGGACATGTGTACTGACATGACCCGCATTCTATGCATGATGTGATGAAATGTTCTTCTGCCATATCCCAATTATGAGCAGCGGAGGATGTGGCAAGAATATACGGCTCAAGCCCCATCGGACAGACACCCACACATTTGGCACATCTGATGCAGGGACCTGTCGCACCGTCACGCACGGCTTCTTTTCCCGACAGGACTGTTATGCTGTTTGTGCCCTTGCACACCGGGACACCTGTCGTCATAAGTGCCTTGCCCATCATGGGGCCGCCTGCTATAATCTTGTTGTCTCCGTCCGGAAGTCCGCCACATGCGTCAATGAGCTGACTTATCGGAGTCCCCATCCTTACAAGGAAATTCTTCGGCTGGCTGATGTGCTTACCAGAGACACTTGTGTATCTTTCGAACAACGGTTTGTTCTTCATTACCGCCTGATATACGGCGAAGGCAGTCCCGACATTCACGACAACCGTTCCGACATTGGCTGGTATTGCTGGCGGGTCGGGAACCTGACGTCTTGTCACAGCGTCAATAAGCTGTTTCTCGCCACCCTGAGGATATTTCTGTTCCAATGGAACAACCTTTATGCTTCTTTCACCGATGGTCTTCTCCTGAAAAAGTCTAATTGCCGCAGGCTTGTTCCGCTCAATACCGATGTAAGCTACGGGAGCGGAAACAGCCATAAGCACCAATTTCACACCTACAAGAATTTCATCCGCATGCTCCATCATAAGCCTGTAATCAGACGTTATGTACGGTTCACACTCTACTGCATTTATGATGACACAGTCTATTTTTGACGTAGATGGCGGGGTAAGCTTAACGTATGTAGGGAATCCGGCGCCTCCCATTCCGGTTATGCCTGCGTCCCTTATGCGTGTTATAATATATTCCGGTGTAAGTCCGTCGTGTCCGTCAAGTGTCTCAAGAGCATCACTTCTGTCAATGGATTCCTCCCACTCATCGCCCTCTGTCTTTATTATAATTACCGGCTTGTTATAACCGGTAGCGTCAATTATAGTCCCTATTTTTGTGACAGTGCCCGAAACGGAAGAATGAACCGGTGCTGAGACCGGTCCGCCAGCCTCTGCTATTTTTGTGCCGACCTTGACCTTGTCTCCCTTTTTAACTATAGGCACAGCCGGCGCACCTATATGCTGCGACAGAGGAAAGAAAGCCTCTTGTGGCAGCTCTGCCACACACGTCTCGATATCCGCCGTAATCTTGTTTTCTTCCGGATGAATCCCTCCTATTCTGAACGTCTTGAACATCATATGATGAAGTCTTTATAGAATACAAATATGTAAACACGCAATTAAGACAGCATAAACATGTACGTAATCAGCTGCCGCATACAAGCATCCTGACAGCGTTTCTCGGACACACCTCTACACACTTTCCGCATGATTCGCACCGCTCCATGTCGATACGGGCAAGTCCATTCTCTATCGTAATGGCACCCGTAGGACATTCCTTTGCGCATTTTCCGCAACCGATGCAAGACACGCCACAAGCCTTGGATGCCACCGCCCCACTGTCACAGTTCATACACCTTATATATACTGAAGGTTTTGTATCTTGCCTCTCTCGTAATTCTATAATATTGCGGGGACACTCCTTTACGCACGCACCACATCCCACACACTTTGACGTGTCAACTTCAGCAATGCCGCTTTGAGTACCGATGGATAAAGCTCCGAACATGCATGCGTTCACACAATCGCCACACCCGAGGCAGCCATAGCCACAGGCTGATTCTCCCGCGCTGCACATATGTACAGCAAAACAGGTTCGAAGTCCTGAATATTGTGAGACAGAAGGACGGATGTCGCGTGTCCCCCCACATCTTACAACAGCCACTTTAGGTGCTGTATCTCCCGCATCCACATTCAGCAGTGTGCCGATACGCCTCATCGTCTCATTGCCTCCTACAGGACAGAAGAGTCCTTCTATGGATCCGGAATCAGCCGCACTGACAACCGCAGAAGCAAAGCCGGAGCATCCAGGATAGCCGCATCCGCCACAGTTGGCATGAGGCAGAAGTTCCGTAACACTTCCTACACGGCTGTCTTCCTTGACATAAAACTTTCTGGAACAGACATAAAGAACCAGCGATGCGACAAACGCTATCGAGCCAAGTACCAACACTGCAATCAACAGATAATCCATGCTAACTCAAATCTTTTTTATATCCATTATCTCAAAAGAGAATCTCTTATCCAATCTATCCCGCAACAGATACAAGATGAAGTAATAGACGGCAACCATTCCCAAAGATGTCAAGGATATGATTAAATCATTCTCACAAAAGGTCTCAGCTATAAAAAAGGATACAAGCATGATGGCAAGAGGAAGTCCGAAGCCATATGTCACCGCCATACGCGCCATGCTGTCACGGACTGCGACAACAACACTGTCTCCTTCTTTTAATCCTGAAACATGCGCGCCACGAACTGTCACATCCATCTCACGGCTTTCTGTCTTATTGCACAAACCGGAAACTTTGCATGAAACGCACGCTGAAGTCCGGACAATCCGCACAAAGAAGCTATCTCCATTAACGGCAACAACAACTCCGTCATGTGCGATTCTGTTACAGGATTGGCTCATACATATTTCTAATATATATGTGCAAAAGTAACATTATAATTTCTAAATAGCAAATAAAACTATAATATTTTCGTCCGTTTTTAGCTCACTATTCCCGAAAAATAGTATATTTGCATCATATTATTACAAAGACTGATATGAAAACATCCGAACAGACAACGCAGCAGATTGAGCGTTTCGTAAAGAAAATCATCCAGAAGTTCCCGCCGAACGAGGAAACGTCTCTTCTTACAGATATTCATATAAGAGTGTCACAAGACAGCGGTGAAATGATTTCATTCGATGATGACGACAGGGAAATAACCCGATGTGTTGTAGAACAATGGATAAACAACAATGACGAACGTTTCTATAAGGACGTAACGGTGGTGTTGCAAGACACACTACAGAGATTGCACGACGCAATAGACAATATGGGAATTATGAAACCATACAGTTTTGTCCTCGAAAATGAAGAAAGGGAAAACATCTCTGAATTGTACGTTGCCGACGACGATACGGTAATCATTGGCGGAAACCTGATGGAAAACCTCAACGACGACCTTAACTCTTTCCTGTCAGAACTGCTTGGTAAAGAAAAATAAAGAACTGCTCCGACAGGTGTGCATATTGTCCACTGCACATGCGACATCATAACAGCCGATGGGAAGGACATATGATTGTCAACCATCGGTGTCCGTCAAGACTTTTCCGCAAAAGTGCAAGAGCATGACAAGCACGGAGATTGATTTAATTCAGATATATCATTTGGAGTAGACCTGTCTTAAATCTTATGGAAGTTATGTGCATACCGGAAGCCATGATTATTTGCCTGACACAAATGAATATTTATCCGGAACGAGCAGTAAAAAATCTTTACATTATTTTTTCGCAAAACAGAAACGCTGCTGGCATGCAGTCTCTCCAATCCATGCGTCTGAAGCTCTCCGGATTATACCCTCCCCCACATTTCCCCCTACAACATACCCTGCAAATTCCCCGAACACATGCTTTTTCCACCGTTCCATCTCATATCCGGCATCCGTCTGCAAACGGATTACACTCCGGAAAAGCCCATGTCGTCACACAGAAAAGCCTTTTCCACGTGCCCATATAGGCTTTCCCGTGTGACGAGAAAGCCTTTTTCGCATGTCATGAAAAACTTCTGGAGAACATCAATTTCACAAAGTTCTGATATACAACAAATTATACTGACACGCAAAAAACAGCCTATACAGAGACAGGATTTATTCCGGCTGTCTCTGCGCAATTCTCAGAGACTTTACATTATATGAATATTCGTCATCTTTCAACTATATTACATGAATATACGTATCCGGATTTTCCGAAAAGAAATAGCCCTTCGTCAATCGGAATCATATAGCAACTGACGGTCAATGAGAATCATGATATAACATGTGTCCGACGTATTACAGATATATTTTCCAGCAAGATTCTTATCCGGTACAGCCGTTCGGGCTTGAATTTCCGATAAACATCCTTATCAGACATAACGTAAAGGCGTTAAAACCGGCAAGAAAATATATTTGAAAACTGAAAAATTGAGGAAATCAGATGATTGTCTCCATACGAACAGCTATTGACATATGCGCATCGGGATTTTCAGATCAGCCTACTTCCTCAACAACAGTCTTCACTCCTTTTATCTTCTCTCCGTCTGCCATGCGCAACACCTGACGTAGTTTGGAGCGTTCTACCGCGACATATGAATAGCGTTCTTTTATGTCAATCCTGCCAATGTCACCAGCCTTGAGTCCTGCCTTCTTGCATAGGAAACCTACAATATCTCCCTTGCTTATCTTGCTCTGTTTCCCCTTACCTATATATACTGTAGCGTTTACAGGCTGTGGCACAGGCGGCAACTCGGAAGGCAGTTCAAACCCGTCAACATCTTTCCTCACATAGTCGGGAAGCTTTTCAGAAGGATTCAACAAAAAGAAGGCTCTGCCGGAAGCGTCCCACCGGGCTGTACGCCCAATGCGGTGAATGTAATTATCTTCTGTTTCCGGAAGATGATAGTGTATGATATTCTCGACAAACGGTATGTCAAGCCCTCGCGAAGCAAGGTCTGTACTGACAAGCACATTGGACGAACCGTTTGAAAACTTGTAAACGGCAGTCTCCCGTTCGCGCTGTTCCATTCCTCCATGGTATGCGCTCGTGACAAATCCGAGGCTACGCAGATGGGCGTTTACACGCTCGACGCTTTCGCGATAGTTCACAAACACAATACTGCTTTGGTTCCCGAAAGTCCTCAATAAAGATGACAATGTCTCAAGCTTGTCTTTTACAGGAACAGAAACCTTATATATACCGATTCTACGTGAGGATGAGTCAGCACTGTCAAGAAAGTCAAGACGCACCGTACGCCCCATCTTAACGAAATGAGGAATTGCCTCCGCGTCAGTAGCCGACAAGAGCACACGCATTCTCAAATCAGACAACTTGTACATTATCTCACTCATTTCGTCTGCGAATCCCATCTCCAGACATTTGTCAAACTCATCTATGACAAGATACCTGATGCCGTCGGCAGGGATGTTACGCTTATCAAGATGATCGTTAAGACGTCCAGGAGTGGCAAACACAACATGTGGACACACCTGACGCAAGGTTCGGTGTTCCTCCATAGCCATACGGCCGCCATAACACGCGCAGCAGCGTAATCCCGTCTTCATATCGTTAAACACATTGGCAGACTGCAACGCAAGTTCGCGCCCGGGCACAATTACGACACACTGTACGCGGTTGTCCGTCATGTCTATCAACTGCATTATAGGTAAAAGATAAGCCAGAGTCTTTCCGGAACCGGTAGGCGACAACAGTACAACATCATTGTCAGCCCGAGATATAGCCTCACAGGCTGCACACTGCATATCGCTCAGAGATTCTATCCCGAGCTTTTTCAAACAATCATTTATTATCATCCGTCTTTAATAACGTGTCAATTTCTTCAAATTCCTTTCCCATGTTAAGGTTAAGATAAATAGTGTATAGCGGCATCCCCCACTTGCCTTTCTGGTCTGGAGCGAGGGCTCTGTAACGCTCAAGATACGGCATCGCGCTTTTATAAAGATTCCTTAACCGCGATTTCTGCTTACGCGACATAAGCGTATTCGAATCTATTCTCAACGCCTGGTTGAAATATGCCAGTCCGGCATTAAGGTAGGCGTCTGCCAGTGTGTCGTTGCGCGCAATCAAGCCGTCACTTATGTTTATACACTCATCATAACGTCCGATATTGAGCAGGACGGTACTCTTTGCATACAGAAAAACAGCATTTGCACTGTCTGTCTCCAATGCGCGGTCACAAAGGATGAGGGCGTTCCTCATATCGTCATGCTTGTAATACAGGTCAAAAAGACGCGGAAAAAAATACATGGACCTTGGATATCTGTCGAAACCCGCAAGCAACAACGATTTATATTTTGCCGTGTCAGACTGCTGCTTATATGTCTCGGCAAGATACTGATATAAGAACTTACGCCTTGCAGTATCTGCCATCGCCAGTTCGGAATACTTCAATGTCTTCCCGGCATCATTCTGTTTGAATCCACAATACACTGCCATGTAAGCGGCACGAGACAAGAGACTGTCACGTGTTCCGTAATCGTATTCAGAAAAAATAGGCTGATTCTTACAGTCAATGTATGTATCAAAAAAATCAAAAGCCTGCTTGAAATCACCTTTTCTTGCAAAGAACAATCCTCCGTTGTACATGTTCGGGCGATATGTATTAAGAAAAGCGGAGTGCTTTTTCCTATATTTAAGAACAATACGTCCGTGCTTGTCCGGCTCTGCGTCTATCGAATCAAAACTCTCAAGAACCAGAAACATCCTGCGTGTGGCATTGAACATAACTGCCGTATCATACTGTTTCTTCAAATACAACTGCTCATTGCCGACATCGTATTGCTTCTTTATCGCGTCGAAAAGCACCAGCCAAATCTTATCATTCTTACGGTTCGCGGAATCCTTAAGTAAATTACGCATTGATTCTTCCGCCTTGGCCAATTCGTTTCCTGCCTTAACCCAAGCCTTTGCCTGTGAGATTTCCTTTCTTTGGGAAAACATGCTGACCGGAACAAAAAAGAAGAATGCGAATAATACAAATTTATTTACAGAAACCATATTCATATACTTTAGTACGATACCGCGCAAACAAGAAAACAAAAATCCGGACATCACATCCGGTGAATAAATTTATTTTATCCTCCACAAAATGTGCTGTGGAGGATAAAATAAAGATTCATCATTTAATCAGAGCTTCCATCTCCTTGGTACGACTGTCGTCCGCACCGTAAAGACTGTAATAGCATTGATACAGCGGATAGCTCCAGTTGGCATCCTTACGGTTCGGATCCAAAGAGCGGGCTTTCTCAAGATATCCCAAAGACTCCATCAAAAGAGGCTTTTGTTCATTGGCTGTCGCCAGCGTTCCTGCCTTAGAATTCAACGAATATCCTAAATATGTGAATACGATTGCCTGTTTGTCATCAAGTTCTATGGACTTTTTCAATGACGCGATAGCATCGTCCCACTTTTCAGCATTCATCTCGTTCTGACCCTTCATTGCCCAGATGTTAGCGTTGTTTGGGTCCACAGCAATACGCTCACTGATTAAAGCAAGCTGCTTCTGATCCATTCCCAGACCTCCATACAGAGTGACAAGCGCATTGAAAACCTGCTCGTCCTTGTTGGTTGTAGCATAAAGAGCCTCAACCTCTTTCATACTTTTCAATGAGTCTTCTTTTGTTTTAAGTCCCTGCTGCATGAGATATACTTTCAGACCGAGGGCCTCACGGTATGACGCAGTGTCTTTAAGTGCTATATCACAATATTTGTTTGCATTTTCGAGATTGTTGGCTTGGAATGAATACACAGCAGCAACACGTGCGACCTCTCCGAGCCAGAGATCCGGTTCTTTAGTCTTGTCTACATCCGCGAAAAGTGGAGACGAAGCACTCTCAACATACAGAGCATAATTGTTCAGTGCCGAGGTTTGGTCGCCTTTTTCTGCGGCATACTGTCCGCCATTGATCAGATGAGTGCGCAATCTGTAAAGCTTCTCCTGATTAGACTTATGGAACTTTGGAGACACCTTGCCCTTTGCGTTAGGCATGTTGTCGTATTTGTCACACTCCATTCCATTCTTCATTGCGGCATAAGCTGCATTATAAAGTCCAAGTGTGTCATATGGTTCAGGATTTCCCTGCTGCATCTGAACGACCAGCTGGTTGGTACTCAAAGTACTTTCCTCCTTAGACACCTTTTCCATTGCCAGTTCCACAAGCTTATTGTAAGCCTTAGCCTTCTGTTGCGCATCCAAAGACGAGAGGTTGGCATTAAGAAGTTTTTCTGCCTCCGCATAATCTTTAGATTTCAGTATGCTTTTTAAAGCATCTCCCTGAGCAAAAGCTGAAGTGGCAGCTACTGCCAATACAGCCGAAATTATTAGCTTCTTCATAATTGCATTATTTTAAAGTGGTTATATAATCCTCACTCCTTGCTTTCTTCACTTTCTGATACTGTTCCGGATACTATATCTTCTGCAATATCCTCCTGTTTCTGTGTCCATTGAGCACGGCTTTCTTCCTCTACGGTCGCTTCAAGCTCGCTGCTCATCACCTTACATACACTTGCAATGACGTCATTCTTCTTTGAAAGATTAATCAGTCTCACTCCCTGTGTCGCACGTCCCATGACACGGCATTCCGCGACAGAAAGGCGTATGGCAATACCGCTCTTATTGATTATCATCAAATCATTGCTGTCTGTTACATTCTTGATTGCAACCAGACGTCCGGTCTTATCCGTTATGCTAAGAGTCTTGACACCCTTACCGCCACGGTTTGTTATACGATAGTCATTAACCTGTGAACGCTTTCCGTATCCGTTCTCGCTTACAACCATAACGGTCTCTGTCTCCGGATTATTCACAACAATCATTCCGACGACTTCATCATCTCCGTCATCCAGACGCATACCTCTGACACCTGTCGCCACACGTCCCATGGTGCGTATGGAATTCTCGTCGAATCTTACGGCACGACCGTTACGGTTTGCCATAATAAGTTCGTTTCTACCATTAGTCAGGCGTACATCTACGACCTCGTCATCTTCTGCTATATTTATTGCGATAACTCCGTTTGTGCGAGGACGTGAGTATGCTTCCAGACAAGTTTTCTTTACAGTGCCGTGCTTTGTAGCGAATACGACGTAATGAGAATTAACGAATGCCTCGTCATCAAGGCCGCTCAAACGCAGCATGGCGTTTACAGAGTCATCGCTTTCTATATTTAGCATGTTCTGAATTGCCCGTCCCTTAAAGTTCTTGTCTCCTTCAGGAATCTCATAGCACTTAAGCCAATAGCAGCGTCCTTTGCGTGTGAAGAACAACATGGTCTGATGCATGGTGGCAGGATATATATACTCTGTGAAATCCTGCTCTCTCGTGCGTGCGCCTTTCGAACCGACACCTCCGCGTGCCTGCTCCCTGAACTCGCTTAAAGGAGTGCGTTTGATGTATCCAAGATGACTTACGGTAATTACAACAGGATCATTCGGGTAGAAATCCTCGGCATTGAACTCATGCTCGTAAGGCTTTATCTCTGTACGTCTCGGGTCATTATATTTGTCCTTCACCTCAAGAAGCTCGTCTTTCATGACTTTCTTGCACAATTCGGGGTCGTCCAATATAGACTGCAAATATGATATCTGGCGCAACAACTCATCGTATTCAGCGTGCAACTGATCCATACGCAGTCCGGTAAGCTGCGCAAGACGCATATCAACAATTGCCTTTGACTGCAATTCATCCAATTCAAATCTACGTTCAAGATTGCGCTGGGCGTCTGACGGAGTCTTGCTTGCACGTATTATACGCACAACCTCCTCCACGTTGTCACATGCTATAATAAGACCTTTTATTATATGCGCACGCTCCTCAGCCTTTGCAAGATCAAACCGCGTACGACGTATTGTCACGTCATGACGATGCTCCACAAAATATCTTACACAGTCTTTCAGCGACAGCAAACGCGGACGTCCCTTTACCAAGGCAATGCAATTTACAGAGAACGAACTTTGCATTGCTGTCATCTTATACAGTTTGTTTAATATGACATTGGCATTTGCATCTCTCTTAACATCCACCACAACGCGCATTCCCTGTCTTCCGGATTCATCATTCACATTAGAAATGCCATCAATCTTGCCTTCCTTTACGAGTTCTGCAATATTCTCTACCAACTGCGCCTTATTGACTCCGTAAGGCAGCTCTGTAACAACTATCTTGTCGTGTGAGTCATCGCTCTCTATCTCCGACTTGGCTCTGAGAACAATTCTTCCACGCCCGGTCTCATAGGCGTCCTTCACACCCTGCAAACCATATATGTATGCTCCAGTAGGGAAATCAGGAGCCTTTATATATTGCATGAGACCTTCCGTATCTATATCAGGATTGTCTATGTATGCACAGCATCCGTCAACGACCTCACCAAGATTGTGTGTCGGTATATTTGTTGCCATACCAACGGCTATTCCATTACCTCCATTGACCAGCAGATTCGGTATTTTTGTCGGCATGACCGTCGGTTCCTGCAAAGTGTCATCAAAATTGTTGGTCATGTCAACCGTATCTTTCTCCAAGTCGTCCATGACATGCTCGCCCATTTTTGACAGCCTGCACTCAGTGTAACGCATAGCGGCTGCGGAGTCACCGTCTATAGAACCGAAGTTTCCCTGTCCGTCAACAAGAGTATATCGCATGTTCCAGTCCTGTCCCATACGGACAATTGCTCCATAAACAGAACTGTCTCCATGAGGATGATATTTTCCCAACACCTCACCTACAACACGTGCGCATTTCTTATAAGGGTTGTTGCTTGTATTACCGATACCAAGCATTCCGTATAATATACGTCTGTGGACAGGCTTAAAACCATCACGAACATCAGGAAGGGCACGAGCCACTATAACCGACATACTATAGTCGATATACGAAGACTTCATCTCTTCCTCAATGTTTATCTTCAAAATCCGATCTTGATCAATTGTCTGATTCTCATCCATTTTTTATGTTTCTTGTTTTTTTTACTCAATACTCTCATTTCTGAAGGAAATCCCCGCTAAGGGCATTATTTTTCGCTCTCACGGGTTTTTAATATTTTTTCAAATGTAAAATTACAAAAAAAACATGACCCGAAAAAACTTTTAAAAGGCAAACAGAGCAAAATTAAATATAATTAGCTTATAGTATAATTATCCACGACAAATGCAAGCGTATACTATTAATTCAACTCAACATTCGTCATATGTCAAGTTTTACATATAATAAAACCTGCAAGTCTCCCTCATTGTATGAGCGAAGACTTGCAGGTTCCCCTAATCTATTATTATATAACTGAGCGTCAGGCATAAAACTTAATGTTGATGAACAACCACAATCTTTATAGAGTTCTGTATATACCCGATGCTCTAAAAATAAGTTTTACTGTACAATCATCACGATGTAATTATCTTAATATAAACTTAGCGTATCCTATCCGCAGCCCTAACAAGCTTCTCGTCATCAAGGATGCCTTTCCTTGCCATAAGTATCAATATTATGGATATGAGCGGGAAACAGGCTGCGATTGACGGGCGAAAACTGTAAGCATCGGAACCAATCAATTTCACACAAATTCCGTATACCACATACCACAATACCAATATAAGAATATTGAACACACATAAACGGCTTTGAAACATTCTGTTTCTGAATGAGCCTATTGCCTTCAGACATATCGGGCATGTAATCAGTAATATGAAAAACAACCATGCAACAGAATATTCATGGCGGCCGTCATCAAGCAACCACAGATTAAACATTTGCTTATCCGTCCCCATTGTGTCCTTCAGCTCAAACGTTCCAACAGGAAGGCACAGGCATGCTATTGTCAACAGGAATGACAGAAAGAGGAATACCGTCTGCTTACGCTGTAACATACTTATCAATTCTGGTTGTCCTTTGAAGGATCACGATAATAAATATTGCCCTCGACAAATTCCTGTGTAGCCAACAGAGTAGGCTTCGGCAGCTTTTCATAATAACGAGAAATCTCAATCTGCTCGCGGTTCTCAAAGACCTCTTCCAAAGAGTCGTTGTACGAAGCGAACTCTGCCAGTTTTTTATTAAGGTCCTGCTTTATCTCCACAGCTATCTGGTTTGCTCTCTTAGAGATAATAGCTACACTTTCATAAATATTGCCAGTCTCATCACACAAATCCATTATATTACGTGTAACAGTGTTGACCGGTGCTTTTGACTTCTTGTAATCCATATTTATATTTTAATTATTGTTCTTTTGTATATTCCTTACATTTGTTTATAAACTTCTCTGCGAGATTCTTGTCCTTGGAATCAGGAAACTCATTCAAGAAACCATAACATTCATCCTCAGCATCCTGAAACCTTTCAAGCTTTTTCTCCTCAACGCTCTGCTCTGCAAGCTCGAACTTGCTTTTCATAATAAGAAGCGCGAAATCCTCACGCATAGAAGTATAAGGATAATCTTTCAAAGCATTCTGTGCGGTAATGATACATGCCTCATAGTTATTTCCTCCATATGTGCAATTACCGAAATACTGCCCCATATCATAATAAAGCTGTGCTGAATAAAATTCCTTCAGCACAAGTTTATCCTGAAGTTCGAACAGCCGTTCTTGGGCAAGCGATTTATATTTTGCATCAGGGAAAAGATCAAGATATTCCTGAAATGCAGCTATTGCCGCAACAGTCTGCGACTGGTCAAGCCTTGGCTCGGGAGTACTCATGTACAGACTCTGACCTACATAAAACTCAGCCATCTCAGCATATATACCTTTCGGATAACTTGAAAAATATTTTTTGAATGTGGCAGCCGCGCCCTCATAGTCCTTACTCAGATATTCTGCCATAGCCAGCATGTAAAGACTTTCCTGAGCATTGTCCGTGCCTTTCTGCATTGTCACAAGTTCCTGCAACAGTGTCGAAGCCCTTGTGTACTTACCATTAACAAAACATTCTTTTGCATATTCATATTTGAAAGAGTTATCATATGTCTTATATACATTATTAAACTCATTAGAGCAACTTGATAAGATTGCCGAAATCAATATGATAACACCAAAAGTTATTCTTTTCATATTACATGTTTTGAAGTGCAAAAATACACATATTTCATCTACCAACAAAGCAACAGCCTTCTTTTTTAGCAAAAAATCACGATTTCACATTATAATTGTGAGTTTTTTATTATTTTTGTTACCTCTCTTCAAACTGTTTAATATGAATTTCAAACTGACATCAAACTATTCCCCCACAGGAGACCAGCCCGAAGCGATAAAGCAACTTACAGACGGCATTACAAGAGGTGAGCACGCACAGGTATTGCTGGGTGTCACCGGTTCAGGCAAGACATTCACCATGGCAAACGTGATTGCCAACATCAACAGACCTACATTAATTCTAAGCCACAACAAAACACTGGCAGCGCAACTCTACGAAGAGATGAAAGGTTTTTTCCCTGAAAACGCCGTCGAATATTATGTTTCATACTACGACTATTACCAGCCTGAAGCATACATCCCGTCAACAGACACATATATAGAGAAAGACCTTGCGATAAACGAAGATATAGACAAGCTGCGGCTTTCAGCAGTAAGCGCTTTGCTTTCAGGAAGAAATGACGTCGTGGTGGTTTCTTCCGTATCATGTATTTACGGCATGGGCGGACCGGCGGCAATGGCAAACAGTGTCATAAAGGTAAAAAAAGGACAAAGCGTTGACAGAAACGAATTCCTGCGCAAACTTGTAGACGCCCTGTATCTTCGTAATGACATCGAACTGAAAAGAGGTAATTTCCGCGTAAAAGGTGATACTCTGGACATCTTCATGGCATATAGCGACAATATCCTACGCATAATATGGTGGGACGATGAGATTGACTCAATAGAAGAACTTGACAGTCTCACCTTTCAGACTCTGGCAACATTTGATGAGTATCAGATATATCCGGCAAACCTTTTTGTCACTTCTAAAGAACAGACAAACCAAGCCATAAGGATGATACAGGACGATCTGACAAAGCAAATAGATTACTTTAACGAATTGGGAGATTCAATTAAGGCTCAGCGCATTAAGGAGCGAGTGGAATACGATATGGAAATGATAAAAGAGCTCGGTCATTGCAGCGGCATCGAAAACTACTCCCGATATTTCGACGGACGCCAGCCAGGTGACAGACCATACTGTCTGCTTGACTTTTTCCCTAAAGATTACATTCTTATAATTGACGAAAGTCATGTCAGTGTACCGCAGATAAACGCCATGTACGGTGGAGACCGCGCAAGGAAACAGAATCTGGTAGAATACGGTTTCCGACTTCCTGCGGCATTCGACAACAGACCTCTCAAATTCGAAGAGTTCATGAACATGATAAACCAAGTCATTTATGTGTCAGCCACTCCGGCAGATTTTGAACTCAACGAGTCTGAGGGTGTGATTGTTGAGCAGATAATACGTCCTACAGGATTGCTGGATCCGATAATAGAGGTGAGACCGAGCGAAAACCAGATAGACGATCTTGTCAATGAAATTATCGAACGAAACGAACGGGACGAGCGCACTCTTGTGACCACACTTACAAAAAGAATGGCAGAAGAACTGACAGAATATCTGCTCAACCACGGCATAAGAGCCAACTATATACACAGCGACGTTGCGACACTCGACCGCGTGAAGATAATGAACGACCTTCGCAACGGACTCTTTGATGTCCTTGTCGGCGTGAATCTTCTGCGTGAAGGGCTTGACCTTCCGGAAGTATCTCTTGTCGCCATTCTTGATGCGGACAAGGAAGGATTTCTCCGAAGCAGACGTTCACTCACCCAGACAGCAGGTCGCGCAGCACGTAATGTGAACGGCAAGGTGATAATGTATGCGGACACAATAACCGAGAGCATGCAGAAGACAATAGACGAGACCAACAGACGCAGAGCAATACAGCTGCAATACAACAAAGAGCACGACATCACTCCACGCCAAATCAGAAAAAGCATCAAAGGCATTCTCACCCCGACCGGAGGCGAGAGTGAAATGCAGCCAGAATCAAAACCTGTTGAAAGGAATATCAAGTACCGTCCTTATATCGAGCCTGAAAAGGACGCTATAGCAGCCGACCCGATAATAAAACGAATGAGCCGGAAACAGCTTGAAAAGAGCATTGCCGACACTACGGCACTCATGAAACAAGCCGCAAAGAATCTTGACTTCCTTCAGGCTGCACAATACCGTGACGAAATTGTACGGCTTCAGTCTCTGCTTGAAAAGCATACAGACAAGGAATGAAGTGTAAGTTATGCATAAGGAAATGAAATAACGTTAAATTGTCATCAACGAACAAAGTTACAGAACAAAATTATTAACTTTGCAAAACTTAAAAATTTAAACACAAATAACATTAGAACAATATGAAGAAACTGTTGATTATGATATTTCTGTCCATCCCGCTGGCAAGCATGGCGCAAAACGGATGGGAACGCGTTCTTACTGAAAAGGAAAAGCAAGAACAGATAGAAAAGGCGGAAGCAGCCGCAAAAAAAGCCAGAAAAGATGCGGAAAAGCAAGCTAAGAAAAGCAAAAAAACAAATAAAAGCGGAAAAGACTCCGCTTCGGATAACGATATTGCAGAGATATCTACATCAACAGACAGTAAAGATTACGGCAAGAAATACAAATACAGCAAATATATCCAGCCCGGTTCCGTGCCGGAAGTTGACGGCAAGGTTATATTCACCCTTGAACTTGATGTTCCGGGAAAGAATGCCCAGCAGATATACGACAGGATGTACAACACGCTTGACGGACTGGCAAAAAAAGAGAATCAGATAAACAGTGGCATATTGCTTGTGAACAAGGAAGAACACATAATTGCCGCCAAATACAGCGAATGGCTCGAATTCACAAGGAACTTTTTCGTTCTGGACCGCACTGAATTCAATTATACTATAATTGCCACATGTAAGGACAATCACCTTACAATGACCCTCGAACGTATAACATACAACTATGAGGAAGGGCGTGAGACAGGCTTTATGCTTCCCGCAGAAAAACTCATAACAGACGAATACGCATTAAATAAGAAAAAAACGAAACTGAAGCCTACATTCTCAAAATTCCGCAGAAATACGATAGACAGGAAGGATGAAATCTTTCAGGAAGTAAAAGACAGGCTTCTATAATACCAATAAAAAATATGGATGACGGTACAAACATACAGTTTCCAAGACACAGAAGGTCCGGACAGGATAATACGGATAAGTTTCTGAAAATAAGAAACATATTAAATATAATATTCATGATAGGCGCAATAGCCGGAGTGATATTCTATATCACTTCCAGCCAAACCACCGGCATTATTATAATAATGTCGTCAATGGTGTTCAAGATAGCAGAATGTTGCCTTCGATTTTTCCGTTAATGAAAAAGTTTTTTATAATATTGACAGTTGCCTCCGTGATGTCTGTAAACGTCATGGCGCAAACCGGTGCCACATATAATCAGATAAACGAAGACGGCAGCATAAACAGACGATCATCCCAAAACACAGATTCGCTGGGAAGCGACAAAGAAATACCGAAAGGAATAAAGGCGTGGACAGTCAGCCGTAAATTCGGAGACAGGACACCGGTACAGGTCGACACGCTGTCACACATGTTCATGAACACAATATTCACCACAGGTCTACGGGGTGAATACAACACCACCGGCAACCTTGGCGCGCCACGCATCAACCGCATTTTCATAGACCGTCCGGAGACAGAACAGTTCATTTTCACCCAGCCATACGACTTCTTCATCACACCGGTTGAGAAGTTCCAATTCACCAACACACTGTCTCCATTCACAAATCTCACATACAACACAGCCGGAGACCGTACCAATGGCGAGGATCATTTCACTGCAAAGTTCGGCGTAAACGCAGGGAAACGCATTGGCGTAGGCTTCAAATTCGACTATATCTACGGACGCGGATATTATCAGAACCAAAGCACGTCACACTTTAATTATACGATGTACGGTTCGTATTTAGGCGACCATTACCAGGCTCACCTGCTCTTCTCCACCAATCATCAGAAAGTGACGGAGAACGGAGGTATAACAAACGACGCATACATAACCCATCCTGAAAGTTTCGACGACAGCTATACCACAAGTGAGATACCTACTGTGCTTGAGCAGAACTGGAACCGCAACGACAACCTGCACATATTCCTCACCCACCGATACAACATAGGCTTCAACCGGAAGGTGAAGATGAGTGAGGAGGAGATAAAGGCACGCAAGTTTGCCATTGAGTCGATGAAGGAGAACGAGGCTCTTCTTGAGAAGGAACGGGCAAGCAGAAAAGCCCGCCGTGAGGGAAGGGAGTTCGATGAAGAACAGTTTGATAACAAACAGACCTTCAGCGGACGTCCCGACGATGCAAAAATCGCAGGTGACGAACCTGCCGACAGTCTGTCTGCCAACACATCAGACCGAATTGCCATCACCGACGCAAAGGCAGACAGCATACTGACAGCCGAAAAGAAAACCGGCGCAAATGCCGATACCGCATGGATGAAGAATGAATATGTGCCCGTCACAAGCTTCATACACACCATGAGCTTCGACAATTACAAGAGAATATATCAGGCATACATGGCGCCTGAGAATTATTATGCAGATAATTTCTACGACCCATCAATACTGAGAGGTGACTCCATATATGACAAGACAAGTCATTTCCGTCTGCAAAACACATTTGCCATATCACTGCTCGAAGGATTCAACAAATGGGCGAAAGCCGGACTGAAAGTCTTCGCGTCCTCAGACCTGCGCCATTTTGTATTGCCTGACACCAAAGGAGGCACAATAACATACAACGAACACAGCCTAAGCATAGGAGGACAGCTTCAGAAAACGCAGGGACATACGCTCCACTACGATGTTGTGGCGGAGACATGGCTCACCGGAGAGGATGCAGGACAATTGAAGATTGACGGCTCCGTTGATGTAAACTTTCCTCTTTTCGGAGACACTGTCACCTTATGCGCCAAAGGATTTTTCCATCATCTTAATCCCACCTTCTACTATCGCCACTATCACTCGCGCCATTTCTGGTGGGACAACGACGACCTGAGCAAAACAATACACTCGCGCATAGAAGGACTTTTCGCTTACCGCAAGACGCGCACATCACTGCGTGTAGCTGTAGACGAAATAAAAGACTACACATATATGGCTATGAGCTATGGCATCGACAGCGAATTCAACCGCACTGGAAACAAGGTGACTGTCAGACAAAAAGGCGGTGCCGTAAGTCTTTTCACAATATCACTGGCACAAGACTTCAAACTCGGACCGCTTCATTGGGACAACGTCATCACATACCAGAAGTCATCTGACAACGACGTCATTCCTCTTCCGGATATAAACATATACTCCAATCTTTATCTAAGATTCAAGATTGCACGTGTGTTGAAATGTGATATTGGAGCAGATGTGCGGTATTTCACAAAATACTATGCGCCGGACTACAGTCCTGCATTAGGACAATATGCGATACAGGCAGGAACGTCACGCGTAAAGAACGGCAACTATCCGATAGTCAACGCATACGCCAACTTCCACCTCAAACGCACACGCTTCTTCGTAATGATGAGCCACATAAACGGAGGAAGCGGCAGCAAGGAGTATTTCCTGACACCGCACTATCCGCTTAACGGACGCATCTTCCGTTTCGGACTGAGCTGGAACTTCTACAACTGAGCAAGACTTGCGTTTTCCGGTTAAGTCAGAATCGGATTCGGACCATATAAGTCCGGGCATTGCCATTTCACGCATTCTCCAGGCTGCTCATGCGTTCCATCCGCCATCCTGCCCTCGCATCCAATCACGGAGAAGCCGGCAACATTATCGGCAAAGGCGTAAACCAACATGCCAGCAGCGGCACAAAATAAGGATAAAGCATAACGGCGGATTCCGGAGATAAGCAAAGGAGGGCGGCAGAAAGTCACGCGATTATCAGTCCTACCGACTGCAACAGTCCGTATACAAACATATTGCGCGCTGTCTTACCGAGCACACGGTTTAGTTCCGAACCCTTTCTTATTCTAATCATCTCACGGTAAGTGGAGATATGCATCGCAAGATAGACCAACGGCAGGAACGCCGCCCACATACTTCTGTCATAAAACAGTACGAAGCCGGAAATGCATGCGGTAAGTCCGAGTCCAAGGTACAGTTTCTCAGACGCCCGCGCTCCGATTCTCACAACAAGTGTTTTCTTTCCGGAGCGTCTGTCGTTGTCTATGTCGCGGTAGTTGTTCACCACGAGCAGGGTGTCTATCACAAGCCCGCATGCCAATGACGTCCACACCACCTCCTGACTGAAAAGCGGGGCACCTGACGGCATGTCAAGATAGTATGTGAGACAAACCGGTACAAAACCGAAAAACAACAGGACCAGCACATCGCCCAGTCCCATATAAGACAAGCACGTTGTGTAAAGAAAACAGAAAACCACACACGCCGCTCCTATCACAATCATATGCCATCCGCCGTAAACAACAAGAGGCAGACCAACCATACATGAGAGCACCGTGGTCAATGCCATGCCGCGCCGCATCGCCTTCTCTGTTATCCAGCCTTGCGCGCATGCCCTCTTCGGACCAAGACGGTTTTCATCATCAGTACCCTTGACATAGTCGAAATAATCGTTTACGAAATTGGCGTCTATCTGCATAAGGAAAGCAAAAAGAAAGCACAATACGGCAGGCACTATCCTTATGTCGAACGAAGCGTCGCGCATGGCAAGAGCAGTACCAATCATCACCGGGACTGCCGCACCGGAAAGAGTTTTAGGACGTGATGCCAATATCCATGCCTTAAACGAATTAACTTTCACATCAACCTCATTCATATAAGTTTTTTCTGTTTACTTCTTGCAAAATTAACCATAAAAGACTATATTTGCAAATAAATACAACCGCTTTATTATGCTTGCATCAAACGTTAGTCTTGACCTTATGGAATTTGTCGAAAAAAACATTCTTCCAAGATACGCCGCTTTCGACAAAGCCCACAATCTGACACACATCAACAGAGTAATAAGCCGCTCACTGGAACTGGCATCAAAAATAGGAGCCGACGCGGACATGGCGTATGCCATAGCCGCCTATCACGACCTCGGACTTGAAGGACCGAGAGCCGTACATCATCTGACAAGCGGCAAGATTCTTGCAGCTGACCAGAGGCTGCAGAAATGGTTCACTAATGAACAGTTGAAAATAATGAAGGAAGCCGTAGAAGACCACCGCGCCTCCACGTCACACACACCTCGCAGCCTGTATGGGAAGATTGTCGCCGAAGCCGACCGAGACCTCGAGCCCTCAATAGTGTTCCGAAGGACAATAGAATATGGTATAGACCACTATCCTGAAAAAAACAAGGAAGAACAATGGCAGAGATTCCTTTCACACATGGAAAACAAGTATTCGTCACACGGATATATACGCCTCTGGCTGCCGAACTCGCCGAATGAGCAGAATCTGAAAAGGATACGCGAGCTTATAAGCGCCCCGCAGCTTCTAAGAGAAGAGTTCGACAGGATATACGCGCTCGTCACCGGCGGTCAGTGAGTCATCCCACTGACCAAGAGCAATCCGTCCTCACATCACTGTCCCGGCACGTGTCAACCGGCATGGAAAGAAAGCAGAATGCCCCATATACATGCAGATGAATGCATATTTATGCATCATTGAAAGTAAATTATTTTGACAATAAAAATCGTCAAAATAGAAACAGGAAATCAATTTTTAAGAGACCAAAAAGGAATATTTCAAATTCAAACCAGCAATACAGTACAGTTTTATGCGTATTCTCACTACCCGAATCCGCTCAAACACATCATTCCGACACGTCAAAAAGCCATTATGAACCACCCGAAAAGCCTTTCCTGATGTTCCAAAAAGGCTTTTCGGTAAAACAAAACAAACCGTTTCTTGATTCACAAACATCTTACACACTGATTATAAACGAGTTAACCAATCAGCACGATAATCGGATATTTGTCAGTAAAACCTCTTTTCTATACTTTGGCAGCAATCTCATCGACTTGACAGAAAATAAATATGCGGAACCGTATATACGTTCCGCATATTTATACACATGCATTCATTTTTCATCAATCAGTATCCGGCTGCCGTTCTTCGTCCGTGTTTCGTGCTAATGTCAGGCTGACCGCACTACGCATTTATTCCAAGGTGGTGGGCTACTCCTGATTAAACGGCAAACAAGATGAGCCAGCAGCACATAAGAAGAACGGCAAACCGGCAATCATATACATATATAATGTATTGCAGTATGATGCATACTCTGGTTTAAAGAAACTGGGAACAAGTATTCCAATACAGAATACAGAAAAACTTTAATCCTTCAGATAATCATCCGGAAACGAGAATTCATTAATCGTCTTTCCGTCATTCATGCGTATCCAACTTCTGAAACCACGTCTGCCCTCCTCCATTTCAATGACCCGCGCACCGTTGCCTCCGGGGATGTCAGAATAAGTATTTTTGCTTCCGGTGAACCGTCCGTAACAGAGCATCACTCCCTTCCACTCCACGGCATAGTCATTCACATGATCATGCCCTACAAAAACTCCCATCACGTCCCCGCATTCAAGCATTGCCGTGAACAGTCCGCTGTTGACAACAGGAGCGCACGCCTTTTCTCTGCGTGTCCCTATCAACTTCGCAGCCTCATCCCTTGCAGCCTCATTATATTCGGGCAACGGAATATGGAAAAAAGCCAATGAAGGCAGTGAGCTGCCGCCATTAGCGGCTTTGAACGCCTTGCTTCTGTCTGCATACCAGTTTATCTGATCTCTCTTTATCCAGTCATAACTGTCCAAAGACTTCAGTGGAGAATACGAATTACTGTCAAATATGTATAGAACGGCGGCATCATTGTCCCCATCATGCGATTTCAGAGTAAGCGTGTAATTGGTAACTCCGGATATTCCGGGGGTTGTCTCCGTAAGGTTACCCTTATATTTCCGTATAAGTTCAAACAGTTCCTCACGCGACAGTCCCTGTTCGTCATCGTGATTGCCGAAGGTCATTGCAAACGGAATGCCACGCGACACCGTTGGCTTGAGCACCTCTTCAAGTCCTTTTGCCGCAGGTTTTCCGGTAACAAAGTCACCTGAAAAAACAACAAGGTCAGGCTTTTCCTCATCAAGGACACGGTTCATACACTTTTCCGACACAACAGAATGCTCACTGCCGGAAACCCAATGAACGTCAGTGAACTGTACAATCTTGAACTTCCTGTCAGAACCGAATTTCAGCGTTTGGGCGTTGAGTACGCAGTACATTGCAACGCCTAAGACCGATAAAACAAACCTTAATAAACTCATAATGCTTTATTATTTTAAAATAAGATATAATATATAATAAACTGATTAAATCCGGATGTACCACTCATAGACGGTCAGTACTGATATCAGGCATACATACATTAAGCCAGCCGGCTCACGGTCTGCCGAGCCAAAGCTTATCTTATACAAAGATAGGGAAAATACACGACACTACAAGTGACATCCTCCTGTTTTTATTTTACAAATCTGTTACGACACCTTCACACTGATAAATGACTAACTCCATATAAATCCCGAGCCACATTTCCATAGATTATTTCTCACATTATAAAGGGGAACGACCGAACATCTTCCATATCTTAACGTACTGATATGACTGGTAACATATGGAGAGGAAGCAAAAGAACGACATTATACTATATACAGGACACAGCCCTCACGCCATATATAAAAAGCCATTACGACACTAATGAAATATATAAGGGCGATGAAACAAAAGAAAAACATGCGGACAGAATTTGCCGATACATAAAATGCACCTACAGGTCCATCCTGTCTTCACACAATATCATTATACTTATTAATTCATAAAAAATTTGTGATATACCCTAATTTGTACTATATTTGCATGTATTGTCTCTTTTCACTAAGATATAAAAAAACAGAAGATGTCTTATTGGTTCGTATTTTGCAATGGAAACATTTTGCTGAGAAAAACAGGCAGCAGCACATACACGATTCCGTGTCAGGAACATGCTCCAACGGAAACAGACGAAAAGACTAATATCATCAACGTTCCGTCATCAATTGAAGGGACCGGCATAAAAACATATGCAATAAAAGACCATTCGATGATAGACAATCCGGAGTTTGAGTGGTGTGGTCTCAGACAGTCTTATTACAAACTGTCCTATAATCTGTATTTGAAAGCCGGGAAGTGTGAGGAGCTGGTGTATTGGGACGCAAACACCCAGTTTTGCGGCGCATGTGGAGCACGCATGAAAAAACATACGGAGATATCCAAGATGTGTACGAACTGCGGCAAGGAAGTATGGCCGCAATTGTCCATTGCAATTATTGTACTTGTGAGTCGCGGTGATGAGCTGCTGTTAGTCCATGCACATAATTTCAAATATGATTTTTACGGTCTTGTGGCAGGCTTTGTAGAAACCGGCGAGACACTTGAGGAGGCTGTGAGACGGGAGGTTAAGGAAGAAACAGGACTGAAGATAAAGAACATCAGATACTATGCATCACAGCCATGGCCCTATCCTTCCGGACTGATGGCAGGTTTCTATGCCGAGTATGAAAGCGGTGAAGTCACGCTGCAATACTCTGAATTGAAAAGCGGAGGATGGTTTAACAAGAACAATCTGCCGCGCATTCCGGAAAAACTGAGCATAGCACGGCAACTAATAGACAATTGGCTGAAACAACATTAGATACGAGTTTCAAGAAATGAGAAATGTAAACTGGGGATTCATAGGTTGCGGTGAGGTGACCGAAAAAAAATCAGGACCGGCTTTTAACGAAGTGCCGGGCTCACGTGTAGTTGCCGTAATGAGCCGCAACACTGAAAAAGCACGCTCATACGCGGAAAGACACGGTATTCCGAAGTGGTACACAGACCCGTTGTCACTTATCGACGACAGTGATGTAAATGCAATATACATAGCTACGCCACCTTCAAGTCACGCTACATTTGCCATTATGGCGATGAGGGCGGGCAAGCCTGTATACATAGAAAAGCCTCTGGCTGCAAGCTATGAAGACTGTGCACGTATAAACCGTGTGAGCCAGCAGACTGGAGTTCCGTGCTTCGTTGCATACTACAGACGATATCTGCCCTATTTCAAAAAAGTGAAGAAAATAATTGAAGAAGGAACGATAGGCGTCATTTCAAACGTACAGATAAGATTCTCGGTTCCGCCACGCGACCTTGACTATCAGGGCAACCAGAACCTCCCATGGCGTCTGCAGCCTGACATATCCGGAGGCGGTTACTTTTATGACCTTGCACCTCACCAGCTTGATATACTTCAGGAGATTTTCGGTGTAATCACTCACGCCCATGGATATTGCGCCAACCGTGCCAATCTGTATAACGCGGAAGACAACATAAGCGCATGTTTCATGTTCGAGAACGGTGTCCCGGGAAGCGGCTCATGGTGTTTTGTAGGACACCAGAGCGCAAAAGAAGACAAAGTGGAGGTTATTGGAGATAAAGGCATGCTGTCATTTTCAATATATAATTACGACCCGATTTGTCTTGTCACAAGCGAAGGAGTGACTAATATCGTCGTGCCTAATCCTCCATATGTGCAGCTTCCGATAATAAAGGCTGTGATAGAAGACCTGCAAGGCACAGGTGTATGCAACTGTACAAGCGTAAGCGCGACTCCGGTGAACTGGGTACTTGACCGCATATTAGGAAAACTGTAATATGAAGGCGGTATTTATATTGTTGGCTTTTATATTTCTGTCGCCAGACTGCCATGCGTCCAATGACAGTATCCCGGAGAAACGTTCTTTCTGGGGTAAGATTGCTGACGGGCTGTATGGATTTGTAAAGAATTTCAGCAGAGTAGACACCAACTATATTGAGCCGCAACATTACAACTACACTCTGATGCTGCAAAACACAAACACATACGAAATATACCGCATATCGACGCCTAACGGAAATGTGTTCACATTCGCCCCGCAACCATCAATAAAATTAGGACCTTACGCCGGATGGAGGTGGGTGTTTCTCGGATATACGATTGACCTTACGCATCTTAACGACAGAAACACAAAAAAAGAGTTCGACCTAAGCTTGTACAGTTCACAGATAGGCATTGACCTTTTCTATCGCAAGACAGGCAATGACTATAAGATGCGCTATGTCTATCTTGGAGAAAACGTGGACACATCTCCCATGAAAGACATAAGTTATGACGGTCTTACTGCAAGTATCAAGGGTTTTAACATATATTACATTTTCAACCACAACCGTTTTTCTTATCCGGCGGCATTCAGCCAGAGCACCGTACAACGTCGCAGTTGCGGCTCGCCAATGGTGGGAATCGGGTATACAAAGCATACTCTCAGCGTTGACTGGAAAAAACTAAATTCTGTAATATCTGCGGTTCTTGGCAGTGAGATAGCGGACAGGTACGTGGACAAGAACGTTATTTCCGGAAAGATAAAATATACAGATGTATCTGTATCAGGAGGATACGGATACAACTGGGTATTTGCGAAGAACTGGCTTTTCGCATCATCTCTGTCTCTTGCATTGGGATATAAGCACACAACAAGCGATGTGGATCATACGAACTTTTCTTTCAGAGATTTCTCCATAAAGAACATGAACATAGACGGCGTAGGGCGTTTTGGCATTGTATGGAACAATACCAAATGGTATTTTGGGGCAAGCACCATACTGCATTCATACAATTACAGTAAAAAACAATTCTCCACCAACAATTTCTTTGGAAGCCTCAACATTTACATTGGCTTTAATTTTGATAAAAAATGACGTAAATGAAATATCTGCTATCATTGATAATCATATTATGCCGGTGTTTGCCAGCCTATACACAGGACGAAGTGAAATACTCGCAAAAAGACAGTATCGTAGCAACAGAGCTCTTAAAGTCGTGCATGACTGAATGTAAGACAAAAGACAACTGTCTTATGTATTTTGCAAGAAAACTCAAATCCGTCCCTTATGTGGCAAGAACGCTGGAGGGCGGAGAGTGCGAGCGACTGGTTGTAAACCTTCGCCAACTGGACTGCACAACATATGTTGAGAATGTGATTGCACTATATCTGTGCATAAAAAACGAAAAAACGACTTTCCGTGACTTCTGCAATTATCTGAGAAATATAAGGTATGAGAATGGCATTGTGACATACCCCACCCGTCTGCACTATTTCTCATATTGGATTGAACAGAACACGCTAACCGGCATTGTGAGAGAGATTGTCCCGCAAGATTCGTCCGTCACAGAGGATTCAGAATATGACATATATTATATGAGCAGTAATCCGGAAAAGTATCCTGCACTTAGAAAAGATACTTCTTTGATTGATGACATAGCCGAAATGGAGAAATATTTTGATGGAAAAACTTATAGATATATACCCAAAGCAAAACTGAAAAATCCGGAATCGCTACAAGCATACATTAAAGACGGAGACATTATCGCTATCGTTACAAATAAAAAAGGACTTGACATCTCTCATATAGGTTTTGCTGCATGGCACAAAGGAAACTTGCATTTGCTTAACGCATCATCCATACATAAGAAGGTTGTGGAAGAGCCAATGTCGCTTTACAAATATATGATGCGTCACCCGTCTCAAACTGGTATAAGAATCATACGTGTTCTATAAACGACGTAACCATACATTATAATACATTTGTTTATGTATGATTACGCCCAGGATTGGCTGTAAGGCATAATCCGTCCGACGCGCTGACGCCAGACTGACTGTTTTCCGCTTTTATAGAAGATGTGTCCTGACCGCTTCCGTGAAAAGAGGAAAACAATATGAATGGGGTTATATGAAAGAGCAATGAAGAGCCTATAATCAAGTGAAAAGGCAACTTTGAATGTCTGACAGGATTCGGGATAAATATTAATATACACAATGATTTTTTGCCGAAATAATATTAAGGCAAAAAATCATCTCCCGGAAATATGTCATCTGACCTGATTCAACTTCCCTATAATACGTATGGGTAAATTACTCAGGCACGCAACTTGCACGTTTGCATATCCTCGTACATCAATTGATATTGTCTCACCCGCAAAAGTACTCTAAGCTAATGCATTTTTGATTACTTTAGCGAAAAACGTTTATGTCTTGGTTCAATTATCTATAGCTTATAACTTTTGCGGTTAAGTAATATCAGCATGCCTTATTTCACTCGTCTACTCCTCTGCAAACTGCCTTATTCTTTGCTCTTCAGACAATTTGCATATAAGCAGCATTCCGTCTTTCTCAGCTACGATGAAATTATCCAATCCCTGTATGACAACTTTCTTCTCCTGTGTTGTATGTATTATACAATTATGAGAATCATACAGATTTATATTATCACCCAACAATGCGTTGCCATAAAGGTCCCTGCGCGACTGCATTAATAACGCGCTCCATGACCCAAGATCGCTCCATCCGAAATCAGCCGGACACACGAATATGTCTTCTACCTTTTCCATAATAGCGTAATCTACAGAAATGTTCTCGCATTCCGGATAGATTTTATCTATCATAGTTCTTTCTTCGGGTGTTCCGTAAACGTTGATAAGGTTCTCGAAAACTTTGCCTATCTGAGGACAATACACTCTATAGGCATTCACTATCGTACTGACATTCCAGATGAAAATCCCGGCATTCCAGAAATAATTCTTTTGAGCTATATATTTCTTTGCCGTCTCCAAATCAGGTTTCTCCTTGAATGAGTCAATCCTGAATATCTCTTTGTTTCGAAGAGAACATGAGCTCAAATCTGCCTGTATATAGCCGTATCCGGTTTCCGGACAAGTGGGTGTGATGCCAAGTGTCACAATAGCATCTGTCCCGCTGGTAAAATCAAGACACGATTTTATGATTCGATAAAATTCCTTTTGATTTGTAACGATATGATCGCTTGGCGTAACAACAACGTTTGCCTTCGGATTTATCGATTTTATACGCCAGCTTACATATGCAATGCATGGAGCCGTATTGCGTCGGCAAGGTTCCAGAAGAATATTTTCAACAGGAACTTCCGGCAGCTGTTCATGTACAATATCAAAATATTTTATGTTTGTCACAACCCAGACATTTTCCGGAGGACATATTCCTTTAAAGCGATCATAGGTGAGTTGTATTAATGACTGTCCGGTTCCAAGAACGTCAATAAACTGTTTTGGCTTGTCCGAAGAGCTCATAGGCCAGAAGCGACTTCCTATTCCTCCTGCCATTATAACCAGATGATTGTTAACCGTATCCATAAAAATATCTGTTATGTTGTATATCCTTAACAAAAATACATAAAATATTTCTAATTGAAAAATAATATGACCAATAAATTAATAAATCATTCTGACATTTTAAACATGATATTTTAAATATCGTGTCATTTATCAGAATAAAGATAATGATTTATCTTCAGAGCATGACGAACAATCATTTTCATTCAGGGATTCTTCGTCACAGTCAATGAAATGCAACATTAACTGCTGTGTCCTACATGAATTTTTATTAAGTCGATACTTCCCTCTATGTTCCGTCCTTTCTATTAGAGAATCCGAATTTCGGGAATTCCGTATTAGAAAATTTGTCACATACGCATGTACATCGTCATAAGACTTCCTGTCAAAGAAAGAATTACAAGCGTTATGTACATGAATGGATATTTTTCTAACAGACAATCCTTCATCTCCGACATAAGCCAAAACACGAAATATTTCCTTATCTAAAGACATGTATTATAAAAAGAGAGCTGCAATTAAAATTACAGCCCTCTCTTGATATTGTTTTAAAATTAAGCCAATGTGATGAGACAATCTTCATCTTTAACTTTTCCTTCTTTAAAGAGCCAGCCTATGCCTAAGAATGCTTCTTCCTTGCTTATTTTGGCAGCTTTTGCGATATCTGCCACGCTAAGCGGCTTTTCTGCGGCTGCCAATGCCTGATAGACATCTCCTGCACGGAATCCAACATTTTCAGCATTAATAACTACCTCATTCTTTTTTGCGGCTGACTTCTTTGATGTTGCAGCCTTGCTTGTAACAACCTTTTTAGTTGCAGCTTTCTTTTCTGTCATAATTTAGTATAAATAAAAACTCCAAGAATAAATCTAATCATGGATTTAATCGTGCTACAAAATTACGATTATTTTTTTATTTACTGCTTTTGTTAATGAAGAAAAAGAGACTTTTTACTTATTGTCGGAAGCCTTCAACTATTTTCTTGATTTAAGTCAACTTTTATCTTCAATTCCTCAAGCTGTTTCTTATCCAATTCTGAAGGAGCATCAAGCATGACATCCCTTCCACTGTTGTTCTTGGGGAATGCGATACAGTCACGAATCGAATCCAACCCTGCCATTATAGACACAAAGCGATCAAGACCAAATGCGAGACCAGCATGAGGTGGCGCACCGTATTTAAATGCATTGATAAGGAACCCGAACTGTGCCATAGCTCTCTCATGTGTAAATCCAAGAATATCGAACATTTTCTCTTGGAGCTTGCAGTCATGTATACGGATGCTGCCGCCACCTACCTCTATGCCATTGCATACGAAATCGTAAGCCATCGCTCTCACGCGCTCCGGATGCTTGTCAAGCAGCGGAATATCATCGGGATTTGGCATAGTGAACGGATGGTGTGTAGCCATCAAACGCTGCTCCTCATCACTCCACTCAAACAAAGGAAAATCTACAATCCACAAACATTCAAATTTATCTTTGTCACGCAGCCCTAAACGCTCACCCATCTCAAGACGCAAAGCACACAACTGAACACGTGTCTTATTTGGCTTATCACCGCTCAATATAAGAAGAAGGTCACCGTCATTTGCTCCGACCTTTTTCTTTAATGCCATCATTGTTTCAGGGCTGTAAAACTTGTCAATGCTGCTTTTTATTGTACCGTCTTCGTTAAACTTAACATAGACAAGTCCTTTGGCACCGATCTGCGGTTTCTTTACAAAGTCAGTAATCTGATCGAGTTGTTTTCTTGTATATCCTGCACATCCCGGAACACAAATACCTCCTATATATTCCGCATCATTGAACACCTGAAAAGATCCGCTTCCTTTCAATACGTCCATCAACTCTACAAATTCCATTCCGAATCTGAGGTCTGGCTTATCGCTGCCATAGCGCCGCATTGCCTCATTCCATGTCATCTGCTGCAACTTAGCAGGCAGTTCTACGCCACGTACCTCCTTGAACAGATGACGTGCCATATCTTCAAACAGACATATAACATCTTCCTGATCAACAAACGACATTTCACAGTCTATCTGCGTAAATTCCGGCTGACGGTCTGCGCGCAAATCCTCATCACGGAAGCATTTGGCAATCTGAAAGTACCTGTCAAAACCACTAACCATAAGCAACTGTTTCAGAGTCTGAGGGCTTTGAGGCAAAGCGTAGAACTGTCCCGGATTCATACGGGAAGGGACGACAAAATCCCTCGCACCTTCCGGAGTACTTCCAATAAGAATAGGAGTCTCGACTTCGATAAAGTCCTTCGAGTCAAGGAAATTCCTTATAAGAATAGTCATACGGTGGCGCAATTCCAGATTCTTTCGTACAACCGGACGTCTAAGATCAAGATAACGATATTTCATTCTGATATCATCACCGCCGTCGGTCTTATCTTCTATCGTAAACGGGGGCGTCATACTCTCGGAAAGAACGTTCAGAGTGTTGACAATTATCTCTACGTCTCCTGTCGGAAGATTCGGATTCTTACTCTGACGTTCGCTCACAACTCCTGTCACCTGCACACAGTACTCACGTCCAAGCTTCCCTGCCCTGTCACACAGTTCGATGCTGTCAGCTTCGTTGAACACAAGCTGAGTTATACCATATCTATCGCGCAAATCGACAAATGTCATTCCGCCCATTTTTCTTACGCGTTGAACCCATCCTGCCAACGTAACGGTTTTGCCGGAATCAGAAAGCCTTAGCTCTCCACACGTATTACTTCTATACATATTTTATTATAAACATTTTTACTTTCTGCAAAAGTACAACAATTCTTTGAAAAGCAGAAAAAACACGACATATATATTCTCGCTTAATGCAAACCACAAGCAATCAACGCCTATTACGGTTTAAGATTTGCAGTGATATATTAATTATTGTGAAAATAAAGACATGGTCTCCTACATCACTATATCTTTTTTATTACTTTTGCAATGAAATAAAACAACACATTATGAAAAGGATTCTTTTTATATCTCTTTTATTGTTGTCCACTGTAAATTTTGCTCTGGCACAAAAAAAATACGCCGAAATTAAATTTGAGAACACGACATACGATTTTGGCAAATTTCCTGAAAGTGATCCGGTACAGAAATGTGTATTCACATTTACAAATACCGGGAATACGCCTCTTGTTATAAAACAGGCCATCGCAAGTTGTGGCTGCACAGTTCCTTCATACACAAAGAAGCCTATTGAACCAGGTGAGAAAGGTGAGATTAAAGTCACATACAGCGGAAGAGGAACATTTCCCGCACGTTTTAAGAAAACCATAACCGTACGCACAAACGGTGTCAATGAGACAGTACGCCTATACATTGTAGGTGAGATGACTGAAGAAAAATAAATACAAAATCATTTTCACATAATCGAAACATAATAATCTCCAATTACCGAAACATGTATTTGGAGATTATTTCTTTTATAAAAAACATTTACACTGGCAGATATACATCCATTTATAATAACAACACCTGTCACATAGCATGATATTTTATTTCTCAGCTACCGGTAATACAAAATGGGCTGCAAGGCAGATTTGTAAAAGCACTGGGGATGATTTGTTATATATACCGGATATCATCAACAAACACGAATTCACTCTAAAAGACGGTGAATCCATCGGATTCTGTTTCCCTGTACACGGATGGCGACCACCTATAATCGTGAGGGAATTTGTCAGACGGCTGCATATATCCAACTATAAAAACAATTACTGTTATGCTGTATGCACAGCCGGTGACACCGTCGGAGAGACAATCAGGCTACTCGAACAGGACCTTTCAATATCCGGGATAACCCTCAACAGTTCATTTTCGCTGATTATGCCCGAGTCATATGTCGGTCTGCCATTTATGGATGTCGACACTCCTCAAAAAGAGAAACAGAAGATAAACGATGCCGACATAATTTTGCAACAATACATAAATCACATCAGGGCAAAGCAATGCGGCTTGAGAAATCTCACCATAGGGCGATGGCCTCGGATTAACAGCCGCCTTATCGGTCATCTGTTCCTGAAATATCTTGTAAAGGATACGCCATTCAGAGTGAACAATGACAAATGCATCAAATGCGGCAGATGCTCGAGCCTATGCCCGGTACACGACATAAAGGGCGGTGTCGGCACCGAACCGGAATGGTTGCACAACGGCAAATGTCTCACATGCTTCTCATGCTACCATCACTGCCCTACAAAAGCTATCAGCTTCGGTTCTGCAACCAGGAATAAAGGACAATACTGGTACGGGCAAAAAAAGAATCTGACACTAAAACAACCAAATCAAAAATAATATGAGACACATTCTAATTATTTTCATGCTTATGGCATGTGCAGTCACGTCCCGGGCTGCGAAAGCCAATTCCACGCCATTCTCTGTAAAGCAGAGCGACGGGACTACAATAACTGTCAGACTTCACGGTGACGAGAATTTCAGCTGGTACACCACCATGGACAACGTGGTTCTTGCACGTTCGGGCAATGACTTCTTTATCGCAGACATTGATGCCATCGGCAACATCACGCCAACCGCACAGCTCGCCCACGAGAAAGAAGAACGTTCGTCAAATGAAATCTCGCTCATAAAAAAACAGAATCTGAAAGCGTTCTTCTCTGATAACGCAGACAAGAACCGTATCCCCATGTTACGTGAACCTATTGCGCCGACATACAATCCTCCATATTTTCCCAGCACGGGCTCTCCTACTGCCATTGTCATACTTGTGGAGTTCAAGGACGAGAAGTTCACAGTGAATGATCCCCAAGCAGTATTCGACCAGTATCTCAACGGTGACGAACAGAAAGAAATGGGCTATGGAGAAAGCCTCAACTACGGAAGTGTGAAAAAATTCTTCACCGACATGAGCTTCGGAAAATACCAGCCTAACTTCGATATCATTGGCCCTGTAACACTGTCAAAGGATATGGCATATTATGGAAAGAACAGCGGTTCTACAAAAGACGTCAACTGTAGTGAAATGATAAAGGAAGCCTGCGCTCTGGCATCAGAAAAGACAGACTTCTCCACACCTAAATATGACATCAACGCCGACGGCATTGTAGACCTTGTATACATAATATATGCAGGATACGGAGAAAGCAACGGTGCCGACCCGAACACAATCTGGGCGAAATCAGGTATCGGAAGTTTCGGAACATACAACGGCATGAGCGTGCAGCGGTATGGTCTGAACAATGAGCTGAACTCCAATCCTTATGTTACATCGGGCATGTTTGTAACACCCAAAATAAACGGTATCGGACTTTTCTGCCATGAGTTCTCACACTGTCTCGGGCTCCCCGACCTTTATCCTTATTCAGCCGCCGCACAAATAGACAATCAGGCGATGGAATATTGGAGCATCATGGACGGAGGCGAGTACACTTACTACGGATATTGCCCTACCGCCTACACGGCATGGGAACGCGAAGCTCTCGGATGGCATTCCATCACCACACTTGAGAACAACGCCACCATTACTGCCACACCTATAAGCGACGGCGGACAGTCATACAAGATGGTGAACAATGCCGACGAATCTGAATACATCGTACTGGAAAACATCCAGAAGAAAGGATGGAACAGCTATTCCATTGGGCATGGTCTCATTGCCTACCATGTGAAATGGCCAAAGAGTACGGTTGCATTCAACGACCGTCCTAACGAGACACCCGAGAAGCCGGGCTTTGCCCTAATCCCAGCCGACGGCATACTCATATCATCATATAATCAAGAACTCAAAAAAGAATACCAGAGCAGCCACAAGGGTGACCCATTCCCCGGAGAAAAAAACGTCACATCGCTGACTTACGACATGGGATTGCCAAACTTCCGATGGTACACAGAAGGTCCGGAAGTAAAGAAGGCTCTCAGAAACATAACAGAGGACACTACCGCAGGAACTGTTACCTTCAACTATATGCACGACACAAGCACCGCCATCGGCATTCCGTCTGTCATCCCGACAGAAGACGACACACGCATTTATACCATTAACGGCACATACATCGGGAATGACAAGTCCGCAGCCGGTAAAGGCATATACATCACCGGAGGAAAGAAAATAATAATGAAATAAGAATAATTTCTCTGAAAAGAAACAGTGGCACGGAAGTAATCGCGCCACTGTTTTTTATATCATGACAAATACCATAATCCACAAAGCCGATACATGCCGACACCGCACAACTGCCATCACCACCAATATGGCTTTTCGTCAATGAATATAAGAACCTTAGCATTCACATCACCATATCCGATATTGTTACCAACAAGACTGTCGTTCACAAATGTCAGATAAGTCAGCAAAGGATGCGAATAACAGTACGGACCGAGTTTGCCGTCCTTGTTATAGTAAATCTTCGGGAAATATTTTTTCTTGAAACAAGCCTTGTTCCTCTCCGACATCTTAAAGAAGTTATTCTTATAATCAGTCTTTGAGACACCGCAGCCCATAATGAAAAACACATCCTCGCCATCCACATTGCATATGAAGCTTACAGGATATTTATCAAGCTCGGCAGGGTCTGAGAAAGGTCTGAGCACATAGCGTACAGTCGAGTCATTTATTTCCTTGCACCATACACTGGTATAAACCTTGGTGCCCTCATATGCAGGATGCTGGTCTTCCCTCTTCCTGTATTCTATTATCTCCCGTTCCAATGCCTTGTTGTTAAGCACAAGACGATCGAAATCACGGTTCTTTTCTCCGCGGCATCCGCACAAAGCCAATACTAATATAACCGCAGCTACTGTATTAAACAACACCTTCGTTTTCATAAACATTACATTTTTATTTAATTATTTACACATTATCTTCATTTCCATCTGTCGGCAGGTGCATTATCATAATTTAGCATCACCGTTTTTATACAGCCTCCATCATTTAAGAATAAAACAATCACTACCAGAAATACTCCTTGTCACCCACTCTTACCTTCACTCTGTCGAAAGGCCAACCTCGCTTATATGCCTTACTTATAAGACTGTCGTTAACGAATGTGAGATAACACAGCTCAGGATGGGAAATACAAATTCTGCCTGTATTTACACCCTCATTATAGTAAATCTCCGGAACATACCTTTCATTGAACCGCTCTAAGTCATCGGCAGACCATTTAAAAGGATTATTATGAAAATCCATTCTCGACAGCCCAAATCTGGGAATAAAGAACACATCCTCGCCGCCTACTTTACATATAAATATAAAAGGAAAAATTTCTGGAATATCCGGACTGTCATAGGTACAAAGTGTATATCTCTCCGTAGAATCATTTATGGTCTTACACCATACGCTGGTGTAAACCTTTGTACCTTCGTACATTGGAACCTGGTCAGACCGTCCTCTATATTTTATTATCTCCCGTTCCAACACTTTGTTGTTCAATACCATGCGGTCGAAATCACGGAACTTGTCTTTACGGCAACCGCAAAGAAACAACAAGAACAATACAGATAATGATATTGCTATATTCCTCATCATATTTTTTTACGAATTTTAAATCCACTATCAAAATACGTTATACATCGGATGTTCTACATTTCATTATACTTGTCATACAATAGCTACCAGAAATACTCCTTGTTCCCCACTCTTACTTTCACCCTGTCGAAAGGCATACCTCGCTTATATGCCTTACTTACAAGACTGTCGTTAATGAATGTGAGATGACAGTGTTCCGGATGGGAAATACTTATTACTCCAGTATTTATACGACCTTCTTCGTAAAGCTCAGGAAAATATTTTCTCTTGTAACGCTCTTTGTCTTCATCAGACCATTTAAAAGGATTATTATTACGAAAATCTATCCTCGATGCTCCAATCTGTGAGAAAAAGAACACGTCCTCACCATCTACTCTACATATAAAAAGAATCGGATCCATATCCAAACCATTGGGATATGACCATGGGAAAAGCGTGTATCTCACAGTAGAATCGTTTATCGTCTTGCACCATACTCCGGTATATACTTTAATTCCATTATAAAAAGGGTATTGATCTGGACGTCCTCTATATTTTATTATCTCCCGTTCCAACACTTTGTTGTTCAACACCATGCGGTCGAAATCACGGAACTTGTCTTTACGGCAACCGCAAAGCATTAACAATACAATAAATACGAATATTGCTTCATGCATTTTCATAATTATCTTTCTTTAAATCAATTTATTATTACCATTACGCCGACCCGCCATAAGACATATTCTGAGTGTATGTTTATCATTCATTATTTCCGTATTGTCTTTAAATGCACATCTTTCCATTATGCATAAACTACAACTAATGCGAGTTTACCGCCCTGACTTATAAAATGTTTATAGCATACGGATCGTTGTCCTATATCGATTCTATACGTCTGAGTGAAAGACACACTTTCTTGCTTATAATAATGTTTGGCGGTGATACGAACGATTTCAACCCGACATTTCTCTTCATGAACCGTTTCAAAGAGATAATTTCGACATCACTAACCGCAACATCCGCAACATACACATTGTACGGTCTTAATATGCTGTTCCAGTTGTTCACCATTCTGCTGCTCTTTACAATATCCGAGAAACAGCCTTTGTCTATATTCCTTGACAACGACTGCCTGCGCCTTATGTATTCCTCGGTCATCTCAACGGTTGCCGTTCCTCCAAAACTGAGATCCAAATAAATCTTGCACGTATCCGATATTCCTACCTCCAAAGGCAAAGAGTCCAACGCATTACTCATCATCATAAAGTTCTGCTCATAGCTTGTCTTGAAGTATTTTTGCTTATAATCACCGATAAATGCCACTGTAGTGTCGTTATAATCTACCGGATGATGTACTACATAATTTATTCCTTCCTCAATTTTAACAATATCTTCATCTCCATATGCTGACTTTGCCTCTACAAGATACTCAGACAGTTCATTGCCAGATTGCAGATGAAACGAATAATATCGGGGAGAATAATAAACATTATACGATATGCAAAGCGTAGTGTCACTGCCGCTTGTTTTCTTATCCACGGCTGCGTTGTCACACGACATCATCACATAAAGCAATAATAAAAAAACTAAAATTATATTCTTCATATCATACTGTATTTTTGTCATGATGTATATACCATATTATACATAACTCCCCAAAACTGTGAAATGAACAACCGTCTAAATATAAAGTTCCTTTTCTCCTATTTTTATCTTGAACTTATCCACATGACATCCGCGGCTGATTCTTTTGTCTATCAGCTTTCCGTTCAGAAACGTCAGATAACAGTTCTCACCGTCATATACTGTCTGATACCACTCCCTGCCTGTGCGCTGTGCCTCATACTCCTGTGGGTAATATTTCCTAAGATAATACATATAAGCCCACTCGTCCATATCAAAAAGCATATCAGGATAAGAATTTGCAGCAACCATTGTGAACATAACGTCACGTCCGCCCACCCTGCACACGAAGTGGAAAGGTGAGACACGCCAGCTCCAGCCCTGTGATTTATAAAACAATATGTATCTTTTTATAGAGTCATTAATATCCTTACAACCTACATTCACCATGAAATTCCTATTGCCGCTCTCCTTTTCCTTCTCTTTGGTAAAAGCTATTATCTCACGCTCCAACTCCTTATTGTCAAGTTCCAGAAAATATTCTTCCGGACGCGCGTCATGTCTGCATCCTGCAAGAAGTAACAGACATACCGATAAGAACACGACTGTCTCCAACACTTTTCTCATATTATTATATTTATATCCATTCCATACGTTTATCTATAATCCTGCCATACAGGAAGGTGATTATACACTTCTTGTATCTTATCTGAGGGGGATACAGTTTCTTTCCGGCTTTGTACAGTCTGTACTCTTCCGGAAAGTATTTTTTCATGAAATATTCCTTATCCTCTTTCCTCATTCTGAACAGAGGACGTCTGCGGTCATATCCCGCCATCATCGTAACGAGAACATCATAATTTCCCGCCTTACTCACAAATTCAAATGGATAATCCCATGAGGCTGACGAGAAATCACAATAAAGTCCGCAACGGCTTATCGAATCATTCACCTGCCAATAACGCATGTTGACGACAAACTCTCTGCCATCATAAAGCTTTTTCTTTTCATCGGCAAAATCTATTATTGCCTTCTCCAACTCACTGTTCTTTATACTCAGCGAGTGTCTGTATTCAGTCTTGCCGCACGAGAAAAGGCATGCAAGCACAACCGTTAATATAAAAATCCTGTTCATTATCATCTCCTCCTCTCTATATCTTTTGGAAACCATCCAACGCTTCCAGAGATATTCCTTGTCACCTACATGATTACAGCATAACCGGACATGTGTTCATCATTACCGCGAATATACACTTTTTTCAAATACAAAGAAAGGAAATGAATGAAAAAATCTGCCGTATCATAGTTATTTGAAGCTGTACCGGGAAAATTCCTACGGAATGATGACAGACAATGCGCAAAAAAGCTTCGACTCATTTATCGGCTTTTTCAAGACACGAGGCTTATGTCTATTATAATATATAAAGATGTAGTGATGTGACTATCATGTATAGAGAAGTGCACAAGATGTAAGCCTCAGAATGTTTCATTTATGATTATTGCGCGGTGTCAGGGAAATGCATCGACAATGAGGACACGAAGCGAAAGACTCTTCCGTACTGCATAAATATACACATATGGAAGTAAAATATTTTGACAATATGAAATCGCAAAAGAGAGTGCCGGAAACATGTAAAAGCCGTTACGGACAACAGTCTGCGACGTTCCGGCACACGAAATCCGGACAATGACGCCATGAAACGGGCTCTTCGGATATACGGGAAGGGCATTATAACGGCACGAGAAAGTGCTTTCTGATGTGTGAAAGAGGCTTTTCCACATCACAGGAAAGGCTTTTCCGCACGACCGGAACAAGTCTTTCAAGGTTCAGACATTCGTAAGACACTGACTATAAGGAACTTGAAAAGAACGCCCAGAATCAGCGTATTTGCAGCCGGATAATCATGCGGACAGAACGGAGGCATTCTCGCGGAGTTGTCAATGTATAAATATGCAATGACGTCTTGCCCGTGTATATTTATGCATGATGGCATCGCGCGTCTCTAACGCGCCCTATTCCGCTGTGCGTGAAAATCACCCGAACGTGACTTTTATGGCTCTGAAGAACAGATAAGGACAAAAAGAAAGCGCGCACATGCTGAGTGATTACCGCATGTGCGCGTTATTATTAATGTATGCAACAGTGAGGCTCAATATTCTCTTTCGCCGAAGATGGCAGTCCCAACCCTGACCATTGTAGAACGGCACTGCACCGCCACGTGATAGTCGTGGCTCATACCCCAGCTGCGTTCGCAGAATCTGTCATCATCGGCAAAATACTTCTGCTTCACCTCATCGAAGAACGAGGCTGCCAGACTGAACTCCGAGCGTATCTGCCCCTCGTCGTCCACGTTGGACGCCATCATCATAATGCCGCATATGCACACATGGTCGAGCGCGCGCCACTCGCCTTCCTCGAGCATTTTGCGGCAGTCGTCGAGCGACAGCCCGTACTTTGTGTCCTCCTCGGCAATGTGAAGCTCGAGCAGCACTTTTATGACACGGTTGTTAGCCTCAGCCTGTCGATTGATTTCCTTCAGAAGCTTCAGCGAGTCCACAGCCTCTATCATGGCAATGTACGGCGCGATGTGCTTCACCTTGTTTGTCTGCAGATGTCCGATGAAGTGCCACTCTATGTCCTTCGGCAGGCTCTTTGCCTTAACGGCAAGTTCCTGTTCGCGGCTCTCTCCGAACACCCGCTGACCTGCGTCGTATGCCTCCATGATGCACTCTGACGGATGGAACTTGCTGATTGCCACAAGGCGCACCCCCTCCGGCAGCGCGCTCCTCACCTCGCGCAGATTGCGTGCCACGTCAGTCTCCATCACACAGTCTCCTCCTGAGTCTCGTATTCGGGCTTGTCGTCGCGTTCCTCTTTATTCAGCGGGGCGTTGTGTTCATACACGTCCATTATCTTCGTCTCGGAGATGTTGGCTATCATATAGTCAATTGCCGAACCGTTCATCACCTCCTCAATGTTCTTCACCGCACCGTTGAAGTCGGACGCCTGCACAAGATAGTTCACGCTCGTGCGCTTCTCCTTCTCGGTCTTCTCGTCTATCGTTATGAACGTAAGCTTTGCCTTGTACCAGCGGTCGTCTGAGGCATTGTCGCTGAAAAACACCTCTCCATAAGTGGCAGGCGTTATGTTCTTCACCTCAAACTCACCGCTTATATATGGTTCCATCTCCTGTGTTATGGTTTCCTCAGCCTCTCCAAAACTCAGAGCGTCGACCACGTAGGTCTCACTCACCTTCTTCTGTCCGCCGTCTTCCGACTGACGGTCGTAGCGTACGGTTGTCTCAAACCAGTTAGTTGTTCTCGATCTCATATACTTATTATAAATGTTATACTATACTTTTCTTCCGGCGGCAAAAGTAGCAATTAATTCCGAAAAACGCATAACGAAAAATACGAAATGCGGACATCCGGCAATAAAATCGTAAAAAAACCATGAGGCACTGGCTAATATAAATTTATTTATTAACTTTGCGGATAAATAAAAACTTACAACTGTACAATGCCGGAAATATCAATCAGGGGACTTGAAATGCCCGAATCGCCTATCAGAAAGCTTGCACCGCTGGCTGCCGATGCGAGAAAACGGGGCATAAAGGTCTATCATCTCAATATAGGACAGCCCGATCTGCCCACACCTCAGGTGGGTCTGGACGCACTGAAGCATATTGACCGCACCGTGCTGGAGTACTCTCCGTCGCAGGGCATACGGTCATACAGGGAGAAACTCACAAAGTATTACAAAAGATTCAACATCAATGTAGACGCCGACGACATCATCATTACAGCCGGAGGCTCCGAGGCTGTGCTGTTCGCTTTCATGTCGTGCCTCAACCCGGGCGACGAGATTATAATCCCGGAACCGGCATACGCCAACTACATGGCGTTCGCCATATCGGCTGGAGCGAAGATACGCACCATCGCGACAACCATAGAGGAAGGGTTCTCACTGCCGAAGGTGGAGAAGTTCGAGGAGCTTATCAACGAGCATACACGCGCCATCATGATATGCAACCCCAACAATCCGACAGGCTATCTGTACACCCGCAGGGAGATGAACCAGATACGCGACCTGGTGAAAAAGTACGACCTGTATCTTTTCTCGGATGAGGTCTACCGCGAATACATCTACACCGGCTCGCCCTACATCAGCGCATGCCATCTTGAAGGCATCGAACAGAATGTCCTGCTGATAGACTCCGTGTCTAAAAGATACAGCGAGTGCGGTATAAGAATAGGCGCGCTGATAACAAAGAACGCTGAGGTGAGAGCCGCCGTGATGAAACTGTGTCAGGCACGTCTGTCACCGCCGCTCATCGGACAGATTGTGGCTGAGGCGTCGCTCGACGCGCCTGAGGAATATTACCGCGACGTTTACGATGAATATGTTGAACGGCGCAAATGCCTCATCGACGGGCTTAACCGCATACCCGGAGTATATTCTCCGATACCCATGGGGGCTTTCTACACGGTGGCAAAGCTGCCCGTAGACAGTTCGGAGGACTTCTGCCGCTGGTGTCTTGAAGAGTTCTCTTATGAAGGCGAGACGGTGATGCTTGCCCCTGCAGCAGGTTTCTACACCACACCTGGAGCTGGCAACAACGAGGTGAGAATAGCTTACGTACTGAAAAAAGAAGATCTGGAGCGTGCCCTCATTGTCCTGAGAAAGGCTCTTGAGGCTTATCCGGGACGCACTGACGACAAATAGATGAATCTGCCTCTTTTCATATCCCGACGCATATATTCCGCACAGGAGAACGACAGGCGCAAGGTCTCACGTCCTGCCATACGCATTGCCACAGCCGGTGTGGCAATAGGGCTGGCTGTGATGATTGTCAGTGTGAGCGTGGTGTTCGGATTCAAGCACACCATACGCGACAAGATTGTGGGGTTCGGAAGCCACATACAGGTGGCTGACTTCATGACATTGCAGACATCGGAGACGCAGCCCATACAGATGGACGACTCGGTAATGAATGTTCTCAGGAAGCAGCCGGGCGTGAAGCATGTGCAACGCTATGCCATGACGCAGGGCATACTGAAGACCGACAACGAGTTTCTTGGAGTGATGTTCAAAGGTGTGGGACCGGAGTTCGACTCCACATTCATACATAAAAACATGCTTGAAGGCAGCATTCCGAAGTTTTCCGACAAGAAGAGCGGTAACCGGATACTCATCTCCAAGGCTATGTCGGACAAGCTCGGACTGAAATGCGGAGAAAGAATATTCGCATACTTCATCAATCAGGACGGTGTAAGAATGAGGCGGTTCACCGTTTCGGGAATATACCGCACCAATCTTACGCAATACGACAACACAATATGCTTCACCGATTTATATACCACCGTGAAGCTCAACGGATGGAATGAGAACACTGCGACGGGAGCGGAAATATCAGTGAACGACTTCGACCGCATGAAGGAAACGGAGGACGCAATAAGCAGGAACGTCAACCGCACCACCGACAGCTACGGTCATACATACACATCGAAGAACATAAAGGAGCTCAACCGTCAGATTTTCTCATGGCTCGAACTGCTCGACCTGAATGTCTGGATTATACTTGCCATAATGACAGCTGTGGCAGGTGTGACCATGATTTCGGGTCTGCTGATCATCATTCTTGAGCGGACCTCGATGATAGGTCTGCTCAAAGCCCTCGGAGCACGCAACAGAATGATAAGGCATACATTCCTATGGTTCGCTGCATTCATCATAGGCAAAGGACTGATAATTGGCAACATACTCGGCATTGGCATAATTCTGCTGCAAAAACTTACGGGATTCGCCAAGCTCGACCCAGCCACATACTATGTGAATACCGTTCCTGCCGAACTCAACCCGCTTGTCATTCTCATGCTCAACGCCATGACCATGCTTGTCTGCATCTTTGTGCTGACAGCTCCAAGCTATCTCATCGCGCATATTCATCCGGCAAGGTCAATGCGCTACGAATAATTAGCCGGATGCCAAAACAAAAATTGCACAAAACTTTTGGGGATGTGCAGATAAGATATTATCTTTGCACACAAATATGAATTCTGTGCAATGGAACAAATACCAAGCTTCAACTCGTATATTGAACGAAGTATAATAGACAACTGGGACAGAGACGCCCTGACGGACTATAAAGGTGTTACACTGCAATTCCATGATGTGGCAAGAAAGATAGAGAAGCTGCACATCATGTTCGAAAACAGCGGAGTACAACGCGGAGACAAAATCGCCATGTGCGGACGAAACAGCAGCAACTGGGGTGTGGCACTGCTTGCCACACTGACATACGGTGCTGTTGCCGTGCCCATACAGCATGAGTTCACACCTGACCAGATATATAACATTGTAAACCACAGCGATGCCAAGATTCTTTTTGTAGGCGACATCGTGGCGACAACGATAGATCCGGAGGAGATGCCAAACCTCGAAGGCATCATATACATTCCTGATTACTCACTCGTAATATCAAGGACAGAAAAGCTGTCGTATGCCAGAGAGCACCTCAATGAGATGTTCGGAAAGAAATATCCGAAATATTTCCGTAAGGAACATCTGCATTATTATAAGGAGCAAAGCCCTGACGAACTTGCCATGATAAATTACACAAGCGGTACGACAGGATTTTCCAAAGGTGTGATGCTGCCCTACCGGGCAATCTGGGGCAACCTTGACCACATTCTTTTTAAACTGAAGGACAAGGTGAAACCGGGCGGCAACATAGTGTGTACACTGCCTATGGCTCACATGTACGGACTTGCGGTCGAATTCTTCTTCGGATTCCTCAACGGCTGCCACCTTTATTTCCTGACACGCCTTCCGTCTCCTACACTTATAGCTGAGACATTCGCGGAAATAAAACCGTCAATCATCGTGACCGTGCCTTTGGTCGCCGAGAAGATTATCAGAAAGAAAATACTTCCTGTAGTACAGACAAACAGAATGCGTCTGCTTCTCAACATGCCGGTAATAAGCAAGAAAGTGAAGCAGAAAATACGCGAGCAGGTGCTCGAGGTGTTCGGAGGCAAAGCCTATGAAATGGTTGTCGGAGGTGCTCCCATCAACCAAAGCATCGAGACATTCCTGCAAAGTATCGACTTCCCTCTGACCATAGCATACGGCACGACAGAGACAGCACCGCTCATAGCTTTCTCTGACCAGAGCGAGTATGAGCTGTTTTCATGCGGTAAAATCGTAAGGCACATGGAAATGAAGATAAACAGCAGCGATCCGGAAAACATTCCTGGCGAGCTGCTCGTTAAAGGTACGAACCTCATGCTCGGATATTATAAGAACGAGAAAGCTACCAAAGAGGTTATTGACGAGGACGGATGGTTCCACACAGGAGATCGTGCCACAATGAGCAGCGACGGACACATATATATTAAAGGACGCATAAAGAACATGCTCCTCGGTGCAAACGGGCAGAACATCTATCCTGAAGAAATAGAAGACAAGCTCAATTCCATGACAATGGTAAACGAGAGTCTTGTGGTGCAACACGGCAACCAGCTTGTAGGGCTTGTGTATCCGGACATGGAAGAGGCACAGGCTATGGGATTCAATGAAGACGACCTTAAAAACATTATGGAGCAGAACAGGCTGGAGCTCAACACACTTATACCTCCGTTCTGTAAGATTTCAGAAATAAGAATACATAACGAGGAGTTTAAGAAAACGCCTAAAAAAAGTATAAAACGCTATCTTTACAAGATACAGGACACATGACAGATACATAACCTGCATTTGTTCAAAACAATAAAAAAGACTCAATATGGAAACACCCTCATTCAACCGGCTTATCGAACAGAACATTGTCGATAACTGGAACCTTGATGCCCTGACAGACTACAAAGGCTTTACGCTACAGACGCACGATGTGGCGAGGAAAATAGAAAAGCTCCACATATTGTTTGAAAACAGCGGTGTGGAGAAAGGAGACAAGATTGCACTGTGCGGAAGAAACAGCACTCATTGGGCTGTAGCGTTTCTCGCGACACTCACATATGGCGCAATCGCAGTACCAATATTACATGAATTCACTGCCGAACAGATTCACCACATTGTAAACCATAGCGGAGCAAAACTGCTGTTCGCAGGTGACGTGGTCGCGACAATAATAGACGGAGACAAGATGCCGGGGATTGAGGGCATCATATTCATACCCGATTATTCCCTGAAACTGTCAAGGACAGAGAAACTGACATACGCCCGCGAGCATCTGAACGAGATGTTCGGAAAGAAATATCCGAAATATTTCCGCAAGCAACACGTTAATTATTACAAGGAACAAAGCCCGGATGAACTTGCCGTAATAAATTACACAAGCGGTACAACAGGCTTTTCAAAAGGTGTCATGATTCCTTACCGTGCCATGTGGAGCAACTACGACTTCGCGGAAAGTGTTCTCGGTGACAAGCTCAAAAAGGGAGACAATGTGATAAGCATATTGCCGATGGCACACATGTATGGTATGGCATTTGAATTCATATTCGAATTTCTGCATGGCTGCCACATCTTCTATCTCACACGTGTACCCAGTCCCGCGATAATAGCACAGGCGTTCACGGATGTGAAACCCAAAATCATCATTTCCGTACCTCTTATCATTGAGAAAATAATACGCAAGAAGGTATTTCCCAAAATACAGAACAACCGGATGCGTATTCTACTCAACATGCCATACGTAAGCAAAAAGGTAAACCGCAAGATATGCGAACAGGTGACTAACGCATTCGGAAACAACTTCTACGAAATAATAATAGGAGGAGCCGCCTTCAACCAGGAGGTGGAATCGTTCCTTAAAAAGATTGATTTCCCATACACCGTAGGATACGGCTCAACAGAATGTGCGCCGATCATATGCTACTCTGACTACAAGACATTTGTTCCCGGATCATGCGGTCGCGCGGTCGTTCACATGGAAGTGAAGATTGACAGTCCCGACCCCGAAAATATTCCTGGAGAAATTCTTGCAAGAGGAATGAATGTAATGCTTGGCTATTATAAAAACGAGGAAGCCACAAGAGAGACCATCGATAAAGAAGGATGGTATCACACAGGCGACCTCGGCACGATGGACAAGGACGGCAACGTGTTCATTAAAGGACGCTCAAAGAACATGCTGCTCGGTGCAAACGGGCAGAACATTTTTCCGGAAGAGATTGAGGATAAGCTGAATTCATTGCCGATGGTCAACGAAAGTCTCATCATACAAAAGGGCGAATCGCTTGTAGGACTCGTATATCCCGACTATGATGAGGCACACTCCATGGGACTGTCGGATGAAGATCTTGAACATATAATGGAACAGAACCGGCAGAGTCTCAACGAGTCTTTACCTGCCTATTGCAGGCTTTCCTCAATAAGACTACATACTGAAGAATTTGAGAAAACACCTAAAAAAAGTATCAAAAGATACCTTTATACAGAGTAAGGGCGGTGCCGGGACTATCCCGGCATTGCCCTTACTCTTGAAAGAGTCTCCGGTGTCATCTGCAGATAACTTGCGATGTACACCAAAGGAGCCCGCAAAACGACCTGCGGCATAAGCTTACACATACGTTTGTATCTGTTCTGCGCTGTTTCAAAACGCACCAGATCGGCATGCACCTGTGATATTATAAGACTCTCCTCAAGTATCTTTCTGTACATCAGCTGTATGTTAACACTGTGCAGCGCCACACGTTCCAATTCAGTTTTAGGCAGAGCATAGATAACGGATGTCTCAAGCGCGTCTACCTGTATTTGAGAAGGCTCCTCCTTGAAGAGGCTTTCTATACACATGAAAATAGTATGGTCCTCTCCCAGGTGTTCCGTAACCTCTTTATCATATTTATAATAATACTGTCTTATCAGACCCCTATCTATATAATAAATGTTACGGCATGTCTCCCCGGTTTTGAGTATTGTCTCACCCTTTTTAAACTTCATCGGTTTGAGAATACCCTCAAGGAGATCAAGCTCATCGTGAGTCATCGTGCTATATTTACGCGCCAACTCACGTGCGATATCCCGCTTTGAACTGACAGGTTCTTTCATTTCAGACTCTTTTTATTTGTAAGTTATACTCCATTATGTATCAGTCCAGCTTAAGCACAGCAAGGAATGCCTTCTGCGGAACCTCCACATTACCAATTTGCTTCATGCGTTTCTTTCCACGCTTCTGTTTTTCCAACAGCTTACGCTTGCGGCTGACATCACCGCCGTAACACTTTGCGGTCACGTCCTTACGCACACATTTTATTGTCTCGCGTGCTACAATCTTTGACCCAATGGCAGCCTGTATGGCTATATCAAACTGCTGACGGGGAATCAGGTCCTTTAGTTTCTCACACATTCTGCGTCCAAGCACAACGGCGTTGTCCTGATGTGCGAGAGCCGACAGTGCATCCACAGGCTCACCGTTAAGCAATATGTCAAGCTTAGCCAGACGTGAGGGACGGAAGCCGTCCACGTGATAGTCAAACGACGCATACCCTTTGCTTATAGACTTAAGCTTATCATAAAAATCAATGACAATCTCCGCCAGAGGCAACATAAAATGAAGCTCAACTCTGTTTCCACTTACAAACTCCTGTTTTATAAGCTCTCCGCGCTTGTCCAGACACAGAGTCATTATCGGACCGATATAATTTGACGTTGTGATAATGCTCGCCTTGATATACGGTTCCTCAATATGATCAATCATTGTAGGGTCAGGCAGACCTGACGGATTGTGGACTTCCTTCACATTGCCCTGCTTGTCATACACCATGTACGATACGTTAGGCACTGTCGTTATGACATCCATATTGAACTCACGGTCAAGTCTTTCCTGCACGATCTCCATGTGGAGCAATCCCAGAAAACCGCATCTGAATCCGAAACCAAGCGCAACCGACGACTCAGGTGAGAATGTCAGCGATGCGTCATTGAGCTGAAGCTTCTCCAGAGAAGACCGCAGATTCTCATAATCTACGGGATCTATCGGGTACACACCGGCAAAAACCATAGGCTTCACTTCCTGAAATCCGGAGATAGCTTCCAAACATGGCTTGTCAACATGAGTGATAGTGTCTCCCACCTTCACCTCTTTCGCATCCTTTATACCACTTATGATGTATCCCACCTCACCTGTTCTAAGCGTGTCGCGGGGCACCATATCCATTTTAAGAACACCCACCTCGTCGGCGTCATACTCCATTCCGGTATTGAAGAACTTCACCTTATCCCCTTTCCTTATACTTCCGTTCTCTATCTTGAAGTAGGCGATGATTCCTCTGAACGAATTGAATACAGAATCGAATATAAGAGCCTGAAGCGGCGCGTCGCTGTCTCCTGTGGGATGCGGGATGCGTCTCACCACAGCCTCCAGTATCTCGTCAACCCCCTCACCGGTCTTTCCCGAAGCGCGTATTATGTCTGTCCGCTCACAACCTATAAGGTCTATTATCTCGTCCTCCACCTCATCCGGCATGGCACTCGGCATGTCTATCTTGTTGATGACCGGAATTATCTCAAGGTTATGGTCTATTGCCATGTAAAGATTAGATATTGTCTGCGCCTGTACTCCCTGCGTCGCATCCACAACAAGCAGTGCGCCTTCACACGCGGCAATGCTTCTCGACACCTCATAGGAAAAATCCACATGTCCCGGAGTGTCTATAAGATTAAGAATATATTTCTCTCCTTCATACACATACTCCATCTGTATGGCATGACTTTTTATCGTTATGCCACGTTCTTTTTCCAGATCCATATCATCGAGCATCTGTCCTTCAGTAATCTTTATCGTATCAGTATGTTCGAGCAGACGGTCAGCCAGAGTTGATTTACCATGATCTATATGAGCAATTATGCAGAAGTTCCTTATATTCTTCATAATATGTATCGGTTTGTTCGTTTTTAGTAAGCAACATACCGGTCAAAAATGAGGTTCCGCATTTTACCGGATTCCACTTTATCATTTATGTCAATCACCGCACACAAGAACAATATTCCATTTCCACCCCCATTTACCCGAGAGCCGTTTGTATTATGCAAAGATAACGCAAACGAGAGAAATAAGAACTCGTTCTTTAATTTCCGAGTGCAGTTAATCTTATGCAAAGATAGTGTAAAATTCTGGAATTTAGACTATCTTTGCACAAAATATTAATACAGATGAGAAAGACCATACTATCCGTACTTACAGTCATGATGCTTGCCTCATGTCATGAGAGCATAGAGGAGCGTGCCCAGCGCGAGGCACGCGAGTTCACCGAAAGATACTGTCCCACCCCCGTGGTCAACTACACACGCACGGACAGCGTCGCGTTCGACATGAAGTCAAAAACATACACGTATTATTGTTCAGTCACAGACGCCATGGACAATGCGGACATTATAAGCCAGAACAAAGACAAAATAAAGAGCGGACTGCTTGAGAGCATTATAGGCAACACCCAGATAAAAATCTACAAGGAAGCCGGTTTCAACTTCGCATACATCCTGCATTCGGCAAAAGACCCCAGTAAAGTGCTTTTCAGCGTGAAGTATACACCAAAGGAATACGAAAGATAAAACCGGAGCTGGCATCATGCTCCATCCGTATTCCGTGTCGCCGTCAGGCGGATCGGCTTCCGCTTTTGTGTAAGATTCTGTGGAAAATGCCTCGATATAACATGAAACAGAATGACGGCAGCAATGCGGAAGAGCGTTTATTAGCAAACAATAAAGCGAAGAAGCGGCTTTGCCGGTCTGGCTGCCGTTTAGGGATAAGACATATACAGACGGAAAGTCCGGCATGACCCATTACGGAATCATGCCGGACTTTTCTTTTGTATGGCGTATCAGTATCCCATGTCCTCCAATGCCTTAGCCAACTGGTCGGGACAGCTTGTCATCTTGCCGCCACAGGTTATACCTCCGAGAAGAGCCTTCACATCGGCAGCCTTATGACCTTTTGCGAGCGCGCATATTCCTTTCAGGTTACCGTTACATCCACCCGTGAAATTCAGACCGGTTATAACGCCTGCGTCATCCACCTCAATGTCTATCATCCGGCTGCATGTGCCTTGTGTCTTGTAACTGTAATGTGCCATATGCTTTGTTGTAAAAACAAGGAGCCGCACGACCATCCGCCGGCTCCATTATTTGTGTTACAGAGGCCTTGCGTTATTCTGCCGGCTCGGCAGGTTTCATGTTTGTGTAGACATTCTGTACGTCATCAAATTCCTCAAGACGCTCCACCATCTTGTCGATAGTCGCACGCGCGTCACCGTCGAGGTCTTTCAAGTCGTTCGGAATATATGTGAACTCGCCTCCGATATCCTCAAATCCTTTCTCCTCAAGGAACTTATGTATCGCCGCATAGCTTTTCGGGTCACCGTAAATGGTGATTGTTCCCTCTTCCTCATCCTCATCATACTCATCCTCAACGTTGAGGTCTATGAGTTCAAGAATAAGCTCATCCATGTCAAGACCTTCCTTCTTCTTGAATGTGAACACACACTTATGGTCGAAAAGGAATGAGAGCGAACCGGTTGTGCCGAGTGTTCCGTTGAATTTGTTGAACACCGAGCGCACGTCACCTACAGTACGTGTGGTATTGTCTGTGAGCGTATCGACGAATATGGCGATTCCATGAGGACCGTAACCCTCATATGTCACCTCCTTGTAATCGCTCTGGTCCTTACCCAGCGCGTTCTTTATGGCACGCTCGATGTTATCCTTCGGCATGTTCTCACGCTTACATGTAGCGATGACCGAACGCAGTGCCGGGTTGTTCTCAGGCTCCGGACCACCAGCCTTCACGGCGATGGCAATCTGCTTTCCGAGTCGGGTAAAGGTCTTTGCCATATGTCCCCAACGTTTCAGTTTCGTAGCTTTACGATATTCAAATGCTCTTCCCATAATATATACTTATGTTTTTGTTTTCATCGGAGGGCATGTTCTCAAAACACACTGCGCCGCACGATGAGTATCGTTTTTATTATTTGTTATTGATGTTTATGCTTTATCTCAGTTCGGCACCCAGTTTCGTCTTGAGGTTTGTGATGAGTCTGTTCATCACGTTTTCTATCTGTTTGTCGTTAAGAGTCTTGCTTTCGTCCTGCAGAATGAAGTTCACCGCATAGCTTTTCTTGCCCTCCGGCAGGTTCTTGCCTTCATAGACATCGAAGAGCTCCACACTCTTCAGAAGCTTCTTCTCGGTCTGCGCCGCAATCGCCTCTATGGCGGCGAACTCCACACTCTTGTCCACGAGCAGGGCAAGGTCGCGGCTTACAGCCGGATAACGGCTTATCTCATGATAGAGCACAGTGTTCTTGCGCACTGCCTTCATCACATTTCCCCACATTATCTCCGCATAGAAGACCTCGGCACTTATGCCTGTCGCCTTAAGCATCCTGCCGCTCACGACTCCCATTTCAGCCAGCAGCTTACCGTTGCGTGCCTTTATTCGGAGTGACTTCGCATAGATGTTGTTGTCGCCATTCTCAACGGTATACATCTGCGGAGCAAGTCCTACGCGGCGGAACACGTTCGTCACGTAAGCCTTCAGCTCATAGAACGACGACTTCTCGTCCACATGAGCCCATGAGCCTTCCACCCTCTTGCCTGTCAGCCACAGACCCATATGCATCTCCTCGGAGTATGCCTTTATCGGGTTTTCGGCATCTTTTCTCTCCGGGTTGTAGTGGTAGCAGTTTCCGAATTCGAAGAAACGGAGGTTCGGACTCTTATGATTGATGTTGCGGCATATGCTTTCAAGTCCTCCGAACAGGAGAGTCTGACGCATCACGTTGAGGTCACTGCTCAGCGGATTCATAAGTTTCACGGTGTTTGCGTCAGGATAGCAGTTAAGGTCTGTATAGTATGCTGCCTTCGAGAACGAGTTGTTCATTATCTCGTTGAAGCCGCATCCCACAAGCTGCTCACTCACAATGTCCTGCAGACGATGGTCATGGTCAGCCTCGCCTATATTCGTAAGCGAGCTCTTGAGCTGCGTGGGAATCTCCACATTATTATATCCGTATATTCTCAGGATGTCCTCCACCACGTCGCAAGGACGCTGCACGTCAACCCTGTATGCCGGCACCGTAAGCTCAAGAGCAGTGTCGCTCTCTCCGTCTATTGTCATGTCAAGGCTCTTCACTATGCTCTTTATCATGTCCTTGCCTATTCTCTTGCCAACGAGATTGTCCACGTAGCTGTATTCAAGTGTCACCTTTGAGTCAGGCACAAGTGTGGGATATACATCCTTTATCTCCATGCTCACCTTTCCTCCTGCCAGTTCGCGGCAGAGTATGGCAGCCTGTTTAAGAGCGTAAATCACGCCGTTGGGGTCTATGCCGCGCTCGAAACGGTAGCTCGAGTCGGTGCTCAGACCGTGGCGGCGCGCGCTTTTCCTTATCCATGTAGGATGGAAATAAGCACTCTCAAGCACCACGTTGCGTGTAGTGTCGTATGTTCCGCTTCCCTTTCCTCCGAATATTCCGGCTATGCACATAGGCTCCTCGGCGTTGCATATGCTCAGGTCGTGCTCCCCAAGGGTGTGCTCCTCTCCGTCGAGAGTCACGAATTTAGTACCTTCCGGCTGCGTGCGCACAACAATCCTGTGTCCCTTCACCATGTCGGCATCGAAACAGTGCATCGGCTGTCCGTATGCCATCATTATATAATTTGTTATGTCCACGATGTTGTTTATCGGTCGCAGACCTATCACTTTCAGTTTGTTCTGCAGCCACTCCGGACTCTCCTTCACCTCACATCCGGTGATGCTCACACACGCATAACGCTTGCACGCCTCTGTGTTCTCTATCTCCACCTCAATAGGCATGGAGTTGTCGTCAACCGAGAATGCGCTGCAGTCAGGACGGTGGAGCGCAGTCTTGTGCCCGTTCTGTACGAGCCACGCATACAGGTCGCGTGCCACGCCCCAGTGACTGAGCGCGTCGGCACGGTTGGCAGTAATGTCTATTTCTATTATCCAGTCGCTCTCCAGATTATAATATTCGGCGGCGGGCTGTCCCACAGGGGCGTCTTCAGGCAGGACAATGATGCCGTCATGACTTGTGCCGATACCTATCTCGTCCTCGGCGCATATCATGCCGTTGCTCTCCACTCCTCTCAGCTTCGACTTCTTGATGACAAACTCCTTGTCGCCGTCATAGAGCACGCAGCCCAAATCGGCAACTATCACCTTCTGACCGGCTGCAACGTTTGGCGCGCCGCACACTATCTGCTGCGGTGTCTCGCGTCCAAGGTCCACCGTAGTCACGTGAAGGTGGTCCGAATTGGGATGCATCTCGCATGTGAGGACCTTGCCCACATACAGCCCTTTCAGTCCTCCCTTTATGGTCTGTACTTCTTCCAGAGCATCGACTTCGAGTCCGCAGGATGTCAGAGCGTCCGCTATCTGCTGCGGAGAAAGGTCAAAATCGACGTATTCTTTAAGCCATTTGTAAGAAATATTCATTATAATGATTTTTAAGTATACTCAAATTCGACGCAAAATTAATAAATTTCAGGCAGTTGAACAAAATAATGTTTATAAAAAAGCGACGCTGTATATTTATACAAAAACACCTGTAAGAATATACGTTGCAGAGTTAATAAGACTTCAGATAAGCGCGTTATTTGCCACAGTATAACATTTTTCCGCAAATACGCCGGTTATGACGGCATGGGCGCAATGCGTTGGACATCAGGGCACTTAGCATGAATCACTGTTCTGCACGGCTCTTCACGTCTTGCAGGAAAGCCTCTTTCGGGATGCGGAAAAGGCTTTTCAGCATCATGGGAGAGCCGTTATAACAGCACTGAAACGTGCGTACGGCACAGCCAAAGAGCCCGTCCGGCACGCGACAGTGAGTACTGTCGGTACGCAACATGTATTTTCATGCGCCATTTATACATCTTTTTGGAGTTACGGTTTCTATTTTCCGATTTTATTTTGTCAAATTATTTTACCGTCAGAAACGTATGAATATTCATTTTCTACCGACACTTACAGCCCCTGCATGCACCGTATAAGACAACTCAAGACCCACTACCGGCATCATCAGACGTTTACGCATGTCGCTTCCCAGCTTCTCCCTTACATAGCAAGTCATAAACAAACAGCGCAAGCCCGCCTTCAGATAAATGTCTGAAGACCGGCTTGCGCCATCCATGCAAAAGCCATATGCCAGTCCGGAATAGTGATTCGGTCCGGCATACGCACATCATCCGGCAACCGTGCTGCCCACATACGAGGCGCACATGTCGGCGCAACGCTCACCGTCCACACCCGCCGACACGATGCCTCCGGCATAGCCTGCCCCCTCACCGCAGGGGAAAAGACCTTTCAACCTGACATGCTGCAGTGTGTCGGCAGACCGGAGTATGCGCACCGGTGACGAAGTACGGGTCTCCACGGCTATGAGCACCGCATCGTTGGTGAGGAAACCGTGGCTTGTCTGTCCGAACTTTCTGAATCCTTCCTGCAGACGTCTGCCCACATGAGGCGGCAGCCAGAAATGTAGAGGTGAGGATATAAGACCCGGAGCATAACTGCTTTTAGGCAGATCGTAAGACAGCCGTCCTCCCACAAAGTCTGCCATGCGCTGCGACGGAGCCGTCTGACGCATGTTGCCCTGCTGCCAGCACACGCGCTCCAGTTCTTCCTGAAAGAGCATCATCTTCAGCCGTCCGTCGCCCTCGACATCCTCAGGACGAGTCTCCACCACCATTCCGCTGTTCGACCACTGTGTGCCCCGGTTGCTCGGACTCATGCCGTTTACAACAATCTGTTGCGGACCGGTGGCGGCAGGAATGACAAATCCGCCCGGACACATACAGAACGAATACACACCGCGACCGTCAACCTGTGTGACGAAACTGTACTCGGCAGCCGGCAGATACTTTCCCCGACCGTTCTTATTGTGATACTGTATGCGGTCTATAAGTGCCGCAGGATGCTCCAGACGCACCCCTACGGCTATGCCCTTCGGCTCCATCTCTATGCCTGTCCGGTCGAGATAGCGGTAGACATCGCGCGCGGAGTGACCCGTGGCAAGAATCACCGGACCTCGGAAAGTGAGCTCTCTGCCTGTAGTCAGGTCTATTGCCTCAATCCCGTCCACCGTGTCACCGCTTACGAGAAGACCGGTCATCTTTGTGCTGAAGTGCACTTCTCCGCCACATCCGAGTATGGTGTTGCGCATGTTCTCTATAACGCGCGGCAGCTTGTCGGTGCCAATGTGCGGATGGGCGTCCGCGAGTATCGACGGTGAAGCTCCGTGCTGGCAGAACACATTGAGAATCTTCTCTGTGTTGCCGCGTTTCTTCGAGCGTGTATAAAGCTTTCCGTCGGAGTAGGCTCCGGCACCTCCCTCACCGAAACAATAGTTGCTCTCACCGTCCACCTTATGCGTTCTGGTGATGAGCGAGAGGTCTGTCTTGCGCTCGCGCACATTCTTTCCGCGCTCTATCACCACAGGGCGCAATCCTAATTCTATCAGTCTGAGCGAGGCGAACAGTCCTCCCGGTCCCTCCCCCACGACAATCACCTGCGGACGCCCCGACACATCGCGGTATTCGGTGTGCCTGTACACGTCGTCCTGAGGCATCTCGTTGACATACACGCGCACCGTCAGATTGACATACACTGTGCGCTGCCGCGCGTCAATGCTCCTGCGCAAGACCCGCACTCCGTATATGGTGCGTATGTCGATGCCCCGGTCGCGGGCTATATAGTCCTTTATTGTCTGTTCCGATGCTGCCTGCTGCGGCAGCACACGTATCTGGAATTCATGTGTCATATGTATGCTGATAATGTTAAGTTTGACTTTTATGATGTCATTAATCCTGCAAAAATAATCAATTATTGTCTAATTTCGTTGGTGATATTTATAATTATTTTTAACTTTGCCAGCATTGTGTGACATAATCACATTTCGGAAAATACACGTCGGACGAGAAATCCGCAGACCGGCTCTCCTTTGTATCGAGAGCAATGAAACGGGTGGCGTAAGGCATGTACCGCTTCCTTAACAAAGTTATTCACGAACTCCACTTTTGTTCAGTGGCATAAAATCAATTTACAGGAAAATGAAAGTATTGAAGTTTGGCGGAACATCTGTAGGTTCCGTAAAAAGCATTCTGAGCCTTAAACGCATTGTAGAGAAAGAAGCCGAAAGCCAGCCGGTGATAGTAGTTGTAAGCGCTCTCGGAGGAATAACAGACAAGCTTATTGTGACGGCAAGACTCGCGCTGCAGGGCGACGAGGGATGGCGGAACGAGTTTGAGGCAATGGTAGACCGCCATCACAAGATGATTGACACCATCATCACCGACACTAAAAAACGCGAGGACTTATTCAACACCGTGGACGGGATGTTCGAACAGCTGCGCAGCATATACTACGGAGTGTTCCTCATTCACGATCTGAGCGAGAAAACCCTTGATGCCATCGTAAGCTACGGGGAGCGTCTGAGTTCCAATATAGTTGCGACGCTGATAAGCAAAGCCAGATGGTTTGACGCGAGAGACTTCATAATGACCGAACGCAAAAACGGGAAGCACACGCTGGACAGCGAGGTCACGGCGAGACTTGTGCGCAAGGCGTTCCACGACCTGCCGCGCATATCGCTCGTACCGGGATTCATCAGCCGCGACAAGTCGTCGGGAGAGACAACCAATCTCGGCAGGGGCGGAAGCGACTACACCGCAGCCATCATCGCCGCCGCACTCGACGCATCGATTCTGGAGATATGGACCGACGTGGACGGATTCATGACCGCCGACCCGAGGGTGATAAAAACAGCATACACCATAAACGAGCTGAGCTATATAGAAGCCATGGAGCTGTGCAACTTCGGTGCCAAAGTGATATATCCGCCGACAATATATCCGGTGTGCGTAAGAAACATACCGATAAAAGTAAAGAACACATTCAACCCGTCAAGCGAGGGGACTACAATAAAGAACAAGATTGCCAACGACAGCAAACCGATAAAAGGAATATCGAGCATCAGCGGAACCACACTCATCACTGTGACCGGTTTGTCAATGGTGGGAGTCATTGGTGTGAACCGGAGAATATTCACCGCGCTCGCCGACAACGGCATAAGCGTGTTCATGGTGTCACAGGCGTCGTCGGAGAACTCCACGTCAATAGGTGTGAGAGACGAAGACGCACGGTCGGCGGTAAGCGTGCTCGACAGGGAATTTGCCAAGGAGATTGAGACCGGAGCGATGTTTCCGATGCACGCGGAGAGCGGTCTGGCGACAATAGCAGTGGTCGGGGAAAACATGAAACACACTCCGGGCATTGCCGGAAAACTGTTCGGAACGCTCGGACGAAGCGGCATAAGCGTGATAGCATGCGCACAGGGAGCGTCGGAGACAAACATTTCATTCGTGGTAGACGGACGGTTCCTGCGAAAGGCACTCAACGTGATACACGACTCTTTCTTCCTTTCCGAGTACAAGGTGCTCAACCTTTTCATATGCGGTGTGGGCACCGTGGGAGGCAAACTGATAGAACAGATAAGAGACCAGTATGAGAAGCTGAAGACAGACCGGGGACTCAAACTGAACGTTGTGGGCATAGCAAGCTCCAAGAAAGCGATATTCAACCGCGACGGAATCAATCTTGACACTTACCGTGACGAACTTTACAGGGCTAAAGACAGCAACAACTCGCAACTGCTGAAGGAAGTCATAGGCATGAATATATTCAACAGCGTGTTTGTGGACTGTACGGCAAGCAAGGAGGTGGCGTCGTTCTACCAGCTACTGCTCGAACACAACGTATCGGTGGTGGCTGCAAACAAGATAGCCGCCTCGTCCGACTACCAGAGTTATATAAAACTGAAGAGGACGGCTCTGGCACGTGGCGTGAAGTTCCTTTTCGAGACAAACGTGGGTGCAGGACTGCCTATCATCGGAACAATAAACGACCTTATAAACTCCGGAGACAAAATATTGAAGATAGAGGCAGTGCTGAGCGGCACTCTCAATTTCATATTCAACGAGATTGCAGCCGACGTACCGTTCTCCGAAACGGTGCGAAGGGCAAAAGAACAGGGCTACAGCGAGCCTGACCCGCGTATAGACCTGAGCGGCACCGATGTTATAAGAAAGCTCGTGATTCTTGCACGCGAGGCAGGATACAGGGTGGAACAGGACGATGTGGAGAAGAATCTGTTCATTCCGTCTTCTTACTTCAACGGCTCGGTGGATGATTTCTGGGAAAGACTGCCGATGCTTGACGCGGAGTTTGAGGAGCACCGCAAGAAACTCGAGGAAGAAGGACGGCACTGGCGCTTTGTGGCGACAATGGATCACGGAAAGACCAACGTCAGCCTGAAGGAAGTGGACCGCAACCATCCGTTCTACAATCTTGAGGGCAGCAACAACATCGTCCTGCTCACCACAGAGCGGTATAAGGAATATCCTATGCTCATACAAGGATATGGAGCGGGAGCAAGCGTGACCGCAGCAGGAGTGTTCGCAAACATCATGTCTATAGCTAACATCTGACGACTATGAAACACATTATAATATTAGGAGACGGTATGGCAGACCATCCGGTTGAACGTCTTGGCGGAAAGACTCTTTTACAGTATGCCGACACTCCGTATATGGACATGCTGGCAAAGAACGGACGCACCGGTCGTCTCATAACAATCCCGGAGGGATTCCAGCCGGGCAGCGAGGTGGCTAACACGGCTATTCTCGGCTATGACCTCAATGAGGTGTACGAGGGACGAGGACCTCTCGAGGCTGCGTCAATAGGATATGACATGAGGGCAGACGATATGGCAATGCGATGCAACATCATCACTCTGGCAGACGGGAGAATAAAGAACCACCACGGAGGGCATCTTACCACGGAGCAAAGCGATATTCTCATAGAATATCTTGACAGACAACTCGGCAATGAGGACATAAAGTTCATCACAGGAATACAATACAGACATCTTTTAATAATAAGAGGTGGCAACAAACACATTGTATGTGCTCCTCCGCACGACCATCCGGAGGAGGAATGGAGGCAGCTGATGGTAAGACCGGAGCACGGATGGGAAAACCGCAGGGACGGTGACAGAATGACTGCACAGCAGACTGCCGACATAATAAACACGCTTATATTGAAGTCGCAGCAGCTTCTGGAGCAGCATCCGTTCAACAAGGAACGTGCCGCACAACAGAAAGACGCTGCCAACAGCATATGGCCGTGGAGCGGCGGATACCGACCCAAGATGGACACACTGCAACAGATGTATCCGCAAATAAAGGAAGGCGACGTAATCTCAGCGGTAGACCTGATAAGAGGTATAGGACGTTATGCAGGTCTCAACCGGGTGACAGTGGAGGGCATGACAGGGCTTGCCGACACTAATTACGAGAACAAGGCGCAGGCTGCGATAGACATGCTGAGACAGCACGACTTCGTGTATCTGCATGTGGAAGCAAGCGATGAGGCTGGACACGACGGTGACCTGGAACTGAAACTGAAGACAATAGAGAATCTTGACAGACGAATAGTGAAACCGGTTTATGAGGAAGTGAGCACTTGGACAGACACCCCTGTATGCATAGCCATACTTCCCGACCATCCCACACCGGTGGAGTTGCGTGTTCATGTGGCAGAGCCGGTACCTTTTATTATATGGCATCCGGGCATCACTCCTGACGGAGTGGAGACTTATGATGAAGTGAGTTGTGTCAGCGGCAGCTACGGATTGTTGCGGCTTGAAGAGTTTATGAATAAATTTATGGAACTATGATGTATTACAGCACCAACGGCAAAGCGCCTCTCGCGACACTTGAGGAAGCGGTGGTAAAAGGACTGGCGGGAGACCGCGGACTGTATATGCCGGAAAAAATAAAACGTCTTCCGCGTGAGTTTTACGACAACATAGCGGACATGTCGTTTCATGAAATAGCAATAAAAGTTGCCGATGCCTTCTTCGGCGAGGACATTGAGCGTGAGGCTCTTGAGGAAATAGTGCGCGATACGCTCTCTTTTGACTGTCCGGTAGTGAGAGTGACGGACAGCATATACTCTCTTGAACTGTTTCACGGACCCACTCTTGCGTTCAAGGATGTGGGAGCAAGATTCATGGCACGGCTTCTTCAGTATTTCATAAAGAAAGAAAACAAAAGAGAAGTGAATGTACTTGTGGCAACAAGCGGTGATACAGGGTCGGCTGTAGCAAACGGTTTTCTTGGCGTTGACGGTATAAATGTCTATGTGTTATACCCCAAAGGGAAGGTCAGCAAGATTCAGGAATGCCAGTTCACCACACTCGGAAACAACATAACGGCAATCGAAGTGGACGGTGTCTTTGACGACTGCCAGCGGCTGGTGAAGTCTGCATTCATGGACGAAGAGTTGAACAGGCACATGAACCTTACATCAGCCAACTCGATAAACGTTGCCAGATTTCTACCGCAGTCGTTCTATTACTTCAACGCATATGCGAGAATGAGACAGTTGGGAATGGCAGACAAACTGGTTGTATGCGTGCCGAGCGGAAACTTTGGAAACATCACGGCGGCACTGTTCGGTCACGAGATGGGTCTGCCAATACACAGATTCATTGCCGCCAACAATGCAAACGACATATTCTTCAAATATCTGCAGACCGGAGAATACAAGCCGATGCCGAGCAAACAGACCATAGCAAACGCCATGGATGTGGGAGACCCGAGCAACTTCGCACGCATATACGATTTGTATAAAGGCTCTTACGACAGGATAAAATCCCTGATTGGCGGTGCCACTTACAGCGACCCGCAGATCAGGGAGACCATGAGACGCTGTTATATCGAGAACGGATATGTGCTCGATCCGCACGGTGCGTGCGGCTATCAGGCTCTCAAGGATATGCTGGAAGACGGAGAGACTGGAGTGTTCTGTGAGACAGCGCATCCTGCAAAGTTCAAAGAGACTGTCGAGAAAGCCATAAACGCGGAGACAGACATTCCTCCAAGACTTGCCGAATTTATGAAAGGAACAAAAGAAAGCGTGAATATGACAAACTGTTTTTCTGATTTCAAGGCTTTCCTGATGGGAAAATGACATTGAAAAGACATAGCAGACAAACAATAATCCGGATATGCAAAATATTCCGGATTATTTGTTTTGATAAATAAATATTTATTATATTTGCAGAAACATAATAACAACTGATATGGTATATTTAAACATACCAGAAGACAAGAATCGATTACTATCTTTCTATCTTGCCACTGAAGAGTATGTCGCAAATAAGTTTGACGATAAGGAATACTTTTTTATGTGGCAGGTGTACCCGACTGTCATATTCGGACGGAACCAACTTATCGAGAACGAAGTGAATCTGGAATACTGCAGAACACACAATATCAGAACGTTCAGACGCAAGAGCGGAGGAGGATGCGTGTATGCAGACATGAGCAATGTAATGCTTTCGTACATAACAGACGAGAACAATGTGAACTTCACATTCAACAAATACATAAACATGATTGTGCTCATGCTCCGCAAACTCGGTGTGAACGCCACTGCAAGCGGGAGGAATGACATAATGATAGACGGGCTTAAAGTGTCGGGAAACGCATTTTATCATACGCCAAGACGCAACATCGTACACGGCACGATGCTTTATGATACAGACATGCAGAACATGGTCGGCAGCATAACACCGTCGGATGCGAAACTCGTAAGCAAGGGTATCAAAAGCGTTAGACAGCACATCACTTTGCTGAAAAACTACATAGACCTGTCTCTCGAGGATTTCAAGGCATTCATGAAGCGGCAGTTGTGTGATGAGGAAATCACTCTGACAGAAAAAGACATTGAGCAGATTAAGGCTCTGGAACAGGAATATCTGTCTCACGATTTTATATACGGCAACAATCCGAGATACAATATCATCTGCAAACGGCGCATTGACAATGTGGGGGATATGGAAATACGCATTGAGATGAAAAACGATATCATAAAGTCGATAAACCTTATGGGCGACTTTTTCATTACCGGAGACATCGATGCAAAAATCATTAAACCGCTGATGAACACACCGCTTGAAAGAACAAGAATATCAGAGGCACTGCCCGAAACGCTGAACGATGTCATCCATAATCTTGAAAAAGATGAATTCATAAGTCTCATACTGCAATCTAAAGAACAAAACTTAAACTCATAAAACAATATAATCATGGAAAATAAAAAGACCTGTCTGTACGACAAACATGTAGCCATGGGAGCACTGATGCAACCGTTCGGCGGATTTGAAATGCCTATACAATATTCCACGATCATTGAAGAGCATAACGCTGTACGCAACCATTGCGGTGTGTTTGATGTCTCGCACATGGGTGAAGTCGTTGTTAAAGGACCCGATGCGGAGAAATACGTCAACCACATTTTCACAAACGACATAGCCAACGCTCCTAAAGGACAGATATATTATGGCATGATGTTGTATGAAAACGGGGGCACAGTGGACGACCTTCTCGTATATAAAATGGGAGAAAACGATTTCTTCCTTGTGATAAACGCCGCGAATATAGAAAAGGACTTTGAATGGATGACAAAAAACGCAAGTGGTTTTGACATCGAATTAAAGAACGTTTCGGACGATTACGGACAACTTGCCGTGCAGGGACCGGAATCAGAAAACGTGGTTGAGACAGTACTTGGCATACCGTGCAAGGAACTTGTCTTCTATACCGCAAAAACAGTAGAGAAAGACGGCGAGACTATTATTGTCAGCCGGACAGGATATACCGGTGAGGACGGATTTGAGATATACGGAAGTCAAAACTTCATCCGCCAGCAGTGGGACATGCTCATGAAAAGCGGCAAATGCAAGCCATGCGGGCTCGGTTGTCGTGACACTCTGCGCTTTGAGGTGGGTCTGCCTCTATACGGCGACGAGCTTTCAGAGAACATCTCTCCGATAATGGCAGGTCTGGGCATGTTCTGCAAACTTGACAAACAGGAGTTCATAGGCAAAGACGCCATAGCCAGACAAAAGGCAGAAGGCGTCAGCCGGAAACTGGTAGGCATAGAACTGAACGACCGCGCCATACCGCGCCACGGCTACGCAGTGCTTCATGACGGCAAGGAAATAGGTGTCGTGACAACCGGCTATCACACAATCTCTACAGATAAAAGCGTGTGCATGGCTCTTATCGACACCGAGTTCTCAAAGCTTGATACCGAAGTCTCTGTACAGATACGCAAGAAGACATTCGCGGGAAAAGTAGTAAGAAAGAGATTCTACGACAAACACTACAAGAAATAACCGGTCACCGACATCGTAAACAGACTGTGAGCATCCCGTAGTATATTGTAAACTGAGATACAACAATAAAGTAATAACAAATTAATAAACTTAAAACAATATGTCAAAAGTAATTGAAGGACTTTACTATGCAGAGTCACACGAATATGTTAAGGTAGATGGCGATTACGCCTATATCGGTATAACAGACTATGCGCAGCACGCGTTGGGCAACATAGTTTATGTTGATATGCCTGAGGTTGACGACGAAGTGGAAGCCGGCGAGGACTTCGGAGCGGTGGAAAGTGTAAAAGCCGCCAGCGATCTGATTTCTCCGGTATCAGGTACCGTGGTAGAGATTAACGAGGCTCTGGAGGACAATCCCGAACTCATAAACAAAGACGCGTTCGCCAACTGGATAATAAAGATAAACCTGTCAGACAAGAGCGAGCTTGAAAACCTTATGGACGCTGCGGCTTACAGCGCATTATGCGACAAACAAGATTAACCAAACCGAAATGCACTGTAAGAAATAACTCCAGTGCATTTCTTTTTTTCAGTCATCCCTAATATCAGAAAATATGGCATACAAATATTTTCCACATACAGAAAAAGATATAGCCACAATGCTGGAAAAAATCGGGATAAGCTCACTGAAAGAGCTTTACGCCGATGTTCCGGACAGCATCATGTTCAAAGGCGAATATAATATCGATGAAGCCAAGAGCGAAATCGAAATCAGAAACTATTTCAAACAGCTGTGCGAAAAGAACAAGTTGCTCACAGTGTTTGCCGGTGCCGGCTCATACGACCATTACACTCCGGCTGTAATACCAAGCATCATCAGCCGTTCGGAATATCTGACAAGCTACACTCCCTATCAGGCTGAAGTGTCGCAAGGCACGCTGCATTATATATTCGAATACCAGAGTATGATGGCAGAACTAACGGGAATGGACATCTCAAACGCATCTATGTATGACGGCAGCACCGCAACCGCAGAAGCCGTACTGATGGCTAAAGCGTCCACAAAAAAAACGGATAAGGTGCTCGTTTCATCGACCATAGACCCCAAAATACTAAATGTCGTGCGCACATATGCCCACTTTAACGGCATAGAAATAAAGATGATAAGCCAGAAGGACGGCGTTACAGACAAAGCAGACATGGATGCCCTTCTGGCAGAAGGAGGCGTTGCAGGTGTCGTAGTGCAACAGCCTAATTACTATGGAATAATAGAGGACTATTCCGGATACGCCGAGTCATGCCACAGCAGCAAGGCTCTTTTCATCATGAACAGTGTCGCCGCTGACCTTGCCCTGCTTAAGACTCCGGGCGAATGGGGAGCGGACATAGCCGTAGGCGACGGTCAGTCGCTCGGCATACCGATGAGTTTCGGCGGTCCTTCAGTAGGTTACATGTGCTGTACGGAGAAACTCATGCGCAAGATGCCGGGCAGGATAGTCGGCAAAACGGTAGACAGCAACGGACAGCGCGCCTTTGTTCTCACTCTTCAGGCACGCGAACAGCACATCCGCCGTCAGAAAGCCACATCAAACATATGCTCTAACGAAAGTCTCATGGCACTGTTTGTGACAATCTACATGTCGCTTATGGGCAAGGAAGGAGTGAAGGAAGCCGCACAGCTTTCTTACTCCGGAGCACATTATCTCTGTGAGAAACTCATCGCCACAGGAAATTTCTCACTTGCATACGACCAGCCTTTCTTCAATGAGTTCTGTGTGAAATATGACGGTGACATAGACAAACTGCAAAAGCACTTCATCAAAAACGGATTTCTCGGAGGCGTAAAAGTCAGCGACGACACACTGATGTTTGCCGTTACGGAGAAACGAACAAAGGAAGAAATCGACTCATTCGTTAAAACAGCAAAGGAGGCAACACTATGAACAACAAGCTATATGGAAACCTGATTTTTGAGTTGTCACACGAAGGACGTAAAGGTTACTCGCTGCCTGAGAACACGTTCGGCAATTACGAATTGCCATTATGCGCACGCAGAAAAACCGACGCGGAGCTTCCGCAATGCGACGAGCTCACTGTGGTGCGGCATTACACAAACCACAGCGAAAACAATTTCGGCGTGAACAACGGATTCTATCCGCTGGGCAGCTGCACAATGAAATACAATCCGATAGTCAATGAAGAGACTGCCTCAATGCCGGGATTCGCCGCGCTCCACCCGCTTCAGCCGGCAGAGACATGCCAAGGCGCGCTTGAGGCTTACTACAACATGCAGAAGGCGCTGTCCGACATAACAGGTCTGAGCGAGTTCACTCTCAATCCGTTTGCCGGAGCACACGGTGAGCTGACAGGTCTTATGATTATCCGTGCCTACCATCAGCACAACGAAGACCATAAGCGCACGAAGGTTCTCGTGCCCGACTCTGCCCACGGCACAAACCCTGCATCTGCCGCAGTGTGCGGTCTGGAAGTGGTGGAAGTGAAAAGCACGCCAGACGGACTTGTAGATGTGGACGACCTGAAAACACATCTTGATGACACCATCGCTGCAATGATGATGACCAACCCCAACACCCTCGGTCTGTTCGAAAGCGAAATTCCAGAAATAGCACGTCTCGTACACGAGTGCGGAGCACTGATGTATTACGACGGAGCCAACCTCAATCCTATGCTTGGAGCATGTCGTCCGGGTGACATGGGATTCGACGTCATGCACATAAACCTTCACAAGACATTCTCCACCCCTCACGGAGGAGGCGGTCCGGGCTCCGGTCCTGTGGGCGTAGGCAAGGGTCTCGAGCAGTTCCTGCCACGCCCGAGAGTGGTTAAGGACGGCTCTGAATACAAAATGGACACAGAATATGCCGGCATCAGCGTGGGAGAGTTTCTCGGCAACTTCGCAACAATGCTGCGCGCATACACATACATCCTGTCGCTCGGCAAGGAGAACCTGCCTATGGTAGGACCGCTCGCTACACTCAACGCAAACTACATCAAGGAATCGCTCAAGGACGCATACGAACTGCCTATCACAGGAGTCTGCAAACACGAATTTGTGTTCAACGGTCTCAAAGACAAGAGCACGGGCGTAACTACAATGGATGTGGCAAAACGTCTGCTCGACTATGGATACCACGCACCGACCATCTACTTCCCTCTTCTCTTCCATGAGGCGATGATGATAGAGCCGACCGAGAACGAGAGTATCGACACGCTCGACTGCTTCATCGACGTCATGCACCGCATAGCAAGGGAAGCCGCGGAGACGCCGGATATTGTCAAGACCGCCCCGCACAACACTCCTATAGGGCGTGTTGATGATGTCTTGGCTGCAAAACATCCGATACTGACATACAAGCAGATGATTTCAGATACGCAGGACAATGGTTAAAACAAATCTTATAATAATAGGTAGCGGTCCGGGCGGATACCGTTCGGCATGCTATGCCGCCGCCCGCGGACTGTCGGTCACCGTATTTGAATCGGCAGAGGCGGGCGGAACATGTCTCAACTGCGGCTGTATACCAACAAAATCACTATGCCGCAACGCCGAGGTTATAGACACTCTGCGCGACGCATCCGCATTAGGACTCGAATCGCTGAGCTACAATCTCGACTTCGGTAAGATAATGGAGCGTAAGAACTCTGTAGTAGCGCAGCTGCGCAACGGTGTCGAGACACTCATGAGAACACCGGGAATAACGTTTGTCAATAAGAAAGCCACACTGACATCCGGACAAACTGTGGTCACGGATGAGGAAGAATACACTGCCGATGACATCATAATCGCCACGGGCTCGCACGCAAAGATTCCACCGATAAAGGGCGCGCAGCTCCAAGGAGTCGTCACTTCCACCGAACTGCTCGACATTCCATCCGTTCCCAAACGTCTGTGCATAGTAGGCGCAGGAGTGATAGGCATGGAGTTCGCCTCAGCTTTCAGCAGTTTCGGGAGCGAGGTTACGGTAGTGGAGTTTATGAAAGAGGCACTTCCGACACTCGACAGCGACATAGCAAAACGTCTGCGTCAGACAATCGGCAAGCGCGGAGTGACCTTCCACATGCAGACTGCCGTGAAAGAGATAGAGGAGAAAACAGACAGCTGCGGAGCACGGGTCCTCAACGTGATAACAGACAAAAAGGGCAAAACTCTTGAAGTGGAGGCGGACACAGTGCTCATAGCCACGGGACGCTCGGCAAACACCGACGGTCTCGGACTCGAGGAGGCAGGCATCGAGTACGACTCCAAAGGCATACACACAGATGATAATTTCGCCACCAATGTGCCACACATATATGCCATAGGCGACGTTAACGGGAAGTGCATGCTTGCCCATGCCGCCACATTTCAAGGCATACATGTTGTGAACCACATACTCGGAACACCAGACGGGATACGTCCGGACATAATGCCTTCGGCTATATTCACCAATCCTGAAGCCGCTTCCGTAGGACTGAGCGAGGACCGGTGCAAAGAGCTCGGACTGGAATACACATGCAAGAAGGGCTTCTTCAGGTCAAACGGAAAGGCTCTCGCCATGAACGAGACTGACGGAATGGTGAAACTCATCAGCGATTCAGACGGCAGGATAATCGGATGCCACATGTTCGGAGCGCACGCTTCCGACATGGTTCAGGAGATAACGGCACTTATGAACACTGGTGTCACGACCCGCAGGCTTGCTGAAATAATACACATCCACCCCACTCTCTCCGAGATACTTTGCGACATGTGTCTCGGCTGACCGTAACTCACATATGTCCGGCTACGGATACAGGACGTGCACATGACACGCCTGTAGCTGCAGCCGGACATTTTTTCACGTCCCCAGATTCTGATTTCATCAAAGAAACACATTTGTTTCTTACCAATGTTTTTTATTTTTAAATAAAACAGGCTGCACTCGGCAATCTGAAAGCAAGCTTTCATTGCACTCGTTGGCACTGCTTTTAAATAAAACAGGCTGCACCCGACAATCTGAAAGCAAGCTTTCATTGCGCTCGCTGGCACTGTTTTTAAATAAAACAGGCTGCACCCGGAAATATAACAGCAAACTCTCATTGCGCTCACTGGCACTGTTTTATAACAAAGCAAGACATTAATGCCTGTATTCCGTTTGGCACAATATTTGCATAATCAACGGCAGAAGAAATCAGTTAAAAAACATATTCACATTATGCAGAAAGGAAATATAGGGGTTACGACAGAGAACATCTTCCCCGTGATAAAAAAGTTTCTCTATTCCGATCATGAGATATTCCTGCGCGAGATGGTGTCAAACGCCGTAGACGCGACACAGAAAATCAAGACACTGGCAGAGCGCGGTGACTTCAGCGGAGAGCTCGGAGATCTGACCGTCCGGATAAGTCTCGACACCGACAAAGGCACACTTACATTCAGCGACAACGGCATCGGTATGACCGAAGAGGAGATAGACAAATACATCAATCAGATAGCCTTCTCCGGTGTAAACGATTTCCTCGACAAATATAAGGATAATGCCAACGCCATAATAGGACACTTCGGCCTCGGCTTCTACTCGTCGTTCATGGTGAGCAAGAAGGTGGAGATTGTCACGAAGAGCTACAAGGAAGGCTCCAAGGCAGTGAAATGGAGCTGCGACGGAAGCCCAGAGTTTGAAATCACAGATGCCGAGAAAGAGACCCGCGGCTCAGACATCATACTATACATAGATGACGACTGCAAGGAGTTCCTCGACAAATACAAGATTCAGGAACTGCTCAACAAGTACTGCAAATTCATGCCTGTGCCTGTGGCATTCGGTAAAAAGACCGAGTGGAAAGACGGAAAACAGGTGGATACTGCCGAGGACAACATCATCAACAGCGTGGAACCGTTGTGGACAAAAGCCCCGAGCACACTAAAAGACGAGGACTACAAGTCGTTCTACCGCACTCTGTATCCAATGCAGGACGAACCGTTGTTCTGGATACACCTCAACGTTGACTATCCGTTCAACCTCACCGGAATACTGTATTTCCCCCGAATACACTCCAATCTCGAACTGCAGCGCAACAAGATACAGCTCTACTGCAATCAGGTTTTCGTCACCGATCAGGTGGAAGGCATAGTTCCTGAGTTCCTCACACTGCTCCACGGAGTGATCGACTCTCCGGACATTCCGCTCAACGTAAGCCGTTCTTATCTGCAGAGCGATGCCAACGTGAAGAAGATATCAACATATATCACAAAGAAGGTTGCCGACCGTCTGAACAGCATCTTCCAGGAAAACCGCAAGGAATATGAGGAGAAATGGGACTCGCTGAAGATATTCATAAACTACGGAATGCTCTCCAAGGACGACTTCTACGACCGCGCGAAGGACTTCGCACTGTTCAAGGATACCGACGGAAAGTACTTCACTTACGACGAATACAAGACGCTCATCAAGGAAAACCAGACCGACAAGGACGGTCAGACAGTATATCTGTATGCCAACGACAAGGAAGGTCAGTACAGCTACATCGAAGCTGCGAAGGCTAAGGGATACAGTGTGCTGCTGCTCGACGGACAGCTCGACGTGCCGATGATATCCATGCTGGAGCAGAAGTTTGAGAAGAGCCGCTTCACACGTGTGGACAGCGACACCATCGACCGTCTGATAATAAAGGATGAGAACAAGGACTCCGACCTCGATTCTGACAGCAGCGACAATCTGTCACAGGTGTTCCGGTCGCAGATGCCTAAGCTCGACAAGACCGAGTTCAACATCGAAGTGCAGGCTCTCGGCGACAAGACGCTGCCGGTACTCATTACACAGAGCGAATACATGAGGCGTATGAAAGACATCAGCCAGTATCAGACGGGCATGGCATTCTATGCTCAGATGCCTGACTCTTACACCATAGTGCTCAACAGCGACCACAAGCTCATAAAGAGCATACTTGAGGATGAGAAGGCAAAATGCGCCGAACAGCTCAAGCCCGTCGACAGCGAGATAAAGGGACTTGAGGCTCGTCTCGCCGCGCTCCGTCAGACACAGAACGGCAAAAAGCCAGAGGAAATAACCCAGGAGGAGAAAGACGATGTCAAGAACACGGAGAAGTCGGTTGCCGAGCAGCGCGACAAGAAGAAGCAGATTATTGCCGACTACGCAAAGGACAACAGAATAGTGCATCAGCTCATAGACCTTGCGCTGCTTCAGAACGGCATGCTCAAGGGCGCGGCTCTCGACTCGTTCCTCAAACGCTCGGTCGACCTTATCGGCTGATTACGCCTTATGAACAGACATTGTGCGCGGCGGTAATGCCACTGGCGCATACATACATAAAACCCGGACTGTCTTCACCGCACGACAGTCCGGGCTTTTTTATGCCCGGATCAGTTTGGCACCAATACGTGACAGCACACCGCACACAACACTATTCATGGCATCTGTCTACACATGACAGCAAGTAAATGCCGTCAGACAATACAGCCCTAAATGCATATTTATGCGTTTCTGTCAGTAAAATATTTTGACATTTGAAATCAGAGAAATAGGTTCTGCTGACCACCGTAAACCATATTTCCTCTTCACTTCCGGTCTTTTACAACGTGAAAAACGCCGTTTTACAGTCCCTTCTCCACTCCATCTGTTTACAGAAAAGCCTTTATCGTCACGTCACAAAGGCGTTCCCGTCCTGCGGAACAGGCTCTTCCATGATGCGGAAAAGCCTTTCCTGTGTCATGAAAGAGCCCGTTTCGCATCATCATAACATACATATTCCGGTACTGAGACAGGCAAAACACTGACTGTCAAAGCATTGCAACATCCCCTCAAAACTCGCGTATTTGTGGCAGAATAAGCATTGCCGTCAGAAAACCGCGCTCTCGCGGAGTTGTCGATGTATGATTATGCAAACCTAATTTGAAATTGCATAAATATTCAATCAGTAGAAGTGCAGGTGTTCGGCATGTTCTCAGGCAGGACACAACAAGAGATGACACATATCATTGAAATATCTTCCGTTCATTCACAACCGTCATTCACTGATGTAAGAAGATGTCATACACTGTGGACGCGCAACTGTTCTGATATACCGTATCATCAACACACTGCCTCTGCTTACACCTCTTCATCATATCACACATATTGCTTTACAAATCAGTATTTACACAATATTATACTCATAATATATCCCTTATATGCAGAAACGGAAAATATGAACATACAGTACGAAAATGTCATAACGCTCATAAGCACGAAACAGCCTACCTTTGCAGCGGATAAATGAAATAAAAAACATGAAGAGATTATTATCAACACTTGCGTTCGCCTGCACGCTTTTCCCCATTAAAGCACAGGACACACTGACGCTGGAACAATGCATCCGCATTGGCATTGAGAACAACCTGTCGCTGCGAACAAAGCGCAACGATGTAATGAAGGGTAAGCACAGCATCTCCGAGAACCGGGCACGGCTGCTGCCGCAAATCAACGCGGTAGTGTCTATGAGCGACAACTTCAATCCGCCGGTGTCTGTCACAGACGGTTCAGCCTACGGCAACAAGTATAATGTGACAAAGACTCTGCAATATAACGCCTCGGCGGGAATAAAGCTGCAGATGCCTCTCTATAATCAGACTCTGCTCACAGCACTTGACATAACAAAGATGACGGCACGTATCAACCGGCTGTCATACGACAAGGCGCGCAACGACCTCATAGAACAGATAACCCGTATATACTATCTTGCACAGAGCACTGCCGAACAGATAGAAATAGTAAAAGCCAACATAGAGCGCCTGAAGGAGCTGAAGAACATCACAACGGCATTCTTCGACAACGGCATGGCTATGGAGGTGGACGTGAAGCGCGTCAACATCAACCTCGAGAATCTGCTGGTGCAGCACGACAACGCCAAGACCATGCTCTCCCAACAGCTCAACATGCTGAAGTATGTCATGGACTATCCTGCCGGCAACGACATCACTCTGACAACCGTAAACACAGAAACAGTGGAACAGGTGGAGCCTGGCGGACTCGACGAGTCGTTGCCCGAGCTACAGCAACTGAGGGAGAAGAGCGAACTTGCCGCACGCCAGCAGAAGCTTATCAGTCAAGGTTATCTGCCATCACTCACACTGACCGGCAACTTCTCCTACTCCGCTTTTACTGACAGATTCAGCAATTGGTTTCACTCCGGACCGTCGAATCATTGGTACAACTCTTCGGGACTGGGCATCACTCTGAACGTACCGATATTCGACGGACTCGAGAAACGCTCGAAGATACGTAAGGCAAAGCTCGACACGGAGAACGCCCGCATAGCCTACGACGATGCTCTGAAAGGTCTGCGCATGCAATATCTCAATGCCGCCGACGAGCTTACGAACAGCCGGCGCAATCTCACCAAGCAGCGCGACAACTACCGTCTTGCCGAGGATGTGTATGCTGTCACGACCGACCGCTACCGCGAAGGCATCGCCTCAATGACCGAGGTGCTGCAGGACGAGATGCGTATGAGTGAGGCGCAGAACAACTACGTGACAGCTCACTACAACTACCGCATAACCAGTCTGTCGTTGCTGAAACTCACAGGGCGTCTCGACTCGCTCCTAAAATGAACATGTCACAGCAGTGATTTTATTCAACATAAAATAAGATAATAAACTGACAATCCCAAAAAACAAAACAATGGAAACCAAAAACAACAACATACAGCACTCCGACACTCTGAAACAGAAAGCCGCAAAACTGAGAAAGCAGCGCATGCGTCAGCGTCTGGCAAGCGCATTCGGAATAATAATCATCATGTGCGGAATAGTGAAGACCGCCACGATTTTCATTAACTACAAAAGCACGGAGACAAGCGACGACGCGCAGATAGAGCAATACATATCACCGGTTAACCTGCGCGCATCCGGCTATATAAAGAAGGTGTGTTTCACGGAGCATCAGAACGTGAAGAAAGGCGACACACTTCTGATTCTCGACAACCGCGAATACCGCATACGGGTAATGGAGGCAGAGGCTGCGCTGAAGGACGCTCTGGCTGGCGCGTCGGCAATAGGACAGTCGCTTCAGACATCGGAGGCGTCGGCATCGGTGTATGAGTCGTCAATAGATGAGGTGAAAATTCGTCTGGCGAAACTTGAGAAAGACCGCACACGCTATCAGAACCTGCTCGACCGCAACGCCGCCACCCCAATACAGCTGGAACAGATAGAGACCGAATATGAGGCTACGAAGAAAAAGCTCGACGGACTCGTGAGACAGCGGAAGGCTGCCATGTCGGGCGTAAGCGAGGTGTCGGTCCGCCGCAAGAGTTCGGAAGCGGCGATAGAGCGTGCGCGTGCCGCTCTCGAGATGGCACGTCTCAACCTCTCCTATACGGTTGTTACCGCTCCGTGCGATGGCAAGCTCGGTCGCCGGACAGTAGAGGAAGGACAATACGTCCCTGCCGGACAGACTCTGACATACATCATGCCCGACACACAAAAATGGGTGATAGCGAACTTTAAGGAGACACAGATTGAGAACCTGCACGTAGGACAGGAGGTGACCGTAACGGTGGACGCTCTGGACGGACGTGAGTTCAAAGGACGTGTAACGGCAATCTCCGGAGCCACCGGTTCTAAATACTCACTCGTCCCGACGGACAATTCAGCCGGAAACTTCGTGAAAATCCGCCAGCGCGTACCGGTAAGAATAGACTTCGCCAACCTGTCGGCGAAGGACAACGCACGCCTTGCAGCCGGAATGATGGTGGTGGTGAAAGCAAGGATTGACTGACATTACGGCACTCCATAAATAAAATATCGGAATAAGGCGGACATCCTGCTAAAAACAATGAGAAATGAAACAAAATGCAATAAGCGTCAACTGTGGGGCCAGATACAGGAACTATCCGTTCTATGACTGGATGCCGAAACCGCTCGGAATAACCATTCTCATACTGCTCTTCATACCTATCCTTACCGTCGGAGGTGTCTACACAGCCAACAGCGGCGAGATGATGAGCGGGTTGGGAATACAGTCGGAGCACATACAGTTTGCCGGATTCGCCACATCAATAGGCATGGCGGCATTCGCACCTTTCTTCTATCAGGTGGTGTGCATACGTCGCGAGAAGATGACATGCGTCATAGGATTCTCCATAATGTACGTTCTGAGCTACGTGTGTGCCGTCACCGACAGCATATTCGTCATTGCCCTGTGCAGCCTTGTGATGGGTTTTCTGCGCATGACTCTTATGATGGTCAACCTGTTCACGCTCATACGGTATGCCTTCGGCATGGAAGCGACACAGAACATAACGCCTGGCAACGAGCCTGCCGATGAGGAAGGATGGGATCGTCTGGACTCCGAGAAAGGCAAAAGCATGCCGATAATCTATCTGTTCTTCATGATTCTCGGTCAGCTGGGCACGTCGCTCACGGCATGGCTTGCATACAGATACCGGTGGCAAGACGTTTACTTCTACATGATGGGCATGACACTCGTCGCCTTACTCACCGTGTTCGTGACGATGCCTCACCACGCCTACAACAGCCGGCGCGTCCCTATAACGTTCAGCAAGTTCGGCAATGTGGCAGTGTTCTGTTCGATGATGACATGCGGAATATACGTACTCGTCTATGGAAAGACACTCGACTGGTTTGCCGACCCGACGATAGTTCGCTCCACGATACTTACAATCGTCTTTGCCGCAGTGTTCGTCTATATGGAAATGTCGCGCCGTTCGCCCTACTTCATCATGGAAGTGTTCCGTCTGCGCACCATCAACGTTGGCATCATACTGTTTCTTCTGCTCATGGTGTTCAATACAAGCTCTATGTTTGTCAGCATGTTCACCGGTGTGGGAATGTCCGTAGACAACTGGCAGAACGCCTCACTGGGCAACTGGAGCATTGCCGGATACTTCACCGGAGCCGTCATAGCCATAGCTCTCGGTTCGAAGAACGTGAAGCTGAAATATCTCTTCGCCATAGGTTTCCTGCTCATCGGAGCCTCCTCGATATTCATGTATTTCGAGGTGCAGACGGCTGGTCTGTACGAAAGGATGAAGTATCCGGTCATCATACGTTCGGCAGGTATGATGCTGATATATTCTCTCGCAGCCGTATACGCCAACCAACGCATGCCATACAAATATCTGTCCACATGGATATGCATAATGCTCAGCGTACGCATGGTTGTCGGTCCGGGCATAGGATCTGCGCTTTATTCCAACGTGATGCAACATCGGCAGCAGCATTATGTGACGATGCTTGCACAGGATTTCGACCGCACAGACACACAGACGGCAGCCGACTACGACCGTACCACATACGGCATGCGCATGCAGGGACGCAGCGGGACCGACGCCGAGAACGTGGCTGCCATGTCTTTAAAAGGCAAAGTACAGGTGCAGGCAACACTGTCCGCCATAAAGGAAATGTCGGGATGGACCTTCTATGGCTGTATGATTTCAATGCTCTTCGTACTCATTTATCCATACAGAAAGAGGAATTTATCTGCTTGGCATGACTCAAACCCGAATCGGTCATTAAAACGCCGATAAAAGATTTCAGGTTTATTGTCAGCTCATCATCCTTCTTCCGCACTGCTGCCGTCATCTTGTCGTCCCGCTTTTTACCGGTGTAGCCCGCTACATCTTCGATAAAGCTGAATACAATTTGACTGACATCAGCACGAAACAAGAATGGAAGTTTAATGACATATTCGGGTTAAAGGTCTGCCAAGTCAGATAAATTTATTATCTTAGCGGCAACAAAGAGAATGCAAGGCGAGTGCAACAGCAAGACGGGAAAACAGAGTTTTACCAGACTTGATACTGCCGAGCCGCAGCTTATCTTATACAAAGAGAATGCAAGGCGAGTGCAACAGCAAGGCGGGAAAACAGAGTTTTACCGGTCTTGATACTGCCGAGCCGAAGCTTATCTTATACAAAGATAATGCAAACGAGCGGAAAAAGAGCTTGCTCTTGTTTTCCCGAGTGCAGCTTATCTTATGCAAAACATCAGCCGCCATGGACAATATACCTTACTTGAACGATGCCACACGACTGGCACGACTGCATGAATGTATGGAAAACAGAGCCGACGTATGCTCGTCGGGAGGCGTGGTATCCGACTTCCCGCAGCGCATGTACGACGGTTTCATCAACTTCGGCATTGGTCTGATAGTATGTCATGAGGGTGATTTTGACTTCATCCTGTCAGACAAAACGTATACGGCAAAACACGGCGAGACCGTATTCATGACAGAACACACCTATTTCCGCATCGTCAGAAAGTCGCGGCAGTTGCAGGCAAGTATCATAATCTACAAGACAGAACCCATACGCTACGTCATAGGAACAATCGTACAGTCTGTACAGATATACGCAAGAATGTCGCCCGAGCTGCCATGTGTGTGGTCCACCGGGTGTGAAAACGACATCTCCCGATACATTTCACTTATAGGAAATGATGCTCCTCAGCCTGAAAACATGTTTGCCGCAAGCGAGCAGAAGATGCTTCTCATGTCGCTCACATACCGCTTGTGCAGAATCTTCAGCAACAAGTTCTTCGCGGAAGGCTCGTCCAACGCACGTCGGACTGAGGTGTTTCTCAAACTCATACAGCTCATCGGACGCCATTACATGACTGAACGCGGAGTGGCATTTTATGCCGGTCAGCTGTTTCTTTCGCCCAAGTATCTCTCCGAACTGTCCAAGTCGATGTGCGGATACACCGTCCAGCAACTGGTGTTCAAGGCAATCACGCGCAAAGCAATGTCTCTGCTCGACAGCACAAACATGACCGTCGCCGAGATAGCCGACAAGTTCCGATTCCCCAATCCGTCGAGTTTCGGCACGTTTTTCAGGAAACAGGCTGGAATGTCTCCGCAGAAATACAGGGAGCGTCTGTGACATTGCGCCGCCCGGATAAATATGAAACAGTATATTATAAAATAAGAACCAAGAAGTCAGTTCTTCACCGGCATAGCCATAAGCAATGTCAGCCGTCTGCCTTTATGGCGCATGCGGAGTGTCACTGAATGCATTCATAGCGGTATATAAAACGAAAGACAGGTCCCATCACATCATTAACTGTAATGAGACCTGCTTTTATATAACCAGCATAAAAGCGCTGTCTGCCGCATCAACGCGTCTTTACAGGAACGAAAGGCTGTTCTTTAGTCTCGTCGAGCGGAGCGTCATAGTATCCGCACTTTGCGAAATCAATCCTGTCAAGAGCAATGCTCCTTATCGAACTGTCGTACATGGTGCGGTAATATATCACCCTGTTTGTCATATCGGTGGCTGTCGTCCATTGCGTGGCACTCGGAATATCGGCATGCACCTCGCCCGCCGGGAACTCGATGCCGACAGGTATGTCGAAGTTGTTAAGTATCTGGAAAGCCTGCCGTACAGCCGCCGCCGCGGTGGACTGCACAGGAGCCGTGGTCTGGAAAAAAGCCGCACGCACGAATCTCGAAGGAGGAGTCACATCACCGGGTATACCAAGAAAACCGCTGCCAGCCCCGAACGAAGCCAACTGAACGTCGCCGAACGCATGGGCTCCGGCTGTACCCGAATACAGATTGACATAATTGTTGAGATTCGTCATCTGCCATTCAAAACCGGGAGAATTGGTAAGCACGCCCAGCTTATTGTCGAAAAACTGCGGCTTGCCGTCCACTATCTCGAGCACAATCTGCCTGCCCGTCGCGTCGGCAAAACGCCAGTGCACGGTTGAGGCGCGCGGGTCGATAGCCACGACATGCACATTTCTCACAGCCTCCTTCACCTCGTCAGTGGTCCTGCAACTGCCGAGCAGCCATGATACAAGCTGGAAATCGGTGATGGTGCTGTTCTTATGACCGGCATTATAGTCCTCATACTTGCCATAACCGGGGAAATAAAAGAGTCCGGCAGACAGTCCGGCTTCGTTCAATCCTTCAACCACAAACTCCTTCTGTTCCACCGAAAGCCCAACATAACCGTACTTGGCGGTAAACGGCATACCGTCTTTCGTGTATCCGGGGACGTACGAGCGTTGCGTATATCCGCGCGGAACTATGACATATCTGCTGTTAAGCTCACTTCCTCCCCATTCTATTGTACGCGCAACAATGCGTGCGCTGTCTCCCGATTTAAGAGTGATGCCGGTGCATGCAGCCGTGTGCTGATGCCCGGAGATAATCATACCGATGGCAATGATTACCGTCAAGATGTTCTTTTTCATTTATTCTTATGTATATAGTTCATACTTTCGCAAATATACGACAATAATCGTTTGGCTCTCATTTTTATACGGAAAACATGATGTTTGTCAACGTAAAAATTGTTAAAAGGCACTTACAGCCCATTGTACAGGCATGAGAAAGCATCTGAGCATGGCATTTTCAGATGAACGTTTTTTAAATAAAATGATGCCAAAGAAAACAATAAGCGGAAGACGGATGCGTTTTCATAATATCAGAATCATTGTAATGACAAACATAAAAAACACTCATTAACACATATGGAATACATAAACAAAGACGTGCGGCGTCAGGACCGGCTGCTCGATGAGGAACGGGCAAGAGAGATTATCGCCACGGCGGAATATGGAGTATTGTCGATGGCGGACGCGACAGGCATGCCCTACGGCATTCCTCTCAATTTTGTCTGGGACGGGAATGACTGTTTCTACGTGCACTGTGCGCCTGAAGGACGCAAGCTGAGAATGATTTCCGAGAACAGAAACGTCTCTTTCTGCATTGTAGGAAACGTGTCGCTGAAGCCACAACTGTTTACAACAGCATACGAAAGTGTTGTGCTGCGCGGTGAGGCATCGGTTGTGGAGTCAGACGAGGAAAGGCGTGAGGCACTGCGCCTGCTCGTGAAGAAGTTCTCGCCGGAATATGAGACGCTCGGCGCGAAATACTCGGAAAAAAGCTTTCACCGCGTTGCCATACTAAAGATAAGGTTCGACGTGTTCAGCGGCAAGTGCAAGCATGTGAGATAAGACACTGCCGGAAATATTGCGGTCCGTGCCTCACGGAATGTGGAGACACGGACCACAGCCTCTATTTGCGTGACATCATGAATTTGCGGAATGCGGCGTCAGAAGCGCCACGCCCGGCATTTATCAGTCCCGGCTTGTAGTGTCCTCTGCGTAACGAAGCAAAAACATCTACCTCAACGTCTCCTGCTTGCTGCCACATCTTTCCGTCGCGGCTGTAGAAGAAACGCAGTTTACTCACATCGTCAACGCATATCTTGAGCCAGATATCACCGCCGTCATAGGCTGCGGAATAAAGATTGTCGGCATGACCGCCCTTCAGCAGACGTATGACAAGTCTGCCTCCTTCAGTGCCGAACACCACCTGATTGTCCGCATTGTTCATGTATGTAAGCCCGAAGAGATTGTCTTTTCCGCACGACACATGCGTACTGTATTCATAATCGGCATACGACGGACGGCGACAGAGCGTGGAACTGTATTCTCCGGCATCGTCGGCAGCCGGCGGCAACAGCAGTACTCCGTCTGAAGGAACGGGACGCTGACTGTGCGACTTTATGTCTCCAGTCCATCCCGGGTAAAGTCCAATACCGTCGAAGGCGTCATAATAACTATAATCCACCACTTCTATTGTACCGAAAGGAGTATCCTGCGTTATCTTTGTCTTACTTCCTGTCTTGAACCGTACCCATCCGTCATCGGTCTGTACAAGCTCGTGCATCACCGGCTGTCTGCCGAGATAGAACTCCGGACCTTTCATGAACGCATGGCAGATGTAGAACATCCTGCCGTCCGGAGTCTCTGTCATTGTGCCGTGACCGCACGACTGCACCTTAATGCTGTCGCCCTTCAATATCGGATTATCCGAATATTTCTCATACGGACCGGTTATCTTCTCAGCCCGAGCCACGTACACCTCATAATCGCTACGCTCGCTGCAACAGTCGCGTGTGGAGTAAAGCATGTAATAATATCCGCCCTTCTTAAACAGGCACTGCCCCTCCATGCCTATCTCCTCCGTATCCACAAGCATTGTGAAAGGCTTGCCCTTCAGATGCAGACCGTCTGAGGACAGACGGCATCCCAACAGTTCTATAGGACGACCGCCGTCAAGTCCGTAGGCTTTCCAGGTTATGTAGAGCTGTCCGTTGTCATCGTATACGAATGCGTCGATTGCCTCATTGGTCCATCGGATAAGCGGGCCGTGATCGGTGTAAGGTCCTTCCGGCGAATCGGCAACAGCCACTCCTATGCACGTTATGCCGTCAGACTTTGCCCTTGCCGTGTAATAACAATAGTACTTTCCATTGTGACAATATAGCTCCGGAGCCCAGAAATCACCCGAAGTCCATGCAGGCGGTGTCTCGAACACGGCTCCGGTCTGAAACCAGTTCACCAGATCGGGAGAGTAATACACCGGATAAACCGGAGTGGCATTGCCCGACGTACCGGAAAGAAAGTAATAGTTCCCGACTCTGATTACCGAAGGGTCGGGCACATCCGACCTGAGTACCGGATTGTTGAAGGTGGACTGACTTGCGCAAGGCAATACAAATGCCCACATGACTCCACCGCACAGAAGGCTTGTAAATCTGTTCATAATGACTTGTGTTTGTAGTAATGTTTTAATATAAAGGTTCTACGGCTTGCCTTCCACCGCACGTCTTCATGCCATACTCAAAGAAATGACGCACACGACATGTCGGTTTCAGCAACTGATGTTTGCACTCATAAAATTACATAAAATATCTGAAAGCGTGTCATACAAATGTATTTTTAAATTTAAAAAGGCATGAAAAGGTGCTTTTTTGTGATATATGCGCATTATTCAGCCACTTTTTCAGCATGACAAATACATCAGACGGCATTTTCATGTCACAATAATACGTCATTCGATTATGCAGAAGCATTTTATGAAACAGTGCCACGACCACACTATTCAACCCGAACCGGGCTTTATACCTCTCCCATGTTCCGAGCTGAGGCAAGGCAGACAGTATTCCGGTTTTATAAAATCTGCGGCGCGCCGTTTCCTGAAAAGCAGGAACGCAAGACTCCGGATGCCTTACGGAAGAGACATGAAGAGCTGACAGGTGTATATAAACACATGTACAGAAGTTTGATGACCAACTGGGATTAAACTGCGATTACACCCGCAACAGTCATCCGTATAAAAGCCGAACAGGACATTATGGACGCCTTGCTCTCAAGATGTGCGACGCCAACAACATGTTAAACCCCTATCAGTCATTAGAACACCGATTATACGTTTAAGTTTTATTGTCAGCTCTTAATCCTTCTGCCGTACTGCTGCCTTCATCTTGTCTTCAGCTTTTTCTCTATGTAGCCCGTTACATCTTCGATAAAGCTGAATACAATCCGGCTAAAAACAGCACAAAATATGAATGGAAGTCTGATGACAGATTCGGGTTAAAGAAATGAACATTACAACAATACCGAAAGTAAAAAATCTTTACAATGTTTTTTATCAAAGCAGGAACGCGGCAACACATCAGCCACACTCCTATGCGCGTTTTCAATTGTCAGATATACACTATCCCCCACTCTCTACACCGGGGAATACTCTTCTGTTTCTCGGTTTTTGTCATTTTGCCGGCTGTCTTAATCATGTCGGGCACCTTCCAACCGTAATGTCATGATGCGGAAAAGTCCGTTTCGTGTGTCCAAACAGGCTTTTCCGCATGTCCATACGTGCTTTTCCGCATCACGGAAAAGCCTTTTTCATGCATCAAAAAGTGACATTTCCGGCAGCATTTCACACAACACGCTGATATTCAACACATTATATTTACCTCTCAAAACTCGCGTATAGTGCGCCACATCTTATACCGTCTGCATACAAGCGATTCTCAGCGACTTTACGTTGGTATAATTCTCACACGGCATGCACATTTTCTTACCATCCTGCTATCTGAAACAATCCGGTGTGAAACACTGTCTTTGGTAAAACATACTCATGATGTTCCTCAACAGAAGAACCCAATAATAAAAAAAATCACAGTCCATATCGGTATGCCGGATATGGACTGTGATTGTATAATATTTATGTTGCTTACGGATAAAACAGCCGTCACAAGTCACCGAACCAGACTTTAAAACGGTGGACTCAGACGCCTGTCATATCTGTAAACGGTTATGTCAGAAACGGTAGCCCACTGTGACGAGCAGCTGGTTGCGCTTGTTGTTCACCTTAGCTCCCGGCGCAACGTTGGCGTTAGACGCATCCTCACCCTCAACAGGATAATAGCTCCTGAACGGATAGAAATCGCCTTTGGTCTCGCTGTAAGCATAAGCGAGGTCGAAGTTCCATTTGCCGTGACTGTATCCGAAACCTGCCGTTATACGGTTGGTAGCGTCCCAATTGGTGTAATCGGTAGCCGAACTGTAGTATGACCCGTAGGAAGGCAGTGTACCATCCTTGAATCCGCTCTTTTTGTACATAGGCGAAACGTAGTTGTAACCGAGTCTTACGGAGAATCCGGGAGCGACCTTATACTCTGCGCCGACCTTCAAAGTGGATACGCCCTTAAGCGTCTCGCCTATATGATGGTTCATCACCGCGTCGTTTGAACTTGTCTCGTAATAGTCTCCCCAATAAGCGTCGTAATATCCGCCGTCGTTGACACGCATTTTCGAACTGCCATAGTCAGCATACTCGTATGTCGCACCGATGGCAAGATAGTTGCCCACTGTGTGTCCGAGACTCACACCGAACTTCCATGGAGTGTAGAACTTGAACTCGTAAGTCTCGGCAATGTGTCCGTCATCATACATTCCGACACTCGTTCCATTGAGCAATGTGGTGTAGTTGCTTGTTTTAAGATCATACCACACAGGGGTGTGAACATAGAGTCCCACACGGAAAGGCGAGCTCTCGACAGGGCGGAAGATGATGCCCGCTTTCACATCGAAACCTTTTCCTGTTATCTCTCTCGTGTCGTTGATTGTCACATCGCCTATTGCAGCCTTGTTCTCGTCGACAAGTGTCTCGGTGTACATGCTTTCGCCCTTATAGTGCACATCATGTATGCCGAAGGTGAAACCCCAGTAGAAACGGTCATTGACGTTGCCGCTGACATTAAAGTCGTATTCTCCAATATAGCCGCTGCTGCCACGGTTGAACATATATCCGTTGGCATTGTTATAATAAGACATATTGTCCTTATCGTTGAAAAGCAGCGCGTTGTAATAAAGATAATCTATCTGGTTATAGGCAAGGGAATAATCGTTACCGTTATATCCTACAAGAGCACCATCGCTGTTCTGTCCTATATCGAATATGCCGTTCAGACCTTTAAGATAAGACAGCTTGTTCTGCGAAGCGTTCTCCAGCCGTCCGGCGGCGGACAGTATCTGGTTGAAGTTCTTGCTTTTGTGATAGTTGAATCCGAAGTTCAATATTGAATTCCTGTCCAGCTTCGTGGAATAGACAAGTCCTATCTGGTCGAAACTCATATTTGTCTTGTCCGCGTTACGGAATGACTTGACACCGTCCTGAGACACAAGACCGAAAGAAGTGCTTATCGAACTCTTGCGGAAAAGACCTATACCGGCAGGGTTTGAGCCGATGGTTGATATGTCTGCGCCTAAAGCTTCCAAGGCGCCTCCCATTCCCACGTAACGCGCTGTTCCGTTAAGATCCTCGTTTGCAAGTATCGCATTTTCATAAGTCTCTTGTGCCGAGACCGTCAGGGAAGACACTGTGACGAGCGTCATGAATAGTATTTTGTTCATAATATTCCTTTCTGTTTGTTATTGTTTTTATCTTCTGCCTCCAAAGCCTCCGCCACCGGAGCGTCCGCCTCCGCCTCGGCTGCCACCGAACGAACCGCCTCCACGACTGCCGCCGAACGAGCCTCTGGTCACCGACGACGGTGTAGACTGCGGACGTGAAGCCGGACGCGACACTGTGCTGGAGTTGTTTGTGCGACGCTGACCGCCGAATCCGAATCTGGAGTTTGTGTTGCCCGACGGTCGCCTGTAGCCGTTATTACGGTTTCCGAAAGAACTTGATGTGCTACTGTAAGAGCCGCGATAGCCGGAAAAACCTGAAGTGCGGCGTCCGGACGAATGCCAGCTTCCGGTTGAATGGTTTGTTGTTCCTGTAGGTCTGGAGTAGCTGTAATAATAAGAGGGACGCCATCCGTGCCATCCGTGCCATCCATAGTAATACGGAGAGTGCCATCCGTACCAGTACCACGGAGAGTAATAGCCGTAATACAACGGGTCGTACCAGTAATAATCATATCCCCACCAGTAAGGTCCTCTCCAATAAAAACTGAAGTAAGGATCGTACCATCCGTAGAATCCGTCGAACCGTCCGAGATAGCGGCTGTAGGTATAATCGAAATCGGAATCGTCATAATACTGCTCCGAACCCGGATAGACATACACCGTGTCGTTCATCCCGGAAGAGCCGTAGGTACCGTCTCCTTCATGAAACTCTATAATGTCGTTTCCTAAAGAATCGCTTCCTATCTTCTGATAATAACTCCTCACACGTCCACGACGGTTATACTCATCGACATCACGGTCGCTGCCACAGTAGTAAGTCGGCTGCTCTGACTCGTCCGGCTTGTCTGCCTTTTCACTTTGCTGCGACTTGCCGGGAACATAATACATGTCGTCATCCTGAGCCAATAGTGACAGCGGTATAGCTCCAACGAGAACTAAGATAAATATTATTCGTTTCATTATACCTCCTTATATTTGCCAGTTAAACCTATTCTATTTCACATTACAAAAATAAATATTTTATTCCTTGCAGAATAAAGAAAAACCCTAAAATAAGTAGGGAAATCCCTATTATTTATTATTTTTGCATATATACTTATTTACAATAAACAATAATTAATATATAGAATGGAATATGTTGCTGTTAAATTCAATATAACCGGAGCCGACGAAAGCCTTATACAGACAGCCAACGACTTGCTCGTGGATGCGGTGTCGGCTGTAGGCTTCGAGTCGTTTGAGACTGTAGACGAGAATGTTATAGGATATATCAGAAAAGACATATACAGTAATGAAGCACTGGAAAGGGAGATAAAATCATTTCCACTGAGCGGAATAAGCATATCGTATACAGAAAACGACATAGAGAATGCGGACTGGAACTCGGCTTGGGAAGACTCAGGATTTGAGCCGATAAGCATAAACGGCAAAATGGTAATATACGACGCACGGCACACCGGCAACGAAGAGCTGGCACAGCTGGATGCTCCCGGCGTGATGACTATCGGCATTGAGGCAAAGCAGGCATTCGGAACAGGCACGCACCAGACCACAAGAATGGTTATCGCAGAACTGATGAAGCACAGGCAACTCCTGGAAAAAGGGCGCATGCTCGACTGCGGATGCGGAACGGGAATACTGTCAATAGCCGCCGCAAAGCTCGGAGCCGTAAGCATCATAGGCTATGACGTTGACGAATGGAGCGTCAACAACTCCAGACATAACGCCGTGCTGAACGGTGAACAGGATAAAATCAGAATATTCCACGGTGACTCTGAGGTGCTTGGAAGCATAAGCGGCAAATTCGATGTCGTGGCTGCAAACATAAACAGAAACATCCTTCTCGGGGACATGCCGCGTTTCTGCGGGAAAATGAACAACGGGGCAGTACTCATTTTGAGCGGTTTCTACGAAACAGACATCCCAATACTTACAGATAAGGCATCGGAACTGAACCTGCGGGAAACAGATAGAATGACCGAAGACGGATGGGCTTGCCTTGTCCTTAGAAGCTGTATGTAAGCACCCTACAATTCATTAATCCTGACTGCCGATAGTCAGTTTCTTCAGGTCATAGTATGAGCCGTTGTATATATTGAAATCAACGTAGCCCTTGATTCCAGGCAGTCTGCCGACGTCAGTGTGCTGCCAGAATTTCCATTCACCCTTATATTCCACCTTGTCGACATAATAATGGGCTATCCAATAAGGGTAATCATCAAACACGGGAGCGTTAAGGTATTTCTCCTTAAACTTATAATAAGTATAGATAATCGGCTTGACGTGATATTTATCCTCTACCACATGAAGCCACGTAAGTATGTCGCGCTGGAAATCCTCAACCGACTGGTCTTTCGGCTTATGCTCCACATCAAGGACAGGAGGCAGGTCGCCGTCCTCCAGACGCACCTTATCCAAAAAGAAATAAGCCTGTTCGCGTGCGGTTGACTTATTGCTCCAGAAGTGATAAGCCCCTCTTATATAGCCGTATTCGCGCGCCATATAGAAGTTGTCATTGAACTTCTCGTCCACTCGTGACGAACCTTCCGTAGCCTTTATCATTATAAATCTTATAGGACAACCCTCAATCATGGCATTCCGCAAATCGTCCCAATCGATGTCTCCCTGATAATGTGATATGTCAACACCGTGAATCTCATACCCGTCGGGGTAGTTTGCCTCACCATACAAAGCACGCCATCTGAATCCTGTGGGGCTTACGAAAAAATAATAAAAGAGCCAGATATACACCGAAACGACGCCTATGCCACCGACCCACCATGTCCAACGGGGATATTTTCTGAGAAAATACGGCACGGCTGAAGATACCGTTTTACGGCGTCTTCTCGTATTTGATGAGCGTTTACGCTTCACTTCCGGCACTTTTCTGACACCCATATTATAATATAGGAAAATGAGAGCAGGCACGACAGCCCTGCTCTCATTATTATATTAAGTATTTGTTCTGCATTGTCATTCCTGCTCAAGAGCAAGAGTCTTTGTAGGCAGATCGCACACACTTGCAGGTCCCCAATACTGTATCGGACCCGGATATACGTAGCAGGTTTCCTTAGCCCACTGGTCGCGCTGAGCAGCAAAAGTCTTGAAAGGCTTGCCGTTCAGATCGACAAGAGCCTTGCGGATGACAGGCTTCATCTCACCGTTACGCTTCTCCATGTTCATCATCATTGTGATTGGCACACCTCCGGCTTTCCACTCCTCAGTGCCGGCTGTGGTGTTCTTCACGATTGCCATATAACCGGTCTTGCCGTTGGCAATAAGCTGTGCGGCACTTGCACCGAGCGCGTAGCAATAGTCTGCATCGAAATTTGAAGGAGCAGCGCAACGTCCCTCATACCCGAAGAAATGATGCAAAGCAGAGAACTTGCCGTTATACTTGCCTTCCTTAGCCCACTGGTCGAGTTTTGCGCCAACCATTTCAGAAATGAGTTTTTCTGTCTCGATAAGCGAAACCTGAACGTTTCCGTGCGGATCGCGGTCGAGAGAGAGCTGACGTGCGACACCTTCCGGCAGAGTCTCGAATGTCGCCTTATTAGCTTCACTCAGATGAGAAAGTATGTATTCACGCTGTGCATCCTTATCCAGATCCTTATAATCCTGTCCGTGTGCGGCGAGCAGGTCGTTGAGTTCCTGTATCAGACGGCCGATTGCAGGAATAAACTCGATAAGTCCCTCCGGAATGAGAACCACACCGAAGTTGTTGCCCTGGTTTGCACGGTAAGCCACTGTCGACGCAATCTGCTCGACAATGTCATTAAGCGTAAGATCCTTAGCCTCTATCTCCTCGGATATAAGGCAGATGTTCGGCTGTGTCTGCAATGCGCATTCAAGAGCGATATGTGAAGCGGAGCGACCCATAAGCTTTATGAAATGCCAATATTTGCGAGCAGAGTTACAGTCACGCTCAATGTTTCCGATAACCTCGCTATATGTCTTTGTGGCTGTGTCGAATCCGAATGAAGTCTCAATCTGCTCGTTCTTAAGGTCACCGTCAATTGTCTTCGGACAGCCGATAACCTGCACGCCATAGTTCTTTGCAGCATAATATTCAGCCAGAACGCATGCGTTTGTGTTGGAATCGTCACCACCTATTATAACTACAGCCTTGATGTTAAGCTCACGGATAACCTCCAGCCCTTTCTCGAACTGCTCGACTTTCTCGAGTTTGGTGCGACCGCTGCCTATAAGGTCAAAGCCTCCTGTATTACGATAATCAGCTATAAGCTCTTCGGTTATCTCTATATATTTATGATCAACCAGACCGCTCGGTCCCATAAGGAAACCATAAAGACGGTTGTTAGAGTTGAGTTTCTTTATTTCATCAAAAAGTCCGGATATGACATTATGTCCGCCGGGAGCTTGTCCTCCGCTAAGAATCACGCCCACATTCATCTCTTTCTGCAAAGCATTCTCGGCTGTAACAAACTCTACGAGAGGCATGCCATAAGTATTAGGGAAAAGTTTCTTGATTTCCTCCTGATTGTCGACACTTTGCGTAGGAGCTCCTTCCACAACCTTTACCGCACCCTGAAGGGCTTTCGGCAGTTTCGGTTTGTAAGCAGCTCTTTCTTTCTGTAATGCACTCTTTTCCATAATTGAATTATTATTGTATTGCTATTGTTTTTTGTTTGTGCAAAAGTAGTCTTTTTCCATGACATGATGAAAGAAAAGAAAAAGAAAACATTATTTTGAAACATTTTTTTTATTTAAATATTATATTTACTGATTTTTTCATATCTTTGGAGTGTATTAAAAAATAACGACTATGGCAAACAAGAGAAATCTGAAGCATACTATAAACTATGTATGCGGCGAACTGTTCGCAGAATGTATTGCAGTATCACAATATAGCAGCAATCCCGACAACGAGAATGTGAATGCCCTGTTAAGGACAATTCTCACGATAAACAATGATATGATAAAGAGAGTGTCTCATCCGGAACCAGGCATGTCGGCTAAAAAATATTATAATGAGCTTATAGCCAGCTTCAACAAGCAGATACAGGAAATCAGCGACCAGATTGCAAACCTCAATTAAACGACATGCTGAGCACACTATGCCGATGGCTTTTGTATAAGCACTGGGGCTGGAAAAAAGAAATAAGCATAGAACATCCCAAGAAATACATTCTATGCCTTGCCCCGCACACCAGCAATTGGGATTTCGTTATGGGTCAGATATACTCACACGCTGAAGGCGTGAGGATAAACTTTCTCATGAAGAAAGAGTGGTTTTTCTGGCCGTTAGGATGTGTTTTCCGCAAACTTGGAGGAATTCCGGTAGACCGTGGAAGACATACGAGCATGACAGACTTTCTGGCTGAGACAGCCATAAAGTCTGAAACATTCAGTCTTTGCATAACTCCTGAAGGCACACGCTCGCTTAATCCGGACTGGAAGAAAGGTTTTTATTTCATCGCACTCAAAGCTCAGATACCCATACTCCTTTATGGCGTGGATTTCGAAAAGAAAGTCATAAAGTGCACAAAGCAGCTGATGCCGTCAGGAGACGTTGATCAGGACATGCGGACCGTAAAACTTTATTATAAGGACTTCAAGGGCAAACACCCCGATTTATTTACTATCGGTAATTTATAATGACAAGAATACTTCTGTTTTTTTTATTTTCCATATCACTGGCAACCGCGCTCCCGTCAGACGTATACAGCCAGTCAAAAGACGATAACGAAAAGATAAAATCACGTCTCAGCACGTTTTTCCTCAACTATGAAAGCGACGAGGACATCTCTGCAGGACAGGCGCGGCTTCTGAAATACAGCATTGACGACAGGAACAAAACCGTTAGCATAACGTCAAGCAACAATTTTGCCGCTCAAGAATTCACTAAGTCAAAAGTCAAGAAGATATACCGGAAAATAGCAAAAACGCTTCCTAAGCCATACAACAAATATAATATAAAAGTAATCACAGGCGGAATGTCTATAGAAGAACTCGTCCCGGGAATGAGATATCCTGAGAACGAAGTGTCCGGAATGTGGGGAGAAATAGAATATGAAGGTGAGCCCTGGACGCGCAACGTGTCAAGACCAAACACCATAACCCACGGACTCGCCAACAGGCATCTGTCTCTATGGGCAAGCCACGGAATGTATTTCGACCAGAAAAAAAACAGATGGAAATGGCAGCGTCCCAACATCTTCGGTACTACAGAGGATCTTTTCACACAGACCATTGTAGTACCTTACCTCATACCTATGCTCGAGAATGCCGGAGCGACAGTATTCACTCCACGCGAAAGAGACTATCAGACGCACGAGATAATAATTGACAACAACAACTCAAAAGCACCCTACTACATAGAATACGAGGACAGAGGCAGATGGGAAGATGCTCCGCTGAAAGGATTCGCATATCACAACGGTACATACAACAATAGCGAGAATCCGTTCGAGAAAGGTACGGCGAGAATGGTAAAAGCCACGTCAAAGAAAAACAAGGTGTCTGCCATAGCCTATCAGCCCGACTTTCCGGAAGAAGGAAGCTACGCCGTATACGTGAGCTATCAGACCATAAAGAAGAGCGTTCCGGATGCGGAATACATAGTATATCATAAAGGTCAGGAGACAAAATTCAGGGTAAACCAGACCATGGGCGGCTCAACGTGGGTTTATCTCGGGACGTTCCTCTTTGACAAAGGCAGCAGTCCATACAACCGTGTTGTGATAACCAATAATTCCTCTGAGAAAGGTTTCGTAACAGCCGATGCCGTTCGCTTCGGAGGAGGAATGGGCAACGTCATGCGTGGTGGTACTACAAGCGGCATGCCGAGATGTCTTGAAGGGGCGCGATACAGCGCACAGTGGGCAGGCGCGCCATACAGCGTATACTCCGGAAAGAACGGTAACGACGACTATTCTGAAGACATCAACGTACGCTCTCTAATGACAAACTGGCTTGCCGGGGGCTCGGTGTTCCTGCCGTCACTCACAGGCAAGAAGGTGCCGATAGAACTGAGCCTTGCCGTTCACAGCGATGCGGGATACACAAGCATCAGCGACTCCATCATAGGATCGCTTTCCATATGCACCACAAACTTCAATGGCGGGCGGCTGAACAGCGGTGTCTCACGTATGATGTCGCGCGACTTCGCCGACTCGCTACTCACCGGCATAACACGCGACCTGCGAACCAAATACAAAAACTGGAACAGACGCTTCCTCTTTGACCGCAATTATTCGGAGACGCGCATACCTGAAGTGCCGTCGTCGATAATAGAGACGCTGTCACACCAGAACTTCGCTGACATGCGCATGGGGCACGACCCGAACTTCAAATTCACAATCGCGCGTTCCATATACAAGAGCATACTGCGCTTCGTAAGCCACCAGCATGGCGTGCCGTGCATCGTACAGCCTCTGGCACCCGACAATTTCCGCGTGGAGATAACGGAAGACAGCAAGATACGTCTCTCATGGACTCCCGTAGAAGACAGACTGGAGCCGACCGCCACACCGACGTCATACAACGTATATACATCCATGAACGGCAGCGGATTTGACAATGGGACGGAAATAAAATCAACAAGCTGTGTAATAGACGCAGAACCAGGGATGCTCTATAACTTCAAGGTTACAGCCGTGAACCGCGGCGGCGAGAGTTTCCCTACTGAGATACTGTCGGCATACTGTGCCCCGGGAGCACAGAAAACGGTGCTCGTAGTCAACGGATTTCACCGTCTGTCGTCACCGGAAGTAGTGAACACCGACACACAGCAAGGATTTGACATCGACGCAGATCCGGGTGTTACAGCCGGTCTCAGTACAGGATGGAACGGCAGACAGGTAAACTTTGACAAATACAACATCGGACTGGAAGGTCCTGAGGGTATGGGATACAGCGGCAACGAGATGGCTGGCAGATTCTTCATGGGAAACGAGTTCAACTACGTGCGCACTCATGCTGACGCCATATCCGCATCATCCGGCTACAACGTGGCAAGCTGTTCATCAAAAGCTGTGGAGACAGGCATTGTCGACCTGAAGGCATACGACTGTGTAGACCTGATACTCGGACTTGAGAAAAACGACGGTCACTCACTCGTGTATTACAAGACATTCACCCCGGCAATGCGCTCCAGGCTGACAGCATATGCATCCGGAGGAGGACGGCTTCTTGTAAGCGGCGCATATATAGGACAAGACATGAAGGACGTGAACGAACGCGCTTTCCTTGCCAACGTGCTCCGTCTGGACTATGCCGCAAGCGACACGACACGCGCAGAGACGGTCAGCGGGCTCGGAATGAGCTTCGACATATACCGCAATCTGAACAAGACGCACTATGCAGCCACGTCTGCCGACATTCTCTCGCCACGCTCTCCGGCATTTTGCGTAATGCAGTATACTGACGGTGTGAGTGCAGCCGTGGCTTACGACGGTGCCGACTACAAATGCATCAGCATGGGTTTTCCGTTCGAGTGCATAAAGAACAGGCAGGACCGCCGGATGATAATGAAAGGCTTACTGAGTTTTCTAATGAAATAAAAAACATGACAACTATGTATAAGATTCAAGCCAACGCCTCCGGAACAAGGAGCATAGAAGTGAGCGACGCACACCTTGAGGCAATCAGAAAATACGCTCTGTTCAAAGACCTTATAGACAGCAGCGGCTTCGTGGATGAACTGGCACTCGAGAAGCTGAAGCTAAACGCAAGGTCAATACTCGAATCACAATCGGGCGACAAAAGCCTTCTCGACCTGTGCCTCGATGTTATTTATAACAGCTACATGAAGGTTTTCGGACTGCGCGGACTGTACGCCCTCTACAATGAGTGGGAGAAGTCGCACCCTGAGACAGAGTGAGCCATTGCAGCTCATACCCTGCCCTCACTTACATACAACAAGAACCATAATGAAAGAATATCAACTCACAGACTGGCTGCCTACCACAAAAAAAGAGGTGGAACTGCGGAAGTGGGACGGACTTGACGTGATACTGTTTTCCGGCGATGCCTATGTGGATCATCCGTCGTTCGGTGCAGCCGTCATCGGACGCACATTAGAAGCAGCCGGCTATCGCGTGGCAATAGTGCCACAACCCGACTGGCATGGAGATTTCCGCGACTTCCGCAAGCTCGGGCGTCCCCGTCTGTTCTTCGGCATCGCGCCTGGATGCATGGACTCCATGGTAAACAAGTATACTGCCAGCCGCCGTCTGCGCTCGGAAGACGCCTACAGTCCCGACGGCCGCCACGACTGCAGACCGGAATATCCTACGATAGTCTACACGCAGATTCTCAAAAAACTGTTTCCCGACGTACCCGTAGTGCTCGGAGGAATAGAGGCTTCGCTGCGCCGTCTCACACATTACGATTACTGGCAGGACAAGCTCATGCGGTGCATATTGTGCGACTCCGGAGCCGACATGATAATCTATGGCATGGGCGAGAAACCTGTATTGCAGCTGTGCGAACGGCTCGACAGCGGCTTACGCATTGATGACATACGCGACATTCCGCAGACAGTGTATCTCAGCCGGGAGAAAGACATACCGGGAGGCATCACCGACGTTGACATAGTATTGCACAGCCACGAGGAGTGTCTCAACAGCAAGAAGGCACAGGCAGAGAATTTCAGACACATAGAGGAGGAATCCAACATGATGCATGCCCACCGTCTGCTTCAGGCGGTAGGCAAACTCTACGCTGTTGTAAACCCTCCGTTCCCTCCCATGACCACCGAGGAACTGGACGCGTCGTTCGACCTTCCATACACACGCATGCCTCATCCAAAATATAAGAACAAACGTATTCCGGCATACGAAATGATAAAATTCTCTGTTAACATCCATCGCGGATGTTTCGGAGGTTGCGCCTTCTGCACTATAAGCGCGCATCAGGGCAAGTTCATCGTATGCCGCAGCAAGGAAAGCATTCTGAAAGAAGTGAGACAGGTATGCACCATGCCCGGCTTCAAGGGCTATCTGTCTGACCTCGGAGGACCGTCGGCAAACATGTATGGCATGCAAGGGCGCAACCATAAGGCGTGTGAGAAGTGCAGGCGTCCGTCGTGTATACACCCACAGATATGCCCCAACCTCAACACCGACCATACGCCACTGCTCGACATATATCATGCAGTCGACGCCCTGCCACAGATAAAGAAAAGCTTCATAGGCAGCGGAGTGCGCTACGACCTTCTTCTGCATGAGAGCAAGGACGAGAAGACCAACCACGCCGCACAGCAGTATACACACGAACTGATATGCAATCACGTGAGCGGCAGACTGAAGGTTGCGCCTGAACACACGTGCGACCACGTGCTGCAACACATGCGGAAACCGTCATTTGCACAGTTCGAGAAGTTCAAACAGATATTCGACCGCATAAACCGTGAGAAGGGACTCAACCAGCAGATTATACCTTATTTTATAAGCAGCCACCCCGGATGCCGTGAGGAGGACATGGCGGAACTTGCAGTGAAAACCAAGCAGCTCGACTTCCATCTGGAACAGGTGCAGGACTTCACTCCCACACCTATGACTGTAAGCACTGAAGCATGGTACACCGGATACGACCCATACACACTCGAACCGGTGTTCAGTGCCAAGTCACCGCGTGAAAAACTGGCACAGCGCATGTTCTTCTTCTGGTATAAACCGGAGGAGCGACGCAACATAGAGAGCGAGCTTAGACGAATAGGCCGTCCCGACCTCATAAGCCGGTTATACGGAGGACGACCGCCATACCGACCTGAACGGAAGCAGGCAAAGGAACCATCCGGACAGGACAGACGACAGGGACGCACTACAAAAGGCAGAAACAGACGCAACCGGTAGTCAACCGGCATACAAACAGGATATGGCGGGAACGGGATTGACTTTTATCCGCCATATCTTGTTTTATCCCGAATCGGTTATTAGACTTCATCCTTATTTCGTACTGCTGTCATTCAGATTGGTTCTTGCTTTTATCGAAGATGTAGCGGGCTACATCGAGAAAAAGCGGGAGACAAGATGACGGCAGCAGTGCGGAAGATGGATGAAGAGGGATGCAATCAATTAAAAAAACATTTTGACGGTCTAATGACCGATTCGGGTTTATACATATCAGTAAACGGATGAATGTCATACATACAAGATACAGAGTATAGTGCTACAGTATGTATTTACACTTATTGACAAGACTATTGTCAGTTATTGTCCTCCTGCGTTTAAACGCTCATAATATCTCAAGCCTTGAGTCAAGTGTACGTCCGGATGGAATATATTTATTAAATCAGATAAAAGGAAATCCGGTCTGAATGATATTTCTTCAAAATATTTTTCCTTGGAAGTATAACATACATATATTTCCCCTTTACGAAAAGCCTTAATCTCCGCATAACCGGGATATTCCTTCAATAATTCCCTACGTGTTATCGGTCTGTCGGAACCTGACATTATAAGCCATGCGTCAGACCCTCCAGCCTTGTCAATGACCACTTCCGGTGATAAAGATAAAGACCCACTATGTATATCATCAGAAAAAGCGTATTCAACATTAGCATCTCGGAATAATTTTCCCATAGAACTTCGTCCTCCAGGGCAATACCACACACTGCCAGTCTTGCGTTCCGTAAGAATCTGACCATGCGACCTTGAATGCCCGGCAGATACCATCAGCTCATTATAACAGCTATCTACGACATTGAACAACGAGTCTGCCCTTTCCTCACAGCCAAAAATCAATCCGTAAAATTTCATCCATTCAGCACGTCCGAGTGCAGATGTCTCCATATACTCAGCACACTCTATAATCGGTATTCCAATTTTCTCTATCTGACCATAACCCGCGTTTTCAAAAGGGGAAAGCATTATTACTTGAGGATTAAGTTCTATCACACGTTCTATCGCAGGAATCATGGAACTCCCGCAATCCGCGATATCACCATTTTTCAAGCCTTCCTGCACTTCCTCCAATCTAATAAAAGACTTATCACAAACCCCTTTTATCGCGTCTCCGACACCAAGCCAATATAACAGTTGACAATGTGGGGAATTAGATACCACACCGGATATCACAGGAATATAGACAAGTGTGCCTTCCGGTATATTCCTTATATTTGCAGAATCCTCCCTATTTACTAAAACATATCTGTGCAATATCCTATCCTTTTTCCACGGGTCCTTCAATTCAACAATAGAGTAGTTAGAATATTTAACAATACTGATATGGTCGGCATATTTAAACACTACAGTATCACATTGTGAAGTATCATTCACTAATACCGTCCTTTTGCAGGATATGAGAAAAGCTAAAATAAGAATACAACTTAAACAAACAAGTGACTTCATGTATAATTCATTGATAACAGTCTAACCCACCTAACAATTTATGCGTACTATACCATGAATCTCGCATACATTTATTTTATACCTGTCATATTTTCATATTTGATGAAGTAATTAAATTTTGGACATACAAAACATGTTGCGGTTAAATGTGTAATTACCGGAAAAGCTATTTCCTTTCATTAATATAGCATAAAGCAGCCCCTATGGCAGTACAGAACTCCGAATATTTTGGTATCCTAAAATTAACTCCATATAATTTCTCCGTAGCCGGAAACACCAATTTACATTGTGGGAGAAGTGTGAGATTACCAATCATCACAAACTCCTTTATCCCGCTTTCCAAAGAAGACAAGATAGATGCGCTGCATATTGACTGTAAAACCATCCATATCAAACCGATTGCGAGATCCTCACGTGAAGCATCACTTTTGGCATTACCAAATAAAGATGCGATTGCGTTCATTGGCAATCCTGGCAGCGGATTCCGGCTTATATCTCCAATCAGAACATTGATATGCGACAAATCACCATGCTCGGCAAGAGTTGCAACCTGTTTAATGTCATCCGTATTCAGAAGCAGTCTGGACAGTCCCTGTAATGTTCCGCCACCTATTCCGATACCTCCTAAATGCAAAATCTCGTCATGGTCACACTTGACAATAGATGTTCCGGTGCCCATACTTACAACCATCATCCGTTCAAGACCCGTCTCATATCGTGCGCCCAAGCCATTGGCTATGAATTCCTCCGATTTACCTGTAGGCAACCCATAAACAGCCTTATCAATATATGCAGCCCCAACTCCAGTAAGCATAACCTTCTCAACATCACCCAACTGAATCTTATTGTCGTATAAGTATTTGCCGAACGCGCCATAGAGAGATGTAACCGGGTCTGTTGCCTTAATACGAATAGGAGACAAGACACGTCCCTCCTCGTTTATTCCGATTATTTTTGTCGTACTTATACCTACATCAATTCCAATAACTATTTTCATATCACATTTACGTGTTTGTTTTAATAAAGAAATCTAACCTTTATTACATTTATATATATAATAATCTACATTGCTTGCATTACAATATTGTTTAAGCAATCTGATTATAAGCTCAGAAGTCTCTGATATATGGCTTTCGTTTCCATCATATCCATTCACAAGCACAGTCAAATGACTTGTTTCAAGTCCGACCTTAGTTCTTTCACTGTCACTTGTCGGTGTCCCTACTCCGCCTTCACTGTCACGATAAACAGGCAATCCCGATATATTGAGCATACCGCGACCAATGCCTTCATATGGTTCGCCTGCGCGTCCTATCCCCAAAACCAAAGTGTCACCGTGAAACTTATCAGAATCAAAAGCTCCCAAACTATAGCCGGAAATCATGCTTGCCATATTGGTCAGGTCAACCAGCGTATCACATTGATACAGACTTTTGCCTTGAATGACCCTGCGCATGAGAGCCTCCGCCGCAGGACGATATCGTGAAGGATCCTTTCCACATATTTTATATATTTCGCGTGTGGCAGCGATGGCAGGAATCTCCTTCACCGCATCCAACGTAAAACTTTCCCTTATATTCCTGCACGTTTCCTTTATCTCCATCCACAAGGCATCACTATAAGATGTATTACACACCGTAGCCGTGATACATGAGCCTACGAAAACGGGGCATATCTTTTTAATGTCTTCAGATACGATTATTCTCATAATAAATACGAATCAATTACATCAACATCTTTAGGAATGTATCTTCGTCTACAATCTTAACTCCGAGACTTTCCGCCTTCTGAAGTTTTGACGGTCCCATCTTTTCACCGGCAAGCACAAATGTTGTCTTCGAGCTTATGGAAGATACATTTTTCCCTCCATGCTTCTCTATCATCGCCTTATATTCATCACGAGTATGATTTGCGAAGACACCGCTTATCACGATGTTCATTCCGGCAAGTTTATCTGAACCATTATCTTCTGAAGAGCTCACGACACTCATTTGCAGACCATACTTCTTCAAACGCTCCACAATCATCCTGTTTTTTTCAGAAGCGAAATAGTCCACAACACTTCTGGCTATCACATCGCCTACACCGTCAACATCCTTCAGCTCTTCTTCAGTAGCTTCCATCAGGGCGTCCATATTCTTAAAATGGCGGGCAATAAGTTTTGCAGAAGTCTCACCTACGAACCTGATTCCCAATGCGAAAACCACTCTTTCAAACGGAACAGTCTTTGATGCATTTATACCGTTCAACACTTTTCTTGCCGACCGTTCCCTGTTTCCATCACCATTAATATCCTCTATCTTTATTTCATACAAATCGGCGAAATTGCTGATGAGCCCGCGTCTGTAATATTCATCCACTGTTTCAGGACCTATGGAATCTATATTCATCGCCTTACGCGCAATGAAATGCTCGATACGTCCTTTTATCTGAGGAGGACATCCTGAATCATTGGGGCAGTAATAAGCGGCTTCTCCCTCATATCTCACGAGTTCTGAACCGCATTCAGGACAATGAGTAATGAAGGTTGCAGGCTTAATGTTGTCATCACGCTTATCGTAAGCCACACCGACAATCTTGGGAATTATCTCACCTCCTTTTTCCACGTACACATAATCTCCTATATGAAGATCCATTTTTTTCATGAAATCTTCATTGTTCAATGTCGCACGTCTCACTGAAGTTCCTGAAATCTGCACTTCATCAAGGCACGCCACAGGAGTTATCTGTCCTGTACGCCCTACCTGATACTTTATGTCAGTAAGTTTCGTGCAAGCGCGTTCCGCCTTGAATTTATAGGCAATTGCCCATCTGGGACTTTTAGCCGTATACCCTAATATGCGTTGTTGTCTGAGAGAGTTTACCTTCAATACAATACCGTCTGTCGCAACCGGCAGATTCTTGCGTTCCACATCCCAATATCTTATATAATCGAATATCCCGCTTAAAGAACCAACCTTACGCATGGCATCACTTATCTTGAAGCCCCATTCCGCAGCCTTTTGCATATTCTCGTAATGCCCGTCACACGGAACGTCGTCGCCAAGCAGATAATAAAGATAACTGTCAAGATTGCGGCTTGCAACCAATTTTGAGCTCAGACTTTTCAATGTTCCACTCGCCGCATTCCGTGGATTGGCAAATAAAGGCTCTTCGGCTTTCTCGCGCTCTAAGTTGAGCCTCTCAAACACACTCCATGGCATGAGCACCTCACCACGTATCTCAAATTCCTTAGGATAGTCACCTCCAGGCTGTAATACCAACGGTATGCTGCGTATCGTACGTACGTTTGCTGTCACATCATCACCATGTATGCCGTCACCACGGGTCACACCTCTTATCAATCTTCCATCAACATAAATAAGTGATATGGACAAACCGTCGAACTTAATCTCACAACATATCTCGAACGTCTCGCCTTTAAGCCCACGCTTCACGCTGTCATACCATGAAGCGACATCATACTCATTGTACGTATTAGACAACGACAGCATGGGATATTTGTGCTCCACCTGTTCGAAATTACCGTTCAAATCACTGCCAACTCTCTGTGTAGGCGAATTGGCGTCGTATAATTCAGGATGACGTTGTTCAAGAGTCTGAAGTTCGTTCATCAGAGCGTCAAACTCCTGATCGCTTATTATAGGGTCATTCTGTATATAATATCTTCTGTTATGTTCATGCAACAAGCGTCTGAGTTCTTCTATACGCTCTTTATCATTCATATTATCCATTCTTCTTTACAAGTAATTTGTCAATACGGGCACCGTCCATATCAACTATTTCAAAACTGAACATCTTCCAATCGAACTGTTCCCCACAAACAGGGATATGTTCCAATGTACTGATGCATAATCCCGCTACAGTCTTATAATCCTCATTCTCGTACTGCTCCTCCTCATTGAAATATTTAAGGAAGTCAAACATCGGACATTGTCCGTCAACCAGCCATCCGTCTCCGTTGGCACGTGGCACGATCTGCTGCTCACTGTCATGCTCGCCGGGCATATTTCCGACAAGACCTTCAAGTATGTCTTTCAGTGTAATCACTCCGACACACGAGCCGAACTCGTCACAGACAAGGGCGAAAGCCGTATGCTGTGATTTCATCAGTTCCAAAGCCTTATACACATCCATGTTCTCATATATGAATGTCGGTTCTGAAATGATATTGTCAAGATTGAAATCCGGTTTGTCAAGAGCGAAAAACAGTTTTTTCAAAGAAACGACTCCCTTGACATGATCCAAGTCTCCCTCTGCAACAGGATATACGGCAAACATGTCATCTGCAATTATTTTCTTAACCTGCTCGGATGTCATGGTGTTGTTCAGCCACACCATGTCATTCCTCGGAGTCATGATGGCATCCACCTCAAGGTCACCAAGCAAAAACACTCTCTCAACAATGTCATGCTCGACAGGCTGTACCTCTCCGTCTTCCGTCCCCTCTTTCACTATTGATTTTATCTCTTCCTCCGTAACTTTAGACTCCTTGCTCTTGAGTCCCAATACGCGGAACAGAAACGCAGTGCTGCCTGAAAGCAGCCATACAAACGGTGACGCGATACGCGAGAGCATATACATCGGACGGGCAACGACTTTTGCCACATTCTCCGCCATGCACAGACCGATACGCTTTGGCAGGAGTTCACCGAATATAAGTGTGAGATATGTCACAAGGATGACTATTAAAGTCTGTGCGACAGCCGGAGCATAACCCGGTGACATGCCTAAAGATATGAACCATTCTTTAACTATCAGTGCAATCTGATTTCCCGAGTATATACCTGTCAGAATGCCAATCAGAGTTATGCCAATCTGTATGGTGGAAAGAAATCTGTCTGGTTGCTCCGCAAGCTGTAAAGCCATCTCAGCCGAGCGGTTGCCTTTTTTCGAATCAGCACCAAGTTTCGACTTACGGGCAGATATCAGAGCAATCTCCGACATTGCAAAAATTCCGTTCAAAATAATCAGTCCGATAATAATAAACACTTCACTCATATTTCTATAACTTCTTTTTCAATATATATTCTGCTTTAAATTCAGCTTGTTCCTGCGTGTTATGACATAGATCACAACCGGTGCTCCCATAAGCGGTGTGATTGCATTTAGCGGAATGACGCCCCTGTTTCCTGGAAGATTGCACACAAAATTACAAACAAGAGCCATCAGGCTTCCTGTCAATACCGTCGCGGGCAAAATCCGCCTGTAATCATCGGTGCGCATAAGAATGCGTGATATGTGCGGCACAGACAGCCCGATAAAGGCTATAGGTCCGCAAAAAGCCGTAGAGACAGCAACAAGCACTCCGGTAATTAATAATACAACATTACGCAATCTCATTGTATTGATGCCAAGATTCTCCGCATATTCGTCTCCAAGCATAAAAACATTGAGAGGTTTTATCAATAGCGCAGACGAGATTACGGACAGTATTATTATAATGGAGAATATTGGCATATAGCCGGAAGAGACACTGCTGAAGTTGCCCATGCCCCACACCACATACGACTTTACACCTTCTTCTGTTGCAAAGAAATTCAGCATAGTGATGGCAGACGAAGCAATATATCCTATCATTATGCCTATGATAACAAGCAATATGCTGTTTCTTACTTTAGATGAAACAAACAAGATGATAAATGTCACGAGCGCGGCACCAAGAAAAGCCGCAAGAGAAACAGCCATAAAACCGGATAGGCTGAATGAGGAAGTCACGATGCTGCCGCCAAACAAAAGTGTCACGACAGCGACACCCAATCCGGCACCGCTACTTATTCCGAAGACAGACGGGTCTGCCAATGGATTGCGGAAAACTGTCTGAAGCAGCAATCCGCTTAAAGAAAGCGCCGCCCCACACAAGATTGCGGTAATCGCCTGAGGCAAACGAGACTCCATGACAATGAATCTCCAGCTGGACTTCACATCCTCTTTACCAATTAAAATGTCACAGACCTCCCCGGCAGGAATGTTCACAGATCCTATAAAAAGGTTAACGGCAAGCATTACCATTATACCGGTAACCAATAAAAGAACCGACAAATTGTTTCCCTTCATACCTCGTTCGTCAAAGTTTTGAAAGGATAGCAATTAACTGAATCGGGATGTCATCTTTCATATTTATATATAGAACAGTTTAAATATTATTGACAAATCAGAACAGTAAACCATAAATAACAGACAGTACGAACTGATGTCATAATTTCAGGGCTTTCAGAATGCGGGTTATCTTTTGCAACGTGGTAAGACGTGTCGGTACAAGCGGCAGCCTTAACACGTTCTCTATAAATCCCATCTCATGAAGAAGGGCTTTCACACCCGCAGGGTTGCCGTCAACAAAAAGCAACGAGTAAAGTTCCGTAAAGCTGTGGTGTATCTTTCTGGCTGGCTCATATTCGCCCTTGAACTCCAACCTTATCATTCTGGAGAACTCCTTGGGCAGTGCGTTGCCGATAACGGATATCGCTCCTGCCGCGCCGCTCGCCACCATGGAAAATGTAAGGGCGTCGTCGCCACTCAGGACATCAAAATCGGAAGGTTTGTTTTTTATTATCTCGTCAACCTGCTCCAGATTTCCCGACGCTTCCTTTATCGCCACAATGTTTTTGCTGTCGTTGGCAAGCCGGACGGTGGTTTCCGGTTTCATGTTCACGCCTGTACGTCCCGGTACATTATAGAGAACAACAGGTAACGGACTTGCTTCCGCAATAGCCATAAAATGACGGTACAGTCCCTCCTGCGACGGTTTGTTGTAATACGGGCACACACTTAAAATTCCATCGACTCCGGTAAGGTCCATCGTCTTAAGATCCTCGACAACAGCCTTGGTGTTATATCCGCCACAACCCATTAATATCGGGACACGTTTAGCGTTTATATCTATAATAAAGTCCTTTATTGTCTGTTTTTCCTCCTTCGACAGGCAAGGAGCCTCACTTGTTGTTGCAAGAATGCACAGGAAATCCGCTCCATTCTGTATCTGATATTCCACCAGTCTTTTCAACGAAGTGTAATCAACATCACCGTTCTCTTTAAAAGGTGTTATTAAGGCAACTCCTAAACCTTTGAAGATATTTCGTGCCATATTTTTATATACTTTCGATTTATCTGCAAAGATACTATATAAAAACGAAACCTTGAAACCGATTTAATAAAAAAATTATAAATGATAAATATCGCCACGCCATCGGTTGCTTATATGCGTAACCGGCTTCCGGCGGAACTTCGCCACCATGTGCATTTCGCGTACATATGCGGCATCAGGAAAAACACAAACGCCATATCCATGTAAGACCAAGCCTGATATAGAAAAGGGGATTATATCAGTCCGCTGACATAATCCCCTTTATTTAAATTCGAATTGATTTATTTCTTGAAATAATCTTTCACATCCTCATTAGGTATCATACGCTCATCAAAAACATACGCACCCGTCTTAGGACTCTTTACCATCTTTATAACCTTTGTATATGCACGCCCGTCCGTAGAACCTTCATGGAGGGTCGCAACCGCTTTCTTTGCCATATCTTAATTATATTATTTTATCTCTTTGTGAAGAGTCATCTTCTTCAGGATAGGATTATACTTCATTAATTCCATACGGTCTGGAGTATTCTTGCGGTTTTTGGTAGTCACATAACGACTTGTACCGGGCATACCGCTCTCCTTCATTTCAGTACATTCAAGTATCACCTGAACTCTGTTGCCTTTTGCTTTCTTTGATGCCATCTGATTAATCTCCTATAACTTTTATATCACTCCAGTCACAATATCCCTTAGCAACAGCCTGTTTAAGAGCGGCATCAAGTCCGACTTTATTGATAAGACGCAATCCGGCTGCACTAATCTTCAGGCTTATCCAACAGTTCTCTTCTACATAGAAGAACTTCTTCTTAAATAAGTTTACATCGAAAGTACGTTTCGTACGATGCTTTGAATGTGAAACATTATTTCCTATCTGGGCTTTCTTCCCAGTAATCTGACAAATTTTCGACATTGCTGATTTGCTTTTTTTGTTTCTTTTGATACCTATTCCAAACAGCTTGCAAAATTATTATTTTTTTTATAATCAGCCAAATATTTACATGAATAAAACAGTATATTTAAGTTATTTTTTCATTTTCACTTGCGCAAACATTCTGTACAAGGTATTCTCGTACCTACCGTACCACTCTACCAATCATCAGTCCACACATTCATCATGATTCGTGGCTTCACATACAGAAAACAGGTAAATGCGCTCTGGCGAGAAAGAATCTCAATGAAATCCAGCCCCAAAATTACGGATGCGCTTTCTACAAATGCCGCTCTATGGCATAAACCGGAATCGGGAATCACCGGCAGATATTCATACAGTACGGATATGTCACGCCTTTTTCAGGGCGAATATTCCAACATGACCGGAAGTAAAAAATATTGACAAAATATTTTCATAAAACAGAAACGGCGGAGGCACAAATACAGTACTATAATCACGCCCGGTCCTCTCATTATTTCATCATATCGCCAATAATACATCATGACACGCATCCGCCATTTCCACTTTATTACTGTTCGTTTCCACAGTTTATGTCATCATGCACCTTGCGGAATGCAAATCACGACATCGAAAAGCCTTTGTCATACTCCCATAAAGCCTTTCCTGTATGCCGATACGGGCTTTTCCGCACGCTGAAAAAGCCTTTTCCACATATTATAGAAAACCATATTGGAAAATAATCCGCGCAACATACTGATATCTAAGACATTATTGTTTCAGTCCAAAAATAGCGCATACCGTGGCTGATTGTTTACAGTTTGCCTTTGAGCGAATCTCAGCGACTTAACGCTACATTAATTATCCGCATTTCTCAACCGTATATCGGAATATTCACTTAAATTAGAATAGGCAGATATAGAGTCTGTCACGCATTTGCAATTAAGCTAATACTCTCCTCCACTCTACCACACCGCAGCCGTAATCTTGCCTTCCACTTCTTATCGGTACGGTTAAATTTCGCCATCAATAAAAAAGGGCAACAACGTGCCGGAGGTCTTCATGAAACACGGATGAAGTCTGACGAATGATTCGGAATAAAAGCAGGAAACCGGCATATTGTTAGAAGCCAGAATTTTTTGTCACCTTACAGCCCACAGTCTCCATCTGCCTCATCAACATGGCGAACCACATCTATAAAAGCATGGAAACAAAGAGGACTGCAAAGTGACAAAGAAAAGAACAAGTGCACTTCACATGAGGCACCGTAAATATGCCGGAAAAACAATGCAGATGAGTCGGAGCAGGATAGCTGAAAACAAATCAGTCTTTCTCCTCAAACAAGTCTTTATTGTCTTCCATATACTTCAGGAACAGCTGAAGCGCCTTGCTTGTAGCTATCGCAAGGTTTATGTCACGTCCATAGTCTTCCTCCAGTTTCATTGTGACTATGTTATCCTTGTTACCACAAGCAATCCATATCGTACCTACAGGAATATCGTGTGTTCCGCCTCCAGGTCCGGCTACGCCTGTCGTCGATATTGCAAAATCGACATTCAACGTATTTAGCGCGCCTTTAACCATCGCTATTGCGACCTCCTCGCAAACAGCTGTCTTTTCCTCCAACAACCGGGAATCCACACCAAGGACATTCTCCTTGACATCATTCGTGTATGATATTATTCCTCCTTTGAAATAAGCTGAAGCTCCGGGAACCGAAATAATCGCTTCCGCTATGCGTCCACCTGTACAGCTCTCCGCCGTACCCAATGTCAAGCCAGACTCATAAAGATATTGCTGAATCTCCCTGCTCAATACTTTTTTCTCAAATTCCATAATATGTTGTTTATTGAAATGTTACCTTACTAAAAGCCGGCTTGTCTATTGAACAAAATTCCTTGTCCAGATATTTATAATATCCTACAATGCCTATCATTGCCGCATTATCAGTTGTATAGCTGAATTTCGGGATGTAGATATTCCAACCATATTTCTCCGCATGTTCATGGAAAGCGTTTCTTAATCCGTTGTTAGCGGACACTCCACCAGCCACGGCAACATGCTTGATTCCTGTTTCCTTGACTGCCATGCGCAGTTTCTTCATCAGGATGTCAACGATTGTATATTCTAAACTTGCGGCAAGGTTCTCCTTGTTTTTTTCTATAAAATCAGGATCTTCGGCTATCCATTTCTTCAAACTGTACAGGAAGGATGTCTTCAAGCCGCTGAAGCTGTAATCGAGACCTTTTATATGCGGCTCTGAAAACTTGAATGACGTAGGATCGCCCTTTCTTGCCAGTCTGTCGATTATCGGACCGCCAGGATACCCCAACCCCATGACTTTGGAACATTTGTCTATAGCCTCACCGGCAGCATCGTCTATTGTCTGCCCGAGAACCTCCATGTCGTTATATGCATTGACCTTCACAATCTGAGAGTTTCCTCCACTTACCAGCAGGCATAAAAACGGAAACGGGGGATGAGTCTCGTCCAGAGGATTCTCTTTTATAAAGTGTGCCATCACATGTCCTTGCAGGTGATTGACGTCAATGAGAGGAATTCCCAGACTTCGGGCGAGCCCTTTCGTAAAGCTGACACCTACAAGCAAAGAGCCCATAAGGCCCGGACCGCGTGTGAATGCGATGGCGGACAGTTGTTCTTTGGACACATTTGCGCGTACCAGAGCCTGGTTTACCACAGGTACGACATTCTGCATGTGGGCTCTTGAAGCAAGTTCGGGTACAACGCCTCCGTACTCTTCATGAACATTTTGCGATGCCGTAACGTTGCTCAGCAGCACATCGTTACGCAATACAGCCGCTGAGGTATCGTCGCAACTGCTCTCTATACCTAATATATATATATCGTTACTCATCTTCTGATTATATTAATGAATGTATGTCTTTTATTTTGTCAATATCTCAACACCGTGTTCCGTCATGACAAATGTATGTTCCCATTGGGCACTCGGCAACTCATCACCGGTGATGACCTCCCAGCCGTATTCGTCGTCAGCATCTATAAAGACCTTCCATGTGCCCATGTTAACCATCGGTTCTATTGTGAACACCATTCCCGGAACAAGCAGCATGCCCTGACCGATATGTCCAACATGCATCACATCCGGCTTCTCATGAAATTTCAGTCCTACTCCATGACCGCATAAATCACGTACTATTCCATAATGATACTTGTCGGCATGCTTCTTTATCGCATGTCCTATGTCTCCCACAAATCCATATGGTTTTGCAGCCTCAGCCCCTATCTCCAGACATTCTTTTGCCACACGGACAAGCTGTTCCTTTTCCGGAGATGTCTTTCCAATTATGAACATACGCGATGCGTCAGCGTAATATCCGTTATAAATCGTGGTAAAGTCAACATTTATTATATCCCCCTCCTGCAACACATCTTCTTCTTTGGGAATGCCATGACATACCACCTCGTTAATGCTTGTACATACACTCTTAGGAAAACCTTCATATCCCAAGCATGCCGGGACGCCTCCGTGAGACACACAATAATCATAGCATATCTTGTCAATCTCAAGAGTACTCATTCCCGCATGAATGTTCTTGGCGACCTCATCCAAAACACCGGTATTTATAACTCCGCTTTGTCGGATACCTTCTATTTGTTCCGGTGTCTTTATCAAGTCTCTTGACGGAACTTCCTTGCCCTTGTTCTCCCAATACATCACTTTCTTGTCAAGTTCTGTCGGTTCCTGTCCGGGCAAACAGTGCCATATTTTTTTCTTACCAAATACCATACCTGTTACAAATAATATTAATCAAACAAATTAAGTCTATTATGTCTTGCGTCATCGATAGACATATTATTGCATGTGTTACGGTTTTCGTATTCCTCACGCAATTTCATATACTTATCATTCAAGTCTTTTATAAATCTGTTCTTTTTCTCATCATTAAACAGATTCGACAAATACACCGGGTTCTGTGATGCGTCGTGAACCCAGACCACCGGTCCTTTGTATATAGGTGCTATTTTTATAGCTACATACAATTCGTTGGTTGCGGCTCCTCCGATAAGAAGAGGAACCCTTACGTCGTATTTGTTCAGTTCGTTGACCACATTCCGCATCTCTTCAAGGCTTGGAGTAATCAAACCGCTGAGACCTACAGCATCAACGTTATCTTCTTTGGCTTTTTTCGCTATTCTGTCGGCAGGCACCATAACGCCCAGATCGACTACATCATAATTATTGCAGGTCAAAACCAAAGATGCTATGTTTTTACCTATATCATGGACATCGCCTTTCACTGTCGCCAACAGGACCTTTCCTGATTTCCTCGATTGCTCCGTTCCGCTTTTCTCAAGATAAGGACGCAAAACGGAGACAGCCTTTTTCATTGTTCTGGCAGTTTTTATCACCTGAGGAAGAAACATCTTACCGCTTGCAAAACGTTCTCCCACGACATTCATACCTTCCAACAACGGTCCTTCTATTATATCAATGGCTTTGTCATATTTCTCCATAGCCTCGGTCAGATCATCATTCAGATAATCTGATATTCCTTTTGTCATGGCATACACCAGACGGGAGTTTACATCGCCTGTTCTCCATTCCGGCACACTCGCTTTGTCTTTCCCGTCGCATGTTCCTTGCTTCAACGCATTTTCCTCAGCAATGTTCTCTGCCAAGCCTATCAGCCTGTCTGCCGCCCCATCGCGTCTGTTTAATATGACATCCTCAAATATCTCCAGATGCTCCGGCAGGATATCAGAGTATGTGATATTGGCAGACGGGTTCATAATGCATAAATCCAGACCGTTATTTATGGCATGGTATAAAAATGCGGCGTGCATTGCCTCCCTTATATAATTATTGCCACGGAAAGAGAATGACAGGTTACTTATTCCTCCACACACATGGCTTCCTGGCAGATTCTCACGTATCCATTTGGTTGCCCTTATGAAATCTACCGCATAATTGTCGTGCTCCGGCATTCCGGTACCAATCGTAAGGACGTTGGGGTCAAATATAATATCATACGGAGACATCTTCACCTTGTCTACAAGAAGACGGTAAGCCCGAGCGGCAATATCTATTTTGCGCTTGTATCCGGTTGCCTGTCCTTCTTCATCAAAGCACATTACGATTACAGCCGCACCATATTTCTTCGCTTCAATTGCCCGTCTGACAAATTTTGTCTCACCGTCTTTCAATGAAATAGAATTGACAATACTCTTTCCTTGAACGCACCTCAACCCAGCCTTTATAACATCCCAGTTGGATGAGTCTATCATAACGGGGACTTTTGCAATATCCGGCTCTGTCGCTATCAGATTAAGAAACGTTGTCATCTCAGCAGAGGCGTCCAATAAAGCATCATCCATATTGACATCAATCACAAGCGCGCCGTCCGCCACTTGTTTCCTTGCTATATTCAAAGCCTCATCATAATTCTTTTCCTTTATAAGCCTCAGAAACTTACGCGAGCCGGAAACATTGCAGCGTTCTCCCACATTAATGAACTTAACTTCATTGTTAAGCTCCAGACGATCAAGACCGCTCAGAATAAGATTATTACAGGGCGGTGCCGGAATATGGGGTTTATGACCTTTCACGACAGATGCGATTTCTGAGATATAAGCATCTGTCGTACCACAACACCCACCTACAATATTCACGATTTCATCATCTACCAGTTCCGAAATCTCCAATGCCATATTCTCAGGTGTGTCGTCATAATTACCAAAACTGTCCGGTATACCAGCATTGGGATGCATACTTATATAATAAGGTGAACGTCTTGCTAAATCCCGGACATACGGTTTCATTTGTCTGGCTCCAAAAGAACAGTTCACACCTACAGAAAATATAGGAAACGTACTTATGCTTGCCAAGAAAGCGTCGAGCGTCTGTCCGCTCAGTGTCCTTCCTCCAAGATCGTTGATTGTCACACTTAACATAATAGGAAGACGGCATGACGATTTGTCCATTGTGTCCACAGCGGCAGCGATTGCGGCTTTAGCGTTTAGCGTATCAAATATCGTTTCTATCAGAATCGCATCCACACCGCCTTCAATCAAAGCCTCAATCTGACTGGAATAAGCATCGAACAGTTCGTCATATGTAATGTTTCTTGCCGCCGGATTGTCGGCATCAGGACTTATTGAGCACGTCTTATTGGTCGGACCGACCGAACCTGCGACAAACCGTGTCTTATCTTGTGTGGAGTATTTGTCTGCCATTGCTCTCGCAATTCTCGCTCCCTCGTATGCCATTTCCTGCGCATCAGCCTGCAAATGATAATCTTCTTGCGAAATGACCTGACTATTGAATGTGTTGGTTGTAATTATATCAGCACCTGCATCCAGATATCTTCTGTGGATATCGGATATTATATCAGGGCGTGTTATGTTGAGCATGTCATTATTGCCTTTCATTATTCCGGGCACATTCACAAAACGGCTGCCACGGAAATCATGCTCTTCAAGCGAATAGCTCTGAATCATCGTACCCATAGCACCGTCCAAAACCAGAATCCGATCTTTAATGACATCCTCTATATTCATAATCAATAATTTTTCATTGCACGATCCATTTCCCTGCGATCTTCTTTTTCTTTCAAGGTCTGACGCTTATCATATTCCTTCTTTCCCTTACAAAGCGCGATATCAACTTTAGCCCGTCCGTTCCCGTCTATGAAGACAAGTATGGGGATTATGGTGAATCCTGTCTGCTTTGTAGCGCTTTGCAGTTTGTATATTTCCTTCTTATTCAACAGAAGTTTTCTGTCACGCTTACTGTCATGATTATTATACGAGCCATAAAAATATGGTGAGATGTTCATGCCTTTGACCCATATCTCACCGTTGTTTATATAACAGAACGTATCAACAAGACTTGCCTTACCCAAACGAATGGATTTTATTTCCGTACCGGTAAGTACAATTCCAGCTGTATATATATCAATAAAGAAATACTCAAATGCTGCTTTCTTGTTTCTTATATTTACAGGACTTTTCTTCCTTATAAGTTCATCTTCCTTGTTCATCTGACAGTTCTTTCCCTTTATCTTTCTATTTTTGCGAAATCATTTATATGCTCGTCCACATACATGGCAATCTGTTCTGTCCATTCTTCCTCATGTTCAACAAAGTCATCATCCAAATCATCGAACGCGGGAAACCGTTCAAACAGTGCCATAAATTCCTCGTCCGTACAGTCCTTTTCCAATTCGTCCTTATGTTCAAAATACAGGGCTCTCCCACTATAAACAAGTTTCGACAAGTCTCTAAGTCCCCATAGCTTCAGCACTTTTGCGAAAGGATTCTGAAAAATAAAGCCTCCGTACCCATTATGTATGAGCTGGACGAAACCTCCATCCATAACTTCCTCATGAAGGATGTCGTATGCCAGCAATGTTATCTGGTTAACATTGAGTTCCACCATGTTCTCTGCATTCAACTCACCACCGACAGAATCCTTTATTGATTTTACAAACAATGAAAGGAAACTGTCCATTCCTTCATTTGCAGCAGAAACGATGTCTGTTTCTCTTATAACGACTTCTTTCATGACGATATGATTTTCTACATATGAATTATAACTGTTATTTTGCAAAGTTACAACAAAAATGTCAATAAAGAAGAAACTATATGCAAAAAGAGCGGACTACATTTCCATCTACAATACATATAAGTGAATGTTTCAATAAAGACAGATTCCGTCTTGGTTGAGACGGCCAAGACACCGGCACCTTAGAAGAGCTACCTTCTGCTTAATATTATTTGTGACATCATAACAGCACTGAGTCCGGCAGTCTCGGTACGCAAGCGACTCCGTCCGAGTGACACAGGAGCATAGCCGTTTTCCATAGCCTGTCTCACCTCATCTATAGAAAAATCCCCCTCCGGACCAATCATCACCGTAATGCGGTCTGACGTTTGAGGTCTTGAAATCTCTTCGAAAAAATCTTTCCGTGCTATTTCATTATAACAATGTGCTATATATTTCTGCCCGCCATCATTTCTTTTAATAAATTCCGAGAAATCCATCATCGGGTTGATTACCGGCTTCCATGGTTTGCGACTCTGCTTCATGGCAGATACTATTATCCTGTCAAGACGGTCAGTCCGCAACGTCCTGCGTTCAGAAAACCTGCAATTGAGAAACGTCACTTCATCAAATCCCACTTCAGTAGCTTTCTCCAACATCCATTCCATACGATCAGACATCTTCGTAGGAGCAATTGCCAGATGTATGTATCCGCTCCAGTCTTTGTTCTTTTCCACGGTCTCCTTTATCCTGTACATACAGTGCTTGGATGAGGCGACTGACACCTCCGCCGTAAAATAGTGTCCACACCCGTCCATGAGGAATATCTCTTCACCTTCCTTAAGCCTCAATACACGTATGGCATGTGTAGCCTCATCTGCCGGAAGTTCAAAAGAAAGCCCGGCATCGGGCACATAAAAATATCTTGTTTCCTTCACCTTGATTTATTTTCATTATCGTTCATCCTACGCTGACGCTCATCCCTCAACAACGAAGCAAGCTCGTAGTTTTCGTCATTGATGGCTTTCTGCATTGCCTTATCAAGCATATCGTTGCTTATCGTGTTTATAGGAAGAGGCATGTCTCCTGCGTTCTTGCGGTAGGCGACGCTCTGTCTGTACATCATTTCTTTTTCAATGTATAACGGGATATCGCTTATATACGACAAAAGCACAGCGTCGCTCGCTCTGATTGACATCGCGGCTCCGGTCAGGATATTATGCAACGATACGCTATACTGTCCGTCCACTATATCATCTATTACCATTTCCAAAGATGTCTTGACACTTACGTCTATAAGCTTCAGCAGTATCTCAGGAAGCAACCGGTCTGTCTGAACCGTTTTGCCGGTTCTTATACCAAGTTGAAATTCCGTATTCGAATCGCACACTATTGTTATCTGCCTGCTTTCAGACTCGTCGGTCAATACCACAAGACACACTTTATCTGTACCGACTATTCCCGAAATGCCTTTGTAGATTAATCTCGTCCTTTCCATCCGCTACTCAACAACAAAAATCATTCCGACCTGAACACTAATGCAAACAAGACACCGACAACAAGCGCGAATCCAGCAAATATGAGCCAGCAAGACTGCCAGTCACCCAACAAATAGGCACCCTGCCAAGTACAGTAACGGTTGACGACCTCACCGGCAGCAAGTGTACCGATTGTCGCTCCCAAACCGTTTGTCATAAGCATGAACAAGCCCTGTGCCGAAGCCTTTATAGAGTCATCGCACTTCTGGTCTACAAACATTGCACCGGAAACATTGAAGAAATCGAAAGCCACACCATAAACTATACATGATAGCACAAAGAGTATCACTCCGGGCATAGCCGGATTGCCGAGCCCGAAGAAGCCGAAGCGCAACACCCATGCGAACATTGCTATAAGCATCACGGTCTTTATGCCGAAACGTTTCATGAAAAACGGTATCATCAATATACACAATGCCTCACTGACCTGTGACAGAGATGTCAGAAGTGTGGCATTATTGGCGGCAAACGACATCCTTATCTCCTCAATCTCACTGCCCTTGAAACTTGTGATAAACGGTCCCGCAAAGCTGTTGGTCACCTGAAGAGACATGCCAAGAAGGGTCGAGAATATGAAGAACAACGCCATACGCCTCGACTTGAAAAGCCGGAAGGCGTCCAGTCCGAACGTTTCTATCAGCGACACCGACTTTTTCTTTACAATCCGACACTGTGGCAGCGTCATGCAATATGCAAACAACACTATGCTCAACAATCCAGAAACAAGAAACTGCATATATGTGTACTGGAACTTATGCGCGTTCTCGTCCAGCGAGAAGAAGAAAGAGCCGTCATCCCATGTGGCGCAATTGACAAACCACATTGAAACAATGAAACCTATAGTTCCGAACACTCTTATAGGCGGGAAATCCTTCACTGTATCCATCCCGTGACTTTTCAGAAGATTGAATGCCGTCGTGTTCGACAGCGCGAGAGTAGGCATATAAAAAGCCACGCTCAGTGTATACATCATTATGAAAGACGCCTTGTCGCTTATTTCATTACCGAATCCGGCAGACATACCCATATACCAGCACCCCATCATTGCCAGACCAGCCAGCAAATGACAATATCCCAACAGTTTCTGAGGCTGTATGTATTTGTCACCGACAATCCCTATCAATGTCGGCATGAATATGGAAACAATTCCCTGTATGGCATAGAACCAGGAAATATGCGCCCCGAGACCTGCCGTTCCGAGATAGTTTCCCATACAGGTCAGATATGCTCCCCACACAGCGAACTCCAAAAAGTTCATCACAACAAGCCTTACCTTCAAACTCATAGTCAAAAAATTTAAATCACAAACGCAAAGATAGCATAAAACTAAGATAAATACAACATAAACAAAAATATTTTTTCCTATTGTGAAACACTTTATTTTTCTATGTGAAATATGCCGATTACAAGACAACACACATATATAATAATGTATAACATACACAGATTACATGTAAGCGGTGTATTTCATCCATGGTGTCTTTTTACTCTATGAAATAACCGCTACACCTGGAAAAAGCTGAATACAAGACGGCGGCAGCAGTGCGGAAGAGGGATGAAGAGCCGACAATAAACCTTAAATGTAGAATAGGCGTTCTTATGACCGATTCGGGTTAAAGAACAAACAGTACAATTGAATGGAAAGAACGAATAAAACAACGCAAAAATTTTGTACTTAAACTTTATTGCTTTAACTTTGCAGGCGTACACAAAAGGTGGTGCCCGACGGAATCATTCCGTCAATGGCTGAGATGATACACATTGCACCAGTACAGATAATGCTGACGCTGGGATTTTGGTAACATTATGTCTTTCATGCATTAACACATTAATGCATTTCTACTGATTCCATCTTACATGTACATTAATATATTACAAAAAACAACAGATGATGGAAAGATATATTTCAGCCCTTACCATTGCCGGTTCCGATTCGTCAGGCGGTGCCGGAATACAGGCAGACCTAAAGACCTTTTCCGCATTGGGGGTATATGGCGCGACTGCCATCACAGCAGTAACAGTACAGAACACCATGGGGGTGAAATACGTACAGGCACTGCCTCCACAAGTTGTTTATGACCAGATTGTCACCGTGCTGGAAGACATAAACATCGATGCGGTAAAAATAGGAATGGTCAACGATGCCGCCACTCTCACCGCCATTGTCGACGCGTTGAAAAGGCACAGACCAAAATTCCTTGCAGTCGATCCGGTCATGGTATCGACAAGCGGATGCCCGCTTATACAACCCGACGCTCTGGATATAATAAAAGAGCGTCTGCTTCCCTTGGCTGACATTGTGACTCCCAACATCCATGAAGCATTTGTCCTGGCTGGCAGAAAAACAAGTACCGGTGATGACAACATTTACAGCGAGATTGACGAGACAGCCTTGACTATAATGTGTTCCGGCGTTAAGGCTTTGCTCATAAAGGGAGGCCACATTGACGGGAAAACGAAAAAAGACTGTCTGTACATTAAAGAGGACAACGACATAAGGCGTATATGCCTGTCATCAGAAACAGTAGAAACCGCCAACACCCATGGCACAGGATGCACTCTTTCGTCCGCAATCACAGCGTTTGCCGCACGTGGGATGAAGCTTGAGCAAGCTGTGAGGAATGCGAAAAAATACATCACGGAGGCACTGAAGGCTGGTGCGGACATACATACCGGCAACGGACACGGTCCGGTAAATCATTTTTACAGACCTGAGGCATACATAACGGCAGACAAAGACATAAGAGTATCGTACGGAAGTGCCGGCATTAAGAGAAAAGCTTTCTCTGGCACAGCCTTCAGTCCTGCGCCTGTCTGCCTTCAGTTCATAACTCATTTCACAGAGAAATACTCTTACACCGAATCTGCGATGATGGCTCTTGAAGGCGGTTGCCGGTGGATCCAGCTGCGCATGAAAGACGCCTGTGAAAGCGAAATAGAGCGGACCGCTCTCAGGCTTATTCCGGAATGCAGGCGCAGAGGAGCCATATTCATAATAGACGACCATGTAGAGCTGGCTATAAAGACAGGTGCCGACGGTGTGCATCTCGGAAAGAACGACATGTCTGTCGCCGATGCGCGCAGGATGGCAGGTCCCGACTTCATAATAGGAGGCACAGCCAACACATTTGAAGACATACAGCGCATAGCCCGTGAAGGTGCCGACTATATCGGATGCGGACCGTTCAGATTCACCACAACCAAAAAGAATCTTGCACCGGTGCTTGGTGCGGACGGCTATGAGAACATTATTTCGCAGATGAGGAAAACCGGCATCAGCCTTCCGTTGGTGGCAATCGGAGGCATAACAATCGGTGACATTCCTGACCTTATGCAGACCGGAGTGTCAGGCATAGCTCTCAGCGGAAGCATATTACGCTCAGAACACCCTGTTGAAGAGATGAAGAACGTAATACGTATACTAAACAATAAAACCACAGGCGAATGCCTATAAAACAATCGGGAAGCCTGCGTCCTATTCATAACAGACCTTTAATAAAAACCATAAATTAATGGAGAATAACATAAAAATAACCTATCCCGGTTCTGAGAAAGTCTATATCAAAGGCTCTCTCCATCCGGAAATCAAAGTCGGAATGCGTGTCGTAAAGCAGATGCCGACAGTATCTATAGAAAACGGGAAACGCATCGAGCGCAAAAATCCGTCTGTCTATATATACGACACAAGCGGACCATACAGCGATCCGAGCATAAAGACCGACGTGAGAAAAGGACTCCCACGCTTGCGCGAGCCATGGATTATGGAGCGCGGAGGCGTGGAACGTCTGAAGGAGATATCGTCCGAATATGGGCGTATGCGCCGTGATGACCGTTCGCTTGACAGCCTGCGCTTTGAACACATCACCCTGCCGCTGAGGGCGAAGCGGGGATGCGAGATCAGTCAGATGTATTATGCCAGACAGGGTATTGTGACACCGGAAATGGAATATGTAGCCATCCGCGAGAACATGAACTGTGCCGAGCTTGGCATCAACACCCACATCACCCCGGAATTCGTACGCGACGAAGTCGCCGCAGGACGTGCCGTGATACCGGCGAACATCAATCATCCCGAATCCGAGCCGATGATTATAGGCAGTAACTTTCTGGTGAAAATCAACACAAACATAGGCAACTCCGCCACAACCTCAGGCATAGAGGAGGAAGTGGAAAAAGCTGTATGGAGCTGTAAGTGGGGAGGCGACACGCTGATGGACCTGTCTACAGGAGCAAACATCCACGAAACACGTGAGTGGATAATACGCAACTGTCCTGTGCCGGTAGGCACCGTACCGATGTATCAGGCTATGGAGAAAGTCAAGGGGCATGCCGAGGAACTTACGTGGGAACTGTTCCGCGACACACTTGTAGAGCAGTGCGAGCAGGGGGTCGACTATTTCACGATTCACTGCGGAATACGTCTCCAGAACATACATCTTGCCGACAACCGCATGACAGGCATGGTAAGCCGCGGGGGAAGCATCATATCAAAATGGTGTCAGATGCATAATAAAGAGAGTTTCCTCTACGAGCACTTCGATGACATATGCGACTTATGCGCCCGGTATGACGTCGCATTATCACTTGGCGACGGACTGCGCCCCGGCAGCATATACGACGCCAACGACCGCGCGCAATTCGCCGAGCTCGACACTATGGGAGAACTCGTGGAGCGGGCATGGGCAAAGAACGTGCAGGCATTTATCGAAGGACCCGGACACGTGCCCATGCACAAGATTCAGGAGAACATGCAGCGGCAGATAGAGAAATGCCATAACGCACCGTTCTACACTCTCGGTCCCATCGTGACAGACATCGCTCCGGGCTACGACCACATAACAAGTGCCATCGGAGCAGCCCAGATAGGATGGCTCGGCACGGCAATGCTGTGCTACGTGACGCCGAAGGAGCATCTTGCCCTGCCCGACCGTGAGGATGTGCGCACCGGAGTGGTGACTTACAAACTTGCGGCACATGCCGCCGACATTGCCAAAATGCACCCCGGGGCAGTTGTACGCGACAACGCTCTGAGCAAGGCAAGATACGAGTTCAGGTGGAAAGACCAGTTCAATCTGAGCCTCGACCCGGAACGCGCGCTCGAATATTACAAGACGGCAAACCATGTGGGAGGCAAATACTGTACGATGTGCGGACCCGATTTCTGCGCGATGCGCATAAGCCAGACCATAAAGGAATGTGACGGGACAGGCGAGTAAATGACGGATAAACAGAACTATACATAAACAAATACAGACAGAAATGATAGAAAAAAACGTTTCACATGGTATCATAAGTACCTATTTTGAGAAATTGGAGAGAAATCTCGACATCGATGTCGCCATTGTCGGCGGAGGTCCTTCAGGAATTGTCGCCGCCTATTATCTCGCAAAGGCGGGACTGAAGGTGGCGCAGTTCGACCGCAAACTGTCGCCCGGCGGCGGAATGTGGGGAGGAGCCATGATGTTCAACCAGATTGTAGTGCAGCAAGAGGCGATTGACATAGTGAAGGAGTTTGAGATAAACCACAGACCGTATGGTGACGGGCTGTACGTGATGGATTCTGTAGAAAGCACGTCTGCGCTGCTCTACAAAGCGGTGCACGCCGGCGCGACAATATTCAACTGCTATTCGGTGGAGGATGTGGTGTTCAAGAACAATGTTGTAAGCGGTGTTGTGGTGAACTGGACTCCGGTGCTTCGCGAGGGGCTGCACGTTGATCCTCTGAACATCATGGCGAAATGCGTGATAGACGGAACAGGGCACGACAGCGAGATGTGCAAGACAGTAGCGCGCAAGAACGGAATCAGGCTTGCCACCGATACGGGCGATGTCATAGGCGAACGCTCTCTTGACGTTGTAGCCGGAGAGCAGGAAGTCGTAAACGGGACAAAAGAGATATATCCCGGACTTTATGTCTGCGGCATGGCTGCCTCAGCCGTCAGCGGCACTCCACGCATGGGGCCGATATTCGGGGGAATGCTCATGTCTGGAAAGAAAGTGGCTGAGCTCATTATCAAAAAACTGAAATAAGACAGACTGTACTCCGGCTCCGGCAGCACATGCCGGTGTCCGGAGTTTTTACGCAAAATCATTTTCACAATACATCAGATGCTTTGGATTGTTGTCACCTCCCCCTCTTTCTTCAGCGGTGAGGCTGGGTTTCTGCACCGGCTGATAGCATGCGGGGCGGATTATATACACCTTCGTAAACCCGGAGCCACAAAAGACGACTGCTCAAGACTGCTCGACATGATGCACGGGGAGGACTTGAGACACATAATAACACATGACTTCTTTGAACTTGCCGGGCAATACGGTCTGCACGGAATACACCTGAACTCTCGTTGCAGCCACATACCGGAAGGCTATCACGGACACATAAGCAGGTCGTGCCACTCACTGGAAGATGTCGTAAAATACAAGGATGCCTGCGACTATGTTTTTCTGAGCCCCATATTCGACAGCATATCCAAACACGGATATGCCTCAGCCTTTAACGACAACACCCTGAAAGACGCTTCTGCCAGAGGCATCATAGACAACAAGGTGGTAGCTCTCGGCGGCGTCACTCCCGACAGGACAGACTACCTGAAGTCCCTTCACTTTGGCGGAGCCGCGATGTTGGGATGCGTGAACAGACTTGCACGTCTGCCGGAAGACATGCAGGAGGAAATGATGAAGGATATCAGGAAAAGGATGAATGACATATATATATAGGTGTAAAACACTTGACATGCATACTTATGATGTGAAGACAAGAGATGTACAGACCGTAGCCGACTGTCTTCCGCACTGCCGCCGTCAACCTGTATTCCGCTTCTGCCAGGTGCAGGCACCCACATCCCCAACAAAGGCGGAAAACAATCAGACCGGCATCAGCACGGAATACGAATGACGCATGGTGTCCGATTCGGGTTGCAAATAAGATTTACGGTTTCCTTTTGTCATATACAAAACCGCATATATATTCATTTCCGAGGTAAAAAATTTTGACAACTGAAATTTGCGAAACAGAAAACAGCAAGCCGGTATAAAGGTGACAAACAGACATAAAAAACGGACATACAGTCCCGTTTTCACACAACAGCATGTCTGTGTTTAACATTCCAGAGTGCGGAAAAGCCTGTTTCACAATACGGAAAGTACCGTCCGGACTGATGAAAGACACCTTATTGCAATGCCGGAAAGCCTTTCCGGCAATACGGAAAAGCCTTTCCGGGCAGACAAATACAACCGTTTGTGAAGGACAAGACAGCTAAACCGCTGACCGACAGACACATGCGCAAACGTCTGAAATTCCGCGTATTTCCATCCGGAAAGCACTTCGCGCCGAAAAACCGTCTTATTCTGAGGTTTGAAAATATATTCATGCGACACGCCACACACATTTATGCATATTTATGCAGCATGATGATGTTGTTACGCACACCCCCGTATGGCACAGCTTTTATCCGTACAGAGCACCGCCACCAGGCATACAACGCTCACTCTATATCCAAACATTCGCCCTCTCTGCCTATCTTCCAGAAATCCACTCCGCGCTCATCGGTGAATTCCTTCATGCGCCATGCTGACTCGAAGCCGCTTGCCACAAAATGCATAGGCACAAAAAGCCCCACCCCGAACCGTTCAATGAACTGTCTGCCGCCTCGCGTATATCCGTTGCCTATACGCCCGTCCACCGGAAACATAACAACGTCGAAACGGTCCGCAATCTTTCTTATATCCTTCAGCTCACCCAGAAACAGACGCTCTTCTCTCACCGGATCAACCCCCTGACACATGTCAGCGCACTCCGGCTTTATGCCGCCGCCGTTCTCAGTGAGGAAACGCGCATACCAGTTGTTGAGGTCTCCGGCATGGAAAATACGCCTGCCCTCCGTCTCAACAATCCACGACACACCGCTGTCATTGCTTCCGGCAGCCGCGACACTGAGGTTGCGGTCGCGCCATGCCCCGCCCTTCGCAAGCCAGACATCGGCATCTCCGATGGATGCCCGGTGTCGTCTGAGTATGTCTTTTGAAAGGATGTATCGGACATCAGCCCCACCCTTCCTCCACGAGAATATCTCACGTGTGAAATGATCCTCATGAAAATGGCTTGCGAAGACATACAAAGGCTTGCCTGACGCAAGCAGGGCAGGCATGGCAGAGGCAGGATCCATCCAATAGTCGAATACCAATATGCAGCTGCGTGTCTCTACTGCGAAACCGCTATGGAATATATATGTCAGTCTCATCTTATTTACGTTTTATGTCATCATCGCGGCTTTCAAGCCGCAGCAAGAGCTTGCGCTCAGTTTGCCGGGCGCAGCTTGCATTATTCAAAGGCAATGCCAGCGAGGGCAAAGGGAGCTTGCTCACATTTTGCCGAGCGCAGCTTGCATTATTCAAAAAGTACGCAATCTGTCGGCAAAGATATAGATAACATCCGAGAATTTTACAATATCGGCTGATTTTGAACACCCGATTATGAAAAAATCTGTCTACAATCGTAGCCTGCATCATAACCATCCGGCAGAAAGGATGCATGCCGCGTGCTGACATACTTTCTACCGGCGTCAAACCGCAAAGAACACATACCGGACAGTCTGTTGACATATAATGTCAAAAGGATGCATTTTACACACATGTTTTTAAGCAGATTAATTTTGTATTTAGAACAAAAATACATTACCTTTGCACCAAAAATAAACAGCGATGAAATCCAGAAGGAACATTCTTGTTATTGCGGCAATATGCATACTTATAATATGTGGAGCCACATATTATTATTTCTTCTCATCCATGTCCGCCAAGGACACTGCCGAATATGTCTACATCGACGCTGACGACGACCTGGACTCGGTGACAGTGAAACTGGAGAAAGTGGCAAAGCCTCATGCCATCTCCGCATTCAGACTGCTTGCCCGAAACAGCAGCTATGCAGCAAACATACGTACCGGACGCTATGCCGTAGAGCCGAGTGAGGGTGCGGCAGTGATATTCAGACGTCTGAAGAACGGCATGCAGACACCGGTCAACCTCACCATACCGTCGGTAAGGACGGTAGAAAGACTGTCAGCCATCCTGTCGGAGAAGCTTATGACAGACAGCGCATCGATATGCAAGGCTCTTAAAGACGAAAAGACATGCGAGGAACTGGGATTCGACACGACAACGGTGATATGCATGTTCATACCCAACACCTACGACATATACTGGAACACGAGTGCCGGAAACCTTCTGAAAAGAATGAAGAAGGAGTACGACAGATTCTGGGACGAGGAACGCATGGAAAGGGCAAAAAACATAGGAATGGACCCCATAGAGGTAATGACACTCGCAAGCATAGTGGACGAGGAAACAGCCAACGACGGGGAAAAGCCCATGGTTGCCGGCATGTACTGCAACAGACTGAGACTGCGCAACAGCGAATATCCGGAAGGAATGCCGCTACAGGCAGACCCTACCATCAAATTCGCGTGGAAAAGATTTGACCTGCGCAGGATATACAACAAACTGCTGAACATTGACAGCCCGTATAACACTTACCGGCGCACCGGACTCCCGCCCGGACCTATAAGAATACCGTCGGTAGCGGGCATAGAGGCTGTGCTCAACCACACACAGCACGACTATCTGTACATGTGCGCCAAAGAGGACTTCAGCGGCACTCACAACTTTGCACGCACATATGAAGAACATATGGCTAACGCACGAAGATATGCCCAGGCTCTGAACAAAAGGGGGATAAAATAAACTGACAATCGCTGAAAGACGCTTTGCCGACGAAAAGGCGACAGCATGCCATAAAATTAAAAATGCAGACTTCTTCACAGGAGCCTGCATTTATTTCAATAGGTATTAGCCTTTCTCTTAAGGTAAAAAGATTGTATTCAGGATAACGAAACAAAGGTAACATAATTTTAGATAAGGTTAAAATCGACCACGTGTCATAAAGCATATTTTTTCATTTTATTAGCTTTTTTTACACAAATATTCTTTATCATGATGCATTTCAACGACTGACGGACCACAATTCCAATGTCATCACATTACTGACATATATCAATCTTCAAGCATACTATTTGTTAAAAATTGTCAGTACATTATTTCCCGTCGGCAAAATTTATTTTACATAACTGCTTATAACTGATTTTTTTCTTAATTTTGCAGCATAATCAATAGAAGAGAAGAATATGACAATCAAAGAGAAAGATACATCTCTGGAGAAAAAAAACATAAGCTTTGTTGAACAGATTGTAGAAAACGACCTTGCAGAAGGTAAAAACGCAGGACGCATACAGACACGTTTCCCGCCGGAACCGAACGGATACCTGCATATAGGACACGCGAAAGCCATCTGCATGGATTTTGGAGTAGCCGAAAAATATAACGGGGTATGTAACCTGCGTTTCGACGACACAAACCCTACAAAGGAGAACAATGAATACGTGGAAAACATTCTCAACGACATAACATGGCTCGGATTCAAATGGGGAAAGATTTTCTACGCCTCAGACTATTTTGACAAGCTGTGGGAATTTGCCGTATGGATGATAAAGAACGGTCATGCATATATAGACGAGCAGACTTCCGAACAGATTGCCGAACAGAAAGGCACGCCTACCACACCGGGCAGACCGTCACCCTACAGAGACCGTCCGATAGAGGAGAGTCTGGCTCTGTTTGAGAAAATGAACACACCCGAGGCTGACGAGGGAAGCATGGTGTTAAGGGCAAAACTCGACATGGCTAACCCGAACATGCACTTCCGCGACCCGATAATGTATCGCATAATACATACGCCGCACCACCGTACGGGAACAAAATGGCATGCATATCCGATGTATGATTTCGCACACGGACAAAGCGACTATTTTGAAGGTGTAACCCACTCCATCTGTACACTGGAGTTCGTGCCGCACCGCCCGCTCTATGACAAGTTCATAGATTTCCTGAAAGAAATGAACGGTGAGACTGAAAATATCAGCGATTTCAGACCAAGACAGATTGAGTTCAACCGTCTGAACCTTACCTATACAGTGATGAGCAAGCGCAAGCTGCTCGCTCTGGTCAACGAGAAGAAGGTGAGCGGATGGGACGATCCGCGCATGCCCACTCTGTGCGGAATGAGACGCAGGGGGTATTCTCCGGAGAGCATACGCAAGTTCATCGACTCCATAGGATACACAAAGTTTGATGCCCTGAACGACATGGCGCTGCTTGAGGCTGCCGTACGTGAAGACCTCAACAGACGCGCGATAAGGGTTTCGGCTGTGGTCAACCCCGTAAAACTCGTCATAACCAATTATCCGGACGGCATTACAGAGGAAATGACTGCCATAAACAATCCGGAAAATGAGGCAGACGGCACACACAGCATCACTTTCTCGAAGCATCTGTGGATAGAACGCGATGACTTCATGGAGGACGCTCCGAATAAATTCTTCAGAATGTCACCGGGCAAGGAAGTAAGACTCAAAAACGCATACATCGTAAAATGCACCGGATGCACAAAGGATGCAGACGGCAATATCGTCGAGATACAGGCAGAATATGACCCGGAATCGAAAAGCGGACGCGAAGGGGCAAACCGCAAAGTGAAAGGCACTCTGCATTGGGTGTCTGCCGACCATTGCAAGAAGGCTACCGTACGCATATACGACAGACTGTTCAGCGTGGAGAACCCATCGGCTGACGAGCGTGACTTCAGAGAACTGCTTAATCCTGAGAGCATGAAAATAAACGCCAACTGTTTCGTTGAGAACTATGCTGCCGAGCGCAAGCCGGGAGAGTATCTCCAGTTCCAGCGCATCGGATATTTCATGGCAGACCCTGAATCTACAGCGGATACTCCTGTGTTCAACAAGACTGTAGGATTAAAAGACACCTGGGCCAAACAGAACAAATGATGGCATACGGCGAAAAGGACTTTGACAGCATAAGCTTCAGAAACATCATAAAGAAATACGAGGAAGCCAGACTCGTAAATGAAGACATATATATGGAACCTGAGGAACTGACAGATATTGCCGAGTTCTATTATGAGAAAGGCAATATCTCTCAGGCTATCGAAGCTGTGGAATATGCCATAAAACTCTTCCCGAACTCAACAATGCCTGTCATATTCCGTGCCAGAATAGCATTGCTTGAGGAACATGACCGCGCACTCGCAGAGAAGTATGCCGATATGGTATGTGACAAAAGCGACCTTGACTATTTCTATCTTATTGCCGAGATAATGATTGTTGACGGCAGGGCTTCACAGGCAGACAACTACCTGAAGGAACGCATGACACATGTGGACGAGGACGACATAGCCGACTTCATCCTTGATGTGGCTACAATATTTGTAGACTACGAGAAATATGATCTGGCTGAGAAATGGATGGAAATGTCTGACGATGAGGATCTGCCGGACTATAAAGAACTGAAAGGACGCATTGCCTTAGGGCAAGGCAATTACGATACGAGCGAGCTCATTTTTGAAAACATGCTGAATGAGGACCCTTATTCCAACCATTTGTGGAACAGGCTTGCCTCAGCGCAGATGATGCACGAAAAGATAGACGACTCAATAACGAGCAGCGAATATGCCATAGCTATAAACCCTGATGACGACGAGGCTCTGCTGAATAAAGCGAATGCGCTTTTCAGGTTGGGCAAATACGACGAGGCACTTGAATATTACAGAAGATTCACACATCTTTGTCCGGAGAACCACAGCGGGTACATCCTTCAGGGAAATACACTCATAAATCTCGCACGCCCCGAGGAAGCCATAGCCGCATACAGACAGGCGGAGAGCAAAATCGGGAATAATGAGTCTGACATAATAGAAATATTTCAGGAACTTGCGCTCACTCTTTCTTCCATAGGGAAAAAGGAAGAGGCTCTGGAATACGTCAAGAAAGCCGAGAACAATCCTTTTTCCAACAAGAATGAGACGAAAGTTCTACGCGGACACATATATCTTGAGCATGACTGTCTGCCTGAGGCTCAGGCTTGTTTCCGTGCCGCAATACATGACTCGGACTTCTCAAGAAGAATCTTTCTTTACATTGCAATGTCCGCATTTGACTGTGGATATATAAACATAGCATACAAAATGTTCAAGGCGGCACCGGCTTTCAGAGCCGATACGGATAAGAAGGGATTATCTTATCTTGCGCTTTGCTGCCATCAGCTGGACAAAAAGAAGGAATTTCTTGAAAACCTTAAGAAAGCATGCGACGAGGAGTCGGACGAGGCACGTAATGTACTTGGCTTTCTGTTCCCAAGAGAACTTGATGTAAACGAGTATTATAATTATATGTATAACAAACTTAAATGAAAGAAGAAAATGAACATTATCTCCACACTATTGGACAATCTCAATTACGGTGCGATTCTTTTTCTAATGTTTATAGAAAGTACCTTTATTCCTTTTCCTTCAGAAATCGTTGTCGCACCAGCCGCATATCACGCCGCCGCAGGTGAATTGAATATTGTTCTCGTCATCTTGTTTGCAACTATTGGAGCAGACTTGGGAGCCATTGCAAACTATGTCCTGGCTTATTATCTGGGACGTCCTATAATATACCGATTTGTAGAAAGCAGATGGGGAAAACTTTGCATGCTCAGTAAGGAGAAAATGGAGAGGAGCGAAAAATATTTTGCCGACCACGGTGCGGTGGCGACACTCACCGGGCGCATGCTTCCCGTGATAAGACAGCTGATTTCACTTCCTGCCGGACTGGCAAAGATGAACTTCTGGAAATTCTTATTGTACACTACAATAGGAGCAGGCTGCTGGAACTGCGTGCTCGCAGCTTTAGGATGGTATCTTCATGCAATAGTTCCGGAAGAGCAGCTGAACGAGAAGATAAATGAATACGGTAATGTAATTTCATGGGTAACTGTCTCCATATTCATTGCGGCTGTAATAATATATCTTATAGTGAAATATATCAGAAAAAAGAAACAGGCAACTGTTTAAATAGAGTAAGGAGACAATCAACAGATATAAAATAAAACGTCAATGAAAGCAGGAAGGGAACGATAGAGGTTTTCTTCCTGTTTTCATTTTACATACTTCCTTTCATCCTTACTGCCTGAGCGGCATGCAATGCTTTTGTTTATACTGTTTGCGAGGTAATAAGGCATTATAATATGACAATATCTAAAATAAGGTGAAAAAAATTTTTTATAATGGCTTTTTTGTATACCTTTGTGTAGTCTATAATTATATTTTTAAACCTAATTAAAAAACCAACAACATGGCAGTAGAAAAAAGGTACACTCTTGACGGTAGCTTTAGAATCAAGAAAGCTATATTGTTTGCAATCGCCGTCATAGTAACGGTAATAATATGGAACATGCCGCTCGATGCCTTCGGCATTGACGGTCTGACCGTAATTCAAAGACGGATAATCGCAATCTTTGCATTCGCGACCATTATGTGGGTGACGGAGGCAATATCGTCGTGGGCGACGTCCGTTTCATTAATAGGCATCCTCCTTTTGACAACATCAGACAACGCATTCAGGTTTCTCATATCAGATATAGACAAAAGTGAATTATTGGATCACAAAGCACTTATGGCGACGTTTGCTGACCCGATAATAATACTGTTCTTGGGCGGATTCATTCTTGCCATTGCCGCCACAAAATCAGGACTTGATGTTTTGCTGGCACGCACACTGTTAAAACCGTTCGGCACAAAAAGCGAAAACGTGTTATTGGGCTTTGTGCTCATAACAGGTATATTTTCCATGTTTGTCAGCAATACTGCAACAGCAGCAATGATGCTTACATTTCTGACTCCTGTATTCAAAGCCCTTCCTCCTGAAGGCAAAGGACGTGTAGCACTGACTCTTGCCATTCCTGTGGCGGCAAATATAGGTGGCATGGGAACAATAATAGGAACACCTCCGAACGCCATTGCAATAAAGTATCTGAATGACCCGAACGGACTTAACATGGGATTAGGCTTCGGAGACTGGATGATGGTAATGACGCCGTTTGCACTTATACTTCTTGTAATCGGATGGTACTTACTGAAAACATTCTTCCCTTTCAAAAAGAAAACCATCCATCTGGAAATAGAAGGAGAAGTGAAACATAACTGGCGTACGATTGTCGTCGCCGTTACTTTTATCCTGACAGTCTTGCTGTGGGTTCTTGACAGATGGACGGGCGTCGGAGCCAATACGGTAGCAATGGTTCCTATTGCAATATTTGCATTCACCGGAGTAGTGAAAGCACGCGACTTACAGGAAATAAACTGGAGTGTTATTTGGATGGTTGCCGGAGGTTTCGCTCTTGGACTTGCACTTAATGAGTCCGGATTAGCTGAAAACGTAATCAAAAGCATTCCGTTCGGTTCATGGTCTGCTGTCGCAATATTGATTACATCGGGACTGATATGCTACATCTTATCCAACTTCATATCAAATACAGCCACGGCAGCTCTTCTTGTACCTATTCTGGCTGTAGTATGCAAAGGTATGGGACCGTCTCTTGACAGTATTGGCGGAACTCCAACCGTACTTATAGGTATTGCAATCGCAGCATCCATGGCAATGTCACTCCCGATAAGCACTCCACCTAATGCAATTGCCCACTCAACGGGACTCGTAAAACAAAATGAAATGGTAAAAATAGGACTTACAATAGGTGTGATTGGTATGTCATTAGGATACCTGATGCTTTACATCCTCGGAATTAATCATATATTATAAGGTACTCAAATTATTTCCATAGACCTTTTATTGCAGGCATATGGAAGCCAAGAACAGTCCGCAATGTCTTTAAACAGGCAATGCGGACTGATTTTTTCAACTAACGCAAACTGAAGAGCGAGGACTTCTTACCGACATGAACGATGAAAAACAGTCTGCCGATGAGGAACGCGTAAGAAAAATGACAGTGAACGGAATCCCGCATGAAATAGTGCTTACAGACACTCCGATGACATCGGCTATGAAACTTTGTGACATTTTCTTTTATAATAACACACTTATTATGTAACTTTGCAAAATGAAAACAGTGCTCCGGTCTGTCGCCGGCATCAACTCGATGCGGGAGGAAAGTCCGGACAGTGTAGGGCATTCCACTTCTGAAAATAGAAGCTGTTGGCAACAGCAGGGTAAGGCAGAAGAAAATAACCGCCTGACAGATGATTAATTATCATAAGGCAAGGGTGAGAAGGTAGTGTAAGAGACTACCAGCCGATGGGTGACTATCGGGCTGTGCCTCCTGGAAACTGCAAGTTCGCGTATACCGTCGTTTGAAGATTGCCCGTCTGACAAAGTTTTTTTGGCGACGGAGGGTAGAACGCTTGATCCATGAGGCGACTTATGGACTAGATAAATGACAGATGCCGTTTTTACGAACGGAACAGAACCCGGCTTACAGGAGCACTGTTTTCTTTTTATTTATTCTAACACTTTTCGAAACGGCATAGTTAATAATTCATAAAATTGGCATTGCATACTGCAATGTTAAATATAAATGATGTAAATTTGCAGCCGCTATCACGAGTTGATAGCATTAGTACAAACATAAAAATAATTATAATGGCAACAAAAATCAGATTGCAGCGTGGCGGACGCAAGAGTTATGCTTTCTACCGTATCGTCATCGCTGATTCAAGAGCACCACGTGATGGTAGATTTACTGAGAAAATTGGTACTTACAACCCTAACACCAATCCGGCTACAGTTGATTTGGATTTCGATCGCGCACTTTACTGGGTTGAGGTTGGAGCACAGCCAACAGACACTGTACGCAATATCTTGAAGTCAGAAGGAGTGTATCTTATGAAACACCTTCGTGGCGGCGTTAAGAAAGGTGCTTTCGACGAGGCTGCAGCACAGGCAAAATTTGAAGCTTGGAAAGCTGACAAACAGAAGACAAACGATGCTATACGTCAGAAAGAGGAGCAGAGCAAGAAGGACGCAGCAGCAAAAGAGCTTGACGCAGAAAAGAAAGTGAATGAGGCTATAGCAAAGAAAGTGGCAGAGAAGAAAGCCGCTCAGGCAGCTGCAAAGGCTGAGGCTGAAGCAGAAACGGAAGAAACTCCGGCTGAAGCATAACATAAGAAAATGTAAAATAATATATAATATGCGACTCATAATATTTTATGGTCGCATATTTTTTTATGTCAAATTATACACATGGGATTGATATAATGGTGGAAAACAAAACCATCGGTGTACGTTTGCAACAATAAAAAAGGCTGATTTCCATTATCGGAAACCAGCCCTTATTATTTCACTTGAAAAGATTTATTTGCGGACAGTAATAAATCTGACAAATATTTATTTCTCGAAATATCTCTTATACAGTCCCATGAATCCGGCGCAGTGGCGTGCTTCGTCCTTTGCCATCTCATGTACTGTGTCATGAGTTGCATCCATTCCAGCTGCTTTAGCATTCTTGGCAATACGGAACTTGTCTTCGCATGCTCCACGCTCAGCTGCTATACGAGCCTCAAGATTGCTCTTTGTGTCTTTCAGAACATCGCCCAACAACTCTGCGAATTTACTTGCGTGTTCAGCCTCCTCAAATGCGTAACGCTTGAACGCTTCAGCTATCTCAGGATAACCTTCCCTGTCAGCCTGACGGCTCATAGCCAGATACATGCCCACCTCACAGCATTCTCCGTTGAAATGATTGTTCAAATCCTTTATCATTTCCTCGTTGGCGTCTTCCTTACGGGCTGCTCCTAATGTGTGAACTGTTGCGAATTCAGCCTTGTCAGACTCATCCAACTCCTTGAATTTTGATTTTGGAGCCTTGCATAACGGACAAACTTCAGGAGCCTCAGTACCTTCATGGATATATCCACAAACCGTACAAACAAATTTTTTCTTCATAATTAATACTGCTTTTTAAATTCTGTTAATGTTATTGTAATCAATCATTGTCTTCTTTTTTCAAACATTCGGAACATACGCCTTTATAATACACCTGAACGCTGTCGACCCGATGTCCGCAAGTTTCTGCCTTGAATTCAGCCATATCCTGAGATTCCAAATCCATGATAGACTTACACTTCTTGCAGTAGAAATGGACGTGAGGCTTTGTCTCACCGTCATAACATACCCGGTGCTCGTCTATGGTTATCATCTGAGCCGCATTGTTTTCTGACAACAAACGCAATGTATTATACACCGTAGTGCGACTCAGTGTAGGAATTTTCTGGTACAAATCCTTGTAGACATCTTCCACCGTAGGATGCGTTCTGTGATCCAGCAGATACTGCATTATCGCCATACGCTGTACAGAAGGCTTGACTCCATTCCGCACCAATCTGTTGTATGCCTCTTTTTCAAACATATTTTATTTTTCTGCAAAAGTAATTTATTTCCATTTAAAAGCAAAACATAATTGTAAATATTACACTATTTAACATCCATTTACACTTATGGTGTCAGCCAAGATGCCTTTCAACAGTTTACCGGTATCCGGTAATTACAAACCTGTAAAAGCCTTTTAGCTAATACCAACTGTTATGAAATGAATATTGTAAGTCATATATTACATCGGAGACCGGTCATTAGCTTATACCCGGTTGTCACGCATCTGTTTTATAAGATCCTTTTGATGTTCGCTGAGATTTTGTGGTAAAACGACATTATATGTAATAATAAGGTCTCCAAAAGAGCCGTCTCCCCTACTATATCCTTTTCCCCTTAGACGCACTTTCGTGTTATTCTGAGTCTCGGGTTTAACCTTCAACTTAACCTTATCTCCGTTACCGAGCTGTATTATGACCTCTCCTCCCAAAAGCGCGGTATAAAGATCTATATTAACAGTTGCGTTCATCTCTCCAGAATGTTGCGTACTTTTTGAAGTTCTTCTTGTACGTGAGCCCTGTCCGAAAAGGTCCTGGAAAAAGTCGGAGAATCTCTGTCCGTTACCAAAAGAGCTGAAGTTGAAGTCTCCGAAAGGCGAATTCGCATCATTATCCCAATAGAACCCACCTTTTCCACTACCGCCTCCACTTCTGTTAAAGGCATCCGCCTCCTTCCATTTCTCTCCATACTGATCGTATTTCTTCCTCTTTTCCGGATCTCCTATCACATCATAGGCTTCATTAAGAGCTTGGAACTTTGCTTTTGCCTTAGGGTCATTAGGGTGCAAATCAGGATGAAATTGCTTTGCCCTTTTACGGTAAGCCTCTCTCACATCCTTTTGATCAATATTTTTATCGACACCCAATATTTTATAATAATCTATGAATGCCATAATCACTCCTCCTTTTTGTCAATTTAACAGTCAATTCTATTACCATATAGCAAACTCCATGCCTATATGAAGCATTGGCATTATTTTTATAAGAAAAAGTTTCACTGGTCATCAGTTACAGACACAGACAATCCATGTCTGATTATCCGACATCCCACAGAACCGTTACCAGCAATCCGCCAGACACGCCGTTTAAGTATCAGACAATGGCAAGGTTGTACTAAAATCAATAGACAAGCAATTTGTCGCCTACCTTAATCTCATAATCATCTGTAAGATTATTTTTCTTGTACAGATATTTAAGCCTGATGCCATAGTACTGTGAAATAGAATACATACTTTCTCCTGCCTTGACTATATGGAAACGGTTTTTAAAGGCTTTGTCCGCCCTTTTCTGTTTCTCTTTCAAAAATATGACCTCTCCGGGTACAAGTGTGTCATCCCGATCACGCTCATTATACTTTGCGATTTTCTTGTATGAGATATTTATCTCTTTACCTATTGATTTGAACGTGTCGCCGGCACGGGCTATAACATAATAATTCTTATTATATTTGTATATAGGATGCAACCGTTCGGAGACCTCGCTTTCCGCTCTGTGTTTTGAGATAAACTTGTCATAATGCTTCTTGTTATCAAACTTATACAGTTCATACAGTTCGATAATTTCTATCAACTTGTCAGCATACCTGGGATTTGTGGCATATCCGCATGCCTTTAATCCACGCGCCCATCCCTTATAATCGGTCATTGAAAGCCTGAACAATCTGGAGTAACGGTTCTGTTTTGACAAGAACATACTATGGTCCTCAAAACTTTGAGACACATTGTCATAGGCTCTGAAACACTCGTTTCTCTCATCATCATCGTAATATACCCGACGCCCGGTCCAGCCATGACACTTTATGCCAAAATGGTTGTTGCCCTTACGCGCAAGCTCACTACGCCCGGCTGCGCTTTCAAGCAGTCCTTGCGCAAGCGTTATACTGGCAGGTATTTTATGCCGGACCATCTCTTCAATAGCAAGATCCTTATACAAATCTATATAAGTCTGATAGACTGAATTCCGACGTATCTGTGAAAACACAGCGACAAATGGCACTGTATATATAATGATGAATAGAGACAATCTTTTCATTTATTACCAACTGAAAATTATAACAGGAAAATATACTTAGTTTATAACTAAAATGCAAGCGTGCACCATATACCTACAAAAGTATATAAAAAAAAGGAAATACGGACTTTTTTGTATATTTTAACGCAGCCTCCGGAAACAATTATTGGTGTCCGTCTGCATTTACGGACACCAATAATATAATATAAGCGGATATTCAAAATAAACCATACAATAAAATTACCCATATGCCATCCGTGTCTATGTCATCATTCCAAGCTCTTTTTGGATAAAGCCGGTTGCGCTCCGCAAAGCGATGGGAAGTTATCCTTACCCTTGCTTGCATTGCCTTTCCGGCAGCATTCAAAAGTCTCATCGTTCGTACAGCCATTTACATTTCTCCTTCTGACTTTTGAATGCACAGTCCGGACAGCGCACCATCTGACGGCAATCAATTCAGAACATATACTTGTAAAAATTGGATTATGCGACCGAAGTCATCTCACGACAATCTTCTCACATTTGTTTTCAGACTCCGATTTTACTGTTATAATATATATCCCTGACGGCATGGCAGATGTTGAGATTCGCCCGTTATCCGTATTTCCACGACCGACTACGCTGCCTCCAAGATTGCATATCATATAAGTGGAACCGGAAGGAGCAATAACATTTATGTCGTCGCCACGGTCAACCACATTCGGATAGACACTAATGCCATCATCCTCATTGACATCTGAAATCCCTGTAGAGACGGGCTCGCCATAAACCTCGAACTCGTATAGTTGTGCGGAGTCGGTCACGCATGAATAAGGAATCTCAAGCTTAACATAACGTGCCGTGACAGGAACGTCAGGCTCATACGTTTTAATATTGCTGTCGTCAGATGTTACAGCCGTGACTTTTGTCCATTTCGCTCCGCCCGTTGTTTTATGGAAAGTTGCCATTTCATCATCTGTAGGAGCCTCATCAGACACATAAATGCGATATCCACTTATGTTGTCAGTCACACCATATGTCCGCGAATCATAAATGACAAACCTTCTGATGTTATATGTTTTTTCGAGATCAAGCACCATCCAATTTGTCGGATTAGACGCGCCGTTATTATTGAAATTCCACGTCAGTGCGGTATTGTCCTTTATTCCGTCAATCAGATTAAGCGCAGTTTCCTTGAAGTTTTTGATGTTATACGAACCGAGAATAGTCTTTTTGCGACTTACGGGAATCCGGGCATTATGAGATTCGTCCTTTTCTGCCAATATACCCCATATGTCGAATCCATACACTCTCACAGCGTTGCCGCCTCCTTTGCCCATCTCCAGCTTGACATACTTTGCACTGACCGGTTCCGGCAATATACACGTATGGCAAGACTCAGACGCGACACCGCTCTCATATCCCACAGTTGTGAACACACTTCCGTCCATACTTACAGATATCGAATATTCATCGGAGTTATCAAAATCCTCCATTGTCCTCGAATCATAAATATCGAAACGGTCCACATTATAGATATCGGTCAGTTCAACTATGACATACGGCTTAGAGGCACTGCCGTTATAACACCATTTTGTTGTACGGTCCGAATCAAGTATATTGTACGGTGACTCAGACTCACTCACCATTCCACTCGACCCATATATTCCCGCAACCTGCTTTCCGTAGCCATAAGTCGGACGCCTGCTGATTATTTGCGTGAGACTCTCATCCTCTTCTGTGGGTTCATGACCGTACACACTGAATTCGTATATTCTGGCTGCTCCGCCTTTATTCTGTTCAGCAGATACAATCCGAAGTCTCACTGCTGTCGTGACGAAAGGACGGTCAAGCACTATGTCGGTGGTGTTTGTAATGTTTTCGGACACACCTTCAACATCAACCCATCCGTTATTCACATATCTCTGCAAGTAATATTCAGACGTGATGTAATCTTCAGACTCCATTCCGGCATTCATAACGCGCCATCCTGTGACAGCCTTCGGAGTATCAAACCTGTATTCTATCCATTTCACCTGTGAACTGTTGTCACACCATTTTGTATATTCATCACCGTCAGCAGCCATCTCCGGTCTCTCGGAGTTGTTTGTATATGAAGAAGCGTTTATGGCAACTGGCGTAATCACAGGATCCGCGTGTTCCACCTCTTTATATGTATCTTCAGTATCCGTATGATTCAGAACCTTTATAACCTCTGACAACGGACGTGTGTCATCATTTACATTATCAGACAATGTTATGGCATATATGATAATGTCAGAATCGGTCGGAAGGGTGAGCGTCTTGCACCCTGCGTCGACATTGATAACATACTTATACATATATAAGAACTCGTATATTCCGTCTCTGTTTTCACCGGTGACATGAGAGTGAGTGGCAGTGAATGCCGTGTTTTCCAATCTGTATTCCTTTTTTATGTCACTGCTGTTGCTCCACACTCCTACATTTCCACTGTTGCTTTCTATTCTCAGCGAATGTTTTTTGCCGTCGACGAGAAAGTCCGCCGTACTTCCGTCCTTGTTCAACGACGATGCGAGAACATACAGTTTCCTGCCGTTTGGCAACGACGGGAGCTCTATGGACTGTCCGTCGCACCTTACCGCATTCTTCTGACCGTTATCCCTGCTTCCCATACTGAACGTTATGCCGTCAGCCGTTATGTTGTCCTCAATAAGCTCCGCAGGATATGCATATTCAGTATCGGCGTCAGCTCTATCACTGTTCGGACTCATTACGTCTATGTTATATGCCATTTCCACAGCGACAGACGACGGAGAACCGCTCTGCCCTGAAGCTACAGAGCTGCCCGCAAACTGCAAGGCGAATGTCTTGGGGTGGAATCTGTCTATATGGAATCTGAGTTTCTTACCAGAGAAATCCGCATTTCCAAGATGTTCCTCCACACCGTTCACCTCTTCTGCCGAAAGGATGTCGGACGCGAATTCCACCTCCACATCCTGACCTTCATTCGTAAGTTCGTAAAACCTGATGATGGTCTTGTCTGACTGTTCCGCCTTTTTGAGTGCCTTCACGGCTACATTCCCGTTGTTTACGCTGGCAAAGCAAAACTCCTTGCCCAACGCTCCGTCATGCCGTGTTGTCTGATAGACAAGCATGGGCTGGTTAAGCTTGTCAGCCTCCCACTGCGTGTCCGCGCTCCATTTGCCGGAATGTGAGAAGAACGAATATGTAAACTTGTTAAGCCCCAAATCCTGACGTCCCTGGTATGTATAGTTGCTGCCCACTTTAGGAGTGTGTATTAGCGTCAGTCTTATCTCATTATCCTTCTGCTTGTCCCATCCGTATTTGCAGTCGTTGAGAATCGATACACCGAACGTCTCGTCCGCATTCGTCACATCAGCCCATCTGTGTCCGAGGAATTCGCAATGTGCGTCAGTGTTGTTTGCATCCGTACTGTATGAGGTGCTGTTACTGTTCACATCAGCGCCTATGCTCAAATCATATGTCGCCAGCGGGTTGGACGCGGTAAGCGGGAATGTGGCTTTCAGCAGACGTTCACGTGTCTGCCAGTCCACTTCATTCACAAAATCAATCCTGTCATTGCATCCTGCGGACGAAAGACGTATGTACTGGCAGAATGTGGAACCGTTTTTCGTACGTGTGATTTTCAGACTCACACGCAAAGGTCCGTTTTCCGCCACCTCAACATTGATTCCCTCATTGTCGACATATTCCCTTGGAGCTTTCTGCAACTGGTCACCATGTATCTCCCATGAGGGCCACGACAATGATTCGTCGTACAGCATAGCGAGGCGTATCGGAGCCGACAGAAGTTCCTTGTTGCCGAGTTTCTTGTCAATGATAGAACTTACGTCTCCGTTGCTGTCAATTGAAAGTCTGTACCGGTCGTTCTCCATTCCTGTCTCGTTTATCACAAGACCGGTTTCAGGCTCACCGGCTGAAACGGACGGCGCGACATTGTATGTGGCATACCCGAGCGAAGGAACGGTAGCCAGGAAAATGAACCTTACAGTCCCATTTCCGTTCTCCAATATCTGCGACGGTACGGTGTTTCCTTCCGAATCTGTGACTTTCAGACACGAAACGTCATCGACTACAGACATCGTAGCCTCAACAATATCAGTGCGGTCCTGCGAAAGCGGGTTGTAAACCACCAACGGCGTATTCTCACACCAGCTCGTGTTCAGACATGAGGCGACACCGCCAACCGCATTGTTAAGCGTACGCGAGAAGTCAAGCTGGTTAAGCACCTGGTCGTTTACAGAGTATTTGTATGCCTGGTTTATGCACGTTCCCGGAATGTCGTCATGAAACTGATGCCATAATAGACGCACCCAGGCGTCGTCTATTGTTTTCTTCTGATAAGGCAACGTGCCGAGCCAGTCAGCCATGACCGATGCCTTTTCCGTCGCGTCGGCAAGCAGCTCACCCTTTCGCATCCAATATTTCAACATGGTGCGCGACGTATATCCTCCCACTCCATGAGCCCTCATGGGCAGTCCGTGCTCTATCGTGGGAATCTTGTCATATCCCATATGAAAAATCTGGTCGAGCATTTCAGTTGTCGAACCGAGCGAGACACTTAACGGACCGTCACTGTCCACACTTTTTGACAGCCAGTCGGCAGTCTCTTTGTCAAGCCCTCCTCCCCTGTCGCTCCTCGGACCTACATATTTTATAGTCGCAGGAATGCCGTAAGAGTCAATGTTGTCAGAAACCTCATTCTGCATTTGTGTGTCATAAGACATGTCCTTTCTGAACTCCTCATGCGCGTCATAAGGATTAAGTTTCAGCACAGAAAGCAATTCTGAGCCGTCGGTTCCTATCCATCTTGCGAACCGCGGCAGTTTATTGTATGCGTAAGCCGAGTTCCATGAAAGCTTCTGGCTATGGAAATACTTCATGCCGCAGTGCGACGCGACCGTAGGCAGAGACCACGGGAAACCGAAACAGTCAGGAAGCATTATATCGCGTCCTCCTCTCACTCCGAACTCGTTGCGGAAGAAAGTCTGTCCATACAGGAAATTCCTTATCAGCGACTCTGCCGACCCGATGTTTACGTCATTGGCATCGACAGAGCCTCCAGCCACATGCCATTTGCCGTTCTTTATATATTCCTTCAGACGGTCATAACTGTCAGGATAATATTCCTTTGCCCACATGTATTTTATGGCTCCCTCAAAATTGAACTCGAAATTGGGCGACGCCTTGTCCTCAAACCGATTGAAAGTCTGCTCCAGCGTATTCTTTATATACTCGCCTATCGTCTCCTTAACGGTCCAGTTCCATTGCGTGTCAAGATGTGAGTTTGATATGAAGAACAACTTCCTGTCAGCCACTTCTGCGGGTACGGGCTCGTCACTTGCGGTAACAGCCATTATCGCAACCGACGCATCTTCGCTCAGCAATTCTGCTGTAATGGACGATACTGCCTTATCCGTGCCCGTGACAGATACCGCATTCTCGAACAAAGCGTGGTTGTAATTTTGGTCGATGTTTCCCGATTTGTCTATTCTTCCCAATTGCCAGAAAGCCGTGCCGTTGCAGTCCGCAGTCTCACAATTGCTTATCGTCAGACGCTGTGTGTCGTCAGACGTCCCGTCAGAATAGTTTACTGTAACTGAGAGCTCGGCGTTTCCTACACCGGAGGTGCCGAGAATCCACAAACTTCTTGCAGATTGCGGCTCGTTGAAATCTATGGTTATGCTTCTTCCATATTTCAACGCTGTCTGGTCGTTTTCTATCGATGACAGGCAAAACGCGCACTTATCATTGAAGTCATTAAACGTATACGGCACATCAGAAAACAATCCCCTGATTTTTTCCGGCAGACCTCCCCTCGATGTCCTATTATCAGAATAAAAACACCATCCGTCATCAAGAAACGAGTCATTGTAGTCCTCGTATGGTGTCAGTACAATGTCCGCATTATACCCTTTTAATCCTACAGGAACATAAGAGGCTGATAACAATAACGGGACACCAAATAGTAATAAAGTATGTAAAGCCCTTTTCATATTGGTAATTTAGTAAATAAAAAAACGACATATATATGTATAAAAACCATCGCGGGCTTTTTGTTGAAAACACAGAGGATATTTATCGTTATTTAACGATAAACGAGACGTATTTCAAAACGTTAACAATTGAAACACTGAAAAGACGAAAATAAAACGATGATAACTTATAACCTATGGATAAGAACAACAATGCAATGTCGTCACACCCACTCAAAATTATCCTTCCCTGCCCCTATTTCGAAATGCAGTTTCACAATACCCAAATCCATACTGGTATAGCCCACCACAGAAAAAAGGCGTCTGGCACGTACACAATGCCTGCCGTCTTTCACTCCAGCATATTCAATGTAGAACTTCTGCTGATTCACAGCCGTAGGAGCCTTCAGTGCCGCGCGCACTCCTTGCTCAAACCATTCGGGCGTGGAAACACTCGCGTTGCTCACATCCTCCACGCTTTTGCATTTATGTTTCCTGCCCGCATCGTCAGGATAACCGAGCGAAATCATGCATGCCACCTTCTCTTCGGAATCCAGAGCGTAAGCTCCTTTCACCTTCCTGTATGACAGACCAGCCCAGCATGTACCAAGTCCAAGCTGCTGAGCCAGCAGCACAATCTGCTCACCGTAATAGCCAACACGCTCGTCCAAATCGTCTGCCCTGCGTCCCGCCATTACAATATAATTCTCTACACCCGAGAACGAACCGTAAGCCAACATGCCGCTGAACCCTTTCTTCTCATTGAGCACAAGCTGTATGTGGAGGTTGCCCTTACTGTTACACTCGTCTATCTTAGCCCGCAGACAGTCAACGACTTCACGCTCCAATGGTCTGCTGATGTAACGTCGCACGCTGTGGCGCGCGTCTATTGCTTCTAATAATGTCATCATATATAAATACTTATTTATGCGTTGTTATGCTCTTTTATTAAAAAAACAGTGCCAGCGAGCGCAATGGGAGCTTGCTCACGGATTGCCGAGCGCAGCCTGTTTTCTGCTGGAACATAATTTTAATCAGAAATACATATCATTTATAATAGCATTGCAAGATTAGTGAAAAAAATCGAGATAAACGCAATTATACATATGAAAAACATTGGCATTATTCTTTAAAAAAGACTCCGCTTATGGATAAGGAACCAATCAGAAAAGCTGCATTTGCGCGTTTCACCCAAGATTTACAGTCTTTGCCACAGTTATGTTCTCGAAAAAACAACATGCGTTTATCGCATTAAAAGAGACGGTATCCGCCTGAGAAAACGTATAAAAAAGAGGATTCTCAGATGGCAGAGACAAAATAGCGTGTCCGTGTAATATGTATGAACGGAAAGGAATATACGTATAGCGTCAAATGGCTGAGAATCGTGCAGAAGCAGACAGACATTCTGCTGACTGCTTATACACGAGTTTTAAAGCGATTATAAACTGGTTTTAAAACAGCAACACAACACACTGAGCATCAGTAAATTATGCAAACAACATCAGTAAAGTCATCTTTCCGCGCTACAGAAAAGTCCCTTCCGTCGCACAGGAAAGGCTCTATGAGCGCGTGAAAAAGCCTGTATGGCATGCCGGAACGGTCTTTTCCGAGCCGGTATATTTCATCTATGACAGAGAAGACAGCACCCGACTGTTCACGAAAAGAACAGAATCCGTGCGTTCTGTATGAACAACACCGCACCATATGCGGTTTGTTGTGATATCCGTAACAGAAAATACAGCAAGAACGGGATGAATGTATCCGTGCATTACATCTGTTTTGTTGAAATATTTTGTCAATATTTTTTACTTCACACTCAGCCTTTACCACCGATTCATATCAAGACCCCACAGCCTCGGATTGCAATATATACAGCCTTGCCGGACTCCACCTTCTCACCGTATCCCCATAAATTCCTTACGCCACACAGCCTTTCTCACAGACGACGGCAGGCATGACCGCGACAAAACCGCACATAAAGCACGTCTCTGCAACATAAATCCACAGCTGGTCGACGAAACCTGTTAGCGTTTCTATTGAGTAATTGAATTTACTGTAATGAGAAAATTAACAACATATGGAATCGTCATAACAATCCCTTTGTACTTGGAAGTTCGTAATGGAATATATCACGTCTCACAGCCATCCTTACAGCTCTTGCAAAAGCCTTAAATACACCTTCTATTTTGTGATGTTCATTTATACCTTCCGCACGTATTTCAAGATTCATCTTCGCCGTATCGCTAAGACTCTTAAAGAAATGAAAGAACATCTCTGTAGGCACATCACCGATCTTCTCTCTATGGAAGTCGACGTGCCAGTTTATCCAAGGTCTTCCTCCGAAATCCAAGGTTACAAGACACATACAGTCGTCCATTGGAAGACAATATCCATATCTCTCTATTCCACGCTTATCCCCCAAAGCCTTAAGCAGACATTCTCCTATGGCAATTGCCGTATCCTCAATTGTATGATGTTCGTCAACATTCAAATCTCCGTGAGTATGTACGGTAAGATCCATCATACCATGCTTGCCTATTTGCTCCAGCATATGGTCGAAAAAACCTAAGCCTGTCGTTATGTCACACATTCCGGTTCCATCAACATTGACGCTCACATAAATGTCTGTTTCACGCGTCTTTCGTCTGTATTCCGCAATTCTTTCTCCTGCAAACAGAATTTCCGCGATTTTATCCCACGTTATACCATTCTTGCCCAATATAAGAGCCTTACACCCCAAATTCTCTGCAAGCATCCTGTCGGTATCACGGTCACCTATTACATAACTGTTGCCCAAGTCATACTCCGGGTTGTGCATATACTTTGCCAACATCCCTGTTCCGGGCTTGCGCATAGGAGAGTTGTCCTCAGGGAAATGCCGGTCAATCAGCTGCTCGTCAAATACAATTCCCTCCCCTTCCATAGTTTTCATAATGAAGTTGTGTACAGGCCAGAACGTCTCTTCAGGAAAGGAATCAGTTCCCAATCCGTCCTGATTGCTTACCATAACCAACCGGAAATCAAGCCTGCTGCATATAAAAGAAAGATTACCTAATGCTCCTTTTACAAATTTCAACTTGTCAAATGAATCTATCTGTTCATCAGCCGGCTCTTCTATCAATGTTCCGTCACGATCTATGAACAAGAGTCTTTGCGGTTTCATTCAATTCAATGTTATTCTGTTTTGTTCTTATTCGTACTTCTATACGTCCATATACATAATACATTACAAAAAACATCCACATACTGATGTATAATGCAATAAAATAAACCACGACACTCACAATATAGTCCAATATATTGAAGTATTCAGGCAGACCGTTCGGGTCTCCTATTGTCAAGCCGTATGCGTTATTCTGAAACGCAATGTACATTACAGAACGGGGCATTCCTATCACCACATATAACACCGCAACTATAATGGCACATAATACCAGAACCAGAGCAATAAATCCCCAATATCTCCATCCGTTACGATATGCAGCTCCAAAGACAGACCATATTCTTGATTTTGACTCAAACAGATATTTCATCACAGAATAATTTAGCGGAATGGCTGCAACAATAACCAACACCGTGAGCACTCCCATGCAGACAGCATAAACTGTATCAATATGATCCGGAGACTTCCCGTTCCCGAGCAATAAAAGTATTACTGTCCCTGCAACAATCATTATCACCGCAAAAATGAAAGCCAGAATCGTCATCGACAAGACAGCCTGCAAACAATATATATAATTGCGTTTGCGTGATTCTTCATTAAGTAGTGACATAACGGATGTTCCAAGCCAGCTTACGGCAAATATTGATGGAATCAAAAGCACAAGCTGCATCCATGGCAATGCGTCAAAGAATACAGAAACACTTATTACTGCCGAACATACCAAAGCTGCCAGCCATGTTCTGCGGAATATTGTTGCAAAATTATTAAACATCAGTTCATAAGCTGAATGTATACAGCTTGAGTAACTGCGATCCTTATATAAAAAGTTCTCTATCATAAGTCGAATTTAAGTTGTTTCCTTCTGAATTCAGAACATATTATTGCCGTTGCAACCGCGACATTAAGACTGTCTGTCGCAGCTCTCTCTGGAGGATAGTTAGGAATAAGCAGCCTGTTGCTTATTTTTTCACTTAGTACCCGCGATATTCCATTGCCCTCGTTACCCATGACTATCAGCCCGTATCCGGAGAGTTTCTGTCCGTATATACTGTCACCGTCAAGAAATGTTCCATACACAGGGATATCAGACGGTAAACTGTCGATGAATTCGCAAAGATCCGTATATAATACATTTACTCTTGCAATGCATCCCATCGTAGCCTGAACAACTTTCGGATTATAGACATCCGCCGTACCGCGACTGCATATTACGTCCGTTATTCCGAACCAGTCCGCTATACGTATTATTGTACCGAGATTACCAGGATCCTGAACATCATCCAAAGCCAATGCAAGGTTCCGTCCGACATCATCGGTTATGAAATGGTTTTCCATCTTTTTGAATACAGCCAGAACCTCCTGAGGATGTTGCAGGAAGCTCACCTTACGGAGTTCCTCATCGCTCACCTCAATAATCTCGCTTCCCGTATTCTCACAACTGTGCCGGTTGACCTTCAACCATTCTGTTGTAGCTACAATCATCCTCGCCGGCATGCGCTCAAGTAAATCGCCCACCACCTTAGGACCTTCCGCAACAAATGCATTTTCGTTATTGCGGTTTTTCTTGAGTCCAAGCGACTTGATATATTTTATTCTTGATTTGCTTATCATTATTTTACATACAACAAGTCCACGCCTCTTTATACACGGATATTAATATAAACAATATTACCATGGTACAGACGCGATCTCAGACAAAGACAATGCAAACGGGAGGAAAGGAATGCTTGCCTTCTATTTCCTGAGTGCTGCCTTATCTTATGCAAAGATAGCAATATTTATCAATTATTTCGTAACTTTGCAGACAAATTAAAGCATATTGAATATAATTAAACACATATCATCCCGACTCATACACACACACGTATGCGCCCTGTTTTTTTTCAGCGCGGCAGCTATCCTCATGTGTGCATCATGCTCGTCCACAAAGTTCGTACCTGATGGCAAATATCTGCTTACAGACGTCAAGATAGAAAGCGATGACAACAGCATCAACACATCCCAGATGGAACCTTACGTAAGCCAGCAGGCCAACACAAAATGGTTCTCATTGTTTGAGATTCCACTTGGCACATACAACCTGTCAGGGCGTGACACCACAAAATGGATTAATAAGATACTGAGAAGACTTGGAGAAAAGCCGGTACTGTTCGATACGCTAAAAGCAGACATGTCACGCAAAAACCTTCGCACTGCAATGCAGAACATGGGATATCTGCAGGCTGATGCGAGATTGACGACTACAGTAAAGGACAAAAAGATAAAAGCCGTCTACACATTGCACCCCGGCAAACCATATTTCATCGGAAACATCGAGTATGACATCCTCGACAGAGACATCGCAGACATTCTTGATATGGACAATGAGGCTAACCGGGGACTAAAAAGCGGCATGCTATTTTCAATAGACAATCTGGAGAACGAACGCAAAAAGATAACAAAAATATTATCTGACAGCGGATACTATAAGTTCAACAAGGACTATATCATTTACGAGGCCGATTCCACCAAAGGCAACGACTCAATTGACGTTAAACTGAAACTGATGAAATACAGGGCTGACAGCAAGAGTCCTGAAAAAAACCACAACCGCTATTACATCAACAAGGTGACATTCACAGGAGCTGATGGAGGAAACATAAAACTAAGACGCAGCGTCCTCGACGACAATCTTGCAATAAGGGAAGGAACACCGTTCAGCGAACACGACCTGCAGAAAACCTACAGCAATTTTGCAAGACTTCAAGCTGTAAAATACACAAACATACAGTTTGAGGAACTTCCGGATACATCTCTATTGAACTGCAACATACAGCTGAGTACCAACAAACCGAACACAATATCATTCCAACCGGAAGGCACCAACACCGCAGGCAATCTGGGAGCCGCGGCATCACTGACATATGAGAACCGTAACCTTTTCCGCGGCAGCGAACTGCTCAGCATACAGCTGCGCGCCGCGTTCGAGGCAATAACCGGTCTGGAAGGCTACAAGGCAGAAGACTACGAGGAGTATAATATTGAAGGAAAACTCATGTTTCCGCGCTTTATCGCACCGTTCCTTTCCGACAACTTCAGAAAGAACAGCAACGCACACTCCGAGCTGTCTGTGAGCTACAATCTTCAGAACCGCCCAGAATTCCACCGGAGAGTCTTCACATCCGCATGGACATATCATTGGAACGCTCCGAAGCATAACTCCACCTACCGTTTCGATCTCATTGATCTCAACTATGTGTACATGCCATGGATATCGGAAAAATTCAAGGAAGACTATCTTGATGACGACTCAAACAGAAACGCCATCCTCAGATACAACTATGAGGACCTTTTCATAATGAAGATGGGATTCGGCATGACTTACAACAACGGTGTGCATGCCATAAAGGCAAACATCGAGACTGCCGGAAACCTGTTGGGCGCAATATCCGGCATATCAGACTTCAAAAAAAACGGTGATGGACAATACACCTTATTTAATATAGCATTCGCACAATATGTGAAGGCTGATTTCGACTACACCCGTCTTTTCACATTCGACTGGCGCAACTCACTTGCCCTGCACTTCGATTTCGGCATAGCATATCCGTACGGAAACAGTAAAATACTGCCATTTGAAAAACGTTACTTCTCCGGAGGTGCCAATTCAGTAAGAGGATGGAATGTCAGAGAGCTCGGACCCGGAAAGTTCAAGGGCACTGACGGACGCATTGACTTCATAAACCAGACCGGTGACATGAAACTTGACTTCAATATTGAATACCGTACCGCATTGTTTTGGAAATTCAACGGAGCGTTCTTCATTGACGCAGGTAATATCTGGACGCTACGCTCATATGCCGAGCAACCTGGAGGACAGTTTAAGTTTGACGAATTCTACAAGCAGATAGCCGTTTCATACGGTCTTGGCATAAGGCTCAATCTCGATTACTTCATAATGAGATTAGACATGGGAGTCAAGGCAATAAACCCTGCATATACAACGAAAAAGGAGCATTACCCTATAATAGATCCAAACTTCAGACGTGACGTGTCATTTCACTTCGCGGTAGGTCTTCCGTTTTAAGCACAACCGGTCAACATTCCGCACATACCGCTTTCATGTCTGACAGGATGCCCGTCATCTCCATTCTGTACTGCCTGCACAATTCCGTTTTCCCGCTTTATGCTGTTTGGTACGCCACATTTACGAGAGAAGCGTCTACCCATCCGTGTGACAACAGCATTTGGGACTGATGAAGCACGATGTCATTTTGGTTAAAAGTGTGCTGACAGACAGTTTATATTCAAGTCCGGCATGCCGACTTTATAAATATTGTTAAAAAACATAGAAGCCGACAAGTTTCCTTTCTCTCAAAGTGAGTATCTCATTACAAATTAGTAAATTTGCACGATTTTTAATTATTTACATAAAGTCTAACTTTATTAATTCAAAACACTTATTATTAATTTTATGTCAGATTTAAAGAACGTACAGCCATTGGCAGACTTTAATTGGGACGAGTTTGAGAATGGCAGCAGTGCAAACGTCAGCAAGCAGGAACTTGAGAAAGCCTATGACGAGACACTGAACAAAGTGTCAGAGCAGCAGGTCGTAGAAGGAAAAGTAATCTCTGTTGACAAGAAAGAAGTTGTTGTTAACATCGGTTACAAGAGCGACGGTATCATCCCGGCATCTGAATTCCGCTACAATCCGGACCTCAAGGTTGGCGACGTCGTTGAGGTTTACGTTGAAAACCAGGAGGACAAAAGAGGTCAGCTGATTCTCTCACACAAGAAGGCACGCCTGAGCAAGAGCTGGGAGCGCGTCAACGCAGCCCTCGACAACGAAGAGGTTATCCAGGGTTACATCAAGTGCCGCACTAAGGGTGGTATGATTGTTGACGTATTCGGCATCGAAGCATTCCTGCCGGGAAGCCAGATAGACGTTCATCCTATACGCGACTACGACGTATTCGTAGGCAAGACAATGGAGTTCAAGGTTGTCAAAATCAATCAGGAATTCCGCAATGTGGTTGTTTCACACAAGGCTCTCATCGAAGCCGAGCTTGAAGCACAGAAGAAAGAAATCATCAGCAAGCTCGAAAAAGGTCAGATTCTCGAAGGTACCGTCAAGAACATCACTTCATACGGTGTATTCGTTGACCTCGGCGGTGTTGACGGACTCATCCACATCACAGACCTTTCTTGGGGTCGCGTAAGCGATCCGCACGAGGTAGTAGCCCTTGACCAGAAAATCAATGTCGTTATTCTCGACTTCGATGATGAGAAGAAGCGCATAGCTCTTGGTCTCAAGCAGCTCACTCCGCACCCATGGGATGCACTCGACGCAGACCTGAAGGTTGGCGACCGTGTCAAGGGTAAGGTTGTAGTGATAGCAGACTACGGCGCATTCGTTGAAATCGCTCCGGGCGTAGAAGGACTCATTCACGTATCAGAAATGAGCTGGAGCCAGCACCTGCGCAGTGCACAGGAATTCCTGCACGTAGGCGATGAGGTGGAGGCAGTCATCCTCACTCTCGACAGAGACGAGCGCAAGATGTCTCTCGGCATCAAGCAGCTTAAGGAAGATCCGTGGGAGACAATCGAGGTTAAATATCCTGTTGGCAGCAAGCATACAGCAAAAGTACGCAACTTCACAAACTTCGGTATCTTCGTTGAACTTGAGGAAGGTGTTGACGGTCTGATTCACATCAGCGACCTCTCTTGGACAAAGAAAGTAAAGCATCCGTCCGAGTTCACACAGGTAGGTGCCGAGATTGATGTTGTCGTTCTCGAAATAGACAAGGAGAACCGTCGTCTCAGCCTCGGTCATAAGCAGCTCGAAGACAATCCTTGGGACGCTTACGAGTCAATCTATACACCAGGTTCTGTACACAACGGAAAGATTACCGAGATGATGGACAAAGGCGCAGTCATCACACTTGATGAGGGCGGTGAGGGCTTTGCCACACCTAAGCACCTTGTTAAGGAAGACGGCACACAGGCACAGCTTGGCGAGGAGCTCCCATTCAAGGTTATCGAGTTCGTTAAGGATACAAAGCGCATCATCCTTTCTCACAGCCGTACTTTCGAGCAGGCTAAGGAAGAGACAAAGCCGTCACGCAAGCATTCTGCAAAGAAAGAGGCTGCTCCTGCAATAAACAATATTGCCGCAAGCACAACTCTTGGCGACCTTGACGCTTTGGCTGAACTGAAAGCTAAAATGGAAAAAGGCGAATAATCAATTCACCTTTATACGTAATACGCGCCTGCCGTTGCGGTGATTCAGACGGTCAACGGTCTGGTGACAAGCAAAAAAAGATGCGGAAACCGAAGTTTCCGCATCTTTTTTATTATCTGCATAAAACATGTGTTTTCATTACGAATTGCCATCATACACATCTGAAAAGACAGCCGTCACTTACCTTCCACCTGAATATGCCGTAAGCCTTAATCCGAATTCCGCACTGCTGTCAGCCTGTTTGTTCCCGCTACTTACAAAGATATGGCGGAATATGCCGGAAAAACCGATATAAAAAATGACGGCAGCAGTGCGGAAGATGGATAAAGAGCTGACTATAAAACTTAAATGCATAATCAGCGTTCTAATGGAATATTGGGGTTAAAGTCATGCATATTGTCCGTCTGTACGGCACCGGCAAATCAAACAGACAGCTTACCGGAGCCCACCATTCTCAGCTCACCGCCATTGGCAGCTTTGAATCCGTTAAGAAAACTCCGCGCATCCATACGTTTCTTTCCGGCTACCTGCAGCTCGGTTATCTCCACCCACTCGTCAGCAGCGGCTACATACAGTCTGCCGTGGTCTACAGACACATGCCCGAATGGTTCCCGACAAGCAGTGCCGGTACGCCTCGTTCCGTACACTTTCACGGTCAATGGCTTCTGCCCATCCACCTCCAAAGCAGACCAGGCTCCAGGATAAGGACTAAGACCGCGCACGAAGTCATAGACCCTCTTCGCCGTCTTGCTCCAGTCAATCTCACATGTCTCCTTGAATATCTTCGGAGCCGGACAAAGTCGCAGCGTCTCGTCCTGAGGCTGGGAAGCGACATTTCCTTCAGTCGAAATGACCATATCAACAGTTTCCCTGCATATCTCGGCTCCAAGTCTCATAAGTCCGTCGTACACATATTCCACATCCGCGTCATCCGGAATATGAAACCTTTTCTGCATTATTATACGTCCCGTGTCAATCTCATGGTCAAGAAAGAATGTAGTGACACCCGTCTCCGTCTCTCCGTTTATCACCGCCCAGTTTATAGGCGCGGCACCCCGGTATTTTGGGAGCAGTGACGCATGCACGTTGAACGTGCCGAATCTCGGCATAGCCCAGACTATCTCAGGCAGCATACGGTAAGCCACCACCACCTGCAGGTCGGCTTTATATGCGGCAAGGCTCTCAACAAACGCAGAGTCCTTCATCTTTACCGGTTGCAGCACAGGCAGTCCCACAGACAAGGCATATTTCTTCACTTCTGGCGGACATAGCACAGAGCCGTGCCTGCCAACAGGCTTGTCGGGCTGTGTCACCACTGCAATAACATTGTATCCGCCCTCCACGAGACATTTTAGAGACTCCACCGCAAACTCCGGAGTACCCATGAACACTATACGCAAATCTTTTTTATTCATATCAAAACCGTTTGTTTTTGTAAATACACCAACCTCGTCCTGCCATGCCATACGCTTTTTCAGAGAACAGACAGTGACATTAAATATGAGGCATACATGCCGAGATAACGCAAGGCGGGAGGGAAAGAGAGCTTGCTCTTCATGTCCCGAGTGCAGCATATCTTATACAAAGATATTGCAAACGAGCGGCAAAAGAGCTTGCTCTTATTTGCCCGAGTGCAGCATATCTTATACAAAGATACTTCAAATAACACTATTAAACGAATATATATAGCCACTTTTTAAATTCTCATTATAAATAAACATACGCAGACAACCTTTGTGAAAAACATCTCATCAGTCATTGTTCATGTATAATTATTCATCCATGACAGTAAAAAATATTTACAATCTTTTTTGATGAAACAGAGAATGAAGCGGCCTAAATATACAAACCTACAAGAAAAACCAACCATCGGATGTGTCACAACACATTAATGAAACATGCGATAAAGCCTTTGCCGGGATGCAATACAGCCTTTTTCATGCAACAGAACAGCATGCATCAGAATGCGGAAGAGGCTTTTCGGGCAGACAGAAAAGGCTTTTCAACAAGCCGGAATACGTAAAATTTATTAACTGTAAAACATAAATCACTGGTAGCCAGAGCATTATTAAAGCCTCTGAAAATCCATGGATTTGCGTTCATATTTACTTTCGTCTGTAAATAAAGCATATATACGAAGTTATCCTTAATAAGGATGCATCCCGCCATATGTAAATTTGCATAAACTTACAATTATTCAAACAGAGTAACACAAAAAAATGATTATGAATACAGGAACCTTTTGCTACATTCTACATTTTTTATTATTTTTGTATAAGATAAACTGCACTCGGGCAAATAAGAGCAAGCTCTCTTGCCGCTCGTTTGCAATATCTTTGTATAAGATAAGCTACGGCTCGGCAGTATCAAGTCTGGGAAAACTCTGTTTTCCCGCCTTGCTGTTGCACTAGCCTTGCAATATCTTTGTCAAACAAAAAACATAATTACAATAAAAATGACACAGGAAGATGACATTAAAAACGCCATTGACGTAATGCGCAAAGGCGGAGTGATTCTATATCCTACGGACACTGTGTGGGGAATAGGATGTGACGCTACAGACGAGAAAGCTGTGGCGAGAGTTTATGAGATAAAGAAACGCAACGATTCGAAGGCTCTCATTTGCCTCGTAGACTCCGACGCGCGCCTTCAGCGGTATGTCAGAAACGTGCCTAACGTGGCATGGGACTTAATGGAACTTGCAACCAAACCCACAACAATAATATTTGATCAGGCTGTCAACCTCGCCCCTAACCTCATAGCTGAGGACGGAAGCATTGCCATGCGCATCACAAAAGAACCGTTCTCAAAGATGCTGTGCTACAGATTCCAGAAACCAATTGTAAGCACAAGCGCCAACATAAGCGGTGAACCGGCAGCTCAAAACTACTGTGACCTGTCGCCAGAGCTGATCGACGCCGTGGACTATGTGTGCCACACACGCCGTCAGGAACACAAGCCGCACACACCGAGCAGCATCATAAAACTGACAAACGAAGGTGTCGTCACAATAATCAGACCTTGACCATACCGCCACACACTCCTACAGAGGATAACAGAATAAGCCAACACGAAAAATGAAAGCAATAAAAGCACAAACATTAAGAATAACCACAAACATACTTCACAACTGGAACAACCACGTATCAGAGAGGCAGATGACTCTGATACTTGCCTTCCTCATAGGATTCTTCGCGTCTGTGGCTGCTTTCATACTGCATTCCATAATCAAAGAGATACAATGGCTGCTGACATCTAAATTCACATTGGAGTCGTACAACTGGCTTTACCTTCTGTTTCCTGTCATCGGTATACTCATCACGATGCTGTTCGTGAAGTATGTCGTGAAAGACAACATCTCACACGGTATCACCCGCATACTATACGCCATCTCCACCAAACGCTCACACCTTAAAGCCCACAACTGCTGGTCATCGGTGATTGCCTCCGCCATAACCATCGGGTTCGGAGGTTCTGTAGGAGCAGAAGCTCCTATCGTGCTCACGGGCTCGGCGATAGGCTCTAATCTCGGGCAACTCTTCCGGATGGACAACAAGACGCTCATGCTGCTTGTGGGATGCGGTGCGGCAGCCGCCATCGCGGGAATATTCAAGGCTCCCATCGCAGGTCTCGTGTTCACGCTCGAGGTGCTCATGGTAGACCTCAGCATGGCTTCACTGCTGCCCATACTCATCTCGTGTGTCACGGCAACCTGCTTCACATACATATTCGTCGGAAGCGACTCGCTTTTCACATTCTTCCTTGACGACAAATGGACAATAGAACGCATACCGGCGTGCATACTGCTTGGAGTGGCATGCGGACTGGTGAGCCTGTACTTCATACGTGCCATGGGAATGTGCGAGAACATGTTCAGCCGCATGAAAGACAAGCCATACACACGTCTGCTGACAGGAGGGGTGATACTCAGCTCGCTGATATTTCTCTTTCCGGTATTATACGGTGAAGGAAACAACGCCATAAACATACTTCTCAACGGAGAGACAGGCGCAGACTGGGAAAAACTGCTCAACAACTCGCTGTTCTACGGTCATGGCAATCTGCTAATACTCTACATAGCCCTCGTGATACTGACCAAGGTGTTTGCCACATCCGCCACAAACGGTGCGGGAGGATGCGGAGGAACATTCGCACCGTCACTGTTCATCGGAGGATTCAGCGGATTCCTTTTCGCACGACTGTGGAACATCAACGGCATAGGTGTTCATCTGCCTGAGAAGAACTTCACTCTCCTCGGCATGGCTGGAGTTATGGCAGGAGTGATGCACGCTCCGCTCACCGGCATTTTCCTCATTGCCGAGATAACAAACGGCTACAGCCTGTTCATGCCGCTTATCATTGTAGGCATATGCGCGGTAATGACAATCAGCATATTCGAGCCGCACAGCATCTATGCAATGCGTCTCGCAAAAGAAGGCAAACTGATAACCCATCATACAGACAAGGCGGCACTGACGCTCATGAGCCTTGACAGCGTGATTGAGAAGGACTTTGTGTCGGTGAATGCGGACATGTCGCTCGGACAGCTTGTCAACGTCATAAGCAAGAGCAACACGAGTTTCATACCAGTGCTCGACAATGCCGGGATATTGCTCGGTGAGATTGACATCACCAAGATAAGGCATATCATGTTCCGTACAGAACTGTACAACAGATTCACCGTCAGTCAGATAATGACACCAGTGGAGGCAAAACTGCTTCTGAACGACTCGATGGGGAACGTCATGAAGACCTTTGAAAAGGAAAACACAAGTTATCTGCCTGTTGTAGACATAAACAACCAGCTCATCGGATTCATCTCACGGACAAGAGTGTTCAGCATGTACAGGAAAATGGTGTCCGACCTTTCTGACGAGTGACAGCCGGTTCTGACACAATGTTCTTATGTGAAAAGAGACCGCGCCAGACAATACTGGAGAAACATCTCATTGCGCCCGACGCCACTGTTTTCTAACGGAAGAACGGGCATTGGAACGGACATTCATTTCATAATGACCATGGACCGCAACAGGCCAGTAAACTTCCAATATGTTAATACCGGATGACAGCGATTCGGATTAAACATTAATCGGTAATTGGTCCGTAAAACTTTTTATTTACCTGACTACTGACTTCTTCATCCATCTTACACACTGCTGCCGTCCTTTTGCCTTACGCATTCTCCAGGTGCAGTACGCAACATCTTCGATAAAAGCAGAAACCGATATGACTGACAGCAGTACGAAAATACAGATGAAATATAATGAGCGCGTCAGGTTAAACAGGGAAAAGGAAGCTAAAGCGAATTATGACAGCAGACATTGAAAAAAAGCGATGCGGGAAATGAACAGCACGTCATCCTGCATCGCTTTTATTAATTGTATATCGAAATAATTACAATACTCTTATTCCGGGCGAATCTCTGTCGCCTTCAGCATCTCTGCCACATCGGCATTAATCTTGGCGGCAAAATCCTCCATAGACATCACGCTCTGCTCGCCCCCACCCTGCTTGCGCACGGCTACAGTTCCGTCTGTCTGTTCCTTCTCGCCTACAACAAGCATGTAAGGAATGCGTTTCATCTCGTTGTCGCGTATCTTGCGCCCTATCTTCTCATTACGGCTGTCGACAGTAGCACGCACGCCCTGATTGTCAAGATATCTGCAGACCTTCTTTGCGTAGTCATTGTATTTCTCGGAGATTGGCAGCACAGCCACCTGGTCGGGTGTAAGCCATAACGGGAAATGTCCAGCCGTATGCTCTATAAGTACAGCACAGAAGCGTTCCATTGATCCGAACGGCGCACGGTGAATCATGACCGGAGTCTTCTTCGTATTGTCCTCATCAGTGTACTCAAGCTTGAAACGCTGCGGCAGATTGTAGTCCACCTGTATCGTACCGAGCTGCCAACGGCGGCCTATGGCATCCTTGACCATGAAATCGAGTTTCGGACCATAGAACGCAGCCTCGCCATACTCAACCTTTGCCTTAAGCCCTCTTTCACGGCATGCTTCAATTATAGCCTGTTCGGCAGATGCCCATACCTCATCGGAACCGATGTACTTCTCATGGTCGTCAGGATCGCGCAGAGATATCTGTGCCTCCACGTTGTCATCGGTGAAGTTGAATGTGGAGAATACGGTCTGGATAATGTCTATCACTCTAAGGAACTCGTCCTTCACCTGATCAGGACGGCAGAAGATGTGCGCGTCGTCCTGTGTAAAAGAGCGCACACGTGTAAGACCATGAAGTTCACCGCTCATCTCGTAGCGATAAACAGTTCCGAACTCTGCGATACGCAAAGGCAGATCCTTATAAGAACGCGGCTTCCACGCGAACACCTCACAGTGATGCGGGCAGTTCATCGGTTTCAGCATATATTCCTCGTCTTCCTCCGGAGTATGTATAGGCTGGAACGAATCCTTACCATAATGTGCGTAGTGACCGGACGTGACATACAGGTTCTTGCTTCCTATGTGAGGAGTGATGACCTCCATATATCCATAGTTTTTCTGTATCTTACGCAGCATGTCCTGCAAACGCAGGCGCAACTCAGTTCCTTTAGGCAGCCATATAGGAAGACCTTTTCCCACACGCTCGGAAAACATGAAAAGCTCCATCTCACGCCCTATCTTACGATGGTCGCGCTTCTTTGCCTCCTCGAGCATGAGAAGATACTCGTCAAGCATCTTCTTCTTGGGGAACGTTATGCCGTAAATACGTGTCATCTGCTCGCGCTTCGCGTCACCGCGCCAGAATGCTCCAGCCACACTCGTAAGCTTAATGGCCTTTATGGCACCGGTGCTCATGAGGTGCGGACCACGGCACAGGTCAGTGAAAGCACCTTGTGTGTAAGTGGAGATTGTGCCGTCCTCAAGATCCTGATCAATATGCTCACACTTATAAGTCTGTCCGTCAGCATTGAATTCAGCCAATGCGTCAGCCTTTGTGACATCCTTGCGTACCACCGGCTCGTCTTTCTTTGCCAGTTCCTTCATCTTTGCCTCGATGGCGGGGAAATCGTTCTCGCTTATTGTAACACCCTTAGGAGGCATTACATCGTAAAAGAAACCGTTCTCTACAGCCGGTCCGAAACCGAACTGTATGCCCGGATACAGTTCCTGGAGGGCTTCTGCGAGCAGATGAGCCGATGTATGCCAGAAAGTATGTTTACCCTCTTCGTCTTCAAATTTATAAAGAACAAAATCAGCGTCCTCCAAAATAGGACGGTTGAGTTCCACTGTTTCGCCGTTTACACCACAAGATACCACATCACGGGCAAGAGCAGGCGAAATGCTCTCTGCAATCTGCAAACCGGTCACGCCTTGTTCGTATTCATGAACAACACCGTCCGGAAAAGTGATTTTTACCATAACAAATTAGTATTTAATCTTTTTATATTGCAAAATTAATATATATTCTTTCAATAAGAGACAATTACAGCATGATTTTTATCAACCTGTCTTCTTGTCTGCCTGCTGATATTTCTTTATCAGACTATAGGCATCATACAGACCGAGTTCACCGGCTTTGCTCAAATCGGCTATACCTGCGCTGACGTTCTTATTGTTTATATGTGCCAGTCCACGGTTGTAATATGCTTCAGCCAGATTCGCGTCGAGACGTATGGCTTCGGTATAATCGGCAATGGCTTTATCGTAAAGTTTGCCAGCCGCATACATGTTGCCACGGTTATAAAACAGATATTGATTGTCCGAATCGAGTCTGATGGCTTGATTCATGTCAGCCATTGCCCTCTCGGCTGCAATACGCACATCGGTACCTCCGGACGCATTGAACTCATTCATCTTGGAAAGACAGAAGGCACGCTGCCAATAGCCGAGCGGTGACAGAGAGTCTATGGACAAGTATGTTGTGAGATCTGATACGGCAGCATCATAGTTCTGTAACGCAGAATAGACAACCGAACGAACCAGCACATCTGCCTTGACATCAGAGATGTTGCGTGAGGCGTCAATGCCGGCAGACAGACTGTCCACATATTCAAAATAACCTTGCGACGTTTTCTGATCGAGCTGGCGGGATATACAATTGACATAAATGTGACGTACGTCACGGGCATTGCTGTTGAACCGGTCTACTGCCGCAGAGAAAGCCTGATAGCTCTTCACACCATTATCGTATGGCGACATAGCAAGGAAATACATCGGTCTGAACGACTGCTCCACAGAACGGTTCTGCACACGTCCGCGATAATCGCTCTCGTATTCATGCTCCACCTTGTTTTCATCGGCAACGACTATCTGATTGTATTTTTCAGGATCGATGTCGCTTCTCTTACGCATCTGTTTTGTTTTTGACGCACTCCAGCGCGGCTGCTTGCCCTGATGCTTGTCCATCTGCGCCTTCAATATCTTGAACTCGTCGAGTTCAGCCTTTGCCGTCATCCCCAAACGCCGGTAGCAAGCGGCCCGCCGCGCAAGACCTGTCCAGAAGTTAGGAAACTGATTGATGACAGTGGTGTAGTCTTTTATGGCAGATTTGAGATCACCTGTACGGTCGTGCAGCAAAGCTCTGTTGAAAATAGCCATCACATTGTCCGGCTCCATCTTTATGACATAATCAAAATCTGTTATAGCCCTGTTGTCATCACCGAGCTGCATGCCGAGCAATCCACGATTATATCTTGCCATGAAATTGTTAGGGTCAAGATCTATAGCCTTGTCATAATCAGCCATTGCTCCTCGCAGATTATTCAGATTGTATCTTGCCAAACCACGATTGACATAATTAGGGACATTCTGGGGCTTCAGGTGTATTGCCTTGTCCAGACATGCCGCAGCTTCGCTCCATTCCGAACGCGACAGCCCTATCATCGCCTTTGCCGACCATGCGTCCGCATTGTAGGGATCAATGTCAAGACTTTTACCGAGCCATTCATCAGCTTTTGTCGTGTCTTTCTGCATAAGGAAAACTTCAGCCTTAAGCGAATAAGCCTTGGCGTTGGTTTTCCATCTGTTCACCATCGTATCAAGATCTGCCTGCGCCCGCTCATACTCCTTGTCTTCAATACGGCATAACGTACGGTTGTACCATACATTATAATTCCATGGATTGAACTCTAAAGATTTGTCGTAATCGGCTATCGCGCCCTTAAAATTTTTCTGGTTGATGCGGCATAATCCCCGGAGCTCATATATATCAGATATGTACGGGTTCAAATTTATTGCTTCCGTCACATCCTTTTCCGCTCCTACAAAATCGTCAAGATAGAACTTAGCGACACCTCTGAAAAACCATGCGTCGTAAAGATATGGCTTGACATTGATAATCTGGTTGAAATACTGTATGGAAAGTACATAGTCTTCATAAAAAAGAGCACTGCGGCCGGTCACCATCAGACGATCGGTATTGAACTGCGCAAATAACCCCAGCGGCAGAATCACCAATATGAAGAGCAGTACTTTTCTCATCTCTTTGCTGGTTTTGTACGATATCCGCAACGATAACGTCCCTGCAGCAAAGACTTCAACTTATTGCGTATGAGTTGTTTACGCATAGGAGAAAGGAGATCCACAAACATTGTCCCGTCAAGGTGGTCGAACTCATGTTGCATCACACGGGCAAGATAACCATCCACCCATTCATCGTGCATATTGAAGTCTTTATCCTGATATGTGACGTGTATGCGTTTGGGACGAGTTACGTTCTCATGTATTCCGGGAAGAGAGAGACATCCTTCTTCCATCGTGTCCTTAGGACCCTCGGTATCATATTCCACAATATGCGGATTTATATAAACCTTTTTGAAGTCCTTATACTCCGGAAAATCCTCACTCAGTACGTCAAGATCTATAACAACAAGGCGAATGTCAAGTCCTATCTGAGGCGCGGCAAGTCCCACTCCGTCACTCTCAGTAAGGGTTTCGAACATGTTTTCTATAAGAGTCTGCAAATCCGGATAGTCAGGTGTTATTTCCTGTGCTTGTTTTCTCAACACCGGATTGCCATAAATATAGATAGGTAGAATCATCTAACTTTAGAAATAGAATTTTATTAAACCAGTTATAAACAGAACACCGTTTACCACTTTTTATCCTGTATGTAGTCCAAATAACTCTGTAAAATGATTGTGGCACTAATCTCGTCGACCAATGCTTTGTTACGCCGCGCCTTCCTGCCTATGCCACTGTCTATAATAGTCCTGTGGGCAAGCACTGAGGTGAAACGCTCGTCATATAGCTCTATCGGAATATTCGGAAAAACCTTGCGCCACCTTTCAACAAACTGAACTACACGCGCATGGTTCTCACTCGGCTCACCGTTCATCTGCTTCGGTTCACCTATTACAATCCGCTCAACTTCTTCACGGCCTACGTAAGATGATAAAAAAGAAAACAAAGCGGAAGTGTCAACAGTCGCCAACCCATTAGGTATTATTTGTAATGGATCGGTAACTGCCAACCCCGTCCGTTTTTTTCCATAATCTATGGATAATATGCGAGCCACAATGAATTTATTTCTTAAAAAGCAACCATGCGTCCGGATACTTTGCACGGAACTGGTCGCGAGAGCTCACCGCATCTGATTTCAGATTGAATGTTGCGGAAACCACGCGGTAGAAATTGTTTGATGGATTATATACTATCTGTGCGTCGTATCCTGCCTGTTTCAAAGTGCTTTGCAAACCTTCGGCATTTGCCTTGAGAGAGAAAGAGCCGACAACAACGCTGTAAGCCTTCAGTCCGGCACCACTTACAAGAGTAACGTTCTCGGAACGGACCGGAGCATTATCTGTGTTGTCTACAACAGTTGTCTGCGCAACAGGTTTTTCTACGATAGGAGCTACCACTGGTGTCTCGGTCTGAGCCACTTCTGCCTGCTGGTTTTCCTGCTGTGCCTGCGCTTTCAGATACGCTTTTTTATAAGCACTCTCACTCGACTTACATCCTGTAAGCGCCAATGCGGCACATAGCCCGGCACACAAAACCACACTTTTTTTCATTTTCATATTAGTTATTAATTATAAATTCGTCAAGACTTAATATTGTGCGAAATTACAAAATATATTATAAGTATAAGAAGATTAGGCACATAAAGTTTGTTAAATGCCCAAAAGCGTGCCTTTTTAACAAAAAATGGCAATTAAAACATAGCATATTACACATCTTTTTTCTATATTTGCTCATAAATAGAATAACATTGTTGAATTAAAAACTTACGAAAATGAAAACACTTGGTTATATCGGCGCATTTTTAGGAGGTGCAATTGCCGGAGCTGCACTTGGAATTCTTATGGCACCAGAAAAAGGCAGTGAGACTCGTACAAAAATAGGAGATGCAATAGACGATTTCTGCAAGAAACACAACATCAAGCTAAGCCGCAACGAGGTTGAGGATCTTGTTGACGACATCAAGGATGCAACAGAAAGGGTCAACGGATAAACTGTCAGTATGTTTTCAAGTGATAAGAACATAGAAACCATAGGACAGCTTATTGAAGCGATACGTCATTACATCGGGCTTCAGACGAAATACGCGAAGCTCGATGTAATTGAAAAGATAGTACGGCTGCTTACAGCTTTTGTGATGATGATTACACTTGCTGTTTTGCTTATGCTTATGCTTATCTACGCATCGTTTGCCGCTGCGTTTGCCCTGCAGCCTTTCATAGGTGCGGCAGCCGCATTCTGTGTTGTTGCGGGAACATATTTTATCGCACTGATATTATGCTTCGCTTTCAGAAAGCAGTGGATTGAGCGTCCGTTGGTTAAATTTCTGGCAAGTATATTAATGCAAGAATGATACTATGAATGTAACAGATAAGAATACACAGACATTCTGTTCTTTGGCTGACATACGTGCCAGAAAGGACCAACTGCGGAATGAGATTTATGCAGATGAAGAAAAGATATCCTCCTTATGGAGTGATTTGTTTTATAAAAAGGAATCACAGGAACCGGCAACTCCGGTACAAAGAATGTCTAACATGATTAACATGGGAGCCGGACTGATAGACGGCATCATCCTTGGATGGAAAATATACAGAAAGTTCAAGGGCAACCGTCCTTTATTATTCAAAAAGAAGAGACGTTAATTGTCATACCATCGTATGCAAGATATACACCGGCAGGAAGCATGGCAGAAGCCTCTGCATATAATCCTATATGATGGCAGACATGTGTAAGAAACACTTCCTCTGCCTTTATTTTATTAGCAAAATTCACAGCATCTTTCACCAACTGATGTGAATGATGTTCCTTTGAAAACCGCAAGGCATTGACAACAAGTTTCTTTACACCAATAAGTTTTTCCAGCTCAGAATCATCTATTGTTTTCATGTCTGTGATATACGCAAAATCAGAAAAGCGATATCCTAATATCGGCATCTCACCATGCATGACCTTTATTGGCTGAACACTTATATCACCTATTCTGAAAGTATCGCCTGGTTTTATTACATGCAAATTTATTAACGGCACACCAGGATAAAGATTATCACCAAAACAGTATGGCATAATGCGCTTAACGCATTCCGATGTTGCATTGTCAGCATAAATGTTAATAGCTCCGAATACACAAAACGGGCGCAAGTCGTCCAAGCCTGCGATATGATCATAATGACAATGAGTAAGCAGTACAGCATCTATACGACCAAAAGAGAAAGGGAGCAGTTGCTCTCGTATGTCCGGACCACAATCAATAAGCACTCGGGTGGAAGATGTCTCCAACAGCGCGGCACTGCGCAAATGTCTGTCACGAGGGTCAGTACTACGGCACACCTTACAATTACAGCCCAATGAGGGTACTCCACCTGACGTTCCGGTTCCAAGCAGTGTGACTTTCATAATTTTACAAATAATTGAAACTACCGTATAATATTAACCTCCGGGAAAATCTCTATGCCAAATCTTTTATTTACATCTGAACATATTCTTTCGCAAAGAGCGAGAATCTCTTCTCCCGTAGCTCCACCTCTATTTACAAGCACCAGAGATTGCTTTTCATAGACTCCGGCGTTTCCAAGCGAACGACCTTTCCATCCGCATTGCTCGATAAGCCACCCTGCAGGTACTTTAACACGTCCGTCATCCAAAAGATAATGAGGCATATTCTGATATTCCGCACTTAAAGCTGAATATTTTTCCATGCTTATAATAGGATTAACGAAGAAGCTGCCCGCATTTCCAAGAATGCCCGGATCTGGCAATTTAGCATTTCGTATGGAAATTATGGCGTCTCTAAGGCATCTTGCGGTGGGATTGTCTATCCCGTTTGACGACAAAAAAGACTTTATGTTGCCATAGTCCAACTTAGGTTCAAATTTCTTGGAAAATCTGTACGTCACATATGTTATTATATAGCGGTTTTTCCATTCATGTTTAAATTTACTGTCTCTGTAACCATAACAGCAATCAACAGGAGAAAACTCACACGTCTCTCCCGTCATAACGTCCACGGCCTCAACATTCACAATAAGATCCTTCACTTCAGAACCATAAGCTCCTATATTCTGTACTGCCGAAGCACCGACTTCTCCAGGTATGGCTGAAAGATTTTCAGCTCCATACAAACCTGTTGACACTGCATAATCAACAACATCATCCCACACTTCTCCTGAGCCACATCTCAGACAGGCTGTATCCTCATCTCGGATAAGCTCAATACCTTTAATTCCTGAATGAAGTATAGTACCAGGGAAGTCGCCTACAAACAAGACATTGCTGCCTCCGCCCAAAATAAGCATAGGTTTGTCAACAATATCTCTTTGTGACGTAATCTCGCGCAAGTCATCAATTGTGCTGAATTCCAAAAACCTTGCACATTTGACATTCATGCCAAATGTATTATGTCTAAGCAGATTATAATTACAAGAATCTTTTATCATACTATCAGCTTTATTAGCATCCACTTTCCGTCTTTCTTACGGAAAGTAAGTTCTGTCTCAAGTCCATTGGATATACCACGTATAACGAATATCCTCTGATTTCTGTCAGCCCTTGCCTCACAGTCATACTGTATGTTATAAATCACACCGGCAGGAAGTTCAGGAGCAAATGATAACCATTGTTCTGGTGCAAGAAAGCCACTTGTTATATTAAACTCGTCATCAGAACTTGGAGCGGAAAAATCCAACGGGTCATTTATACTGTTAAGCTGGAAAACAGAATCGGTCGCAAATTTTCCATAAAAGCGAAGGAATGAAGCATTCCGGTTTTTCCGTATTCCCTCATACTTTATGGATGTCATCGTCCAAAGTCCGTGCATCTTGTCAAAAAGATACTGCTTAACCATATTGCGTTTAAGATATATCTTTTCCACTACCACATGATGAATCGTAGTGTCTTTCACAACATCCATCTGTCTCAAATCGTCAAATATCAACGTATAATAATCCTGATGCATAAAGAAACGCTCGGTTTTCCAAGCCTTCGACTTTATAAAAGTTGTATCTCTACGGATTACCGGCAGGGGGAATCTTATACGTTTCTTCTGCAATCTACTGTTGGCTGCAAAGTTAAAAAAGAAGTCGTCAAACAGCTCATCAGCAGCTCGTGGCATTGGAGTTTGCGCAATAATTGTTTCCATCGTATCAGTCGCCGTTGTGTCCACAGTCAAAGAATCAACAATAGAAACAGAATCTGCCGTAATGTTCTTTTTTTCAGAGCAGCCCATTGAAGAAAAACATATTACACTGGCTATTAATGTCAGTATAATAAAAACAACACTTCTTTTCATATACATAGTTCAGGCATTGCCATTCCTCAAATTTTTAGCAAAAGTACAACTTTATTTCTATATATTTCTTATTCTAAGCTAAAAATATTACCTTTGCAATGATTTAAAAAGTCAGGCATGATATTATAATGAGCCAAAGCACCCTTTATGAGCCACAATGCCTGTCTGCAACAAGCGACATACAAAATCAACACAATAACTATGATATTGGACAAAATAGACCAACTTATTATCGAGATAGGCAATCTTTCAGCAAAAAACGCAGAAGAAATAGAATCTCTGCGTCTGAAATATCTCGGCAAAAAAGGTGAAATAACCAACCTTATGGCTGATTTCAGAAATGTTGCACCGGAAGATAAAAAGACTGTTGGAATAAAAATAAACGAGCTTAAGCAACTTGCCATACAGAAAATCAATGAGTTGAAAGATAACGCAGATACAGGCAATGACACATTAAATGATATAGACCTGACACGTTCCGCCTATCCGATACAACTCGGAGCGCGCCATCCGCTGACAATTACAAGGAACAAGATCATAGATATTTTCCAGCGCATGGGATTCAGCATTGCAGAAGGACCGGAAATAGACGATGACCTGCACGTTTTCACAAAGCTGAACTTTGCCGCAGACCATCCTGCGCGCGACATGCAGGACACGTTCTTTATCGAGACAAACAAAGAAGATGTAACAAAAAACATAATCCTTCGTTCACACACATCCAACGACCAAAGCCGTGTGATGGAACATCAGCAACCGCCGATTCGTGTTATATGTCCGGGACGGGTTTACCGCAATGAAGCCATATCGGCACGTGCACATTGCTTTTTCCATCAGATAGAAGGTCTTTATATTGACAAGAACGTATCGTTTACTGATTTAAAACAGGTTCTTTTGACATTTGCGAAAGAGCTGTTTGGAAACGACACACGCATCCGTCTTCGTCCGAGCTACTTCCCGTTCACAGAGCCAAGCGCAGAAATGGACATATCATGCCATATATGTGGAGGTAAAGGCTGCGGCTTCTGCAAGCACACCGGATGGGTTGAGATTCTCGGATGCGGAATGGTTGACCCCAATGTACTTGAAGCATGCAACATAGACAGCAAGGTTTACAGTGGCTATGCATTCGGATTAGGCGTAGAACGCATAACGAACCTGAAATACCAAGTTGCGGATTTGAGAATGTTCTCAGAAAATGACGTACGCTTCCTTAATGAATTTGAATCAGCCAATTGATTTATTTCTATTTGGGTCAATAAAGCTGTATAATATGCTGTATGATGACTTGAATTTTTCATAAAATAATTATACAATGTTGCATGAGAGTAGGATTTTTATTTACACAATTCATATAAGTTGACTGTAATACCCATTCCCATGCAACTAACATTTATAGTATATAATTTACTATATACATCTCTTATATTTACACCTGACGACATGCTCCTTAACAAAAGCATGCGATATTATA
>ENA-OVGB01000019-OVGB01000019.1-human-gut-metagenome-genome-assembly--contig:-NODE-19-length-165669-cov-7.499915_pt1 | contig 165669 bp, 139 predicted proteins | sample MGYA00237767_ERZ505413 | MGnify/ENA primary metagenome ERZ505413 (study PRJEB26158, sample SAMN06016410) | human gut metagenome | biome: human gut; feature: ankylosing spondylitis patient; material...
GAACTTGTTGTTGTACATGTCCGTCAGCCGCTTCTTGAACTCCGGCGACTGTTCCTCCAGCCATTCCGTAAAGCCGCCCCGGATTTCATCAATCTTCGCGTTGGCGAGCTGTATGCCCTCGCTGTCGCGCACCTTGATGTCATTGCCGTGCTCGTCCTTGCCGATGCTTTTCATCATGTCCGGGCAGGTGTTGTGCAGGGCGTGCTTCAGCAGGTTCATGCCGTCGTAGTGGCGGTAATAGCCCTTCACCAGAAACTCGTCCGTGATTTTCATTGTCTTGTGGCTGCACGCCACCGCATACTCGTCGATGTTTTCCGAATAGGTTATCCGCACCTCCGTGTCGAACAGGCGGCTCATGTAGGCGGCATACACTCCCGTGGGTATCCAACGCTCCCCGAAGTTGAAGTCCAAGTCCTCGAAGGGGATTTGTTCGGGCACGGCATCTTTCAGGGTTTCAAGCGCCTCTTTCGCCTGCGGCAGCATTTCGTGTCCCTCATGACTATTCACCCAATTTTCCACGTCGGCGACTTTCTGCACCACGTTTCCGGCGATGAAGCGGTCGGCAATCTCATAGCCATTCTCCAGCGGATTGTAGAACACTCGTCCTTTCAGGGCTTCGAGTATCTCCGCCTGCGGCAAATCACAAAGCGACTCCATGTAGGGCAGGTTCACGCCGCCGTACCGGTTCAGCGAGGCGGACAGGGCTTCTTCGGGCGACTCCACTCCGACAAGCGTTTCCTGCGAGAAGGAAACGGGATGGTCGAAGATGTCCGCCTTGACGAACTGCCCGTTCTCGCCACGCTCCAGCGAGAGCATGTTGCGCCCCGAAGCGTCCATCAGGATGAGCTTGGCGTTGTGCTTGGCGTTCAGGTTGCCGTAGCGCATGACGAACTCGTCATAGTAGGTGTTCAGGTTGCGGCGCAGCAGGGCGTTCTCCTCATGGTTTTCCGCTTCGTGGGCGTAGAGCCGCTCGTAGGTGTTGCGCAGGTCGATGTAGAGCTGTGCCTTCTGCGCCTGCATCCCCTCCATGTCGAGCGGCTGGAAAGTTGCCCCGTACTTGGTGACATCCTTCAGCACCCCGATTTGGAAACGGACTCCGCCGGTATGTTCCCATACCAGCGAGCCTTCCTTCAGGTGCGGCTCCATAATGCCCTTGAACGGACGGGGCATCATCGCTTCCTCCTTCCTGCGCTGCCGCTCTTCCGGTGTCAGGGCTGCTTCCTCCTCCCGCATCTCCCGTTCCACACGCTCAATCTGTCTTCTTCCCTCTGCCTCAAAGCCGTTCTCTACCGGATAGACCGGGCGCACGGACGAGGATTGTTCCGTTTCCCTCGCCTGTACCTTTTCTTTTTTCGTCTCCGACAGCCCTGCTGTTTGCTTGGCGGCATTGGCATCCATTTTTTCCTTTCCCATCCGGCGCAGTTCGGCACGCCTTTCGGGTGTGAGTGACATCATCATCTCATAGAATCCGTTGATGGGCGGGTTGGTTTCCCAGTCCAGACTGCGGTAAACGGCATCCTCCGGGTCATCGTCTTCGGCTGGGGCGGTAGCGCCTTCAGGATTTCCGTGCATGGGTATTGGCTCTTCGTGCCGGCTTTCCGGCATTCCACTCGCCTCTTGACGGATGATTTCCTCCATCTCCCGTACCTCTTCGGGGCTGATGGCAGGAGCCGTTTCCGCGCTTCTGCCTCTTGCCGCTTCATTTTCTTTTTCCGCCGTTACCCTCTGCCCGTCAGCAGGCATCGGGAACAATGACGGTTGCACCGGCTTCCGGCGTTTGGACTTGGTTCCTTTCTTCCTCTCCGGTTTCAGTCCCCGTTCCGCCAATCTGCGCTCCTCCTGCGTGTAGCCGAACAGGTCGTACAGGTCCATTACAGGAGCCTCGGACTGCTTCGTTTCCGCTCCCTGCGCTACGGCTCTCATCGGCTGTACCGGATTCCCTTCTCTTTTCGTTTCCGTCTGTTCACCCGTATCCGTCAGGGCATTTTCTTTTTTCAACTCTGTACCCTGCCCGGCAGCAGTTTTGATGTTATTTTCTCTTTTCACCTCCGCTTCTTGCCCGGCAACCTGCCTGATGTCATTTCCTTTTTTCGCCTCCGCCTGTGCAGGCTGCACGACAATTGCCTGCCGGGGTTCCTGCCTTTCCCCCTTGACACCGTTGTAGCGTTCCAAATCCAGCCGTGCCGACAGGTCCGCCGACAATATCCGGTACAAGTCCGTGGCGATACCCTCCACGCCGCCGCTGTGCGTATAGACCATAGCGGGTTTGCCGTAGGGGTCGGTATCCCTTTTCGCGTCGGTATGGATGATGTATTCCGGGTGGTCGAAAAAATACCCGTTGGTGGAAATTCCCGTATGGTTGTTCTTTACGACATCGCCCAACCTCTTGTCCTCTTCGGAAAGCTCTTCCTTGCCCTCGTTCTTTTGTAGGATAATCAGGTCACACCCCACCTCCGTGTTGGCATTGTCCGTGAACAGGTTGTTCGGCAGGCGGATGGCGGACACCAGATCCGCCTTTCTCATCATCATGTAGCGTGTGCCGCCGTTGCCCTCCGTATCCAGCACGCCCTGCGAGGTGATGAATGCCACGATACCGCCGTCACGCACCGCGTCCAGCCCTTTCAGAAAGAAATAGGTATGCACCTTCCTTGCCGCTATCTTTTTGAATACCGAGCCATTGGTGTATTCCGGGTCGAACACGGCTATATCCCCGAAAGGGATGTTGGAGATGGCAAGGTCAAACCGGTTCAGGAACGGCTTTTCTATCTTCTCGAAGCCTTCCGTGCGTATCTTCTGCTGCGGGTACAGGTGTCCGAGCATCTTGCCCGTCAGCAGGTCTTTCTCGAAAGCCATGACCTCCGCCTGCGGATTGTCCGACAGTACCGGGGCGATGAACGCGCCCATGCCCGCCGACGGCTCCAGCACGAGCTTCGGGCGCACCTTCTTGTCGTGGAGCACATCCACGATGGTGTCCGTGATGGCTTGCGGCGTGTAGAACGCCGTCAGCACCGAGGCTTTCAGCGAGTCCACATACCGCTTGTACTCCGTTTCGTCCCTGCTGTTCTCACGGATGATACGGTGCAGTTCCACCGTCGGGGCGAACAGTTCGAGGTCGGACTTCACCCAATGCACGGCATCCGCCAGTTCCTTTGCCGGGTTCAGGATGCACTTCAGCCCTCCGAAGCCGCAGTACCGCTCCAACAGCGCACGTTCCCTTTCCGTCGGGGTGCGCCGTTCCCGGTCAAGCGTGAACGCCGTGCGTACCGCCTCGATGTTGTCCCTCAGCTTCTGTTTCCTATTGAACGCCATAGGACTCCAGATAAAGCATGACGGTTCCGACCAGCTCCGTGTAGAGCAGGTCATGCGCGGGTGACAGGGCGAAGGTGTCATCCGACGTGTCGTAACCGGCAAACAGGTTGTTCAGGTGGGGGTAGAGCCTGCGGCAGAACGGTTCACGCTCCTGTTCCGCCACCTCGTCGGCAAACTCCCTCTCCACGACCTCCGTCAGCAGGGCGTAGGGAGAGAAGTGCAGCCCTTCGAGTAGCACGCGCATGGCTTCCTCGTGGGCGTCCTCCACCGTGCCGCCCGCCAGCCTTTCCTTCTCGAAGGTGGCGGTGGCGGCTTCTTCGCGTCCGGCAATGAAACCGGTATCCGATGCTTTGTCGGGATGGTATTTTCTCAGGTAGTCCAGCAGGTACAGCCCGTAATAGGACAGTTCCGCCGGAACGGTTTTCTTGTTCTGTTTCATCTTTTTATGGATTTAGTGGATAAATGATTATAGATATGTCCGTTACTCTTTTCACCGGCTGTGTGAGGCTGAGCCCGCCGACCTGTACCTCTCTTTTCGCCGGCTTGTCCGGCATTTGCCGGAAAGAAAGAAAAAAGGCACCCGGTATCCCTCCGAGTGCCGCCACTAAATCCATGTAAATAAACAGTATCAACGAATTGAAACAGATTATTACATGAATCAGTGGCAAAAGTAATGCAAATCGAGGGGAGAACAAAATAAGTTCGCTTATTTTTATTCCGAGATACTGCTTACTTTATCAAAAAGTAGTCATTTATTTTCTTCTTCCTTTCATGTTTGTCCCTTTTCTTGTTCTTTTCGCCTCCGGAAACTCGAACACGGTGTTGAAATCCGCATCGAAGGCGACCGCCGCGCTGAACGGCTTGCCCTGCTTGCTCTTGAAGCCGCTGAGGACACCCGTCTTTCCGTTTGCCAGCAGGTCGGTCATTTCCGTGTCGGTGAGCGTCCTGCCCGCTATCTGGCGGAACACCGGCAGGGCGCAGTCCGGGTTGTCGCAGCGCACCACCTTGCCGTAGAACTGCATCGTGCCCGTGCCGCACTTGGGGCAGGCGCAGCCCGATGCCTTGTGACCGAAGATTTTATCGCAGGCGAGCAGTTCGGTGGTTATCTTGCGGGTGTAGCCCTCGATGTCACGCAGGAAAGCCTCGTGCGGTGTCCTGCCTTTTTCTATCTCCGCCAGTTCCGACTCCCAGCGCCCGGTCATTTCCACATCAGCGATGTCCATGCCCTTCACGATGGAATACAGGGCAAGCCCTTTCTCCGTCGGCACGAGCGACTTCTTCACGCGCACCATGTATTCGCGCCGGAGCAGGGTCTCGATGATGGCGGCACGGGTGGCGGGCGTGCCGATGCCGCAGTCCTTCAACGCCTGCCGCGCTTCCTCGTCCTCCACGCCCTCGCGTCCGGCGGTCTCCATTGCCGCCAGCAGGGTGCTTTCCGTGTGCAGCGGCTTCGGACGGGTCATGCCCGAACTCATCGTGCAGCCGTTCATCGCCAGCGTGTCGCCCTCCTTCCAGTCGGGCAGTACGGTGTCCTCCCTGTCCTCGCCATAGACCGAACGCCAGCCCGCCTTGCGGACGATACACCCTTTGGTTTCAAACGCCACGCCTTCGCACTCCGCACGGACGGTGGTCGTGTCCTTGACGCACTCTGGGGAAAATGCCTCAATCATGCGCCCCACAATCATGTCGTAGATGAGCTGCTCGTTCTTGTAGAGAGCCAGCGGACGGTTCGGGGTCACTAACAGCGCATGGTGGTCGGTCACTTTCGAGGCATCCACGCTGCGGCGGTTCAGGTCACCCAATCCTTCAATCTTCTCCGCAAAGGACGAATGACCTGCCAGACGGTCGAACAGCGCAGGCACTTCGTCAAACACGTCCTCCGGGATGTAGCGGCTCGACGTTCTCGGATAGGTGACGAGCTTCGCCTCATAGAGCTTCTGCACGAGGTCGAGCGTCTGCTCCGCCGTGAAGCCGTGCTTCGTGTTCGCCTCCTTTTGAAGTGTAGTTAAATCATATAATAATGGAGGGTTCTCCACCTTCTCTTTCTTTTCGACTTTGACAACGGTTGCCGCCATTTGTGCCTTTACCTTATTATATAATGCGGCGGCTTCCTCCTTGTCTTTCCATTTCTCCACCGAGGCGAACTTCACAAGCTCATCCACGCTCACCGACGGAGTGGAGAAATGCAGCTGGTGTACCGGTTCGGGCGTGAAACGCTTGTTCTCCCAGAAACGCTTGCAGACCATCGCCAGCGTGGGTGTCTGCACACGCCCTACGGAATACGTGCCCCGTCCGGCGGCGACGGTCAATGCCTGCGTGCCGTTGATGCCCACCAGCCAGTCGGCTTCGCTCCGGGCTTTGGCGGCTTGGTAGAGGTTGTCGTATTCGTGACCGTCCTTCAGTTCCTTCAATCCCTTGCGGATGGCGGCATCGGTCAGCGAGCTTATCCACAGACGGCGGAACGGCAGGGTGCAGCCGGTATAGGCATAGAGGTAGCGGAATATCAATTCTCCTTCACGGGCGCAGTCGGTTGCCACGATAATACTGTCGCTCTCGTTCCACAGCTTGGTTATCACCTTAACCTGCTTCACCGCCGCTGCGTCCGCCTTGTAGCCCTTGTCCGTCTTCACCTGACGGGGGATTAACTCGAACCTTTCGGGGATGACGGGCAGGCTGTCACGCCGGAAGCCCTTGATGCCGTACCCGTCGGGCAGGACGAGCTGTACCAGATGCCCCAATGCCCATGTCACGTGGTAGCCGTTTCCGGTGAAATACCCTTCTTCTCTTTTCATTGCGCCGACAATCCGTGCTATCTCACGGGCGACGCTCGGTTTTTCTGCCAATATGGTAATCATGTCTTTTTCTATTTAATCTGTTGATACTTTTGTTTTTTTAGAAGCTGTTTTGAATTTATCGTGCGATGATTTGGGATAAGTTTTTGAGGCATTTTCGCTTCTGTGATGAGGAAGATAGCGGGCTATCTGACGAAGAACAGGAGCGAAAAGGACCAAAAAATTGCCCAAAGCACACACGGAAACGGATACATCAAGCCAAGAAAAACTTTTTGGAGAAATTCAAAACAGCTTCTTAGATGGAAATGAAACGGGGCACGTCCTTGTCCGTGGGATATGCGGTACAGGGCGGTGTATGCTCCCCGTTTCAATCCGTTGATTATTGTCGGATGGATTTAGTGGCGGCAATCAGGACACCTTCATGCCTTTGGATTTCTTGGTCTGCCGTTTCTGCTGGGTTTCGTCCTTTGGTGCGGTCTGACCCTGCTGCAACGGCTCCTTCACGTGCTTGGTCGCCTCGTTGGTCTTGCCCTCGTTGTTCACGGCAAGCTGCGTCCTGCTCTCGTTCGACGGGGCGACGGTCTGCGCAAGGTCGGGATTCTGCGAGTAGGTCAGCGGACGCCCTTTCTCGAAGCTGAACTTCAGGTACTTCGTGCAGGGCTGCCCTTGGTCGTCCTTCGCGTTGGCAAGCACCACCGTCTTGCCCGCCACGTAATCCTTGATTTGCTGTTCGGTAAATGTGTCGTCTTTCCATTTTTTGATGGGACGGATGCTGCCGTCCTCGTTCGTCCACGAGCGGTTGCGGCGTTGCCGCTTCCCGTCGCTTTCGTTCCCTTGGTTCTGCTGCGTGTCGGACGGGTCATTGTTTTGCCCCCGCCTGCTGTCCGCCAGCCGTTGTGCCTGATTCTGATTTTTCTGTCCCGGCACGAACTCCACATCGCGCTTGTCGGCGTTCACTTGGAGCAGGGCATGGAACTTACGCCCGTTCTTGAGCGTCACTTCCTTGGGCAAGGCAAGCCCGGCACGCAGGATGTCCTTCTCCGCCGATGACACGGGGGTCAGCCCGATTTTGTCCGGGATGCGCACCTTGTTCGCCGGAACATCCACGATTTCATTCGTCAGGCGGTCGATGCTGATGTACGAGGGGCGGAACTCGCCGGTCCTCTCATCCGCCACGCTCACCATCTTGCCCAGATTTCCCGTGTTTTTCAGGTTGTTCCTGTCCTCGTCCGTAAAGGAATAGCCCTTATAGGGAACATCCAGTCTTGGCGCGTCACGGATGAAATGCGGAGTGAGTTTCAGCTTGCCGTCCTCCGTTTTTTGGAACGAGAGGCGGGCTTGCAGCTCGTAGCTCTCGTAGCCGAAGGTCGGCTTCACCGTCACCAGCCCCGTCTTGCCGTAATTCATCAGGGCTTTCAAATCCTTTTCTGAAAGCTTTTCCCTGTCAATGCCGCACTTGCGCAGCTCCTCCCAGTCCACATCGCCGTCCGCTATCAGGTTCTGTTTCTCCGGCTTCTGTTGCTGTTGCTCCTGTGCCGGTTCCTGTACCTGTTCCGTCGGCGTTCCGCCCTCTTGGGACGGCTGTACGCCCTGTTCTTGTTTCAGTTCTTCCATTGTCTCATCTGTTTTTTGTTGTACACTATTTTCGTCAGTATTCTCTTTTTTCGCCTCCTCCGCAGCCAGCTGTTCCACAGCCTCCGTCTCGGCATTTTCTCTTTTCGCCTCCTCCGTTTCCGGGGTCTGTCCTCCGGCAAGCGTTTCCGCCGCCTGTCGCTGGTATTCAGAGGTGTCCACCTTGTGCGCCGCGAGCATTTCCGCATTTGCCGCAGGGTCTTTCAGTAAATCCTTGATGACCGGCAGCACCGCATCTGCCATGTCCGCCGCCACCCGGTAGAAGCCGAAGCGTGTCGGCTCCTTGCACTGGCGGTAGAAGTTCCTGAAGAAGTTATCCACCATGTCGCCGTGGCGGTCAAAGCGCAGGAAGTCCTGCGAGTGTTCTGCCTTTGCCGGAGCCGTCTTCGGATAGCCCTTGCTGTCCAGCCCGGCTACTACGCTGATTTCGCCCGTCTTCTCGTCGCGGACGACCAGCACGTCTTTCTCGTTTTTCTTTTTCTGTTCCATTTTCGATGTTTTTTAATTGATTATTAACACTACGGCTTGCGCCGCTTATCCGTTTTCTTGTCGTATCGCTTTCCCTTTGCCCATGTCCGCAAACATTGGGCGGGGCGGGATGCCGGGACTGCCGGGACTCTGCCCATGCATCCCTTTTTCCTTTTTTTCGCCTTTGCGATATACTCTCAGCGGTGTCCCGCCACACGCTTCCCGCCTTTTCTTTTCGCCTTGTCCGGTTTCCTCTTTGCCTCGTCCTTCATCTTCAGCACCTTCTCGCCGTCCTGCACTACCTCCTCCATGTTCCGGCTGATGAACTCCAGCACGTCCGACTCCTTGTAGTAGCTCTTGCGGCTGATTTTCCGGTAGCGCAGCCCGTACTCGCTGCGGAAGCGTTGCAGCGACCGCTTGCTGGTGCGCAGCATCTCGCACAAGTCCTGGTTGTCGTACAGCCGTTCCCCGTCCATGTACTTCACCCCGGCGGCATCCTTGTTTATCAGCACCGAGATGATTCTGTCCTGACGGTCAAACCGCTCCATGATGCGTTGCATCCATGCCTCGAACTGCTCCCGTGCCACGGCCTCCGGGTCTTTCCCCCTGACGGTTTTCCGCCCGGCCTTGCCGCCGTTTCCCGTGCCCGTCCTGCCACGGGCTTGTTCCATTGTCATTGTGTCCATAACTGTTATTTCTTAATGATTACGTGGCAAAGGTCTGCAATCCGCCGCAGGCGCATTCCATAGTATGGGAAGGGTATGGAATGATTTTTTCCGTTTTCCTCCCGCCGCCCCCTGTTTTCCCCGCATACGGGTGCAAAAAAAGCGGCTCTGCCCGGCATTCAAGCACGGACGAAGCCGCTCCCGTTTTCCCTTCCGCACCGTTCGAAATGTTAAATCCGGAGCGGAAGCCTGCGCCTCCCGAATATTTTTGTACATTTGAATTTATTGTGTGCAATACGCCATTGTCGAAGCCTGCCCGCCCGTTTCCGCAAGTCAAGCAATCCGAAATCGTGAGTCGGGCAACTCAAAGTTCTGAGTTGGACAACTCAGCCCGGCGAGTTGAGCAACTTGGAAAAACGAGTTGTCGGAGCGGAATGGACGGCTGAAGAGGACGATGGCGGATTCCGTTGATGGTATAACATTATTGACAATATCAACATGACAAAATTAAAATCATTCATATTGTGTCTGCTTTTCCCTATCATGGTTTATGGAAAGGGAAGCATGAGGGATACCGTAAGGATTCAAGTTCATAAACAGACGTATGAACTTACCATATCCGTGGACTCCGCTAAGAGCGGATGTGTCCAAAGTCCGGTTATCGTGTCCGTGAAACTTACCAAGGGAGGAAAGCCGGCGGGAGAAAGTGTCTTTCCGTTATTAGGCGACTGTCCTGAAGAAGAAGATATAAGCATTGAAGGCTCGGACAAGGGATTTACAATCAAATGTTCGTACTGCGAAAGTTTCTCCCTTTATATCGGCTATGCCCGATTTGGATATTCAGAAAGGCTGGATAATTTTGTTTTGACAGGATATAAAGAAGAAATTATAGACAGGTGGTTTCCTGAATCGAAGAGTAAAATCGTGGAATACAAGTTCCGCCCTGAAAAGCCGTTTACTTTATGCGCTTTTTCAATCCGGGCTGTCAAGAAATTGATTCATCAGAACATAGCTCAGGAATACGAAATTACTCAAACCCGTACCGGTTTGTATCCGGTGTTCGGTTACTCTTCCAAGAAAGGCAAATTGTTGTGGATAGAATGTCCGGTCGAGTTTGTGATACATAACAGAGGTAAAAACAGGCTGTCAGTGCTTACTGGATTCTATTACGGCTGTGTCAATGAAGCCATATATAAGCTTGAAAACAATCCTTACAAGAGGTGGAATCGCGAACTCATTTATAGGATAGAAGGCGACTCTATAGGAGATTATCTGAATTCTGCTGCGGAATCCATTTTTCCAAACGAATCCAAACGCTTCATTATCATGCCACGGATTTTTGTTTATAAGAATCCGGATTTTCAGAAGCTGTTTGAGGATACGGTTGCGGTCATGGCACGTTCCCATAAGGAATCCCGTTGGCCTGTTGCCCCTTCTTCGCTATCCTCTGGTCAGCGGAAGTTCCTCAAGGAACTTATTTCCGGTGATTCCCTGAGAGTCCAGTTTTATTTAGAAGCGTTGGATCGTAGTCATACGGTAAACATTCCTCTTGATACTGACAAGAGGCTTTCCTCTTTTTCTGATAAATGAAAAAACAGATATTTTATGCCCATCCGATTAAAACGACATAAAGGATTGATGAAGACGATAACCGTTATAATCGCCCTCGTTCTGTTCGGGTGGCTGTATCGGGAATTTCATCCGACCATTATCTTCCATACCCCACAAGAAAGCAAGTATTTGGGAAAGATAGTTTGCACGGCAAATGGGGATTTGGAGAAACTGTATATCAAAAATCACACCGTCCGATACAGGTTGCCCTACTTTTGGAGTTGGAACGAGGAAGACGAGATGGCTGTTTTCATAGACAACTACGGCGATGTCATTCGTAAAAAGGATTTGGACTTTTGGAAGTTGGATGTTTATTTAGATGAAGATAATTGCTACAAGAGCCACAGCAAGACGGAATACTGTTGGGGCTTACGCCATATCTTACAATCAAAGACAGATAATTAGGATTGAATGACATGAAAATACTTATCTCTGTCATATTGAATATAATCTGCTGAGCGGCATGTTGCGTGTGCCTCAATTTATTCATTTGCGGGTATTTGACCAACCGGACCCACCGGAATAGATAATTCGCAAAATTTTCCTGCCCTGCGGTCTGCCTTTCTGTTTTTTTTCCCGTATCTTTAGACGGTGAGATTAGGATTGCCAACTCATTGGCTTAATAAAATAGGAACAGACATGAAAAGTATGAAGGTTATAATAATGGAAATGTTAGCCCTTGTTTTCGGGCTTTCAGGGTGCAGGAACACGGGCAAGCAGGCGCAGCAGGACTGGAGCGCCGTTCTTCCTGTGCCAAGTGCCGCACGCATCACGATGGACAAGCTCCCCGAAGTGTTGAGGAACGTGCAGGCAGGACGCACGGAGTTTGACTTCACGGGCATCTGTAGCAACGGTACGGACTGCATCTATTTCATGCAGGAAAACGGGAAGTTCTACATCGACTTTGAAGCCATGAGCAAGGAGCAGCTCCCTTATCTGGACTCGTTAAAACGCTTCGCCGGGGAGCACGGCTATCCCGTTGTCGAAACGACCTATAACAATACCCCCGTTGATTACGACCATCTGGAATTTGCCCCCGTCCTCAGCCTGAAGGTCAATGCGGACATTGACAGCATCGTGAAAGTCGGGCAGCAGATTGAGCAGGACATCTTCCGCAACGACAGCCGCACGGTTTATGAAATCGTGCCGTAACCCGCCGTTGTCATAACTCGCCTACCGTTTTCCCTAAAAACACCCCCGTGACCGATACCGCCCCAAGCTCCTTCATCTTCCGGGACAGGTGCAGGAAGTTGGTCCCTGTCGTCAATACATCATCCAGCAGCACGATATGCTTCCCCCGGATGTACCGCCGCGTGAATTGCAGGTTCGAGAGTATCTCGCCGCCGCTCTTCTCCCGGCCTTTCAGTTGTTCCCGGTCTTCGGCTATCCATATCGCCTTGTAGCCGTCCTCGATGCCGAGTTCCCTCGACAGGTAGTAGCAGGCTACCGGAAAACGCTTCCGCTGCCTCTCGCGCGTCGAGGCGGGGACGGGTATCAGCACCGTGTCTTTCCGTCCTTTCTCAAACCCGGCATGGAGCAGGGCAAACGCAAGGATCTGCGCCACCAGTTCCCCGCAATGCCCGCCTTCCTTGAAACGGAATATCAGGTTGCTCACCCGCTTCTGGTGTTCGTCCTTCTTCTCCATCCACGTGGGATGGTAGTCGTGCAGGTAATGGCACGTGCAGCCGTCAATCACGCATTGCCCCTTGAACGAGGTCTCGTAGGGGTAGAAGTCCTGCCGCTCGCTGCGCTCGAACGTATATTCCAGCAGTTCACGGTACACAGCGTTGCGCTCGCTTGAATGTCCCAACGAATACCACCCGGCGTGCCTTCCGGCCTCCATGATGCACATCCCGATTTCCAGCGTAGCGCTGAACGGGTGATGCGACACGACATACCATCCATGCAGGCGGCACAGTTCCTGAAACTCCGGCAGGTCGGCGCACAGGAAATATAGGATGCCCTCCTTGCGGATGACCAGCGTCAGTTCCGCTGCCGGCTTCTTCCGGCAGAACAGGCTCTCGCAGTACCCCACGCCGTGCCACACCGACTCCGCGCAGTCGCTGTCCTCAAACTGCACCTCCGCCTCTTCGAGCAATTCAAATTCTTCCACCATAGGCATAAAATTTTAGGCCGGGCAACCTTCAGCAACCCGTGTTTTGACATTTAGATGCCTCTAATGTACAAAAATCCGGCGGTATTCACCTCCAATCCGCCCCCTTTTATGCTTTTTTTTCTGATTTTCCCCGTTTCCATACCGTTGTCGTTCCTCCCGTAAGCCTTGGCCGTCGCTTTTACTTCCCTTTATCCTACATTCCTCCGACCCGTCCATGTTCCCCCTGCAAATCCATCATCCCCTACATGATTTTCTCTTTTCACCTCCCGTATTTCGGATGGAGCCACCCATTTGCTGCCGGCGAACGGTGCCACAGGCTTCCACACCGAAGCCAAATGCTGCCACGCAAGGCCCGGATGCACCATATCCCGCCGGAACCCTTTTACTTTGCGGCAGTATTCACAATTAAAGCAACAGATTTATGGAAACAGTAGTAGTTATCGAGAGAAAGACCTTCGAGGAAATCATGGCACGTTTTAACCGTCTCGTAAACCGGGTGGAGGAAATCCGGCGCAAGTCGGAGGCAAAGCGTTTGGGCGAATGGCTGGACAGCGCGGAGGTGTGCCGCATCCTTCAGGTCAGTCCCCGTACCTTGCAGACCTTGCGCAGCAACGGCACGTTGGGCTATTCGCAAATCGTGCGCAAGGTGTATTACCGTGCGGAGGATGTGCAACGTATCATCCCCGTCGTCGAGGAGCGCCGCAGACGGGCGGCCCTGAAAGGGAAAAGCATCTGACCCCGCACCGAATGATTGTACCACTAAATCCATCGTAAGAGAATGAACGAACTGAATGAACTGATGACACGGGAAAGCGGGCCGGTGGTCCGTCTTCTCGAAAAGTTGGAGAGGACGCTGGCGGAGGTCGGGCGGCTGACGGAGAACTACCGCCCCGTGCTGGGCGGAGAACGCTACCTGACGGACAGGGAGGTGGCGCAACTGCTGAAGACCAGCCGACGCACCTTGCAGGAACACCGGGATGCGGGACGCATGGCCTATATCCAGTTGGGAGGAAAAATCCTCTACCGCGAGTCGGACATCGAGCGGATGCTGCGTGAGGGCTACCGCGAGGCGTTCCATCACGGGGACTGACCGTCTTCCAATGACTGCTTTCGACCTGTTCCTTCGGATAGGAGGAGCGGAAGACAAGTGCGGCGCACAGGCAGGGACGATACTCCCGCCGTGCGCCGCGCTTGCTATATAGGGGTTGCCTTATCCTTTCATGCGTAACCCGTATGCCGGATGTTTGGCATGATGAGCAATTGCATCCCTTTTCCTCCTTTGCCGTCGTCGCCGAATCTGCCGGTGACATATTCCCGCAGTCGCCGGGCCCCGTAGGTATCGAGGCGGAAAGCGAGGGCGAGAATCAGGGAGAGGCTGTACACCACCTGCCTGTTCCCGTCGGGCAGGCTTATGCGCCGTTCCGTTTCGTGGGGTGTTACGATGCCGCTTTTGTACACCGCCTTTACCGCCGCGCGGAGTGTGGGGGCAATCACCCCGAACAGTTCCACCAGTTCCGGCTCGTCCATCCAGATGGAAGTGCCGGGAGCTTCCGGCACATGGAGCGTGCCGCGCTCATCCAATGTAATGATATGTCTTTCCATACATTTGTTGTTATTTTATTCAATTTCAATTCGTTCCTGCTTCTTTCCGGCTGTTGCGCCGTTCCATCAGTCGGTCCATATCCTTGGATATTTTCCCGTCCGTCACCTGCGCATAGACCTGTGTGCTGTTGATGTTGGCGTGTCCCATCATCTTTGCCGCGCTCTCTATCGAAATGCCTTCCGAGAGCAACAGGGTCCCGAAGGTATGACGTGCGCAGTGATGGGAGAGATTCTGCTCGATGCCCATCATGACGCCCAAGGCGTGTACCTCGAACCAGTGTATATCACGGATGGGCAGCGGGAACACCGGACGTGAATAGTCTTCCGTGTTGTAGAGCGACAATATCCGCTGCGCTACCGGATGCAGCGGGATGAACGCCTCCACATTCGTCTTCTCACGCTGCTTGCGGATATAGGGCCTTCCTTCCGCCGTCTTACCGATATGGCACGGATAGAGGTTGCGCAGGTCTGCGTAGGCCAGTCCCGTAAACGAGCTGAAGATGAACATGCGCCGGGCAAGCTCCACTTTTTCGTCCTCCATCGGCGTGGCCATGATGCGCCGCAGTTCGCCGCGGCTGATGTGCCGCATCTTGGGTGGGTCCTTCTTCTCGTAGGGCACATCCTCCAGCGGATTGCACCTCAGTACCCCTTCGTCCACCGCGATATAGATAAGGCGGTTCAGCCAGCACAGGCAATGGTTCACGTGCGTCGTCGCATAGCCCAGATCTTTTTTCAGGAAGAGCTTGAACGAGTGTCCGAACTCCTCCGTGATGTCGGCAAAGGCGATGTCCTCCATGCCTCTGGACTGGAGGAACTGTTGCAGGTTAAGCTGTGTGGTCTTCGACTGTCGGTAGGTGGAGGTGGAGTGTATTTCCTCCGAGCGTATTTTGAGACGTTCCCGTTCCGCCTCGCCGCCTTGGAGCAGGGTCTGCGGGATTCTCGCCACTCCCGTTACGGCGTTCTTCAGCAGTTCCGCGCTGACCGCTCCCTGCTCTTTGAGCAGGCGGTCGTAGGTCCGTTCCAGATTCTGGCGGAACTCCGCCAGCCGGTTGTTCTCACGTGCCGTGCGGATGCCTCCTTTCTTGCTGTCCCAATCCTCCGGGCGGCAGGTGATTCCCGTGGTGATAAGGATGTTCTTCCCGTCGATGGACACCCGGCAGAGGACGGCGCACGTGCCGTCCGGTTTGATTCTTTTCTTGTTGATGTAAGGCAATATCTTGAATGTGCTGCGCATAGAATTATTTTTTAGATGATACAAATGATAATGATGTTTTATGGAATGAGCGGCAAGGCCATTGAATGCCAATGCCTAAAATCCTGTTCGATATATCCTTTGACGATGATAAATCCGTTCCTGTTCCGCTCATAGCGCCAGTTCCAGATCGCCGGTTGCTTCGATGAACCTGTCCATGTCCTCGAACAGCTTCTTCGGCGTGACACGGGCATAAATCTGTGTTGTCCGTATATTGCTATGTCCCAACATCTTACTAATAGTTTCAATGGGCACACCTTCTTCGAGCGTAACCAGCGAGGCGAACGAGTGCCGCCCCATGTGATACCAGAGGTCGGTCTCCAGTCCGGCGATGACACGCAGGATTTTCATGTTCGCCCGCAGCGTGCGGTAATGCTGCGGGGGCAGCAGCGTTTCCCGCGTGTCGTCCTTATACTTCTCTATCAGGGCGACGGCCTCCGGCAGCAGTTTCACGCGGGCTTTCAGTTCGTTCTTCTTGCGCCGGTATTTCAGCCACAGGCTGCCCTCGTCGTCCGTGAACAGGTTCTCCCGTGTCACCGACACGGTGTCCGCATAGGCGGTTCCCGTATAGCACGCGAACAGGAACAGATCCCTCGTGATGACGACGGAACGTCTTTTCTCCGGTATCTCCACATCCCGCAGCTTCTCGAAGTCCTCCCGGCTCAACGCCTTCGGCGTGCTTTCTTTCTGCTTGGGCAGCTTGAAATGCACGAAGTGCCACACCTCCGACAAGCCCTCCTTGTAGGCTGTCCGGCAGACCTTCTTCAGCAGGGCGAGGTAATGCCGTGTGGTCTGGTTGGAATAGCCCCGTTCCCCCTCCGTGTAAGCCTGGTATTCCCGGATGAACTGTTCGTTCAGAGCGCCAAAGGCGATGTCGTTCATCTTATACTTCTTCTTGACAAAATCGCCCAGCGTCAGCCGTGCGTAATGCCACGTGCTCATCGAGGTCGGGGACACGTCGATACCGATACGGCTTTTCCGCTCCTCGATCATCCTGTCGAACAGGCGGAGCAGCGTCATTTGTGTCTCCATGCTGCCTTGCAGCAGTTCCTTCACCGCCTTGGCATCGAAATCGCGTTTCCGTCCCTGCAACTCCTCGAATGCCGTGTTCACGGCGAGCAGCAGTTTCTCTATTTTCGCGTTTGTCTCCACCGCCTCGCGGCTCTTCCCGTCCAGACGGCTTTCCCGTGCGTTCCACAGCTTCGGGGTGCAGGACAATTTCGTCCCGAACTGCGCCATTGTCCGGTTTACTGTAATTCTTCCCATGATGGGAGCTTTGCCCGACTTGTCGGGTTCGGTCTTCTTCAGGTAGAGCAAGACCTTGAATTTCTCAATTTTCATACGCCTACATTTTTTGTTTGCAAATTTACTATTGATGTAAGCGTTCATCGCTACGCAAAATGCTGTGTTTCACAGAAAAAGAAACCGTCGCCAAACTTTTTTCGACCCTCCGGTTAACACCGTCCCTTTTCGGTAACAACCTGTTAACGGTTTGGTAACTGAACCAATTCAGCATTTCTCCAAAATCCGTTTCTACGACTTCTTCCAGATATTGAAAATCCGCTCATTATTAACCGCTTGCGTTTTTAACTCACCATTCTGTACCCACTTGCTTCGTCAATGATTTCCCATATTCATAGTCATACTATTACTACTGGCAATTTTTGTAAAACCTCAGCATTTGTATGGTGCAGAATCAGTAGCGGGAGAACGGATAGCAATATCGGGTTCTTCCGCTACTGTGTCGCAATGGTTTGCGAAAATCGAACAGGAAAAGAATATTGTCTTGTCCTATGATCCTTCGTCGATTGACCTGTCGCAGGTCGTAAAGGTGGAATCCGGCGAACTGACGGTAGAGGAACTGCTCGCGCAGGTGCTGGACGGCTATGAAGTGCAACTCAAGTTCATGCCTCCGCGCAAACTGGTGATTCATGCACAGAAAGTGCGGCAGTATTATGTCAGCGGAACGGTGTCTGAAGGGTTCAGTGCGGAGAAACTGTTGGGGGCTATTGTTGCTGCTGACAATGGTAAGGGCGGAACGGTGTTTGCCCGGACCGATGACAATGGATTTTTCCTGATGTATCTTCCTGCCGGCAGTTATACATTCAAAATTTCGTACATGGGATTCTATCCGTATAGCCGGGAATTGAAAATTGTGTCCGACCGTTTTCTGAACGTAAAACTGGAGCCGCTGTTGTTTGAAATGGAGGAAGTGACGGTGCGTCCGGAAACCAACCGCGACGAACTGAGCGAACTGACACCCTCCAACCAATTGTCGTTTAACAGCAACGACCTGTTCTCGCAGATATGGATTCTGCCCGGTGTGACAGGTGTTCCGACGGGCAATAATTTTCAGGTAGATGGTGGCAGCTATGACGAAAACCAGTTGCTTGTTGACGGTGTTCCGGTCTATCACCCGGGACACATCAACGCCATGCTACCGACGATGATTGGCGATGCCGTGAAAAGTGTCTCTTTTCACAGGGGATTATTCCCTACACGGCTGGAAGGACGCCTGTCATCGGTGACGGAGATGCGCATGAAGTCGGGCAACAAGCAGGAGCATATCCGTACGATCACGCTCGACATGCCGGCGGCTTCCGCTGTTCTGGAAGGTCCTATTGTAAAAAACAAGCTGTCGTATCTGGTGGCAGGACGGCGGAGCTGGCTCGACTTTTTCGATAATCTGCTGTCAGAAGAAAACCGGTTGAACCATTCTTCCTACGACTATGTGGCCAAACTGTCGTATGACATAACTCCCGTGACTTCGCTCGAAGCGTTTGCCTATGGCTCATGGGACGACTATCACTGGCCTACGGAGGAAAACCGTAACATGTCGGTACTGAAATGGAACAGTCAGATTTATCAGTTGCGTTTCAATACGCAGTTGGGGCGGGTGGGGAACACGACTTCCGTTTTCTATACGTCGCACGAGAATCAGGCGAATACAGCCTTATTGGGTTTTGATGAAGATGGATACATTTCCAGCAGAGTGCAGACGCTGAATGCCGTGTCGGAATTCAATCTGACGGTGGAGAATGTCTATAACGCCCGTTGGGGGGTGAAATATGCCTATGAACTGTTTGACATTGTTTCTTTTGGCGATGACATCAGTGTTAAGAAGGAACCTATCCACCAGTATTCACTGTTTTACGACAATCATATCCGTATTTCACGGAATCTGTTTACGCAGGTGGGCGTGCATTTTGTCGGTTACCTGCCGAAAAATCATCCGTCGTTCTACAGCATACAGCCTCGTTTCTCACTCAAGTACACGGTGACGGACAAGGATATGCTCTATTGGAATTTCTCCCGCATGGAGCAGTTCTATCATGTTATCCGTCTGGAAAATGTTGCGATGCCGACCGATTTCCGCATGCCAAGTATTGGCGGGTTCAAGCCAAGATCGTCGGAACATATGGAAATGGGGTGGAAACACCTGTTTGACAATGGCCAACTGGAAGCTACGGCCTACTACAAGACCCGACGCAATGTAGTGGCACTGAAACCGGAAATTTATTTGCTTGATGGTAATTGGACGGATTATGTAATGGTGGGTAACGGTGACAGCTACGGCTTGAAACTGTACTATTTTCACGATTGGGAACATTGGCTGTTGCAGTCGTCCTACACGTATTCCCGCAGCCGGGAATGGTTTGACGAGGTGAAGCAGTTGGGCAAGTTGCCGTCGCTTTTCGACATTCCCCATCAGTTGAACTGTGCCATTTCCTATAAGTTCGATTCCCATTCTATGGTGTCGGTAGGCGGTCAGCTTCATTCGGGAAAGGTGATAGAAACATCGGACGATTTCGATCTTTTGCCGGAGGAGCAGTTTCGCAAAGACCGTGAAAAGTTGAACTATCGGGTAGACGTCGGCTACAGTTTCAAAAAAGATTTCGGAAAGTCGCTGCTTCTGGTGAGATGCGGGCTTTATAATCTGGTAGGAAATCCGACAGAAGAGGAAATCCTAAGTTTCTATTCCATTTACTTGCGGCGGAACTGCCTGCCTTATTTCAGTGTCAGTTTCAAGTTCTGAAAAAACAACGGAAGCCGGTCACGATTATGGCCGGCTTCCGTCTGCTTTTGCAGGAATCAACATTCCGCAAGATTAATTTTTTCGAATTTGTATCCCAGGCGTTTGAGTTCCATGGCTGCCCCAATGCGGTACATGGCCTTGGTGGCGCGGGCAAATACGTGGAATGCCATTTCGCTCTGCGGTTCAATGCCCTCATGGCGGATGTGGTCGATGGCAGCCTGTGCACATCGGCGCACCATGGCTTCAATGTTGCGTGCCTCTTCACCGTCGAGCGGCAGGCAGAGAATGTCGCGCACGATGTGTTCGTCCATGTCGTCGAATCCCTGTTCTCCGTAGTAGGCCTGATATTCTGCCTTTTCTATTGTTTCCCAGTCTACGTCCCAGCCGTAGGCTACTGCCATGCCCAGATATGCCGCCCAGGCCACTGACACGGTCGGATATTCGCGTACTTGCGGAACGGCGTCAGCCATGTATTCCGGTGCCAGTTTTTTCCAGTGCAGGTCAATGTCGTCAGAGGCAAGCAGAGTGCCGTCGAGCATATGATAGGATGTGCAGAGGCGCAGCAGTGCCTCCTGCAGTTTGTTTTCAAATCTGTTGAGATATTCGATGTCTGCCATAAGTCTTTTTATTTGTAGGACAAAGTTAGTCAATTCTCGTGGTTCAGTCGCCGGCTGTGCGGAGAAAAAGCACTTTTAGGCATTTCTTGGCCTAATCGGATGGTGGTGTGTTTGAATTAATGAATAAGAAGGTTAAAAAATGTGTATATGCTTGTGGGGCGGGCGGTTGAGGACGGATAATTGCAATTAAATAGCTACATTTGCAAATAGTGGCCAAACGAATAGAAAAACGAATATGACTGAATTGAAAAAGTACAAGATACTCTTTGTGTGTCTGGGGAATATATGCCGTTCTCCGGCGGCTCAAGGGGTGATGGAAAGTATCCTTGCCGAGCGGGGTATGACGGACTGGGTGGAGGTGGATTCCGCAGGAATTTCATCCTATCATTCCGGCGAACTTCCCGACCAGCGGATGCGCGTGCATGCACGCCGTCGCGGTTATGAACTTACCCATCACAGCCGTCAGGTGATGTCCTACGACTTCGAGCGCTTTGATGTCGTTATCGGAATGGACGACAGCAATATCAGCCAGCTCCGGCGACTGGCAAGAACGCCAGAAGAGGAGCAGAAGGTGAGAAGAATCGCTGAATTTTTTCGCCAATATACAACGTGGGACCATATTCCCGACCCTTATTATACGGGTGCCGAGGGATTTGAAACTGTGCTCGACCTCCTGCAGGATGCCTGTCACACAATTGCAGATAGATTGGAAAAAGAACATTCAGTCTGAGATGAATCAGAAACCAACCGAAACCATTTTAAAACTGTTATGAAGAAACTATTTTATACGGCATGTATGATGCTCCTCTCCCTAATGATAAGTGTCAATGCCGTTGCCGGCGAAAAAAGTCCGGTAAAAATGACTTGGGAACTTAATGGAAACAATGCTGCCAAAAACCAGTATTACTGCACATTCACGCTGACAAACACCAGCGGTGAAAATTTGGGCAGCGACTGGGCCATTTATTTTAACCATTTTCCGCGTGCCATCAGCTTTGGCGAAAACTCTCCCGTTACTTTCTCGGAAGTGGAAGTAGGCTACTACAAACTGACTCCGAAACCGGGATTCAAATTGGGCAAGGGAAAAACCATAAAGTTGAAATATGAGGTAAAAGGCTCGATGAAGGCTATCAGCTATTCACCAGACGGCGGACACTTTGCCTTTAATTCCGATAAGGTGGCCCGTGAATTGAAGATTGAAAAGAAGCCTATCGTTACGGGCACATTCAATCCGATAGCCGGTTATCCGACTGCCGCACGCATGTATGCGCTCAACGAGACGGTAAATCCTGCCGGGGTTACAGAAGAGTTTGATGCCTTTTCCATTATCCCTGCCATGAAGCAGGTGAATGTGAAGGAAGGCACATCAAGCGTTGCTCAACCGGTGAAGGTCGTAGCAGACGGTCGTCTTTCTCGTGAAAAGGCTTATGCCGACGAAATGTTGCAACACCGCAACCTGTCGGGAGAAGGCGGAACAACGCTCGAACTTTCGCTCATGAGTCGTGCTGATGCCCAAAATTCAGCGGCAAGAGATAATGCGGAATATTACGAACTGACAATCAACGGCAATAAGGTGACCGTCAAAGGTGTGACTGATGATGCCGTAATGAATGGCGTGAAAGCCTATATCAAGATTCTTGACCGCAATTTCGGAAAAGAATCCGTACCTAACGTAGCCGTATGCGACTGGCCTGATTTGCACTATCGTGGCATGATGCTCGACATAGCCCGTAATTTCTCGAAGGCCGACGACCTCAAGCGGTTAATCAATCAGTTGGCGTTCTTTAATATGAATGTGTTCCATTTCCATTTCTGCGACGATGAAGGCTGGCGTCTGGAAATTCCCGGATTGCCGGAACTTACAGAAGTGGGTGCACGCCGCGGTATGACTTCGACAGAAGATGAATATATGTGTCAGTTCTATGCCGGAAACGGTAATCCTGACGACTTTACGACTACTTCCAACGGTTATGTTTCCCGTGAAGAATTTATCGACCTGCTTCGCTATGCCGAAGCTCGCGGCATCAAGGTGATTCCGGAAATTGAAACTCCGGGTCATGCACGCGCCGCAATCGTTTCGATGAAGGCCCGTTACAACCGTTTGAAAGACACCGATCCGGAAGAAGCCAATCGCTATCGTCTGTGGGACCCGGCCGACGAGTCATACTACAGCTCTGCACAGGGTTATCACGACAACACGTTGAACGTGGCTGAAGAAGGTGTTTACCGCTTTGTGGAAAAAGTGGTTGACGAGCTGATTCTCATGTATGAAGAAGCCGGCGTCGAACTTCCGTTCATTCATGTGGGCGGTGACGAAGTAGCCAAAGATCCATGGGTGAAATCTCCGTCCATGCAGAAATTCATGAAGGAACACGGATTGAAGACAACCCACGATGCGGAAGAATACTTCATTACCCGCATTGCCGACATGATTGCATCGAAAGGCTACCAGATTGGCGGTTGGCAGGAAGCAGCCATGAAGCACAGCGAGGCTACTGACCAACAGCTTCGTCCGAAGTTTGCAGGTGTATATTGCTGGAACACGGTTCCGGAATGGAAAGGCGACACAATTCCTTATGCCAATGCCAACAACGGCTACAATGTGATTCTCTGCAATGTGAGCAACTTCTATTTGGATATGTGCTACAATGCACATCCGATGGAACCGGGCTTGACTTGGGGCGGCTATGTGGACGAATATCGCTCATGGGATGCACGTCCGTTTGACATTTACAAGTCTTCGTTTGAAACGATAACCGGCAAGCCGCTTGATTTGGAGCATATTGCCGACGGCAAGGCGCAGCTCAATGAAGAGTCGCGCAAGCGTATCAAGGGCGTTCAAGGACAGCTGTTCTCCGAAACTATCCGAAATTTCGACATGGTGGAATATTATGTGTTCCCGAAAATTTTCGGTTTGATGGAACGCGGTTGGAATGTTGATTTGCTGCCAGGACAGTCGAAAGCGAAATACAACCGTACATTGGGCTCTACCTGCCTGCCTTACTTGCAACGCGAAGGGTTTAATTTCCGCATTGGCATGCCGGGCATCAAGGAAGAAAACGGCAAATTGCTGATGAACTGCGCTTATCCGGAAGCTGAAATCCGTTATACTACCGACGGCAGCGAGCCTACTGAAAAGTCCGCTTTGTGGACAGCACCGGTGAAAGCTAAGGGCAAGGTGGTGAAGGCTAAAATGTTCTATCTTGGAAAGCAGAGCCAGACTACTGAATTATACCGTTAAACAGTTATATATATGAAACTTAAATCGATTCTTACAGCTATGGCACTATGTTTGTCGGGTTCAATGCTGGCCGCCGACATTGTTTTGCCCGAACCGCAGAAAAAGGGCGGAATGCCGTTGATGGAAGCCATTGCAAAACGCAAGTCCGACCGTCAGTTTGATGCATCGAAAGAGCTGACTGCACAGCAGTTGAGCAACATGCTTTGGGTGGCATGGGGATTCAACCGTGAAGGAAAACGTACTGTCCCGACGGCAATGGACCGTCAGGAAGTGAGTGTATATCTGATTACAAAAGATGCCGCTTATCTGTATGATGCCGCATCCAATACGCTGAAGCAGGTGAATAGCGGCGATTTCCGCAAGGATGCTGCCGCGCAGCCTTTTGCCCAGACAGCGCTGTATAATGTTGCGCTTGTTGTCGACAAATCGAAGCAGTCGGGCGAAGTATGGCAGGGTGTTTCTATCGGAGCCGTATCGCAGAACATTTATCTGTGGTGTGCTTCCGAAGGACTGCACACGGTGGTGCGCGGAAGTTTCGACCGTGAGGCGCTTGCCCGTGATTTGAAGCTCTCGGAGAATCAGACGGTCCACTTGGTTCAGACTGTAGGATTCTAAGGTGACTTTTTAGTAGGAAAAGAGTGTTTGCCGCTGCTGACAATTCATTTGTCGGCGGCGGTTTTTCTTTTGAATTTGTCGAATAGTCGTTGGATTTCTTCCAATCAGGAATAATTCCCGTGGAAAACCGAACAATTTCGTGGATAAATTGTAAATTTGTAGAAAGCTAAGTCTTCCAATTGTCTACGAAATGAAAGAAACGATAGAAAATAGTAATCAGGAGCAAACATCAGAACAAAAAACGAAACCGAAAGGGAGACGGGCAGGGAAGATTCTGAAACGTACCTTGAAAGTGACGGGCTGGCTGGTGTTGGCTGTCGTGTTGTTGGTGGCTGCAGCGTTAGGCTGCGTTGTTTGGTTGCTCACGCCTGAGCGACTGACTCCCATTGTGGAAAATCTTGCCAACGAAAACCTCCAGGGCGAGGTGAAGATTGGCCGTGTAGAACTGACGGTGTGGGAAACTTTCCCGCAGGCCTCGCTCGATGTGCAGGGGGTAGAGGTGACTACCGCCGGATTTGCCAAAGCCAACCGTTTGCCTGCCGGTTCCGACTCTCTTCTGTCAGTGGGACGGATGCGTCTGGAACTGAATTTGGCGAAAGTGGCGCTGATGGAATTCGACATTACTGAACTCAGCATTGATTCGATACGTGCCAATGCGGTGTCGGTCAATGACAGCACCGCCAACTTCCTGCAACTGTTGCCGCCGTCCACGACCCCCGAAGATACCGCTTCGTCCGGCTTGGGGATAATGCCGAAAGTGGTGCTCCGCAAATTCAGTGTGACCAACAATCGCGGTATCCGTTATGCGGATGTCGCTTCCAATATGGACTGTACGCTGCATACCGATTCGTTGGAGTTGGGTTACGACGGACAGCGTAAGGGCTATCATATTGTCTTTACCGGCGCAGCCGATGCCCAATTGCCGGAATATGGCGTTGCGCAGACCGTTCCCTATGCGTTTAGGGGAAATATCGGGTGGAACACCGATAATCCTTACCGGTTCAGCCTGACTGATTTTAATGCCAATGTGGCAAGCATGCCGATAGCGGCTGACTTGTCGGCAAATCTTGGTGATACGATTGTGGTCGACCGCATGAATGTCGCAATGGGACCGCTCCGCTATACGGACGTGGCAGAATATGTGCCGGCTTCCTATATGAAAGGTTTTGAAAATCTGACGACGGACTTTTCCGTCACAGCCGCGTTGAAACTCGTAAAGCCTTTCCGTGTGGGTGTCGATGCCGAACCTTCGTTTGAAGCCGAAGTGCAGATTCCGGAATGCTATATTCAGCCGGGCAAGTCGCGTGACTATCGCATCCAACGTTTCGCATTGGATGCAAATCTGGCGTACGATGCCGATTCGCCGGAGAAAAGCCGGCTTCGGTTGGGCCGTTGCCTGTTGCAGGGCTTCGGTATTTCGCTGGACGTTTCCGGCAATGCTTCCGACCTGAAAGGCAATTCGCTGGTGGATACGAAGGTGACGGGTGAAGTGGACTTTGGAAAGCTCGTGAAGCTAATGCCAAAGAAACTGCCGGTGCGCATAGCCGGACGAATGAAGCTGAACACGGCGCTGCGTTTCCATTTGAGTGATTTGAATGTCAACTCTTTCCATAAAATGCAGGCTAACGGCGAAGTGGATTTGCGGAACATGTTCTACCATTCGCCGATGGACTCGATGGCTGTCTTTGCACGGACCGGAAAAATCAAATTCGGAACCAACAGCCAGTTCCTGAATGCCAACAATGAAATGAAGGACATTTTGATGGCATCCGTTTCGCTCGATTCTCTGTATGCAGGCATGCCGGGACTTCGCCTCAGTATGACAAAGGCAAGTATCGGTGCGGGAAGTTTGGGCAAGGCTTCCGACTTGCTCGACACGACAAGCATCACGCCTATCGGGGCCCGGATTAAAATTGGACGACTCAATCTGCTCAGTAAGGCCGACTCTTCGCAAATCCGTGTAGTGGATTTTGAAAGCAACGGTTCTATCAAGCGGTTTAAGGATAATGGAAAACTTCCGTTGCTGGATTTCGGCATCGGCTTCAAGCGCATACGTTATAGCGACCGCATGACAAGTCTTGTGCTCCGTGAAGGAAAAATCGGCTTGCTTGCCAACCGAAAACCCGGCCGTCGGAATTTGCGTTTGCAGGCACGAATCGACTCGATGTGCCAGGTTTATCCGGAATTGTCGCGTGACTCCGTGGTGGCCCTTTACCGTTCACAGCAACGGAGGGCGCATAAAACGGTGGAATTGAGTGAAGATGAATTTGTCGACCTTTCGCTCGACAACGAATTCAAACGCATCTTCCGTCGCTGGAACATGCGCGGGGAAATCAAGGCAAAACGTTGTATGCTGTTTACTCCTTATTTCCCGGTAAGAAATGTGCTGAAGAATGTGGACATGACTTTCAATATGGACAGTTTCAACATCAATAATCTGGGTTATAAGGTAGGCCGTTCCGACATGACGTTGAGCGGTTCCGTATCGAATATCCGCCAGACATTGATGGGCAGCAAGCGCAAGCCGCTGACGTTTACATTCTCAATCCTGTCGGATACGCTCGATGTCAACCAATTGCTTTCTGTTGCTTACAAGGGCTCGGCATTTGCCGCCGACACTTTGCAGAGTGCCGCATTCAATATCTCGTCTGTCGACGATGAAAACCGTTTGGAAGAAATGGTGGTATCATCTTCGGAATCAGCCGATACGGCCGTACAGCATGCCATCATCATCCCGAAAAACATAGCGATGGATTTGAAGGTGCGCAACAAATATGCACGTTACAGCGATTTGGATCTGTATGATTTGCGTTCCGACCTAATGGTCAACAATGGTGTGTTGAGTCTGCGCAATCTTGCAGGCAAGACTACCGACGGCTCGATGAAGCTGGACATGGTCTATGCTACCGCATCACGCAAGGATATCGGTTTCGGCATGTTTATGAATCTGCGGGATATCAACGTCGGACGTTTCCTTCACATGATGCCTGACCTCGACACCATTATGCCTATGCTGAAGGAGGTGGACGGAGTTATCAATTCCCGTCTGGCGATAACTACGAAAGTGGATTCGCTGATGAACGTGATGCTGCCGACTACCAATGCCGCTTTGCAGATTGACGGAAAAGACCTTGTGCTGCTCGATTCCGAAACTTTCCGCACGCTGTCGAAGCTGCTTCTTTTCAAGAACAAGCAGCGTAATGTGATTGACAGCCTTTCGATGGAAGTGGCTGCCTACGATTCGAAAATCGACGTCTATCCGTTTATTCTCAATATGGACCGCTACAAGCTCGGTATTATGGGTACCAACGATTTCGACATGAACGTCAACTACCATATTTCGATACTCAAATCGCCGATTCCGTTCAAGTTCGGTGTGAACATTACGGGTAATGTCGACGACTTGAAATTTGGGCTTGGCAAGGCGAAGTTGAAGGAAAATGAGGTGGCACGTACTACCGCCATTACCGATTCAACCCGTCTGAACCTCTACCGCCAGATGGGCGAGGTGTTCCGCCGTGGGGCTGAGGCGGCTTTGCGAAACAGCGACATGAGTATGTATAACGAGGCGCAGAAACGGAACCTGCGTAAAAAACAGGGTAACCTTACGGATGAAAAACTGACTCATACCGACAGTCTGAATCTGATTCGGGAGGGAGTCATTGCTTTGCCCGACAGTGTACCGACTGTTCAGCCGGCAGAAATGCAGAACGCGGATAATACTGACAAAGGAGAGAAAAAAGAAAACGAAAAACCTAAAAGGCAGAAAGCTTCAATGCGTAGGCAGGAGGCTGTAAAGCCGGAATAATACAACAAAACATGATGACAAAAGAAGAAACTGCTTACCGGAATTATCTGGAACGGACAGGCGAGAAGTCTGCTCCTATTGCTGCCGCCCTGATTGATATGGACGGAGTGCTTTACGACTCAATGCCTAACCATGCAAAGGCGTGGGAGAAGGTCGCTGCCGAACAGGGATGGAATTTTACGCCCGAAGAATTTTATCTGTATGAGGGAATGACGGGCGACGGCATTATCCGTCTGCTTATGAAACGCGAAAAAGGGCGTACGGATGTGACGGACGAAGAGTCAAGAAAAATTTATGCTTCGAAAGTAGCACATTTTTCCACAATGGGACCGGTCAATCAGATTGACGGAACTGCGGGAATGCTGAATACGTTGCGTGACTCAGGAATCCAGCGTGTGCTAGTGACGGGCTCCGGACAGAATTCGCTGATTGACCGCCTCAATACCGACTATCCGGGAATATTCTCCAATGAACTCCGTGTGACGGGCTACGATGTGAAAAAGGGCAAGCCCGATCCGGAACCTTACCTTATGGGATTGCAAAAAGCACATCAGCAGGCCGACAGTACGATTGTGATTGAGAATGCGCCGTTGGGTGTGCGTGCCGGTCACGCTTCGGGATGCTTTACGGTAGGCATCACCACCGGTCCGATTCCGGCACCGGTCATGTATGAAAACGGAGCGGACATCGTCTACCCGACAATGCGCGACTTTGCGGCTGCGTTGCCTTCGCTGATTGAACTTCGCAAACGACTGTCGGAAAAGGAGGAATAGACTATGGAACATCAGGAACTGCTGTTTACCAACCATGTGTCGGAGGCTTTGTCGGAACTGCTTGCCGGCATGCAGGCCAACCGCGTGTTTGTACTGACCGATGAAAATACACGTCGGGAAGTGCTGCCACGGCTTTCGGAAAATGCTTTCGTCAAGGATGCAGCCATCATAGAGATACCCGCCGGCGACATGAACAAGAACTTGGATTCGCTCAGCCATGTGTGGCAGGAATTGCAGAAAGGGGGAGCTACACGCCGTTCGGTGATGATAAATCTCGGCGGGGGAGTGGTGACCGACCTTGGAGGTTTTGCCGCTGCCACGTTCAAGCGCGGCATGCGTTTCATCAATGTGCCGACCACGCTGCTTAGTGCCGTCGATGCCGCTGTGGGCGGAAAGACGGGCGTGAATTTCAACGGGCTGAAGAATGAAATCGGTGTTTTCTGCGAAGCGCAGGCGGTGATTATTTCCACCTGTTTCTTCCGCACGCTTCCCGAACACGAAGTGAAGTCGGGTTACGCCGAAATGCTGAAACACGGGTTGCTTAGTGATGAGAAGACCTATAAGAAACTGCTTGTCTATGATTTCGGATGCAGCGACGGTGACGAACTTTTGTCGCTGTTGCAGGAATCGGTGGAGGTGAAACGCCGTATTGTGGAGCAGGACCCGTTTGAAAAGGGACTTCGCCGTGCGCTGAATTTAGGACACACGATAGGGCATGCCTTTGAAAGTTTTGCCATGCGTCGCGACCGTCCCGTTTCGCACGGTTATGCCGTTGCCTGGGGGCTTGTGGTAGAGGCTGTATTGTCGAAACTTGTCAAGGGTATGGACAGTGAGATTCTCTATGGATTAGCCGACTATGTCTATCGCCATTACGGAGTGTTCCCCATAACTTGCGACGACTACGACGAGTTGCTGGAGTTGATGCGCCACGACAAGAAGAGCGAATCGGGTGAATACAACTTTACGCTGATTCGTCGTGCAGGAGATGTGGAAGTTGACTGCCATTTGCCGGAAGCGGAGATACGTACGGCGCTTGACATCTATCGGGATTTGATGCACATTTGATGATTGCCGTCGGGGAGCGTCACTGCTCGGTGTCGACGGTTATCTTTACATCATAGCTGAGGAGCGTATATGCCACGGTGAAGGGCGTTGCGCTCCTTTTCGGTTTTTTGCCGAGGTGATAGTAGAAATTGTGTTGGCGGTCGAACGAGCGAATGGATACCTGTCGTGTTGTCGCTGCCGGAATATCGCAGTTGATTTCGTAAAATTCTTCATGGAGCATTTCGCCTTCGGGCATGCTGTAGGTGAATTTTACACACAGGCGCGAGAGGTGGAAAGGCGTTTCGTTGGTGACGAAAAACGTTTCGTTGGCATCGTTGACGGTTTTGCTGTAGCCGGAAAAGGTGATGCGGTCGGCATAGCGAAGCGTGTCGGCTGTGCCGTTGCGCAGCAGTTCTTCCATGGTGGAGAGCGGTGTCAGCTGGGTGCGCAGAGTGTTTACCTTTCGTTTGGCTGACAGTTGGACCATGGCAATGGCAGCCAATATCAGAATCAGTACGCGTTTCATGATAATTAAAAATATATGGTTTCGTTGTCGTCTTTTCCGATTTCTATTTTTCGTAGTCCAGGTTGAGGTTTTTCCTTGTCAAAGTGCGGATAGACTCCGATGCCTTGCAGTGTGGCGTTAGGAATTATCCGTGCAAGATTGACTCTCAGTTTCAGGCTGAGTTCCGGGTTGCTGAACAGCACCGTCTTTCCTTTTGCCGTGATTACGGCTTTGCTTTCGACGAGCGTGTGCGACAGGCCTTCTTCCAAATTGCGGTAAATGTAGCAGTAGAGTTCTGCCGGGGCTGCTGCACGGACCATATAGCCCACAATCGTACCGCGGTCGATGGACTTGTCGGCCGACTCGACGGCAACAATCCGATAATAAGTCGGAGAATGGAGTTCGGATATGTTTTCCGTGTGTTTTTCAATCCCCACAATCATGCCTCTATCGGGATAAACCCAGAGTCCGGTCAGACTGTCGGCAGCCTGTTGAACATGCAACGCCGGCTTCCAGTCATAACCTCTCAGTGGTTTCACCGAGTCGGGAAATTCCATCGCCGCTGCAAGTAGCGGAACGAGGAATGTCAGTATGACGGAAAGCCGGCGCATATGATGTGATTGTCGTTACTACATGTTGAATCGGTATTGCAGACCAAAACTGAAGATTTCCTTAAACTGCCAGTATTTCCACTTGTCGTTGAAGTTTGCCGAATCGTCGAAACGCAGGTGGGCATAAATCTGTGTGGAAATATATTTGTTTACAGAAAAGTTCATGGATGTTTCCAAATCGCTTTGCAGATATGAATAGTCCGAGAAGACGAACCAGCGTGAGGACAATGATATGCCCGGAACGATGGTCCATGTAAGTTTGCACTCGCTGCTCGAACCTATTTCGTGACCTAAACGCTTTCCGTTTTCAATACCGTAGACCGACGGGTCGATACGCGTGTCCTTGCAAATCTTCATGTTGTAGGAAAGCGGTGACAGTGACGCGTCGAACTGGCATGTTCCACGGCTGTTTGCTGTTGAATACGTCATACCGACACCGGCATTCAATTCACCCGGAGTGAGGATGGCAGCCTTCAGGTTGTAGGTGTTGGTTTCATAATTGTTCAGCACCTGAGTCTTGAACTGAAGGTTCATACTGTAGTAGAACTTTTTCGTTGCCTTGATACCGAATTTTGTGTTGAATTGCAGGAGGTCTTCATTGATGGCATAGTCGCGCAATTCGTCGTCGGGCGCAGAGTTCAAACCTAACTTATACTGGATTGTCATTTCGAACAGCTTGTTCGGGTTCAGCGTCTGGTTCAGTTTCAGGTTGTAGTATACATTTCCAATGGCGTTGAGGTTTTTTGTACCGCCCTGATACCAGTTTTCGGAAAGATAGGATTGCGAGAACTGAAGCATGGAACTGAAACTGTGAATCCAGTTCTTTTTCTTGATGTCGTTTTCCGGTGCGGCCTGTGGCAATGAAATGCGACGTTCCTGAATGACCAGCTTGTTTTTCTTCACGTCGGCAGTCACTTTGTATTCTTTCGGCGGTTCCGGCAGCATGGAGATGTTGTAGGGAACGAGCCAGGGTGATTCACATACGATACGGTTGATATGCGTGCGTTCGAACCATATTTGCCAACCGGCATTGTCGCTCCATTCCGGAGTGAAATCCAGTTGTGTCGGAGTGTATCCGTTGTTCCATTCCTGTAGGGCGATGGGCTTGTCGGGAATAATGCTGTAGGAATAGAATACGATGGGCAGGAAGAGCAGGCTTTCTGTGGTCGGTTTGTATTCCATTCGTGCCAGTGAGTCGGCCAGTAGCAGCAGCTTTTCGGAGTTGTCGACTGCTGTCGGTATGGTGTCAGTGGCTGTTTTTTTGCGTGAAGTGTTCAGTCTTGTGAGTGCCACTTTTGTTTTTAGCGAATCGGCTGGTGTGGTCTTCTTTTGCACCACAGGCTTTTTCGTTTTCTTGGCAGTTGCAAGAGTGTCAGTCGTATTTATGGTCTTCGCCTGCACGGTTTGCAGGGAAGATTTAGCCGTCGTCCCAATCGAATCCGGCATTTCATTCGCCGTCAAAGACATCGTCGCAAATAAGGCAGCGAAAAGCGACAACGCGTATTTTTTCTTCATACACTTAATTATGTTTTATAGTTTGTATTAACCGAGATCTTGATTTATACGTCCGATTCTTCAGTGTCTGTATTTCGGGCAACAATATCTTTTGCAGTGTCAAAATCCTTTCTGAACACAAGTATGCGCACCTTGCTTGCCGAACAGTCGGGCAATGGCAGTAGCGTCGACATATTTTCGTTGGCAATAACACATTCTATGCCGTTTGTGTTCAGCACCCCTTTAATGATATAGGCGGTTACGGCATCGGGATATGTGTCGAATGTCACAAGGTCTTCCGGTTTTTTCATATTCTTAAGTTTTTTACAAAAATAGTGAAAGGCGAGAGCAGAGACAAATGAAAACGGAGTTTTCTGATTAGGCTATGCCGAGCCGCATCCTATTTTCTACAAAAATACAAAATACAGTTGGATTATCCCAACAAAATCAGCTGTTTGATACTGTTTAATTTATATCGAAGAAATCCTTATTTAATTCCCAGTCTGTTGAGGGCTGCCTGATAGCGGCGGGCGTTGGCCATGTGTTCGGTCGACGATGCCGTAAAATTGTGGTAACCCGAGAAATCTTCTTTAGCGCACATGAAAATGTAGTCGTGCTGCGGAGCGTTGAGCACGGCGTTCAGTGTCGTTTTTTCCGGAAGACGGATAGGACCCGGCGGCAAGCCGATATTGCGGTAAGTGTTGTAGGGAGAATTTACCTCCAGATGCTTGTGCATGACGCGGCGAAGCTGGAAATCGCCGACAGCAAATTTGACGGTGGGATCGGATTGCAGCATGATACCTTTTTCAAGCCGGTTGAGATAGAGGCGTGCCACTTTCCCTTTTTCTGATGACTGTGCCGTTTCCTCTTCAACGATTGACGCCAATGTTGATACTTCGATGGGTGTCAGACCGATTTTTTCCGCTTTTTTCAAATGGTCTTCATCCCAAAAGGCATTGTAGGCTGCGTGAATTTTTTTCAGCACCTGTTCGGGGGTAGCCGTCCAGTAGAATTCGTATGTGTCAGGAATGAGCAAGGCCGGCATGGTTTCTTTTGTCACGCCGTACTCCTTGTAAGTGTCGGCAGAAGTGAGATAATTCAGCATGTCGTCCTTTGTAAAGCTGAAAGCGTTTCCGGCACGTTCGGCGAAATCCTCCAGCGTGCGGAGATTGTTGAACGTGAATTTGAAAGGCTGCTGTTCCTTGTTGGCCAATTTCTTCCATAGCGATACGGGCGATGTTCCTGCCGGAATGTAGTAGCGTCCGGTGTTGTTTTCGATATTGTTTCCGGCTGTGCTGTTCAGTTGCATGACCTTGCGTGCTATCTTTTCTCCGAAATACGTCTGGAGTGAGTCCTTGAGTGCTGCTTCAGTCGTGTTGGGATAGACGTAGAACACGACATCCTTATCCGTTTTTGATGTGAACAGCGGTAAAACCACGATTGCACCCACAATAAGAATTGTGAGTGCAATGGCAGCTATGATAAGTTTCTTTTTTGTTTTTCTCTTTCCTGTAATCTCAACTTTTTCGTTTTCCATTATTGTTGCTGTTAGTTATATCCGTAGCTTAAAGTGGTGTAATAGCGTGTCTGTCCGGCAAATGACGGCTGCTGCTCGTAGGAGAGCGTGATGAAATGGTCGCCGAAGCGGTCAAACCATACGACTTGCAGCATGTTGCCTACCTGATACGAACTGGCGGGCGGTCCGTACATTTTGCTCAGCTTGCGCTGCAGCTTGTTGTAGCGCGACAGGTTAAAGCGGCTCGACGAGTCGGAGAAGCTGATGCTTGTCAGTCGTCCCATTCTGTCGTAGTAGGCAATGGCATCCTCCCATTTATAGCTCATTTCGCGGACGTTGCGCAAATATATTTCCGTTTCGCCATATCCGTCAATGTCGTATCCGTTGCTCCAGAGCAGGTCGATGCTGTTGGAGAGCGAAAGCCCGAATGACAGTCCGATGAAGGTGTTCAGTACGGGCGCACTGTGGTAGGGCACGAATGTCGGCGGACGATGTGGGCGCGGCACCGGTTTCCAGCAAGGCCGGTGTGGACGATAGGGCGGTGGTGCAGGCGAAAATGTCGGATGTCCGTGTCCCGGATGGTGTGGAGGCGCTATGTCAGGTTTTCCGCCGGGGTGATGTCCGTGATTCGGCCGATTGCTGATTCCACCCGGATTTCCGCTTGGCTTGCCGCCATTCGGTTTGTGTCCGTGGTTCGGACGGTTGGTTATTCCGCCTGGGTTTCCACCGGGTCGGCCTCCGTTCGGACGGTTGCCTGACGGTTTGTCGGGTTTCCCCGGCTTGTCGGGCTTTTCCGGTTTTTCGGGTTTGTTTGTTCCGCCTCTATAACCATTATATTGCGGAGCACTCGATTGTGCTGCGTAAATCTCAGCTGTCGGAAAAATCAAAGCCATGGCAACGATTGCTCCCCATAGGATTCTGACTGTCGTTTTCATAATTCTTGATTCTGTATTCGTTTCTTTATTCAATAGACCGCCAGTCGGCCTGTAGGTTTAATGATGTTTACGGATTTGACAAAAATTGTGACAAAATGAGATTCTCGCATTTAATTATTAAATATAATTCTTAAATTTGTAGTGGTGAAATTTTTTCAAAATATTAACTCTTAATCTGTCCGGTTTGAAAGCTATTATGAAAGGCTTTTCCTATGTGTTACTGATAGTTGTGGGTTGTTTGCTGTGGTGTTGTTCGCCTGCGGAAACACCCATCGAGCAATCGTTGCGGCGGTTGGATGACAGCATTGCCAACCGTGGAGCCATTCGGGAACGGAAAGAAAAGCAACTGCAGCAGTTTAGGGCTCTGGTAGAGGAGGCCAAATTGCCCCATGAACGATACAAGGCGTTGTCGGCTCTCTACAATGCCTATCGAAATTATAATGTCGACTCTACTCTTCACTATGCCTTGCTGAAAAAAACGGTGGCCCTTTCTGTTGAGGATCCTTTGCTGATTCAGGACGCTACGCTCGACATTGTGAGCATCAGTGCCATTAACGGGTTCTATGTGGAGGCTCTTCAGGAACTGGAGAAACTGGATACCGCCCGGCTTTCGCCTGTAATTTACCAAAAATATCTGCAGACACGTGTCACGCTCTATGATTCGATGGTAAATACCTACCGCGAGCAGGGTGTGTGGGACAATTACAGTCAAACGCTGGTGGGATACCGGGAAAAACTGTTGCCTTTGCTTGATGCCGACAGCCCTGATTTTCTTATCATGCTGATTTCACTGGAGAGGGAAACCGGCGGCGTGAAGAAGGAAAGCATTGTTTCCGCTGAAAACCGGTTGGCTGCCGACGAGAGTCTTTCGTTGCACGAGAGGGCAGTGCTCAGCTATGTGCTGTCGCATGCCTATGAAGAAAATAACGACCCGGAGCGGGCACTGTATCATCTTGTCCAGGCTGCCATTTACGACATAAGTACACCTGTGAGGGAACATAAGTCATTGTACGAGCTGGCAGACAAACTGTTTGCCAAGGGTGACATCGAGCGTGCCTACCGCTATATTGACACCTCTATCGAGGATTTGTCGAACACGAAGGCGAGGGTGCAGATGCAGTCGCTCGAGGATTTGATTCCCGGCATCATATCAGCCTATAACGCCAAAAAGGAAAGCGACCGCTTCAACCTGATGCTGCTTTTGGTGCTGGTCAGTGTGGTGGCTGTGCTGCTGATTGTGCTGTTGCTTCTGCTTTCACGTGCCAAGAAGAAAGTGCAGCAGTCCAACCGCCGAACGGAGGAAATGAATGCCGCCCTCAATGAAACGAATAACGAGCTTTGCGAGCTCAACCGGCGTATTGCCGAATCCGACAATGTAAAGGAAATCTATATCGGGCAATATATAGAAATGTGTTCGTCCTATATCGAGCGCATGGAGAAGTACCGCGCTAACCTGTTGAACGTGTCGCGGACAAAGGGTGCGAAGGAACTTACGGAAGCGTTGAAGTCATCGTCGTTTATCAGCAGCGAGTTGAGCGATTTTTATTTGAAGTTCGACGTGTCGTTTCTTCACATCTATCCGAATTTCGTTGAAGAGTTCAACAGCCTTCTCCGTGAGGAATGCAGGTTCGACATTACTCCCGGAAAACCGCTGAACACCGAACTCCGCGTGTTCGCCCTCATTCGTTTGGGAATCACCGACAGCAACAAGATTGCCGAATTCCTCCGCCGTTCTGTTTCCACCATCTACAACTATCGGGTGAAAATGCGCAATGCCGCCAAGTTCGATCGTGAGGATTTTGAAAAGCAGGTGATGAAAATAGGCAAAAATGACTTCAAAACCAACTACTAATATTCGTTGATTGGTTTTGATTAAATTGTTGATATATAGTGTTGTAATGTTTTAATTTTACTACTATTTTTATCAAAGGCAGTTGTTGGTATCGATATAGTGCTTAATTTTGAACTGCAATAAGGAAGTACGGTATAACAGGAACGACAAGTTCAGGAGTATTGGAAACATTATTAGGGCTTTATTTGAAGGAATTGTACTTCCTTATTTTGCATATAGCAGTTGACGTGAGAAAAAGACATTAATAATATAAACATTAAAATTTTTTACTATGAAACGAATCTTGTTATCAACGTTTGTTGCTTGTTCCGCAATGTTCGCTTTCGCAGCAGAAACGGTGCAATCGCCGGACGGAAACCTTTCGGTAACTTTCGACTTGAACAAGGAAGGAACTCCGACCTATTCAATGAATTTTAAGGGCAAGGAAGTGATGAAGCCGAGTAAATTGGGCTTGGAACTGAAAAAAGGCACTTCTTTAATGGACGGTTTCAAGCTGGAAAAAACTACACGCTCCACTTTCGACGAAACATGGGAGCCGGTGTGGGGTGAAACAAAGACTATCCGCAACCACTACAATGAAATGGCTGTACGCCTTTCTCAGCAGGCCGACGGCAAGACCCGCTATATGATTATCCGTTTCCGTGTTTATGACGACGGTATGGGTTTGCGCTACGAATGGCCGGAACAGAAGGATTTCACTTATTTTGTCATCAAGGAAGAACATACGCAGTTTGCCATGACCGGCGACCACACTGCTTATTGGATTCCGGGCGACTACGACACTCAGGAATATGACTACGCTATTACCCGTTTGTCGGAAATCCGTGGAAAAATGAATGAAATGCTGAACCCGGGCAACGCTTCAACAACGGTGTTCTCTCCGACAGGCGTTCAGACTTCACTTCAAATCAAGACTGACGACGGTATTTATTTGAACCTTCACGAGGCTGCTTGTATCAACTATTCAACAATGCACCTCAACCTCGACGACAAGAATCTGGTGTTCGAATCATGGCTGACTCCGGATGCACGCGGCGACAAAGGCCATATGATGGCTCCGTGCCATACTCCGTGGCGTACGGTTATGGTGACCGACAATGCCTGCGACGTTTTGGCATCTAAGCTGATTCTCAACTTGAACGAACCTTGTAAAATTGAAGATACTTCCTGGATTCATCCTACAAAATATATGGGTGTATGGTGGGAAATGATTACCGGCAAGGGTACTTGGTCATATACAAATTTCCACGCAGTAAACCTCGACAGCATCGACTATAAGAGTGCAAAGCCTAACAACACTCACAGCGCCAACAATGAAAACGTGAAACGCTATATCGACTTTGCTTCTGAACACGGTTTTGACCAGTTGCTCGTTGAAGGTTGGAACATCGGTTGGGAAGACTGGATTGGCAATGACAAGGACTATGTGTTCGATTTCGTTACTCCTAACCCGGATTTCGACATCGAAATGCTCAACAAGTATGCCCACGACAAAGGCATCAAATTGATGATGCACCACGAAACTTCCGGTTCGCTCCGCAACTACGAACGTCACATGGAAGCTGCTTACGATTTGATGAACAAATATGGCTACGATGCCGTGAAGAGCGGTTATGTAGGTAATATCATTCCGCGTGGCGAATACCACTACGGACAGTGGGCCAACAATCACTACCTCTATGCTATCCAGCAGGCTGCAAAACATAAAATCATGGTGAACGCTCACGAGGCTACACGCCCGACAGGTTTGTGCCGTACATATCCTAACCTTGTAGGTAATGAAAGTGCCCGCGGTACAGAGTATCAGGCATTCGGCGGAACAATGCCTCACCACGTTACAATTCTGCCGTTTACCCGTTTGCAGGGCGGTCCGATGGACTACACTCCGGGTATCTTCTGTATGGATCTTTCCAAGTTTGCTCCTAACAACCAGTCAAAGGTTAATTCAACGCTTTGCAACCAGTTGGCTCTTTATGTGACAATGTACTCACCGCTCCAAATGGCTGCTGACCTTCCGGAAAACTATGCCCGCTATATGGATGCATTCCAATTCATCAAGGATGTGGCTGTAGATTGGGACGACAGTAAATATTTGTCAGCCGAACCGGGCAAATATATCGTTGCAGCCCGTAAGGCAAAAGGCACTGAAAACTGGTTTGTTGGTGGTGTTACAAATGAAGAAGCACGCACAATGCCGTTGGCATTCGACTTCCTTAACAAGGATCAGAAATATGTAGCTACTGTCTATGCAGATGCTAAGGATACCGACTATGCTACAAACCCGGAAAAATATGTGATTACGAAGGGTATCGTTACCGCTAAGGATAAAGTGAAAATCTTTATGGCACGCGGTGGTGGTTTCGCTGTAAGCCTTGTTCCGGCAACAGATGCCGACAAAGGTTTGAAAAAACTGAAACTGAAATAAAACAGGTACATTTTAAGGACATTACAGAAGCTGCTGTATTCTTCCATAGGATACGGCAGTTTTTATGTTGTAAAAACGAAAAATTTTCTTTTAGTTTCCAAAAACATGTTTTATCTTTACAAAATCCAATTTAAAGATAGATGTGGCTATGAAACAATATTATTTTGTAAACAGCCAGGGACAGCAGATTGGCCCTGTGCCGATGGAAGAGTTGAGAAATCACAATATACAACGCAATACTCCCGTTTGGTGTGAGGGTATGACAGACTGGGCGGAAGCAGGTCAGGTGCCGGAACTGGGATTCCTTTTTGCCTCTGGTCCGACATACGGTTATGGACAAGGCGGTTATTCGCAGGGCAGTTTTGGCAACATGCCACCGCAGAATCCAGGCTATAACGCTCCGATGCAGAAGCCTGACAATTATTTGGTTTGGTCAATTCTCTGTACGGTGCTTTGCTGTATCCCGTTTGGTGTTGCGGCTATCGTATTTGCGTCAAAGGTGGATTCCTTGTGGTCGCAAGGCAGATATGACGAGGCTGTCGCTGCTGCAAACAAGGCAAAGAAATATACCATCATTGGTGCTGTCACTTCCATTGTAATTGGTATCCTCTATTTCATTTTAGTGGTATCATTGGGGATTTTTAGTGCCAGTGAAGAGTTGTACTACTATTAATGGCAGTTGTTGGCGATAGAAAGAAACGGAGACTTTGGCTCCTCATCATAGTGGCGGCGGTAATTATCGTCGCCATTTATTCTTATTATGTAGACACGTTGCAGTCGGAATGGGCTCCCAAATGCTTTTTTCTGATGCTGACGGGGTGGAAATGTCCGGGTTGTGGTACTCAAAGGGCTTTTCACGAATTGGCTCACCTGAATTTCGCAGGCGTGTGGCATACGAATCCCATTCTGTTTTTGGCAATACCCTATATGTTGCTGCTTGCCTATCTGAGTTATTTCGGCGGAGAGCGTCGTTTCCCTCGGCTGAATGCGGCTGTCTACAGTTCACGTGGGGTTATGGCCGTGTTTTACATTATAATTGGTTACTGGGTGTTGCGGAATGTGTTTGGTTTTTAAATCCCAATCGGTCTTTGACCCCCAATAATGAGTTAAGGATATCAACAACAGTACAAAATCCAACAAGCTAATTGGGTTAAAAAGAGCCGGAAAGATTTATGCAAAATCGTTGCGGCTTTTTAGAATAATATGTATTTTAGGGCTTTAAATTTATGTATCAATGAAGTACTATTATTTCATAAACAGTTTCAATAATCGGAAAGGTCCGTTTCGCATAGACGAACTGCATAATTACAATATTCTGCGCACAACTTTGGTGTGGTGTGAAGGCATGCCCAACTGGCAGCCGGCGGGTCAGGTGCCTGAACTGGCTTTCCTGTTTCAGTCGCAGAATTATGGACAAGGCTATTCGCAGTCTTACACGCAGACTCCTCAACCTTTGTCCAATAAGCCCGACAGTTATCTGGTATGGTCGATTCTCAACTTGATTTTCTGTAACCTGTTCGTGGGAATTGCTGCTCTTGTGTTCAGTATTATGGTGGAATACAATTGGGACCGTCAGAAATATGACCAGGCTGCATCGGCATCCAAGAATGCCCGTATCTTTAATATTATCGGTTTGGTATTGGGTGTTCTCAGTGTGGTGGCATGGATTGTGATTTGGGCTCTTTACGGGTTCACTATTTTCGGACTGTTAGGTCTGGCCGGCGCCGAAATGTGCTATTGGTAATGCCTTTATAAAGGGGAAATTCTGTTCGATATAAACTTGTTGCAAAACTTTTATATGTGAACAAATTTCGTTACTTTTGTATATGTCCGGTTGTGGGAGATTTCTACTCTCGCAATCGGAGTAACTTAAAATAATATAAAGGGAACTATGAGACTATCTATCGCTTATCCGGAATTGTCGAAAGAAATAGACAAAAGATTCGGACACAAAATTGTTTTTGAGTATGTAAGTTCCGATACCACCAAGGTGTCGAAGGAAATTTCACTTCCGTTTTTTGGTTCTACAAAATTGGGACTCGAACTGAAGGTGCTGGGTTTTGATGATACGACCCTGAAACTGAAAACGGCATCCGATGTGTTGTCGAAACTGCTTTCACTGATGCCGAGTCTTGATATTACCAAATACGCAGTCATTGAAAAAGACACTATCAGTCTGTTTTTGGGAAATGTAGAGGAACTTCGGCAGGTGTTCCAATATATCCGTCCGACGGCATTGAGTTTTTCTGAAACTCAAGTGCATTTGGACATGGTGAGCCTTTAGGCGAAAACTACTGTTGTGGGAAAATTTAGACAAAACGGCTATGAATACATTTTTCTTGAAAAACTGGGACAGACCCGAAAAGGTCTGTTATGAAATCTATGGAATTGATAAGGTTTCCGGCATCCGCTATTCTGTGGCGTTGTTGGGAACGCGGAAGGCTGCCGAGCGGACATTAGACGATTATTTATGGTGGAAACTTCCGTCATGGCAGTTGTTGAAAGACGAACGACCCGACTATTCGGAATATCTGCATATTGAAAAAACGACGATTGCAGCCTATAAAAAGAACCGCTACAATGAACTGATGGCACGGGTTGGCCTTCACTCCGGCTACGGCAGCGCATGTTGTTTCGTGAATGAATTCTGGGACTTTATTTTTGACCGTATTGTAGAAAGTGTGCCGCTTTCGGGGGTTCATGAATTTGACATAGGTGGGGAACTGGAGCAGGAAGTATTCAACTGTACCCGGTTTCGGGTGAAAACGGGCGAATGCGCCGGCAATCCTTCTGAAATCGAAGTGACGTTGGAGCTGGTGTTTCGCAATCTTCCTGACAGCATAGCCGGAAAGGTGTTCGACCAGTCGGCGGTTGTGTTTCGCGGAACAGCCGAACAGTTGGAAACGAGAATAGGGGAGTATTCATTCGAGGACTGTTGCCGCAGTATATTCATGGAGGGGTACCGTAATTTCTTTTACGGCTATCCGCCTGTCAGCGATTGGATGATGACGCCCATTTTTGAAGACAGCCGTCGGGAACGCCACGATTTGATGGAGGAGTTCTATGGCGTGATTCCGTTGCCCGATGCCGCCCGTCCGCCGCTTCGTCGCCATCCGAAATGGTCCTATTGATAAAATAATTGCCAATAAAAAACGGAAACTGCGGGAAGCGGTTTCCGTTTTTGTTATGTGGGATTGCTGATTATTTTTCCATCATGAACGAGCGGGAAATAAGGCGGTAGTTGTCGACGAATACCTCCACGGTGTAGTTACCTTTGCTTAGCACGGTGTTTACGTTGTGGTAGACGGTCAACGATACTTCCTGCTGGTCGTATTCAATTGTTTTCCGTTCGGTGTAGACTACGTTGCCGCCTTCAAACGGGAATGTGGCACCGTTTCCGAGCACATTGCCTTCCGGGCTGACGATACGTACGTAGAATGTCTTTTCGCCTACCGGAGTTGAATTGTTCTGCGGAATCGTGAAGCTGACAATCAGTTGTTTAGCCTTGCCGATACGCTTCTCGGTTTTGCCGCGCTTATTGACGGGCGTGAAGCGAAGTCCTGTCAGATTAAGTTTTTCGGCAAGTTCCATGCGCTGTGAAAGCACCTGATTCTTTTCCGAAACACTTGATACCTGGCTGACCAACTGACGGTTCTTTTCCTTGATTTCCTTGTTTTCGGCCTTCAGTCCGGCATTTTCCTTACCGAGCGAATCGATGACGGCTACATAGTGGCGCATCAGTTTCTTCAGTGTGGAAATCTCGTCCTGCAGTTCCTTTATACGTTTCCCTGATGTGATTTTCTGCGTTTTCAATTCGACAAGCAGTTTTTCCACCTTGTCCTTGGCTTCCGCATACTTTTCAATGAGGGAGTCGTTCTGCAGGTATTGAGCCTGGTTTTCGTATTGCTGGAATTCTGTGTTCAGCTGTTCGTATTCACCGGCAAGCTGCAACTGGTCGTTGACAAGCTTCAACGAGTCAATTTGAGCCTGCATCTGTTCCGTTTTTGAATTGCAGGAGCTGAATGACAGCACAATCAGTCCCAGCAGAGCAACAATAACCAGAATGCCGCCAAGGCGTACGAGCTTGCGGCCTTTCTGCATTTCCTTGTCTTCCGTGTTATTCAAGTCCATTGTTTTTATTGATATTCTTTTTCAGAAGTGCAAATATAGTCAGTTTTTTTAATTTATAAAAATAACGGAAAATATAGCCTTCAGTTTGAGTGAAAATCAGTCAATCGGATAGTCGGTATAGTCATACAGCACGGTCGACAGATAGCGTTCTCCCGTATCGGGAAGCAGTGCGACTATAGTCTTGCCCTTGTTTTCCGGCTGCTGTGCAAGTTTCAGAGCTACGTACAGTGCTGCTCCCGATGATATTCCGGCGAGAAGACCTTCGTTTTTCGCCAGCTCGCGGCTCGTCTTGATGGCGTCGGAGTTGGTTACGGTGATAATTTCGTCCACAACGTCACGGTTGAAATTGCCGGGCACAAAATTTGCGCCGATTCCCTGAATCATGTGCGGACCCGGTACGCCTTTCGTCAGCATCGGCGAACTTTCCGGCTCGACGGCTACGATGCGGATGTCAGGATTGTATTGTTTCAAGGCTGCGCCTGTTCCGGAAACGGTGCCGCCTGTGCCTACTCCGGCTACGAAGATGTCGACTTTTCCGTCGGTGTCCCGCCAGATTTCTTCGGCTGTCTTGCTGTGGGCTGCCGGGTTGGCCGGATTTTCAAACTGTTGCAGGATGATGGCGTTGCCGAGTGTCTGTTGCAGTTCTTCAGCCTTGTCGATGGCTCCCTTCATGCCTTCGCTGCCGGGAGTCAGCACGATTTCCGCACCCAGTGCGCTGAGCAGTTTCCTGCGTTCGAGGCTCATTGTTTCGGGCATGGTGAGCATGACGCGGTAGCCTTTGAGTTTCGCTACCCATGCCAGACCGATACCTGTGTTTCCGCTTGTCGGTTCGATGATGACGGAGCCGGGTTTGAGCAGACCCTTCTTTTCGGCGTCGGTAATCATGGAAAGGGCCGCGCGGTCCTTTACGCTTCCTCCGGGATTATATGATTCGATTTTAGCGAGAACCCGCGCGTTGTCAGTTGAAAGCGGCATTCTGTGTAAAGCGAGCAACGGGGTGTTGCCGATGAGTTCTGTCAAGCTGTTGTAAATCTTTTCCATATACAAATGTAGTGCAAATAAATAGTGTTGTTTAGGCCATTCTTTTGTGCTTTTGTCCGAATCCTCAGCGGGATGGAATCTTGTATATCCCGAAGAATTTTCGTAATTTTGCACAAGCAGAATGGATAACGCAACAGTCGTTGCGTTTATACATGTGTGTGTAACATTTAAAAAGGCAATTTGGTTTAACAGTATGCTTCGATTTTGTCATTTTCCCGACAAAAAGCCGGAAATGGACAGATGTTTTTAGAAAGCGAAGCATTAAACAAGTCGCGTCAGTAGCCGGCAGTTAATATGGCAGATTTTGGAAATATTCCGTTTTATATAGAGCCTGTTTTCGAAAGAATTTTCAAGTCTTTCGGCAACAGCGTTTCGCTATCTTCCGAACGTTCCGTACATACGGAAGAAAAGGGCGACAAGACATCCGGAGTGTCCGAATCGGAACAGCATACGGAAACAGGATTGATATCCGATTTGGCGTTGATTCTGGTCGTGGCAAGTATCACGACTGTGATTTTCAAACGGCTGAAGCAGCCGGTGGTGCTGGGCTATATTGTGGCGGGTTTCCTTGTCGGTCCGAATTTCGGCTATCTTCCCACGGTGGTTCAGGCTGCCAATATCGATGTGTGGGCGGAGCTGGGAATCATTTTCCTTCTTTTTTCCTTAGGACTTGAGTTCAGTTTCAAGAAGCTGATGAACGTTGGCGGTTCGGCGGCCATTACGGCGCTGATTATTGTCGCGGGCATGATGACGACCGGCTATTTTGCAGGCCGCATGATGGGCTTCTCCTTTATCAGCAGCCTGTTCCTGGGCGGTATGCTTTCCATGTCGTCGACAACCATTATTTTGAAAGCTCTTACTGACTTGAATCTGTTGCACCGGCGGTTTACGTCGCAGGTGTTGGCTGTGCTCATTGTGGAGGACCTGTTTGCCGTCATAATGATGGTGCTGCTTTCTTCGATTGCCATCAACAACAGTGTGGAGGGCGGAGCGTTGCTGGAAAGCATCGGAAAACTGTCGTTCTTCCTTATTCTCTGGTTCGTTGTCGGAGTGTATGTCATTCCGTCGTTCCTGCGCTGGCAGCGGCGGTATATGACCAACGAACTGCTGTTGGTGCTTGCCGTAGGGCTTTGCTTTATGATGGTGATGTTCTCTTCCTACAGCGGTTTCTCAACGGCTTTGGGCGCGTTCGTAATGGGTTCCATTCTTGCCGGAACGAGCGAGGCCGAGCGTATTGAAAAATTGATTTCACCCGTGAAGGACCTGTTCGGAGCCATCTTTTTCGTGTCGGTCGGCATGATGGTGGATCCGCATATTATTACGACTTATACAACGCCGATTCTGATACTTTCGTTGGTGGTCATTGTCGGCATGATTATATTCGGCACATTGGGTATGCTTGTCACCGGTCAGCCGCTGCGCATAGCCATTGAGTCGGGATTCTCGCTTACGCAAATCGGTGAATTCTCGTTTATCATCGCTACGCTGGGTATGTCGCTCGGCGTGATTGACAGCAATCTTTATCCGATTGTCGTGGCGGTTTCTGTCATCACAACTTTCTTTACTCCCTATTTCATCAAACTGTCCGACCCGTTCAGCCGATGGATGGAGCGGAAAATGCCGGCACGCCTCATGTCGCTTATCAACCGTTACAGTAGCGGAGCTACGCGCAACGAGCCGGAAATGGTGAGCCTGTGGAAGCAGGTGGCAAAGCGGAGTTTGTGGCGCGTGCTGCTTTATTCCGTATTGCTTACGGCCATTCTGTTGATTTCCAACAGTGTGTTCTTCCCGTTCATGAAGGATATGATGGGCGAGTCGTGGGGGCAGTTTGTGGCTACGGCTGTGACACTGCTGCTGATGTCGCCGTTCCTGTTGGCATTGTGCTATCCGAGCACGAAGCGTTGGGAGCGTGAGAAGCTGAGCCGCAGTGTGCGTTCCAACATGCCTTTCATTGCCATGCGTCTGGTACGCATCATCATTGCCTTCAGTTTCATTTTCTTTTTCCTGATTCATGTCTATTCCCATGTGATAGGGGTGACGATAGGCTTCTCGCTGTTTGCGTTCATTCTGATTTATTTCTCCAAATCGGTCAGAAAGCGGATGTCGCGCATCGAGTCGCAGTTTATGAACAACCTGAACGAGCGTGAGCTTCGTCGCAGCGGACGGAACAACAACCTCGTGAGCGATATGCACCTCGCTTATGTCAATGTGGGCTACAATTGCCCGTTTGTCGGTGAAAAACTGAGCAATTCCGAAATCGGAAAAAAACTTGGCGTGAACGTGGTGAGCATCCAGCGAGGCGAAAAGCAGATAGCCATTCCCAACGGGTCGAACCGTATATTCCCGGGCGACACCTTGGGGGTAATCGGAACTGACGAACAGATACAGCGGCTGCTCGACATCATGGAGCAGTCGGCCAAAGCCGCAACCGAACCGGAAGAGGAATTGCAGCTCGAATTTACAAGCATTGTGCTGTCCGACGCTTCGCCGTTGGCTGGCAAACGGGTGGCAGATGCAGAATTGCGTACACGCTATTCGGCCATGCTTGTCTCCGTGGAGCATGCCGACGGAACTTTTGAAAATCCGACGGCCGACACGCTGCTCTCGGCAGGCGACAACCTCTGGCTTGTAGGCGACAAGCACATTATCAAGCAACTTATATAAATACAATAAACTCATCAATTAATTTATTATGCACGAAAAAATCATAATTCTCGACTTCGGCTCGCAGACAACCCAGCTAATCGGTCGTCGTGTGCGTGAACTGAACGTGTATTGTGAAATCGTACCGTACAACAAAATGCCGAAGGACGATCCTTCGGTCATCGGTGTGATTCTTTCCGGTAGCCCGTTCTCGGTTTACGACGAAAAGGCGTTCAAAATCGACTTGAGTGAAATCCGTGGCAAATATCCTATTCTCGGTATCTGCTATGGCGCGCAGTTCATGTCGTATGTCAACGGCGGTAAAGTGGAACCGGCTGGCACACGCGAATATGGCCGTGCCCATCTTGCAACAATGGATAAGGAAAACCCGCTGTTGAAAGGCTTGACCGACAATACGCAGGTGTGGATGAGCCACGGTGATACGATTACGGCTATTCCTGAAAACTTCAAAATTATTGCTTCTACCGACAAAGTGGCTGTTGCCGCTTATCAGGCTGATGGCGAAAAACTGTGGGGCGTGCAGTTCCATCCGGAAGTTTATCACTCTGTGGAAGGCACAAAACTGCTCGAAAACTTCGTAGTAGGTATCTGTGGTGCCAAACAGGATTGGAGCGCAGCTTCGTTTATCGAAACGACGGTTGCTGACCTCAAGGCTCAGTTGGGCAACGACAAGGTAGTGCTCGGCTTGAGCGGTGGTGTCGACTCTTCAGTTGCCGCAGTGCTTCTGAACCGTGCCATCGGCAAGAACCTTACCTGTATCTTCGTTGACCACGGTATGCTCCGCAAGAACGAGTTCAAGAATGTGCTTCACGACTACGAATGCCTTGGCTTGAACGTAATCGGTGTTGACGCTTCAGCCAAATTCTTCAGCGAATTGGCCGGCGTGACAGAACCGGAACGCAAGCGCAAAATCATCGGTAAAGGATTTATCGACGTGTTCGACGAGGAAGCTCACAAGATTCAGGATGTGAAATGGCTTGCACAGGGTACTATCTATCCTGACTGCATCGAGTCATTGTCAATCACGGGTACTGTAATCAAGAGCCACCACAACGTAGGCGGTCTTCCGGAAAAAATGAACCTCAAACTTTGCGAACCTCTTCGCCTGCTCTTCAAGGACGAAGTGCGCCGCGTAGGTCGTGAATTAGGTATGCCGGAACACCTCATTACCCGTCATCCGTTCCCGGGTCCGGGTTTGGCTGTTCGTATTCTTGGCGACATCACTCCGGAAAAGGTGGAAATCCTTCAGAATGCCGACGACATCTTCATTCAGGGACTTCGCGACTGGGGCTTGTACGACCAGGTATGGCAGGCAGGCGTTATCCTATTGCCGGTACAGAGCGTAGGCGTGATGGGCGACGAACGTACATATGAACGTGCCGTTGCTCTCCGTGCCGTAACCAGCACCGATGCCATGACAGCCGACTGGGCACACCTTCCTTACGAATTCCTTGCAAAAGTGTCGAACGACATCATCAACAAGGTGAAAGGCGTGAACCGCGTTTGCTACGACATTTCCTCAAAACCACCAGCTACGATCGAGTGGGAGTAGGAAAAAGTCCAATTTTAGCATATACAAAAAGCCTCAACTCTCAAAAGTTGGGGCTTTTTAGTAATGTGTTTCAGCCTATTACCTTCTGACTATACAGTCCGTTGTAAAATTTCGGTTTATCTCATATAAATAACAGCTCACAAAATACGGCCTATTAATAAACTTTTCTTAACTTTGTGCCGTTGCAAATGCAACAGGACATATTAATATAGGAAGCGTTTAGAATTCCATACTGATTAATCTGGACAATTAAGCTGCAAATGGAATGATAGCCGTATTTCCTTTGGTGTGTTATATGTGTTTATTTCAACATATACGGCCAGAGGTGTGAGCTGTTTTTAATTATTTGCAGAGGCTGTCCAGAGCCTATCAGTGTGATTACTAACAGGCTCACGCTTCTTTTTTTTAATTAAAAAACATTACAGGGCCGTAATGTTGCAATTTAAACTATGAAAAAACTATTTTTGGCGATAGCAGCATGTTTTGCTATCGGAGCGAGTGCACAAAGCAACATTCAATGGGAAGGTGTTGCAGGTTTTAATCTTTCAAATTATGGAGGTCTGGGGTCAAAGCCAGGAGCTCATTTTGGAGCAAAAGCAGAGTTCGGTTTGCCGTCCATCGCGGATGGAGTGTATTTGAATGCGGGCGCGTTATTCTCTTTGGAAGGGTATAAAATGGATTTTATGGGAATAGCAAGTGCTAAGGCTAATGCTGCATTTTTGGATATTCCTATTCACATGGGATATAGGTATACGATTAACGACAAGGTGGCTGTCTTTGGTGAAGCCGGTCCGTATGTAGCTGTTGGATTGTTTGGAAAGATTTCAAGCAGTGTTGATTTTATGGGCGAGATAGAAGGTGAAAAACTTAATACGTTTGATTCGATGAAACGTTTTGATATTGGAGCCGGTTTGAAATTCGGTGTTGAGGTACTGCAGAAATACACGCTTTCCATTGGCTATGACTGGGGATTTATGAATCTGGCCAAGAGTGCAGATGCAGGAACAACCGGAGAAGACTGGAGTGATGAAGATTATGGCGATGATGAATTGAATTCTTCATTAAAAAGCAAAAATCTTACTATTTCTATAGGGTATAAGTTTTAGAAACGATGAAAAGGTTTTTATATAGCCTGTTTCTTGTTCTGCTTTCTGTTGTTGCATTGACTTCCTGCGAAAATGCCGAAGATGTCAGCTATGATAAACTGATCGGAACTTGGGTACTTTGGGGAGCAGGAAGTGACTCTTATGTGCAGTTTAGAGATGACGGAACATGCTGTACCGTAGATATTGTAGACGGTTATCCCGAAGTGGAAAAGATGGATTGGGCATTAGTGGGAAAGATGATTATCCTTTATGCCGATATTCCGATGTGGATAGAAATCGTTTCCTTAAGTGATTCAAAGATGGAACTGCGTATTTTTGGGTTTGTTACGCCTTACAGACGTGTTCCCGATTCAGAAATAGAACAGTATCTTAAAAACTGATACGATGTGGGTGTTTCAGTTGCTGAGGGTGTCAAATTAGTGGCTCACCCGTCGGCAACAAAAAATGATTCTAAGAACTGCCGTGCTTGGGTGCGGCAGTTTTTTTATTGTCGATGGTGTGGGAGTCGAAAGTTTTTTGTAAGTTTGGGTCTCTATAAAACGTACAATGAAGGATACAAAATTTTATACTTTTGAAGACGGGCTGAAGGAGCAGGGGCCTGTGGCTTTTTCTACGATGCTGAAGCCTGCGGGGTCGGCCTGCAATTTGGACTGTCAGTATTGCTATTATCTTGACAAGGCGGTGCAGTATGGCGGCAAGCAGGCTCGCATGAGTGAGTCGCTGCTGGAGGAATATGTGCGCCAGTATATCGAGGCCAACGCTGTCGACACGGTGACATTCTGCTGGCACGGTGGCGAACCGACGCTGCTGGGTGTGGACTACTACCGCAAGGCCATCGAGTTTCAGAAAAAATATGCGAAAGGAAAGCGGATTGAAAATACGCTCCAGACCAACGGTACGCGCATCAACGAGGAATGGTGCTCGTTTTTCCGTAAGAACAAGTTCCTTGTCGGAATCTCGCTCGACGGGCCGAAGGATGTACACGATGCGTTCCGTATCGACAAGGGCGGACGTCCGACGTGGGACCGCGTGATGCGCAGTGTGAAGATGATGCGCGACAGTGGTGTGGAATTCAATACGCTGAGTACCGTGAACCGGCTCTGTGAGGGTCGCGGTGCGGAAATCTATGAGTTTTTCAAGTCCGTTGGTAGCCACTATATGCAGTTCCTGCCCGTTGTGGAACACGTTGTCGACAAAGAGGGTTTCCATCGTCCGCTGATTGTGTCGCCCGCCTATGAAGGTGCGCGTCTGGCCGAATGGTCGGTGAGCGCGAAGGGCTACGGCGAGTTCCTTGTCGATATTTTCCGGAAATGGGTGGTGGCTGATGTGGGCAATTATTTTGTGCAGATGTTCGATGCCACGTTGGCGCAGTATGTAGGTGTCCGTCCGGGTGTCTGCTCAATGTTGGAAACTTGTGGCGATGCACTTGTGGTGGAGCATAATGGAGATGTATATAATTGCGACCACTTTGTCTATCCGGAATACAAGCTCGGAAATATTCAGGAGCAGTCGTTGGCGGAAATCTACAACAGTCCGAAGCGATTCCAGTTCGGCGTGAACAAGCGCTACAATCTGCCGTCAGAGTGCATGCGCTGTCAGTATTATTTCGCATGCCGCGGCGAATGTCCGAAACACCGTTTTGACAAGTATCCCGACGGCAGTGCCAAAAATTCGCTCTGCGAAGGACTGAAACTGTATTTTGAATTTACGAAACCCTATATGGAAGTGATGCGCGATTTGCTTCTCCGCCAGCTTTCACCGGCGATGGTGATGGAATGGGCGAAGGCGCGAATGTAGGCGCACGGCTTGTTTAAGCCTCGACAATTCATTAATTTTGCAGTCGGTTATGGAATGTTTACTGGAGGCAGTCAGCGAAACGCTGCAATATATCGGCGTGAGTGTGCGGAATCCTTACGGGCTTCGCATTGACCGTGGCCGCACTTATGCCGTTGTCGGCGAGAACGGGTGTGGCAAGACGGTGCTTGCCAATATTCTTGCCCGCGGCTGGAACATCGGCCGCAACCGCATTCTTGGCGACAAGCAGTCGCTGCGGGTAAAAGTGGTGGAGTTTTCCGATGTGCATTCCCTTTCCGGCAGTCGCGATTCCTACTATCAGCAACGGTTTGAAGCGACGATGAACGACGAAGTCCCCACCGTGGACCAACTGGTGGAAGGGCGGATTCCCGACGAACTCTGGAACGACCTTTGCGACCGGCTTTCGTTGCGCGAAATCCGCAGAAAGCGCATCAATTATCTGTCGAGCGGAGAATTGCGGAAATTCCTTGTTGTGAACATGATGGCCGGCCGGCCGGATTTGCTGATTCTCGACAATCCCTACATCGGACTCGATGCTCCGTCGCGAGCTGTGCTCGACTCTCTGTTGGGTGCTTTGGCGAAGGAAGGCATGGCCGTGATGCTGCTTTTGTGCAATCCGAAGGACATTCCCGCGTTTACTGACTATGTAGTTCCGATGCGGAAACTGGAACTGATGCCTGTGCAGGATGTGGCTGTTCTCGGTGTGGAGGAAGTTCGGCGTCAGGCGGAAGAATTGTTTCCGCAGAGAAGGGTGGGCGATTTGCCTGTCACTGCCGACAAGAAAGAGTTTGAAACGGCATTTGACCTACGCGACTGCACCGTACGCTATGGGGCTACGGTTATTCTCCGGCATGTGGACTGGAAGGTGGCAAAAGGCGAATGTTGGGCTTTGCTCGGGCCGAACGGTTCGGGAAAGAGTACGCTGTTGAGTATGGTTTGCGCCGACAATCCCCAGTCGTACAGCAACGATATCCGTATCTTCGACCGCAAGCGTGGAACAGGGGAGAGCATTTGGGACATCAAACGGCATATCGGCTATATTTCTCCGGAAATGCACCTGTATTTCCGAGAGGCTTCCGACACGCTTTCCGTAGTTGTATCCGGTTTGCACGACTATGCCGGTCTTTATCGCAAGCCCGGTGCTGAAGACTGCGAACGTGCCCGTAGATGGATGGAGGCCTTCGGCATTGCCGAACTTGCCGACTGTCGTTTTCCGGCACTGTCGTCGGGCGAACAGCGGCTTGTTCTGCTCGTTCGCACGCTGATTAAGTCGCCGTCGCTGCTGATTCTTGATGAGCCGCTCCACGGTCTTGACATGTCGCGCAAGTTGCAGGTGCAGGAAGCTATAGAAAGAATGGTGGAAGAAAGCGGTGCCACTCTTGTTTATGTGACCCATTACATGGAGGAAATTCCCCGCTGTGTCAGTCACGTCAAGCGTTTGGAAAAGATTTACAACGATAACTAAATTCTATATAGATTATGACTATTTTGAAACCGAACTGTCCGGTAGCGCTTTGCAGCGACCATGCCGGATTTGAAACCAAGCAGGCAGTAATCGAATATCTGAAATCGGAGGGTATTCCTTATAAGGATTTCGGAACGTATTCGACAGAGAGCTGCGACTATCCTGATTTTGCACATGCCTGTGCCGAAGCCGTAGAAAGCGGAGAATGCTATCCGGGTATTGCCGTTTGCGGTAGCGGTGAAGGCATCAGCATGACTCTCAACAAGCATCAGGGAATCCGTGCCGCTCTTTGCTGGATGCCGGAAATCGCATCGCTTGCCCGTCAGCACAACGATGCCAATGTGCTTTCCATGCCGGGACGTTTTGTCAGCAACGAGGAAGCCATTGAAATGGTGAAGACTTTCTTCTCAACTGCCTACGAAGGCGGCCGTCACCAACGCCGTATCGACAAAATTCCGGTACAGAAGTAATTCGGCTGTAGAGATGATACAAAAAAGAGGATGCCAATCGGCATCCTCTTTTTTGTATCTATTGGATTTTAGAATTCTTATTTTGCTGGAGCTGCAGCTGCGGCCGGAGCATCTTTCAATTCCAATTTTTCTTTCACCATCTTAGTTACATCAACAGCATCAGCTCCTTGATAAACTACACCCGGGATAGAAAGGTCGAAGATGAATGTGAAACCGTTTTCGCTACCTACAGCCTTGATAGCTGTCTGAATCTTTTCCTGAATCGGAGCGAGCAAAGTCTGTTGCTGACGTTGCAAATCCTGACCTGCTACTTCCTGGAAGTTCTGGATTTTAGTGTTGAGCTCCTGCAATTCCTGTTCGCGGCGTTGCTTGATAGAAGCAGGGGTGTCAGCAGCCAAAGCCTGGTATTCACCGAATTTTTTGTTGAACTCATCCTGCAAAGCCTTGTATTCTGTTTCATACTTCTTAGAAACTTCTACAAGTGTGTTTTCTGCAGTTGTCTTTTCCGGCATAAGGTTGAAAATTTCCTGAGAGTTGATATAGCCGAATTTTGATTGTGCGAAAAGGCACATAGGTGCAGCCAATACTACTGCCAATAACAATTTTTTTAACATATCGAATTTAGTTTATTTGTTTTTTCTGTATTCTGTAAATATTTGGGTTACTGTCTGGAATTCAAATATACGATTGCAAAGTTAGTCAATTATTTTGAATAACCTAATTTCTCGAGCACATCGTTGCTTACATCGATTTTCGGCGATGCGAAAATGATGCCTGCCGATGAAGCACGGTCGAAAATTACTTGAAATCCTTTTTCTTCCGACACTTTTTTTACAGCTTCATAAATGTCGTTCTGTATCGGTTCGAGCAGTGACTGGCGTTTTTTATAAAGCTCGCCTTCCGGTCCGAAATATTTGGCCTGAAGTTCGGCTGCTTCCTTTTCCTTAGCCACGATTTCCTCTTCCTTTTTCTTCTTCTGTTCGTCGGTCAGGAACACCATGTCGCTCTGATAGTTCTTGTAGAGCGTTTCGGCTTCTTTGGCTTTTGTTTCCACTTCTTTCTGCCAACGTTGTGACACCTGGTTCAACTGTTCGTTGGCCATTTCATACTGCGGAATATTTTTCAGCACATATTCCATATCGACGAGGGCATATTTCTGTGCATATCCGCTCAGGGCGAACAATGCTGCAAATGCCGACAAAATAAATAATCTTCTCATAGTTTTTTCAATTTGTATCTGATGTTAAGACAATTGAAACCGTCGTTGGTTTATTGTCGTAAGGTTAATTTGCCCTTTTTTAGAATTCTTGACCAAGGATGAAGTGGATGTGGCTTCCACCTTTCTTGTTGTAAACAGTGTCGAAACCGTATGCCCAGTCAATACCCATAAGGCCGACCATCGGCAAGTAGATACGAACACCGGCTCCGGCTGAACGCTTGATGTCGAACGGAGAGAAGTCCTTGATGTCCATCCATGCGTTACCTCCTTCAACAAATGCAAGACCGTAGATAGTTGTGCTCGGTTGCAGCAGGAACGGGAAGTGGAGCTCCATGCAGAAGCGTGTATATGCATAACCGTCTCTTGGAGTGAATGCACCGTTGTCGTAACCACGAAGGGCGATGGTTTCCTGTGCGTAACCGTAGCTTCCCGACATACCGTCACCACCGACATAGAATGTTTCGAACGGTGATTTCAAGTATTTGTTGTAGCTACCCAGCAAACCGATATCGGCACGGGTCATCAACACGAGTGTCCATTTTCCGTTCGGGTCGGTAAGCGGAGTGTAGGTACGCGCTTTGAATTTAAGTTTCCAGTATTCAATCCAGCGGTACATTTCTTTCTTGGCATCGTCTGTGCCTTTTTCAGCAAGGGCTTTCCAGTCCTTGTTGATGAGCAGTGACATTGGAGGAGTGATGCTCAAATCCAAAGAGAACTGGCTACCGCTACGGGTGTAAATCGGGTTATCGATACTGTTACGTGCGAACGAAAGTCCAAGTACAAATGCGTTTGACGTACCGTTCTGCATATAGTAGAGGTATTCCCAGTTTTTCAGTTTGTACCAGTTGTAGGACAACTGAGCCATGAATGTAAAGTAGTTGTCCGGCCATTTCAGACGCTTACCGAATCCGAGGCTGATACCTGCCATCTGCAAGTACTTGTTCGGGTCGTAGGCGTTTTCGATACTGCTCTGGTAGTAATCGTCATAGTAGCCACCATAGCTTGGGTAGTAGCCTCCGTAGCCCGGGTAATAACCGCCGTAGAGGTATGAGTTGTAGTAGTTATTGTTGTAGAACTGAGAGTTCACACCTGTCTGACGGGAGTAGTAGGCCGATACGGAAAGCGAGTTAGGACGCTTGCCTCCAAACCACGGGTCGAGGAATGAAAGGCTATATGCCTGATAGTATTTCGCGTTGGTTTGTGCACTGATAGTGAATGTCTGGCCTTCGCCCTGCGGGATAATACCTTTGTAAGAGCTTGGGTTGAACAGGTTCTTGAGAGAGAAGTTGGTAAACTTCAACGACACTTTACCGATAACACCCGTCTGACCCCAACCGGCAGAAAGTTCCACCTGGTCGCTATTCTTGGAAGTAAGATTGAAGATGAGGTCAACCGTACCGTTTTCGTTGTTCGGTTCAGGACGGATATCCATATTTTCAGGGTCGAAGTGACCGGTCTGTGCAATTTCACGGGCAGAACGCATCAAGTCGTCTTTTGAGAAGAGTTCACCCGGCTTCACGTGAAGCTCACGACGGATAACCTTTTCATAGAGACGGTCGTTACCGTTGATGACGATACTGTTGATTCTTGCCTGCGGACCTTCCATCACACGCATTTCCAATGCGATAGAGTCGCCTTCGATTTTCGATTCGATGGGAACGAGCTGGAAGAAGAGGTAACCGTTGTTCATGTAGAGGTTGGCTACGGCATCTTCGTCTTCCGTTGTACGTTTGTTGAGCAATGTCTGGTTGTAGACATCACCCGGCTTGATACCGAGAATGTTGTCGAGTGTCGACGACGGATAAACGGTGTTGCCCGCCCATGTGATGTCGGAAATGAAGTATTGCTTGCCTTCTTCCACTTCGATGTAGACATCGACCGTTTTTTCGTTATGCTGTGCCACACTGTCTTTTACGATGCGTGCGTCGCGGTAACCCAACTCGTTATATTTCTTGATAATGAGGTCCAAGTCGTTTTCGTAGTCCGATTCCACGAATTTCTTCTGACGGAAAAGGTTGACCAGCTTTTTCTTTTCGTTGGTTTTCTTCATGACGCGCTGAATTTTGTTGTCGCTCAGCACGCTGTTGCCGGTGATGTAGATTTTATTTACCTTAACCTTTTCGTTCTTGTTGACATTGATGTCGACAATCATTTCGTTTTCTTTGCTGATGTCCGGAGTGAGGCGGATATCGACGGTCACATTACCGAAACCTTTTTGCTTGAAGAATGCAGTGATGATTTCTTTTGCACGGTTAACGATGTTTTGGGTAATCTGGTTGCCCGGCATCAGGCTCAGGCGTTGTTCCAGTTCCTCTTTTTCACCTTTTTTGCAGCCCGTGTAGTTGATTTTCGAGATACGCGGTTGTTGGCGCAAGTCGAAAACGAGCCATGCCTTGTTGCCATAGATTTTTTCTACGCGGATTTGGATTTTCGAGAAAAGTCCCTGACGCCAGAAACGCTTTGCTGCGTTTGTGATGTCGTCACCCGGAATTTCCACTACGTCACCAATCGACAGGCCGGAATAGCCGATGACGATATAGTCTTCGTAGTTTTGCAGTCCTTCTACTCTCAAGCCTGCGATTTCGTATTTTTTCGGCATGCCTGAAAAGATGATTGTCGGATTGTAGATTGTATCATTTTGTTCGGCAGCCTTTACGTTGTTGCCGAAAACCATAGCAACTGCTGCAAAAATGAGCAAAAGTTTATATTTCATAATATTTGTGCAAAGTAATTTCTTCAATTATTTTTCTTGGACCTGTTCACTCGTTTTGCCAAATCGGCGTTCTCTCGACTGAAACTTGATGATGGCATCGCAAAAATCTTCTTTCGAGAAGTCGGGCCAGAACTTGTCGGTAAAGTAAAGTTCGGCATAAGCTATCTGCCAGAGCAGGTAGTTGCTGATGCGGCAGTCGCCACCGGTGCGGATCAGCAAGTCGGGGTCGGGGATGCCTGCCGTTGTCAGGTATTGTCCTACCGTTTCTTCATTGATGCCGTCCAGCTTTATTTTTCCGTCGGCAACGTCGGAAGCGATTTTCTTGACGGCGTTGGTGATTTCCCAACGTGCCGAATAGCTGATGGCAAGAATCATGTTCATGCCCGTGCTTGCTTCCGTAGCCTTCACGCAGCCTTCCAGTTTTTCGCGGGCGAATTCAGGTACGCGGGCAAGGTCGCCGATGATTTTCAGTCGGACATTGTTCTTTATCAAGTCGGGAGTCTCTTTTTCGATGGCTATTGCAATAAGGTGCATCAGCGCGTCGACTTCCTCCGTCGGGCGGTTCCAGTTTTCCGTCGAGAAGGTGTAGAGAGTCAGACTTCCGATACCCAGGTCGGAAGCTATCTCGGTTATGTTTCTGACTGCGGTTACGCCCTCGATGTGTCCGAAAGAGCGGTCCAGATTCCGTTGCTTTGCCCAGCGTCCGTTGCCGTCCATGATTACAGCCACGTGTTTTGGAAGCCGGTTGCAGTCAATTTGCTTAATTTTTTCTTCTAATGACATTTTCAAACAATTATTCGACATAGTGGCATATCTTGCAGATTTCGCCAAATTCGTAGGAAATCGAAACCATCAGTGTAGGACACCAGTCGGTATTTTTCATAAAAGAGCTTTTCACGTTGTACAAGTCCGAGAGCCCGTCGATTTTGTCGCCAAGCATCATTCTTGCACGCATTTCCAGCCCGAGGTTCCAGCGGTTCGTCAATTTGAATTTCGCACCCGCGCTTATCGGGATGTTCACGGCAAATGCCGAGCAGCTGGAATAGGATGCTCCCAAACCTAACGAGAGGTAGGGGACAAGGCGTTTCAAATTTCTATAGTCCGTGTTCATTCCAAAATTCATGAAATTGAACTCGAACGCTACTGCCGCATCATAATATTGTGCATCAAACGCATATTGCGCATTGTTGGGATACACGTTCTTGAAGTCGGTGGAATTGCCGCTGATGCTTGCTGTGGCAAGCGACGTTTTCAGTGCAAACCGCTTGTTGATGAGATAGCGGAACAGCAGTTCACCCGAGAATCCCGGGTTTTTCAGTACGTTGCTTTGGTTGACATCGCCAAGGTATCCGCTGATACCCAAGCCACCGCCTGCTTCGAAGCGGTAGTCCTGCGCCGTTGCCGGCAGCAAGGTTGCCATTAAAGCCACAATAATTGCCCAAATGCGTTTTCTTCCGTATGTTCTGACTGCATTTTTCATTTTCGCTCAGTTTACTAAATTAAACGGCAAAAGGCAATTCTATATTGTTTCCTATTATATAATAGGTTTAAAGGTCAGTCGATTGATGGTGCCTTTCCAGATGTTGTTCATCGTTCCTCCGTTAGCTCCGACACCGCCGAACATGTAGATGTACGGGCATTCCCAGCTTTCGATAGGCTTGGATGCGCGGGTTGCAGTACCGCTGCTGATGGTCCACCATGCCGGCAGGCGGCGTGAAGGTAGGCTTGTCCATGCAGAACTGCTGCGAGTTGCAGTGTAAGTGGTGTTGTAGATGAACGCCTGGCTCTTGTAGAAGGCAAACATATAGTCCGGCAATTGCAGCAGGTCGTCGCCTTCTTCCCAAGTTACACCGTTGTCGTATGATACATATACTTTTTTCGTCGGCTTGTTTTCGCTGTCAAGACCTCCGATTGCGAGCCATACGTTGCGTTTTTCCTTCATCCATGTTTCGCCTGTATATTCCACGAAAGGAACGAAAACGGCATAGGCGCGTGCCGGAATCGGCTTTTGGCTTACTTTGCCGATGTTCTTGCCGTCGAATCCCCAAAGGTCGCCGGTCATAGAGCCGTCCTTGCAGTAGCCGCCGAGGAAGAGAACCTGAGGAGCTACGCCCCAATCGTTGGAGTAGGACTGTACGGGAGAAGTGCCGCGTACAGGGAAATCGTCAGGCAGCACTGCCTTTTCATAAGAACTGCCCGGAGCGTAGATTTCGCGGTAGTAGTTGCCATTTTCTTCGCTCACGGCCAACAGCACGTTGTTGTAGCCGCCGATGATGGAGTACATTTTGCGGTTGGTCGAAGTCCATGTCTTGGCTTCGTCGGTCGAAGTATAGAGTGTACCGTCTTCAGCAAGGATATACAGTGCATCGGCAGTAGCATTGAAGCTGTCGATTTGCGGAGTGAACGGGAAAGTGACAACGGCTTTCGTCCAGTTGTTTGTAGCCGGGTCGGTAGTCGAAGCCAGCGTATAGTTGCCCGATTCGTTCATCAGGCAGAACAGTTTTTCGCCCATTTGTGTGGTGTGTTGGCTGCTTACCTGCGATGTGAGGCTCGGCAAGTCGCGGCGTGAAAGCAGGTTCCAGTAGAGGGAATCCGGTTCCATCTGGTGAACATTGACGAAAATCTGGTATTCTTTTGAAGAGATGCCGTCGGCGGCCTTCACAGTCAGATAAACTTTACCGGTGAAGTCGATGCTGTCGTTTTCTTCACTGTTGTAGGTATAGGTCGTGTCGGCCATGGTTGATGCGCCGCTGATTTTGATTGTACCCGTCGACGAAGCGTCGAATGTGATGCTTGTCACAAGACGGTTGATTTTTGTGCCCTTAGGCAAGGAGTCAGGATTGTAGATGATGCGCTTGTTGACATCGATTGCGAAGTAGACGGAATCGAGGTGTGGCAGTACGGAATCGTTTTCTTGTAGAGAGAAAGCCGTTACCAGCGTGTTTGACGCAAGTGTGGCTGTTTCTTCATCCGCCTCGTTGGTCGACGTACATGACACTGACATGATAATCGAAAATGCCGTCAGCAGGGCATATATGGGAATTAATTTTCTCATTGTTTGTTATGTCTTGATTTTATAAATTGCAAAGTTAAAACTATTTTATTAAAGCTCCCATAGAATTTATGTTAAACCCTCGCTTTAATTTCATAGTCTTGTAAGATGTCCACTTTTTCGGTCGGTAAAATTAATATTTCGCTTACAATTATCACGCATAAATCCGACAAAGAATTGAATTCTATCGTTTTTTAGTCCTTTTTAACGGCTTTTTATGTGAAATATAGTGTTGCCGTCAATGGTTTCCACGCTGTCGGGCAGTGGAACAGAAGGGGCTGCTATGCCTTCTTTCTGCAGGATTGGACTTTGTTCGACTCGTATTTCATCCCAGAGCCCGGCTTTGATGAATTCCGTCAGCAGGCGGCTTCCGCCTTCCACCATCAATGAGTTAATTTTCATTTGGCTATACAGTTTGCCGACAATTTCCGGCAGTGGTTCTTCGGGATGTTCAAGAGGAATGACGGTGGCCGTTTCCGGAAAGTTGGCCGCCGGGGCAGAGGTGAACACTACCGTGGGTATTCCGTCGTTCAGCAGTCGGCAGTCGCCAAGGTTGCCGTCGCGCGACAGAACGACGCGCAGCGGATTGTTGCCATGCCACAGGCGGACGGTGAGCGACGGGTTGTCGAGCCGTACGGTGGCCGAGCCTACCATGATGGCGTTGTATTCGCTACGGAGCTGATGGACAAGCGCAGCGGTCAGCGGAGTGGAGAACTGTTGCGGCTGTTCGTCGGCGGTGCGGAGTCGGTCGATAAATCCGTCGGCACTTTGTGCCCATTTCAGCAGAATATAGGGGCGTTTCCGGGTGTGTGCCGTCATGAACTGGCGGTTCAGCTCGAGGCATTCTTTTTCAAGAACGCCGGTGACCACCTCCCGTCCGGCTTCTCGGAGCATTCTGATGCCCCGTCCGCTTACTTCCGGGAATGGGTCAAGACTGCCCACGACAATGCGCCGTATGCCCTTGTCGATAATCAGCTTGCTGCAGGGCGGCGTTTTGCCGTAGTGCGAACAGGGTTCCAGAGTGACATAGATAGTGCTTTCGCGGAGCAGGGCGGCATCGGCGGCCGATACCGAGGCAACGGCGTTCACCTCGGCGTGTCCTTCGCCGTAGCGGCGGTGGAAACCTTCCCCGATAATGCGTCCGTTATGGACGATTACGGCTCCAACCATCGGGTTTGTGTGTACACTGCCGCGTCCGAGCCTTGCCAGCTGTAGCGCGCGCCTCATATATTTTTCGTCAGTAGTCATAGCTTAACGGAAAAAGATGTAATTTTGTAGATATGATAGAACAGACATTGAACCAGACCCTGCTCGACATTCGCCGGCGATTGTCCGACCTTTATCCGAAAGGCGAGGTGGACGGCTTTGTGCGCATTGCCTGCTACAATATCCTCCACTATGAGTCCGTCGATATTCTGCTCCACAAAGATAGCGTTTTGCCGGATTTTATAGTCGATAAATTTCATAAAGTAGCTGACGAACTGCTAAAAAAGCGTCCGATACAGTATATTTTCCGTAATGCGTATTTCCATGGTCACCGTTTTGAGGTGAGCGAAGCCACGCTGATTCCCCGTCCGGAGACGGAGGAACTGGTGGATATGATTGTGGACGAAAACCAGGAAGCCGACTTGAGGGTGCTCGACGGCGGAACGGGAAGCGGCTGCATCGCCGTGTCGTTGGCTTTGGCGTTGAAATTTGCTGAGGTGACTGCTGTCGACATTTCGGCCGAGGCACTTGCCGTGGCTGAACGCAACGCTACGGAATTGAAGGCAAAGGTGACTTTCCGCCGTCAGGACATGCTGCAACTTACGCCTTGCGGCGAGCGTTTTGACATCATTGTCAGCAATCCTCCTTATATTGCCGACAGCGAAAAGGCGGAAATGGACGAGAATGTGCTGGCCTATGAGCCGCACACGGCTTTGTTCGTTCCCGATTCCGACCCGTTGCGTTTTTACCGTGCGCTTGCCGTCTATGGAACGCAGACACTTGTTTCCGGCGGACGGCTGTATTTCGAAATCAACAGCCGTTTCCCGAAGGAAATGACGGAAATGCTGGAAGAACTGGGATATGCCGATGTGGAGATACGGAAGGATATGCAGCGGATGCCGCGCTTTGCCGTAGCCAAATGGAAAAAGGAGGACTGACGTATGGCAAAGAAACCGTTGACCTATGAAAATGCGCTGGCACGTGCGGCCAATCTGTGTGCCCGTGCCGAACATTGCCGTTTTGAAATCACCTCCAAACTCCGCCAATGGGGCGTTGGGGAACAGGATGCCGCCAAAATTCTCGATTGGTTGGAGGACGGCGGCTTCATCAACGAAGAACGTTTTGCCCTGTCGTTTACACACGACAAATACCGTTTTGAGGGTTGGGGCAGGACAAAAATACGCTACACGCTGCGCCGTTATGGGATAGGCGATGCAGCCGTGCAGGCGGCTTTTCAGGAAATTGACGAAAACGAGTATGCCGCCATTCTTCGCACGCTGCTGGAAACGAAGGCACGCCATTCTGCGGAGACCGACCCTTATAAAAAGAAAGCGTCGCTTTTTCGCTACGCCATGTCGCGCGGCTATGAATCGGCACTGATATCAAAAATCGTGTCGGGGCTGGTAAGCGGTGCTGATGATTTTGAAGTGGAGGAGGAATAAGCGATGCGGACGGAGTGGCTGAAGACGATGGCTGATGCCTTGCGCGGACTGATGTTTCCGCGATGCTGTCCCGTGTGCCGCCGTGCCTTGTCCGACGGCGAACTGTATGTGTGCCGGCAATGTATGGATACGCTTCCCCGTCTGAATCACCGGCCGGATAGAATGAACGAAGTGGAGGAGGTGTTTGTCGGCAGTCGGGTGGTGACGCGTGCCTTTTCTCTGTTCCGCTACCACCGCAGCAGTGATTATGCGGGAATTATTAAGGAAATCAAATATTACAACAATCCTCGGCTTGCGGAATTCTTAGGCGGGCAACTCGCGGGAGAAATGGCCCGGCAAGGTTTCTTTGACGGGTTGGATGCGATTGTCTACGTGCCGCTTCATCCTCGGAAGGAAAGCCGGCGCGGCTATAACCAGAGCCGACACATTGCGCGTGGCATATCGCGTGTGAGCGGTTTGCCGGTGGAAGATTTTCTACGTGCCGACCAGCCGCACCGTTCGCAGACGAACAAGACGCTCGAGCAACGGCGAAAAAACGTGGAAGGCATCTTTTCCGCTTCTCCGTCGGTGGCAGGCAAACGGCTGCTGCTTGTTGACGACGTGATAACAACCGGGTCCACGATGCTTGCCTGTTGCGATGTCATGCAGCAAGCGGGGGTGTCGGAAGTCCGTATTCTGTCGTTGGCATTTGCAAACCTTTAGCACGTTTTTTCGAGAATTTTTGTCACAAACGGAAGAAAAAACAGTAAAAAATACACAAAAAAAGCTATTTGCTAATTTAAATTTATATAACTTTGCAGTAGATAAACCAGTTCGGTTTTGGATTCTTTTCCGTCCGATACGAATGTGGCTTTTATTTAACTTAAACTCTACGAAAAATGAAACAATTAGATCGTATCTTAGCTGAAAAACTTTTGAAAATTAGTGCAATCAAATTGCAGCCGGACAATCCTTTCACATGGGCATCGGGATGGAATTCACCGATTTATACCGACAACCGCAAGACTTTGTCATATCCGGAAGTCAGAAACTTCATCAAAGTTGAATTGACTCGTCTGATTATGGAAAACTTCGGCGATGTAGAGGTTGTGGCAGGTGTTGCAACAGGTGCAATCGCTCAAGGTGCGTTGGTGGCTGAAACAATGGGACTTCCATATATATACGTCCGTTCATCTCCAAAAGATCACGGATTGGAAAACTTGATTGAAGGAAACTTGAAGCCGGGACAAAAAGTAGTCGTAATCGAAGACTTGGTTTCAACCGGCGGCAGCAGCTTGAAGGCTGTTGAAGCAATCCGTAATGCAGGTGCTGAAGTTGTGGGTATGGTAGCTATTTTCTCTTACCAGTTCCCGGTTGCAATCGAAGCGTTCAAGAAGGCAAACGTGGAATTGCTTACACTCAGCAACTATTCAGCAATGCTGGAAGCCGCACTTGAAATCAACTATATCAAGGACACTGATTTGGAAGCATTGAAACAGTGGCGTAAAGACCCGGCAAACTGGACACCGAACACTACAATTGAATAATATGTCAACTTTTAAAAGTACAGAAAAAATTATCAGTGCCGACTTGTCGACAGTCTATGGCCGTTTGTCAAACCTTGAAACTCTTCAGGGCATGACCGTGAATGTTCCCGACGAATTGAAGGACAAGGTTGGAAATTTGCGTATAGAAGGTGATACGATTACCATTTCTGCCAATCCGGTTGGCGACGTATCGTTCAAGATTACAAAACGCGTTGAAAACGAGTTGATTCGCCTTGAAGCAGTTTCTTCTCCTCTGCCGTTCAATATTGACGTGCATCTCAGTGAAAATACGCCCGAAACGACAAAGGCTATGGCTGAAATCAAAATCGAGCTCAACCCGATTATCAAGCCTATGATTTCTAAACCGTTGCAGGATGCTGCCGAAAAATTCGGTGAATTGCTGACAGTTATTCCTTACAACAAGTAAAAGAAACAAGATTTTTAATAATACAGAAAACCGCAAGTGAATCCACCTGCGGTTTTTTATTGTCGGAAACGGAAAAACAGAATGTCGGCTTTCCGATGTAGTTAGCTCATTATTAAACTCAAATTGGTCATTATACAATAGACAGATTTGGGTTTGAAAAAGTGTTCTCTCAAAACTTTTCCCGGGAATATTTTGCTGTGTTAGTAAAAAGTTGTATTTTGGTACATCAAAATGATGATTATAGGTCTCTATCGAGTCAAAGATAATCGAATCCTTTAGCATCCCCCAGAACCGCTGGTGGGTCACTTTGAGATAAGTTATGAGAAATATTTTTATAATATTTTTGTCGTCTGTGTTTTTGTGCGTGGTTTCCTGCTCTCGCTCGGCCTTACATTTCAACGGCATTATTGATGATGCAGAGAAAGTGATGCAGACAAGTCCTGACAGCGCCATGAAGATGCTTGATGTAATTGAACCCTCGGATTTGACGGTTGACTCAATCCGTGCCAAGTATTATTATGTTAAGGCTTGGGGACACATGCGGCAGAACCGCTCGATGGTTTCTGATTCTCTTATAGCGGAAGCACACCACTACTTTAAAGGCAAGGACATTGTCCGAGATATGCGGAGTGGTACTGCCTTGGCTTGGTATAAGTTTTGGGTTGGTGACATCTCTGGAGCAATTGCATTGCTTGATTCACTTGTAAGTCTGCCTAATCTGTCGGATTCTCTTTTGGCAGAAACTCTTCATGTTCGTGTATTGCTCGGTGCTTCTGAATATCAAGGCGATGAGTTAGTGCCTTTGACGCAAAGACTTATTAAGATGGAAACAGACTCTTTGAGGCAGTTTGAAGTCAAGTATTTGTTGCTTAATGCTTACGAATATGCCAATGAGCCAGACTCAGCCTTGTTGCTTCTTGATGAACTTTTGAAATATGCAAAATCTCATAATTTGGGTGATAAGCACTTTCAATTTACCCTTGAACGTGCTCAACTTCTGACAGAGCTAGGACGTGAGAAAGAGAGCCAGGAAACTATTGATTACATATTCTCTCATGCAGGTCCGGACAACGGAGCTGCTGACTATCTGCATTTGCAGTCGGCAATAAATGCCCTGAATCTTGGTAATCTTGCCACCGCATCACGCGAACTTGCGCTTGCTGACAGTTTTGCGGTAAAGATGCGAAATGCTGATGATGTATATTATCGCGGCTATAGTAACTTGCTCCACGCAATGATTGATTTCAAGCGGTCGGGACGCATCAAGTTGTCATACGTCAATGGCTTGAACAATCGGCAACAGGAGCGTTTCAACCGTATGAAGGCTTCGCAATGGGAATCAGAACGTGGTGCATTACAGCAACAGACCCGTGTCCTGATGCTGAAAGCAGAAAGTGAGTATAAGACGGTGGTTATTCTGGCGGTTACCTTATTTGCGGTGCTTGTCATTGTCTGTGCTCTCTGGATAATCAGGCATCGCCGACAGCGTGAACGGGAGAATGAGGAAAGAGCCGAGGCTTTGCAGAAGATGGTTAATGAACTGAAATCAACAAAACTCACTTCAGCCACAGCCGACACAATGGCTACAACTGCCTTGCGTCGCGCAATGCTCCAACAGCTCGGCATCATCAAGATGGTAGCCGAGACCCCGACAGAGCAAAACCGCGAAATGCTTCGTAAAATTTCATCAATTGAGAGTGACACCAATGGCGAACTTGTAAACTGGGGCAATCTATATGAGCTTATAGACAACCTTTATTCTGGTTTTCATTCCAAACTCCACGGCATGTATGGCATTAGCCTTACCGATAAAGAAGAGCAGATAGTGGTTTTGATGATGGCTGGTTTTTCAACCAAGGAAATCAGTGTAATCACATCGCAGACCACCTCTACAATCTATGTACGCAAATCGTCGGTAAGAAAGAAACTCGGAGTTCCTGAAAAGGAAGACATTGTGGCCTTCCTTCGGGAGAAATTTACGGAAAAGGTTTCTCTGTAAGAACTCATTAAAACCAATCGATTACTTATTAAGACTTTTATGAAATGCAACCGCTGATTATCAGTGTGTTGCATTTTCTGTATTAAAACTTTTAGATTTGGTATTAAGATCTATTCAGACATTATTTTGCAGTACGAAAATGATAAAACGTACTGTATATGGAAAGGAAAATTAAGATTAAAAAATTAATCTCATTACTAATTGGGGCAGCTGTTACTGCTACTGCTGTCGGTCGTGATATCAAAGGTATTGTTCTTGACGAAAATAGCAAACCGCTTGATTTTGTGAACGTGGTGCTTTATTGCGACTCTACTTTTGTTGCAGGAGGCATTACGGATTCTGAAGGAGCATTCACTGTTAGCACTGATTCCTCCTGCAAACTTATAGCGAAAATCTCATTCGTTGGTTTTGAAAAATATACTGCAATTGTTCCCGATGGTGGAGATATGGGTGTGATTACTTTGAATCCTTCCGCTGTACAGCTTGGTGAAGTGGTAGTGAAAGCAAATCGTCCTATTACTACAATGAAAGGAGATGTCCTTGTAACGAATGTGGCAGGCTCTCAACTTGAACATGCAGGTACAGCAAACGATGTTCTTACGCAAGTTCCTATGGTTCTTGGGCGTGATGGGAATTTTGAAGTATTTGGTAAAGGTTCTCCGTCTATTTATATAAATGGGCGTGAGGTTATGGATCCCACGCAACTGTCTCAGCTGAGTTCTGCAGATATTAAGAATATTGAAGTCATAACAAATCCGGGAGCAAAATATGATGCCTCGGTCAAATCAGTTATCCGTATTCAGACCAAACGACCTCAAGGCGATGGCTTTGGTGGGACTATTCGAACACAGGGCGTGATGCAAAAGTATTTTCGTACCGTTGATCAAGCAAACTTCAAATTCCGTACTGGCGGGCTTGAATTATTTGGCAATTTCGGCTATTTGGGAGGAAAATTCCAAAGCAGTAATAAAGTGGATATGCTCACACAGTCTTCAGTAACATGGAATCAGATGTTGACACAAGATGGAAATATGTGTACAAATGAGTTCTTTGGAAAAGCAGGCTTTTCATATCTGTTCTGTGATAATCATTCCATTGGAGCTTATTATTCCAATGGTTTTACGAAGCAAAAGACAGAACATACAGGTGTCAGCCAAATATTTACTGATGATGTGCTGTATGATAATTTGACTATGCTTGGCAGCACGGAAAATAACATTCTCCCAAAACATCATGCAAATCTCTATTACAATGGTGAAATAGGCAAACTTGGAATTGATTTCAATACGGATTATATGTGGCGCAAAAGCAGAACGTATATGTGTAATGATGAGACAAGTGAGAATCAGGAGAATTCCATTGTCAATTCCATTGGGGCGAATAGAAGTCATCTGTTTGCTGAAAGACTTGTTTTTAGTTATCCGTTATGGAAAGGAGGAATAGAAATAGGAGAGGAATATACATCTTCACGCTTTTCATCTGATTACATTACAGATGCCTCAATAGTTGGTAGCTCTGCTTCTGAAGTAAATGAAAATAATATTGCCGGATTTTTTGAAATAGGTCAAGCTTTCGACAATTTCAATGTCAACGTAGGTTTGCGATATGAGCATGTGAGTTTTGATTATCTTGATAACGGTCAGAAAAAAGATGATCGAAGTAGAAGCTATAACAATCTTTTCCCATCATTGTCACTGTCAACTAAGATTAAGAATGTACAGTTCTCCATGAGTTATACACACAAGACACAACGTCCTGGATATGCCGATCTTGACGGTACCGTAGACTATATTAACCGGTTTACTCTTGAAAGTGGTAATCCATTCCTTAAACAGGAGAAAATTCATTCTTTGGAGCTAATGGGTGCATGGCGTCAGTTCTTCGGTCAGATTACCTATACTTATAAGAAAGACCCGATAATGAACGCTACTTGTCCGTATGGTGATGATGGTGAGATAAAACTTATTACAATGGATAATTTCTCTAAGATTCAAGGCCTACAGGCTTTTGTCGGTGGGCAGTTTAATGTTGGTATATGGCAACCGAGGATCAACTTGGGAATTATGAAACAATGGCTGGCCATAGAATATTCAAACGGTCGTAAGAGGTTGGAAAAACCTATCGGTCTTGTGCAATTTCAAAATGCAATTCATCTGCCTTTTGATATTTGGATGAATGTGGATATGCAATGGATGAGTGCTGGAAATAGTGACAATACGTATCAGAAATCATCATCTTATCTCAATGCAAAACTGTATAAGGCATTTTTCAACAATCGTTTCAGCATTACAATCGAAGCCAATGATATATTCAACAAAAGCAACCGTGATGTAACCCTCATGAGCAAAGATGTCACAATCTGTAGGCTTAATACAACCAATAACCGTACTTTTATGCTTACTCTGCAATACACTTTCAACTCGACACGGGACAGGTACCGTGGACAGGGAGCAGGAATAAATGAAATAAATCGTTTTTAATTATATTTATATGAAGACATTGATAACTGTATTTTTCTTGGCTGTCATAGGTTTGGCTGTCAATGCGAAGCCTCATTGTCAAGGCTTCAACAATTACGATGACAAGGTGACTATCGTTTTCACGGACAATCAAGCTGGAGAGCGATACTCGGTTTCCGATGTTAAACTCATTCCATCGTCATGGAATAGAGAAGAGTACCCGGCTACTTCTGTTAAAATAGCAGAAAAGAATGGTATAGTCACTGTAACACTTGTCTTTCCTCACATCTCCCAATTCTCAAATCCCAAAGTGAAACTCCGGATCAATGGGAAGAAAACTAAATTCAAGGTCTGTCAGTAACTAAAATTTCATTCAAGAATCATCATAAGATGAACAATACCTTTGATTGCGAGATGCTGTCAAGGGTATTGTCTGTTTCTATCTTTTCAGATGATTGGAACGTGAACTTTGAGTTTCATTCACATTTTGTAGTACGCCAAATCGTGCTTTAATAGATTTCCTTTATTCTCTTGGTTTTATTCATTTTCCGGTGGGAGGGAGTTGCCTTCCATTTGTCGGATGAAGCTGTCGGCATAGATGCGGCCGACGGGGATTTCCGTGGCGCGGTAGTGAAGGATGATGCGGCGGCGGGTGTAGCGTGCCACCTTCTGCACCGGAACGATAAACGATTTGTGGACACGGGCGAATTTCTGTTCCGGCAGCATTTCGGACAGCGACTTGATGCTCATCTGCGTCAGCACGGGACGGCCTTCCGACAGGTGGATTTTAATATAGTTTCCCATCGCTTCAATATATTGGATGTCGCTTATTCGGATTTTTACATTCTGATATTCCACCTTTACCGTGATTTCTTCTTCGTCGAGTGCGGTTGTCGGCGTATTCAGCCGTTGCAGTTGCTGAAGGTTGCGGGCTTTTTCCACGGCTTTTTCAAAGCGGGAAAACGAGAATGGCTTATGGAGAAAGTCGACGGCATCGAGCTCGAAACCGTCGAGCGCAAACTGGGCGTAGGCGGTGGTGAAAATCAGGAATGTGCCTTTGGGCAGAATCTTGGCAAGGTCGAGCCCTGAAACTCCGTTCATTTCAATGTCGAGAAATACGATGTCGGGGTGGGAACGGCTTACGAAGTCCATTCCCGTTTCAGGGTTGCTGAACGTGTTAAGTTCCAGATTGCCCATACGTTGGCAAAACTGTTCGATGATGCTGAGTGCGACGGGTTCGTCGTCAATCGCTACACATTTCATTTCAGTCGAGTTTGATTTGCAGTGTCACTTTATAGTAATCGTCGGTTTCCTCAATGTCGAGCCGATGGCGTTTCGGGTAGAGCAATTCCATGCGTTTCCGGCAGTTGCTGATTCCGATGCCTTTCTTTTCGTCGGGAACATGTGTAAAGATAGGGTTTTCTGTCCGAAAAACCAAGTTCCCTTCAGTGGCCTCGACGGAAATGAATACATTTGATGGTTTGGTCGACGAGATTCCGTATTTCAAGGCATTTTCGACGAAAGTGATGAGCAGCATGGGAGCGATTCGCATCGCACAGCTCCCGGCATCGGTATGTTTCTCGAAAGTGACGGTGACATTTTCGTTCATCCGGTTTTTTTGCAGTTCAATGTATTGTTCGATGTAGTCGATTTCCATTTCCAACGGAATCTTGTCCTTCGTCGCGTTGGAGTACATGTATTTCATCAGGCTGATGAACTGCATGAAGGCCGTTTCTGCTTTTTCCGATTTTGTCACGAGCAGTCCGTAAAGCGTGTTGAGCGTGTTAAACAGAAAGTGCGGATTGATTTGTGCCTTGTAGAGGGCAAGTTCCGCCTTGTTTTTTTCGTGTTCGATGGCCTGTCGGGCGATAATCTGCCGTGACAGTTCGGACAGCATGCCTACCGCCGTACTGAAACAGAACACCACCACATAAAGCAACCACACGCCTTTCTCAAGTAGCAGCATCCGCGAAAAATTCCTCCGTCCTCCGCCGTGTCTTCCTCTCTCAGGCATGTCGAAATTATAGTCGACAATCAATGCCGTGACGGCAATTGTGGCGGCAATGACCAGCAGGGCTATGAACATTTTCTTGCGCGACTGGAACAGCATGGGCATGCAATAGTGGCGCATGGTGAAATAGACGATGTAGAGCCACACGCTGAGAATGACGACAAACGTATAGTTGTTGTGTGCAAGCCAGCGTTCGATGGGCAGCAGTGCAGTCATTACCGGCAGCAGAATGACGCAGAAAAGAATGTCGATGAAGAACGGAATGTTTTTGGTTTTCATAGCCTTTGATATTGAATTACAAAGATAGTCTTCTATCTGATGCAAAGATAATCGTGTTTTCCGAATCGTGGAAATGCGGCGATGGTTGTTTGCCATCTCTTTTGTGTCGTTTGCATACAGACGGCCGCTTGTGCGGATTTTGAGCCAAAACTTGCATTAGCTTTGCATCGAACAGTTAAAAGATTAGGCAATGTGTAGGAAACTTTTTATTACGATAGGTATATTTTTTATGGCTGTCTTTTCTGGATTTGCAGCTGTTGTTTCCGGTACGGTGACCGATAAAAACAGGGGAGAAGTCCTTCCGATGGCAACGGTCACGCTTACGGATGCTTCCGGAAAATATGTAGCTTCGACGGTGAGCGGTGCTGATGGCCGGTTTTCGTTCTCCGGCATCGCAGCCGGGGAGTATGTGGTGAAAGTCACTTATCTGGGTTACAAGGAATCTTCCCGGTCGGTGCGTCTGAAAGGCGAAATGGCTACCGTCAGCGTGGCATTGGTGGAGGATACGCACGTTCTTTCCGAACTGGAAGTGAAAGGACGTGCCACCCGTGCCACTCAGAAAGGCGACAGTCTGGTCTACAACGCAGAAGCGTTTAAGGTGCTTCAGGGAAGCACGGCTGAGGATCTGCTTTCAAAAATGCCTGGTATCGTGGTGGAAGGCGGAACCATTCAGGCGCAGGGTGAGGATGTGAAAAAGATTCTTGTCGACGGTAAGGAATTTTTTGAAGGCGACGTAAACCTTGCTATCAAGAACCTGCCTTCCGACATTATTGCCAGTATAGAAGTATTTGACAAAAAGAGCGATCAGGCTGAGTTTACGGGCTTTGACGACGGCGAAGAAATCAAGACTATCAATATAGTAACAAAGAACGGTTTTTCGTCGGGAACTTTCGGCAATCTCTATGGCGGCTATGGTACGGACAACCGTTACAAGGTGGGCGGAAATGTCAATTATTTTGATGGCGACCGCCGTATTTCCGTGTTGGGTATGAGTAACAACGTGAATAATCAGAACTTCTCGCAAGAGGACCTTGCCGGTGTCATGTCGGCTTCGTCAAGCGGCCGTCGTGGCGGCAAGCGAGGCGGTGGTGGCGGAAATGGCGGTGGCGGCCGCGGTGGTTCGTCGGCTTCCGACTTTATGGTCGGACAGTTGGGCGGTGTGGCTTCGACCAACGGTGCCGGCTTGAACTATGTGGACCAATGGGGTAAGATGAAGTTTACGGGAAGCTATTTCTTCAATCAAACGAAAAACGATTCCGAACAACAGGTAGAGCGTGAGTTTTTCGACTCGTCGCTGCCGGGCATGACATACGAAGAATTTACGCAGGCGCAAATGGAAAACTTCAACCACCGTTTCAATATAAGGATGGACTATCAGTTTGACAAGAACAATTCGCTGACCATCCGTCCGAAACTCAGTTTGCAGGACAATCATTCCTGGAACACGCTCGACGGAACCAATCTGTTGAACGGTGTGGCATCCGACCAGGTGACGAGCAACAGTACAAAGGATGCATTTGCCTACAATGCCGGGCTTGACCTGACCTATCGCCACCGTTTCGGCAAAGAGGGGCGTACGCTGTCGGCTATGTTCGGCGGTACGTGGTCGAACAACAGCAGCGATACTTATACAGATTACTTGAACCGTCTTTACGACACACAGCAGGAAGACGGCTACAGCCAGTATAAAAAGGCGGCTGTGAAGCAGCAGAGCTATCGCGGAAACCTGATATTTACGGAAAAACTTTGGGACAAATTCCAGTTGCAGACAAACTATAAGTTCTCGTATGCCGACAATTCGTCGGATACGAAAACCTACAACAAGTCGACGGTGACCGACCTTTACGACCAACTTGACGAGAGTATGTCGAATGTCTATCAGTCCGACTATCTGACACAGTCGGGCGGCATCGGAATCCGTTACCGCAACGGGGCGTTCAATGCCATGTTGGGCAGTGATTTCCAATGGGCAAATCTCATGGGCGACCAGGTGTATCCGCAACCCGAAAGCCTTGACCATCGTTATTTCTCCGTTTTGCCGTCGTTCAACGCACGCTATTCGCTGAACCGTTCGAACTCGTTCATGTTCCGCTATCGCAGCAGCTCTTTGGCTCCTTCGGTGAGCGATTTGCAGAGCGTCATCGACAATACGAATCCGTTGTATCTGTCGACCGGTAATCCGGAACTCGACCAGCAAATCAATCATTCGCTGAATCTTCGCTATATATTGACGACAAAGTGGAGCCATATGCTGATTGTCATGGCCGGGGCTACGTTCCGCTCCAACTACATTGCCGACAGTACGTTTGTTGCAAAGGAGGACATCGTGCTTTCGCCGTCTGTTACGCTGAACAAGGGGGCGCAGTTTACAAAGCCTGTCAACCTTGACGGTTACTACAGTTTTCAGTCGATGCTGACCTATGGATTTACGCTCGACTTTCTTCGCAGTAACATTAACCTGAGCCTTGCGGCCAACTATGCGAATGCGCCGACCATATTCGACGGCACGCAGAGCTACACACGCGAATTGAACCTAATCCCGAAAGTAATTGTTGGTAGTAATATCAGTGAGAATCTCGATTTTACGTTAAGCTATTCGGCAACGGTCAACAAAATGATGAGTACGTTGGACCAGACGAATGCGAGCGATTATATTTGTCATTCGGCGTCGGCCAAATTGGGATGGACTTTCTGGAAGGGGTTCACTTTCCGGAGCACTTTCAGCTATATCGGCTACGACGGGCTGGAAATGGCTGACAGCGATTATTTCTTGTGGAATGCTTCGCTGGGCAAAAAGTTCCTGAAGAACAATGCCGCCGAACTGAAAATCGAAGCATTCGACTTGTTGAAACAGAACCGCGCATTCTCTCATCGGGTAGGCAGCAACTATTATGAATATGTGAACGGCAATGTGCTGGAACCGTATTTCATGCTGACCTTTACCTATGATTTGCGCCTTTAAAAAGAAACATTAATTACTTTAAAATAATTTGGTTGTTATGAAGAAACTATTGATTATGGCTGTCGTGGCAATTTTGTTTGTGGGGACAGCATCGGCACAGCGCCGTGGTGGCAACCGTCAGCCGATGACGGTAAAAGAACGGGTAGAAATGCTCGACAAGGTGTTGAACCTGACTGACGATCAGGAAAAGAAAGTAACGGAACTCTATGAAGCGGTTGAGGCAAAGAACCTGCGTGGAACAGAACGTCGTAACGAAATGCAGAGTGTCCGAGAAGAAGTGAAAAAACTGTTGATAGAAGAGCAGCAGAAACTGTTTGACGACTATTGCAACAACTGCCGCACTGACTGCAACAGACCTCGTCGCGGTTGCTGCCGCTAGTCAATGAATTAAAACAAGGCTTAATTAAAGAGTTGTTTTATTGAAGTTGAAATGTAATTAAAATTGATGAAGTTTTTGTTTATAAATGTCCTATTAATTTACAGTTCAGAAGATAAATTAATAGGACATTTTTATTCGTTATTTATCAAAAAGCCTACTTTGGTTGCTAAGTTTGATTTGGGTTTAAATGGACATTACTATGCTATCTTGGGTTAGATTTGAATGCCGAAAAATCTCATGCCACTTTCGGAATTAAGATTCATCATTGGATATTTATCTGGCATATACCACGCAATCAGTTCAGAGGCACAGGAATCTCCAAAAAAATTGATGGATTTTTTTACGTCTTCAATTTTTTCAGAATTAATGGTTCCAGTGTTTAATAGGGTGTCCCATGCTTTTTTTATATCATTTATTTTGTTGTTATTTACGATTCTTGTACGGTTGATAGGATAGCTACTTAGGCAATGAAAACATTCTAGAATCTCTTTTATATCTTTCATTGTGAGGGAGTTGATATTTTTTGAATTTAATGATTTCTGTATAAATGTACTCCTTTCTATTCTAAAATGCTCTGATGTTTTGTTATATGGCATTTGTTTGAAGTATTTTAAGACTTCTTTGTGCTTTTGTTTGTCCGATAAATTTCTGGCAGGCTTGTTTTTGTATGAATTTGATGGTTTGTTTGGGGCTATATGATACAGATAATTGAAAAAGTAGTCTACTTCTTGGTACAAAGTAAAACCATCAGAAATCATTTGTTTATTTCTTCCTGTTGTCCTTTCATAATACTTTGCAAACTCGATGAATTTGTCACATTTTACGAGAAATTTATCTGTTTTATGTGTTGTATAGCGAGGTAATTTACATTTCTTACTGAATGATTTTCCATCTTGATAGTCAATAATTTCATTATGGATTTTTTTGTTGTCAATGCTTGATACAAGGGTTGCAAGGTTCCACCATTTCAAATATAAGCTCTCAACATCGTTAATATTTGTACACTCGCAGCCAATCTCATATCTACGAGAAAAAGCAGTTCCTGTTAAATTAGCAGAAGAAAGCATGCACCAATCATCTATAATATATATTTTGGCGTGAAGACTTAATAAAGTTTTTATTTGGGAATTAGTTGAAGCGTTGACTTCTTTAAAAGTATCTTCACGAATAAACCCTGCATCAACGTCAGTTAAAATGCGAAAGTCAATATTTGCTCTCATCCAATTCCCTCCAAGTATTTGAAGAAATTCTTTTAAAGATCCAATAAAGGGAGAAGCGATCCAAATTCGGAATTTCGCTTTTTCGCAATGCTCGTGTAATGTATCTACTAATTGTTGTTCTGATAGTATCATAATAATTCAAGATTATAAGTGTTAATGTTCTTTGGATAAATGGATTGATTTTAGAGGTGTAATTATTAATAAATTAGATTAGTCAATTATCATAAAAAGAATCTGGTACATTGTAATGCTCATAAATAAAATAGGTGGTTATCGAAAATCACCATGATTGTATAGTTAAAGTTCACAAACAATGCCATGATTGTCGAAAACAAAGTTATAGAATTATTTTTTATGGTTGATGATTTAGGATATTTTTGATGTGAAAATAGATATTCTTAAAGGACGACTAGATAGAACATTATATCTACAGTATGGAGTGTGTTTAAACAATAAAAGCGAGCCATAAGACTCGCTTTTATTGTTTAAACTTAACAGTTCAAATAGTCCGATTATTTTACACGGCCAACGTAAGAACCGTCGCGAGTGTCAACTTCGATGATTTCGCCAGTTTCGATGAACAACGGAACACGAACAGTAGCACCTGTTTCAACAGTAGCCGGTTTCAAAGTGTTTGTAGCTGTATCGCCCTTCAAGCCCGGTTCTGTGTATGTGATTTGAACCTTAGTCTTTTGCGGCATTTCAGCGTAAAGTACAGTTTCAGTAGAAGCGTCAGATACGACTTCAACGATGTCGCCTTCTTTCATGAATTCCACACCTGTAATCATGTCTTTGTGGATAGGAATTTGTTCGAAAGATTCCTGGTTCATGAAGATGAAGTCGCCGGCATCTTCATAAAGATATTGGTACGGGCGGCGTTCTACGCGTACGTCTTCGAGCTTTTCGCCGATGTTGAAACGACGTTCCAAAACGTATCCGTCAACAACGTCTTTCAATTTAGTACGCATGAATGTGTTACCTTTACCCGGTTTTACATGAAGAAATTCGATTACGAAATACAATTTGCCATCCATGCGGATGCAAGTTCCGTTCTTAATGTCTTGAGCGTTAATCATACAGTTTTTTGTATATAAAAGTTTAGATTATAATCGTGTTTTGTCGAATGACGGTTGCAAAGTTATTATTTTTTCTTGATATGTAAGGAATTATTTGATGAAATTTGAAAAACCGTCAGCGGATTGGTTGGATTTGAATGTCATTTTTGCTAAATTCGCCATCATAAATTTTGTGAAACTATGCGAAGAATTTTTACTATATGTGCTTTGTCGCTGGCCTCTTTTTTAGGAGTGTCGGCGCAGACTCCCGCCGATTCGGCGATGATTGCCGATGCCGGTTGGAAACAGACTGTTGTGGCTAACGGCGTTATTGCGCAGGAAGCGTCGTTTCCCTCTCTCTATGGTGTGCCGCAGCATATTGTGATAGTGCGGGTTTTGCCTGATTACGGTATGTTGGAGGTGGTTCGTCACAATTCGTTTGAACGGACAAGCGAGGTGGCCGTTCGCGAAGGTGCGGATGCGGCTATCAACGGGTCGTTTTTCGATGGTAAGGCGCGTTCGGTGTGCTTTTTCCAGAAGGACGGAACGGTGATTGACGTGTCGCAGGAAGATGTGCTGAAAAATCTTGCCAACGGAGCGGTGGAGATTGACGGCGGAAAGTTGGCTATTATCCGCTGGAGCAAGGATGTTGAGCAGAATTATGGCAAAAAGGAGCGGGATGTACTGGCTTCAGGGCCGATGCTGGTGTTCGACGGTGTGGACTGCGACATGACACATTGTAACAAGAAATTCTACGAAACGCGTCATCCACGCAGCGTGGTGGCTGAAATGAAGAACGGAGAAATTTGGCTGATAGCCATCGACGGCCGTGCAAAAGGGAATGCCGAGGGCATGAGCCTGCCGCAGCTGCAGCATTTTGTGCGCGTGTTGGGAGCTGACGATGCCTTGAATTTCGATGGCGGTGGCTCGACAACGCTTTGGACTATGCCTTGCGGAGTGATGAACTGTCCGACAGACAACCGAAAGTTTGACCACGAAGGAGAACGGCGTGTGGCTAATTCACTGTTGGTCCGTTAAAATTGAAGGAAGATGAGAAATACGTTATTTATATTCATGGCAACCGTATTGCTGCTTTCTTGCAGTGGCGGCAAACAGGAAGAACAGCATGTGGACGATTTCATTTCCGGGGTCTACTATGAAATACTTGAAGAAATGCATCGGGGTGGCGATGCTGCGAAACTGCTTGAGCGGGCTGATTCCTGTTTGGGAGTGCTACGTTCCGATACTTCAGCCTTTTTTATCGGCTTGCAGGGTGTGAAAGGTCATCTTCATCAAATGCAGAAGGATACGGTTGGAGCACGTGCGGATTTTGAAAATGCATTGGCTGCGATTGACCGCCGGTTGGCAATGGTGGAAAGGGTGAGCCTTGACGATGCCTTGAACCGTGCCTACATGTTGTGTATGCTCGACCGTAAGGAAGAGGCTTTGCGCTATATCGACAGCTTGAAGTTTACGGCCAATGAATTGCTGATGTTGGGCGGACAGTTGTCGCCTCATGATGTGATTGAAATGTTCGGTGCCGAACCGGCGGAACCCGATACGGCACAAGTGGAATTATAAAACGGAAGACAAATGATTATGCAGAAGTTGGGAAAGTTTTTTTACAGAATATCGGCCATCGTGATGCTGGTTGTGGTGGTGATGACATCTGTTTCTTGTCGCAACAACGACGAGCCGGAAAAAGGGGAGAACGAACGTACGTTGTTTATGTATTTTCCCTGGTCAGTCGACTTGACGTCGTTTTTCTATCAGAATGTGAACGACATGAAGAAGGCGATTGTCAATGCAGGGTTGAACAAGCAGCGTGTGGTGGTTTATTTTGCCACTTCGGGAACGGAGGCAGAAATGTATGAGTTGAAATACGAAAAGGGAAAATGCGTGCAGCAGACACTGAAAACTTATAGCGGTAACGACGTGACGACTCCGGAAGGCGTGGCGGAAGTGCTGAACGACATGAAGGCTTTCGCTCCGGCAAAAAGATATGCCATGACAATCGGTTGTCACGGTATGGGTTGGCTGCCGATTGATAAGGACGAACTGCGCCGGAAATCCGGATTGAAATATCACTGGGAAACGCCCGGCGTGCCGTTGACACGCTATTTCGGTGCAGGGGCAGATAAGGACTATCAGACAGAAATAACCGATTTTGCAGAAGGATTGAAAATGGCAGGGCTTAAAATGGACTATATTCTATTTGACGACTGCTATATGTCGTCCATCGAAGTGGCTTATGATTTGCGTGAAGTGACGGACTATCTTGTAGGGTCGACCTGCGAAATCATGGCATACGGGATGCCGTATGAAAAGATTGGCCCGTATTTGTTGGGTGAACCGGATTTGAAGGCCGTTTGCGATGAATTCTATAAATTTTATTTCAATTACTCAACGCCTTGCGGAACATTGGCGGTAATTGATTGCAGCCAGGTGGAAAATTTGGCGCAGGTGATGAAAGAGATTAATTCTCAATTTACATTCGACGATTCGCTGATTGACGATGTGCAGCGTCTGGACGGCTATCGACCTTCGTTGTTCCTTGATTTTGGCGATTATGTAGACCACTTGTGTACTGACGAAGCATTGTTGAGCCGTTTCCATCAGCAACTTGACCGCACGGTGATACACAAAGTGCATACGGAACAATATTATTCCATGTCGATGGGCTATGTCACTATCCGCACCTTCTCAGGCATAACCGTTTCCGACCCGAGCCAGCACCGCTGGGCAGCAAAGAAAACTGAAACTGCGTGGTATAAGGTAACGCATTGACTTGGATTAGGGGTTATGGGTTAGAGAGCTATTCTAATTTAGTTCGGTTGTCCCTCATCCATAACCCATACCTCTAACCCCTAACCCCAGCTAATGGTCAATCCCGTCGCGGGAGAGAACGCCTTGGGTATAGTAGTGCTTCACTTCCTGCATGTCGGTGACAAGGTCGGCGAGGTCGATGAGCGACTGCGGGGCTTTGCGGCCGGTGATGACCACTTCCACATTTTCTGCGCGTTCATGGAGGGCGGAAATTACTTCTTCTTCCGTCAGCAGATGAAAGTGGAGGGCAATGCACAGTTCGTCGAGGATGACGACATCGAATTTGCCTTCTTTCATGATAGCTTTGCAGCGGGCAAGAGCGTCGTGCGCCATGTCGATGTCCGTCAGCTCCGGCTCTTTTTCAATAAAGCAGCCGCGGCCAAGCTGTTCTATCGTGATTTTTCCAAATGATTCGTCGGCAGCGGCAAACAGTTGCTCGATGCGTGTCTCGTTGTATTTCATAGATTTGACAAACTGTCCGACATAGACCGATTTTCCGGCACACAGGGCGCGTACGGCCAGTCCGAATGCCGCCGTCGTTTTGCCTTTACCGTTGCCGGTGTATATATGCAAATATCCTTTTTCCATATGATAGCTAAATGTTGGGATAAAGATACGGCATTATATCCAAACCGACGGAACCGAAAAGGGCAGAAAGGGTCCGACAATTCTTAAATTAAATAAAAAAATGGAGCGAATATTTGTTATTGCTCTGCAACTATTGTACTTTTACAACGTAAATAAAAAGGGCTGAATTTTCGGTATTGGATTGATTCGTAAAAGAAAGACAGCTAAAGGCGCCGGGTTGGTTGCTATTACTCTACAAAACATTGATCATTTGCCCTTGCGCCGATTATGCGGCTTTTGGCACAATAGAGCTGTTTTTTGAATGGTTTGTATCCTTCTTTTATGGTGATTTCAGCTACTTTTGTAAACATTATTGTACCAAACTAAAACCTAACTTAAAAAACTATGGAAGCTAAAATTCGTGAACAATTCGCTGCGCGTTTTGGGGAAAAAGGAACTCTTTATGCATCAGCCGGACGTATTAACTTGATTGGTGAACATACTGACTATAATGGCGGTTTCGTGTTCCCGGGTGCTATCGACAAATGCATCATGGCAGAAATCCGTCCGAACGGCACAGACAAGGTGCGTGTTTATTCAATCGACATTGACGAATATGTAGAATTCGGTTTGCGTGAAGAAGACGCTCCGACTCAGCAATGGGCCCGCTATATTTTCGGTATTTGCCGCGAAATTCAGAAACGTGGCGGTGTAGTAAAAGGATTTGACACTGTATTTGCAGGCAATGTGCCTCTCGGTGCCGGTCTTTCTTCTTCTGCCGCTTTGGAATCTTGCTTTGCTTTTGCGCTTAATGATTTGTTCAACGACAATAAGATTGACAAATTCGAACTGGCTCGTATCGGTCAGTCGACAGAACATAACTATTGCGGCGTGAACTGCGGTATCATGGACCAGTTCGCATCTGTATTCGGCAAGAAAAACTGCCTGATGCGCCTCGACTGCCGTTCAATGGAATTCGAATATTTCCCGTTCGAAGCCAAGGGCTACAAACTCGTGTTGGTTGACTCTGTGGTTAAGCATGAGCTGGTTGACTCTCCTTACAACAAACGCCGTGAATCATGCGAACGCGTTGCCAAGACTTTGGGCGTGGAAACTCTCCGCGATGCAGAAATGGCAGACCTTGAAGCCAAGAAGGCTGAAATCTCGGAAGAGGACTACAAGCGCGCCGTTTATGTAATCGGTGAAAAACAGCGTGTGCTCGATGTTTGCGACGCTTTGCAGAAAGGCGACTTCGAAACAGTGGGCAAACGCATGTATGAAACTCACGAAGGTATGTCAAAACTCTACGAAGTAAGCTGCGTGGAACTCGACTACTTGAATGATATTGCCAAGGAATGCGGCGTGACAGGTTCACGCATCATGGGTGGCGGCTTCGGCGGCTGTACCATCAACTTGGTGAAAGACGAACTTTACGATAAATTCATTGCTACCGCTAAAGAAAAATTCGCTGCAAAATACGGTCATGAACCGAAGATTTATGATGTAGTGATTTCTGACGGTGCTCACAGAATCGGATAATCGTATGATTACAGAATTGAATAAAGTGGCATCACCGAAGGGTGATGTCACACTCTATAAAATGACAAATGCCGCCGGTGCTACGGTGGTGTTGTCGAGCGTAGGAGCGGGTATCGTTTCTATTGAAGTGCCCGACCGCGACGGCAAGTTGGCGGATGTAGTGCTTGGCTATAAGAATCCGTGCGATTATTATTACGACGGCCCTTGTGCCGGAAAAGTGCCGGGACGTTATGCCAACCGTATTGCTAAAGGCCAGTTCAAACTGGGCGGCAAGGAATATCAGTTGGCTATCAACAATGGTCCGAACGCTTTGCACGGCGGTCCGGAAGGATTTCAGAACCAGATTTGGGACAGTGCAGTGGAAGGCGATAAGGTGGTGTTCCGCTATACGGCAGCCGACGGCGAAGAAGGCTATCCGGGTACATTGAAAGTGACGGCTTCTTACAGTTGGAATGATGCCAACGAACTGACATTGGAACTTCGTGCAGAATCGGACGCACTGACCATTGTCAACCTTACGAACCATGCCTATTTCAACCTGAAGGGCGAAAACGCCGGTTCGGTGCTCGACCATGAATTGTGGCTGGGCTGCGCTTCCTATCTGCCGACCGACGACACGCTGATTCCAACGGGCGAGATTGCTCCCGTGGCAGGAACGCCGATGGACTTTACAGTGGCAAAACCGCTCGGCAGAGACATCAAGCAGGATTTCCCGGCTTTGGTCTATGGCAAAGGCTATGACAACTGTTGGGTGATTGACGGTTGGAACGGAGAATTGAAGAAGGTGGCTGAACTGTCGGAGGCTACAAGCGGGCGCGTGATGGACGTGTTCACTAACCAGCCTGCCGCTCAGGTCTACACCGGCAACTGGCTTGCAGGTTCGCCCGAAAGCAAAAGCGGCCGCAGCTATGAGGACTACGACGGCGTGGCTATCGAATGCCAGGGAATGCCCGACGCTCCGAACAAGCCGCAGTTCCCGTCGCAGGAATTGAAAGCGGGCGAGGTTTATCAACGAGTTATCAAATTTGCATTTAAAACAAAATAAGAATTATGAAACCAACTTTATTTGTATTAGCTGCCGGCATGGGTAGCCGTTATGGAGGTTTGAAGCAATTGGACGGACTTGGTCCTAATGGTGAAACTATCATGGACCACTCAATTTATGATGCAATCCAAAGCGGATTCGGGAAAGTAGTATTTGTTATCCGCAAAGATTTTGAAAAGGATTTCCGTGAAAAGATTTTGTCAAAATATGAAAATCATATTCCGGTGGAAGTGGTATTCCAGTCGCTTGACGCACTTCCTGAAGGATTCACTTGCCCGGCTGACCGCGTTAAACCGTGGGGTACCAACCACGCCGTTCTGATGGGTAAGGACGTTATCAAGGAACCGTTTGCCATCATCAATGCCGACGACTTCTACGGCCGCGACAGTTTTGCCGTAATGGCGAAGGAACTGATGGCTATGGAAGGCAAGAAGAACCAGTATTGCATGGTCGGTTTCCGCGTGGGCAACACGATGTCGGAAAGCGGAACAGTGGCTCGTGGCGTGTGCGTGACGAAGGACGGTTTCCTGACAGATGTTGTTGAACGTACGGCTATCGGTTACAAGGAAGACGGACGTATCGCCTTCACGGACGAAAACGGCGTTGAGCAGATTCTTGCTCCGGAAACTCCGGTTTCTATGAACCTTTGGGGTTTCACTCCTGACTACTTCGACTATTCAGAAGAATATTTCAAGACATTCCTTAGTGAAAACATTGGAAATCTGAAAGCTGAATTCTTTATTCCGTTGGTTGTAAACGAGTTGATTAAATCAGGCAAAGCAACCGTTAAGGTGCTTGACACTACTTCAAAATGGTTTGGCGTAACTTATGCTGCCGACCGTCCTGCCGTAGTAGAAAAATTTGCCGAACTCCACGCCAACGGCGAATATCCGCAGAACATGTTCAAATAATAACGGATAAATAAATAGACAACACCCCGAATCCTGACCGGTTCGGGGTGTTGTTGTTATATCTATTAAAATACGTGATGTCTAAAAATTGTTTATTATTCGGAATTTCCTTTCTCATGTTGTTCCAGAAAGAAACGCTTTTGTTCCTCAATAGCCCTGCGTAGTTCTTCTTCAGTCGGCATATACGCCATGTATTTTGAAGCAAACAGTTGTTCACTATTGTGTAGTACTGAATATTTGGCGATGGTTTTGTCCGTATTTGTACAAAGTAGAATACCTATAGTTGGGTTATCACTATCGTCTTTTACTAAATCATCATACATGCGTACATACATATCCAATTGCCCGACATCTTGATGAGTTAATTCATGAGTTTTTAACTCAAATAAAACATAACGCTTTAGCTTAATATTATAGAAAACAAGATCGATATAATAATCTGCTGTGTCAGTTATGATGTGCTTTTGTCTGTCTACAAAGGCAAAGCCTCGTCCTAATTCCATTATGAATTGTTCCAAATTATTGATAAGGGCTTGCTCTAGTTCGCTTTCATCAAATTTAGAATCTTTGCGAAACCCTAAAAATTCAGCAATGACGGGACTCTTTACATATTCTTGGGGGTCATTCTCTTCAATTATAGGCTTTGGTAGTGTCAAATTTTCTCGATAACTAGCCATGCGACGACCATAGTATTGAGTTCCAATGTTCCGACTTAATGTTCGCACACTCCACATTTGTTCAGAAGCTTCTTTTAAATACCATTCTCTTGCTTTCGGGTCAGCTTCATTCATGATACGTCTAATATGCGACCAAGTTAGATTGTGAACACATGTGTTCACAATTTCTAAATTCTTGAAACATAAGTAGAATTGACGGTAATATTCCAAATTACGTTTACTGTAGCTATTTCCGTATAAAGGAGATAGTTGTTCTGCCAACGTTGCGATAAGTCGTTTGCCGTACTTCGCTCTTTGTTCTCCGTGTTGCTCTTCTTCGACAATACGGCGTCCGATATTCCAATATGTTTGAATTACAATTTGATTGGCAGAAGCATAGGCTTGACTTCGTCCGTGTTCGATGATTTGTCGAAGATCTTCGATTACACCATTTTTTTGAGTATCGGAGATGATATTTGGCTTATTGTCTTCCATTTTGTATAGAGAACTAAATTCGTGTCCTGTTTAATTCTGAATCATTTGATTATTGATAATCAATGATTTAATGTTTAGCTGTTAGTCGGTTCTTTCGGCTGTTTTTTGACGAGGACTTTGTCGATGCGGGCGCCGTCCATGTCGACGATTTCGAGGTGGAGGTCCTGCCAGATGAGGGTTTCGCCGCTTTGGGGAACGTGCTGAATCTGTTGCAGGATAAGGCCGCCGAGGGTGTGGCATTCGATATTCTCCAGCAGGTCGGCATGGTTGAAATAGCAGAGGAAGTCGTAGAGCGGGCATTGTCCGTCGACGAGCCAGCCGTCGTTGTTGGTACGCTTGATGATGTCGGGTTCCTTGCGTGTGTCGTCCATTGAGCCGACAAGTCCTTCAAGAATGTCGCGCAGGGTGATGATGCCTACGCAGGCACCGAACTCGTCGCAGACGAGGGCGCGGCTGATGTGTTTGGTTTTCATTTCCTCCAATGTCTTGTAGACATTCATGTCTTCATGGAAAAATACAGCCTGGCGGGTGAGCGAGGCGAGGTTGAAGTCGGGTTCCGACAGGTGGAGTACCAGGTCTTTGAGGTTGACTACGCCTTTCACGCGGTTGAGGTCGCCGTCCTCGGTTATGGGGTAGAATTCGTAAAGCTGTTCGCCCATCACTTTCTTTACATCGTCGGCTGTCATGTCGAGTTCGAGCGAAACGATGTCGCTCTTGTGGGTCATAATCGTGCCGAGCTTCAGGTCGCCGAGAAGGAACACGCGTTCCACGATGTCCTGTTCCACGGGCTGCACTTCGCCGTCCTCCGTGCCTTCCTGAATGATAGTTTTGATTTCCTCTTCCGTCACTTTGCTTTCCGCGTTTTTGATGCCCAGCAGGTTAATCATCAGTTCTGTGCTCTTGGCCAGCAGCCACACGAACGGGTGGGCAATTTTCGACAGGGCCGACATGGGGCGCGCCACCATTTTGGCCGCTTTTTCTGCCACGCTCAGACCGATGCGCTTCGGTACGAGTTCCCCGAAGATAATCGAAAGATAAGTAACGATAATGACGATAACGGCTTGAGCCAGTGTGGGGGCGTAGCTTGCCGACACTCCCCAGCTTATCAGCAAGTCGTTGAAATTGCCGGCTATTTTGTTGCCTGAATAGATACCGGTGAGGATTCCGATAAGCGTGATGCCTATCTGTACGGTCGAAAGGAAGCGGTCAGGGTCTTCGGCAAGTTTGAGAGCCGTGCGTGCCGATTTGCTTCCGTTTTTAATATCTGTGTTTAGTCGGGATTTGCGTGCTGAAATAAGTGCCACTTCCGAGAGGGCGAAAATACCGTTTAAAAGAATAAGTCCAATAATGATGAAAATCTCGTTCATGTAAAAGTGTGTCTAATTTGTAACAAAATTAGAACAACTGCTCCCGCTATAAAAGCCTTTCCCGTAGAATTATGGAGATTTAACAAATAGACTGTGGTTTACGGTTTACAGATTACGGTTTACAGATCGTGGTTGATTGCTCATTATATAGCAGAAAATATACATGGTTCTGTAAACTGTAAACCGTAAACAGTAAACTTTGGAACTATTCTCCTCCGTCGCGGGGAGGAACTATGGTATGTTTTTGCAGATAGTCGTTGAACGCTTTTTTGTGGGTGTCGGAAATGGGGATGTACTTTTTCCCGAACACGATGCGGTTGCGCTCGATGACGTTGATTTTCGACATCTGAACGATGAACGAGCGGTGCACGCGAATAAACTTGTCGGCAGGCAATCGCTGTTCGATTGTTTTCATATTCATGAGCGAAAGGATGCAGTTGGGCGAATCTTCCGTATAGATTTTCACATAGTCCTTCAGCCCTTCGATGTAGGTGATTTTCGATATGTCAATCTGAATCAGCTTGTATTCGCTTTTCACGATGATGAATTGCGGTTCGTCGTCCTTTTCGGCTGCAAGGCGTGCCTTCTCGTTCAGTTCTGCCCATACCAGAGCGCGATTGGCCGCGTTGAGGAATTCGCTGTAGCTTACCGGCTTCAGCAGATAGTCGATGGCGTTGTGGCGGAAGCCTTCGATGGCATACTGCTCGAAAGCCGTCACGAAAACGATGCGGCATTCCGGCGGAATGATTTTTGCAAACTCGATGCCGTTCAGTTCCGGCATCTGGATGTCGAGGAACACCAGGTCAACCTTTCCGTCGATAATCGAGCGGACGGCTTCCGATGCCGAAGCATAGGAGTTTTCAAGTTCAAGAAACGGTGTTTTTTTGACAAAGCTGCAAATCAGTTCGCGTGCCAGAGGTTCATCGTCGATGACACTGCATTTCAATGTAATGTTCATGCGTATGAGTGTTTATAATTCAATTTGTAAATCTGAAACATATTTGTCGCCTACCACTCCCGACTGGAAGCTGTGGCGGCCTTCATAGAGTAGCGACAGTTGCCGCGACAGGTTCGACAGACCGATTCCCGAGCCGCTCTTGTCGGTTTCCGGTTTCGGGAAATGGCTGTTTTCCACGTGACAGCATACACGGTTGCCGTCGACCGTCATTTTAATGTTGATTTCCGAAGGTTTGGTGCTGCTCACACCGTGCTTGAAGGCGTTTTCCACCATGGAAATGAACATCAGAGGTGCTATTTTCAAATGGTTGACATTATCTTCAGGGATGTCGACCGTGAGTTTCACGTTGCTGCCAAATCGGAGTTTCATCAGTTCGATGTAGCTGCGCATGAAGTTCAACTCCTTGTCGAGGGTCACTTCTTTCTCGTTGTTTTCGTAGAGCGTGTAGCGCAGCAGCTTGCTGAGTTCGTGAACCGTCTGCTGTGCCTTGTCCTTGTCGATTTCAATCAGCGCGTAGATGTTGTTGAGCGTGTTGAACAGGAAGTGCGGATTCAGTTGGTTCTTCAGGTTGCGAAGTTCCATGTCGCGCTGCTCGCTGATGATTTTTTCCTTCATTTTTTCAATCTTGGCCCATCGCATGCTGAATTTCAGGGCGATGCTCAGGCCGGTGGTCAGGATAATCATGGCAAACTCGCGGGTAATGGAGCCGATGAAGAAAAGATAGAACCGATGGTCGTTGAAATGCTCTACATGATTGTGCTTCTGTGGAAAATCAGGGCTGTTGACAAAAATGAAGTACTGAATGACGACCATCAGCATTACCATGACAACGGCGGTCAGCAGTGCAAGCACGATGTAGGTAAACGTCTTTTTCCGGAACAGATAACGGTCGATGAGGAAAAAGTAGTTGAAGTAGAACGTAATGATGCACAGGACGGCATGGATATACATGCCATAGCTCATTGGGCGGCTGTTTCCCAAACTGAAGAAAAATTCGGGAATGACAAACACCATTGTCAGGACAATCACCTGAATCACCAGGTCCAGTGCCTTCGCTTTGTTGGTTAAATCGATTTTATTCATATCTCAAAGCTTCGATAGGGTCGAGTGCTGCGGCTTTCTTCGCCGGATACCAGCCGAAGAATACGCCGGTAACGGTGCACACTACAAAAGACAAAACTACAGAATATAATTGAATTGACACAGGCCAGTTCAATAAAAATTTGACGGCGAGCGACGCTCCGGCTCCGAAAAGTATGCCGATGATGCCGCCGGTGATGCTGATGATGATGGCTTCGATGAGGAATTGCGTCAGAATGTCGACACCGCGTGCGCCGATGCTCATGCGCAGACCGATTTCGCGTGTGCGTTCCGTTACCGATACCAGCATGATGTTCATGATGCCGATACCGCCAACCAGCAGGGAAATGCCGGCAACGCAGGCGAGCAGCAACGTCATCATTTCGCTCGTGGAGTTCAGCATGTCGCTCAGTTCCTGTTGCGAGCGGATGTCGTAGTCGCGCTCGCTGTCGTCCTTAATCTTGTGGTTGCGGTTCAGGATGCCGCTGATTTCCTCGGTGGCTTCTTCTGTCACATCTTCGCTGAGGGCAGAGGCGAAGATGCCCTGAATGTAGTCGATGGCAAGGATGCGCTTCATGACAGTGGTGTAGGGTGCTATCACGATGTCGTCCTGGTCCTGTCCCATGCTGTTGTAGCCTTTCGATTCAAGCAGTCCGACAACGGTCATCGGGATTGAGTTGAAGCGTATTACCCGTCCGATGGGGTTTTCGCCGTTCGGAAAAAGATTGTCGGCCACGGTCTTTCCGATGATGCACACTTTTGCCGCACGCTTGACATCGGCATCACTGAACACGGTGCCGTCCTTCACTTTCAGTTTCCGTATTTCCAGATATTCCGGCGTTGCACCTTCTACACTCGACGGGTAGTTGTTGGCACCGCAGATAAACTGTCCCTGACTGCTTACCATCGGCGACACGGCGGCAACGAATGTCGCTTCGTCGCGGATGTTTTCGTAGTCGGTCACTTTCAGCGTCTGCATGTCGTCGGAGCTTTGGCGCACGCCGCCACGTTCCATGTTTCCCGGGTGAATCATGATCATGTTGCTGCCCATTTCCGAAATCTGCTTCTTGATGCTGTCCTTCGAGCCTTGTCCGATGGCAAGCATGGTGATGACCGACCCGACACCGATAATGATGCCGAGCATGGTGAGAAAGCATCTCATTTTATTGTTGTTCAATGCTTTCAGCGCAATTTTGAACAAGTTGCTTATATTCATAATCGTCTAATCGTTAAGTGTAGGTAAAGCGTTGTAGGCTTCTTCCGCCGAGGCCGGATGCGGGTTGCGTTCGTCGGAAATGATTTTTCCGTCGCGCAGCACGATGTTCCGGCTGCTGTAAGCCGAAAGTTCCGGATTGTGGGTGACAAATACGATGGTGCTGCCTTTGCGGTGAAGCTCCTGAAACAGCATGAGGATGCTGAATGACGTGCGTGTGTCAAGGTTACCGGTGGCTTCGTCGGCAAGAATCAGCACGGGGTTGTTGACCAGTGCGCGGGCTATGGCCACACGCTGCTGCTGTCCGCCCGACATCTGGTTTGACTTGTGCATTTTGCGTTCCTGAAGCCCAACGGCATCGAGTGCGTCCGATGCGCGTTGCCGGCGTTCGCGTGCCGTCACTCCGGAATTGTAGAGCAGTGGAAGCTCCACGTTTTCCAGTGCGGTGGTTTTCGGCAACAGGTTGTAGTTCTGGAATACGAAGCCGATTTTCCGGTTTCTTATCCAGGCACGTTCGTTTTTGCCCATCGAGCTCACGGCGGTGCCGTCGATGTAGTATTCTCCGGAAGTCGGAGTGTCGAGGCAGCCGAGAATGTTGAGCAGGGTGGATTTGCCGGACCCCGACGTACCCATGATGGTCACAAATTCCCCTTCTTCGATGGAAAAGGAGATTTTGCGCAGGGCGTGTACGGTTTCACTGCCCACCGTGAAGTCGCGGCGTATGTTTTCAAGTCGGATGATTTCTTTCATTGTTCGGAACATTTAGTTTTTCTTCTCATTTCCGCCCGGACGTTTCGGCATGAACGGACTTTCTTCATCTCCGCTTGGCATTGGAAGCGGCATGGCGTTCGTATAGTCGATGGCAACGGTGTCGCCCATGTTCAGACCGGACTTGATTTCCACATTCACACCATTGCTGGCACCCGTTTCTACTGCTACCGGGTAGAGTCGGTTGTTGCGCACTACCCAAACCACATGCTTGGCGTTTTTCGGAGCTTCGCCGGCAGGCTGGGGCAGTGGGGGGTTTTCGAATGATTTGGGTGAGAATTTCAGTGCCCCTGCCGGTACGGCGAGAATATCGTCGGCTTCGGCCGTGTAGATGGTGAGGTTGGCAGTCAGTCCCGGAATGAGCTTGTGGTCGGCATTGCTTGTCGAAACCACCACTTCATACGTGACGACGTTCGACTCCGTTGTCGGGTTCAGGCGCACTTGTGTCACCTTGCCTGAGAAAAGGTCCTCCGGATAGGCGTCGACGGTGAAAGTCACGTTCTGTCCCACTTTCACCTGACCTATGTCGGCTTCATCCACATCGCCGATTACCTGCATGTTGTCGAGGTCGGCTATCGTGAAGATGTTGGCCACTTCCATGTTGGCAACGACTGTCTGTCCGATTTCCACTTCCCGGGAGATGATGATGCCGTCAATCGGTGCGTAGATTTCCGCATAGCCCAAATTTTCGGTTGCCTTTACGCGGTCGGCTTTGCTCTTTTCGTAATTAAGTTTGGCCACTGTATATTCGTTTTCCGACGTTTCAAACTCGTAGTCGCTGATGAGTTTCTTGTCGTGCAGTTCCTTGTCGCGCAGATAATTGGTTTTCTTGTATTCAAAAGTGGCGCGTGCGCTTTCCATATTGGCGTTGGCGGCATCGACTTCGCTTTCAAGGAGTGTCTTGTCAATTTCGGCAATCAGGTCGCCTTTCTTGACGATGGAGTTGTAGTCGGCATAGAGTTTTGCCACCTCGCCGGTTACTTGCGTACCCACATCCACTTGTGTGACGCTTTCCAATGTACCCGTGGCAGTCACGGTTTCCTTGATGCTGCCCGAGAAGACGGCGGCAGTTTCCAGTGTTGTTTGCTGTTTGTTGGAGCAGGATGTCACGGCAGTAGCCGTCAGCACTGCTGCTATGATGCTTGTTTTGGCTGTAAGTTTCATATTTCGTTTCATTTTGTTTACAAAGTGATTTGACTCGTTTGATAGAATTCCAGCAGGCGGATGTTGAGAATGGCCATGTATTTGGCCTGAAGCTGTTCTTGCAGAGCGTTCAGCAGCGTGTTGTGTGACGATATGAGGTCAAGCGTGTTGATGAGTCCCAGGCGGAACTGCTCGTTGACGAGTTCGTCGGTCAGTCGGGCGCTTTTCACCTGCTGGCTACAGCTTTCAAACTGTGCCTGTGCATTGGTGGCGTCGATGTAGATACTTTCAATGGTTTGCGAAAGCGTGTTGGTGGCACTTTCTATTTCCAGTTCGGCGTTCAGCTTTTCTATTTTTGCCTGCGTCACCGCCGTCTTGTTCTTGCGGTTGTCGAGCAGAGGGATGCTGAGTGTCAGGGATACCTGTTCGTTGAAATTGTTGCGGAACTGTGTTCCGAAGTTGCCGTATCCCGCCGAAGAGTTGGCTGAACCTACACTTGCATTCAGCGACACTTGCGGGTAGTAGCCGCCTTTGGCTATCTTTTCGCTGTAGTCGCTGGCCTGCGACGAGAGCTGGTATTGCTTGAGTGCCGGAACCCATGTGCAGGCCGTGTGGAACACTTCTACCTTTTCCGGCAGCGGGGCGAGTACCTCCTCATCGTTGAAATCCGGATAAACGATGTCGAAATCCGTTGTTATGTCGAGTTCCAGCAGCTTTTTCAATTCCATTTTTGCCGAGGCGAACGACGATTCCGCCGAAGTCAGACTGTAGCGGTCCGTGTGATACTGCGACTCGATTTGCGAGTAGTCGACGCGCGACATCTTGCCCGAATTCATCAGAGCTTCGGCACGTTCTTTCTGATACTCGCTTACCGCCAAATTCTGCTTGGCAATTTCAATCGATTCTTTGGCATAGAGGATATTCAGATATTTGGCGAGAATTTCCGTCTGAAGCGTGTAGCGGTAATCGTCGATTCCCAATTCGGCAATTTGCTGTTGCAGTTCATCCTGTTTTATCTGGTTGCGGCGGATATTGCCGTTGAACACAATCCACGATGCGTTCAGCCCATAGGTACCGGCATAAAGGTTGTGGTCGGAATTGTCGGCAGGGCTCGGATAGTTGGTCAGACCTTGTGTGGTGGAAAAGTCGAGTGTCGGTTGCCACATGGCTTTGGAGGCCAGCAGGGTGGCGTCGCTCGAGGCTTTGTCAAGCTGTTTCTGTTGCAGGCTGATATTGTTTTCGTAGGCATATTCCAGGCAGCGGTTGAAATCCCACGGTTGGCCTATGCTGTCGGGGACGGCTCCAAGCATGGACGCAGCCCCGGCATAGACTGTCAAACCCAAACATATCAAATCTTTGTTTACCTTTTTCATATTCTGTTCATTTTAAAACCTGTACAAAATTATTTTGCAGGAAAAGCATCTGCAAACGAAATAGATTAACCGCTTTCTTGTGGGTTGATTTATTGTTAAAATGGCGATAATGTGGGCTTTATTGAGGGGCTCGGTTAATCGGTGTTAACCTCTACGTGGTTAAAAAACGATTCGTCGGACATTTTGGCCGTTTTGTCGAAATGATTGTTGGGATAAGTTTGGTGTTTACGGTTTACGGTTTACAGTTTACTGTTTACGGAATTCTTCAAGCAACTAACGGATTTTATTTTTTCCGACAGAAGAACAAAAAGACAAAATTTAGAGGACTCGCAAACGTGTTCTTCTGTTTTTTCTGTTCTTCTGTCAAAATTTAAAGATGAAAACCATAAATACAAAAAACGCTCTCCGACAATCCTGTGCGGATATCGGAGAGCGTTTTATTGTTATGTGCGGCTCGCTTATTCCATCAGCTTGCGATAGCGGATGCGATGCGGTTGCACATCGCCCATGCGCGCCTTCTTGTTTTCTTCGTATTCGGTATAAGTTCCTTCGAAATAGAACACCTGGCTGTCGCCCTCAAATGCGAGGATGTGCGTACAGATGCGGTCGAGGAACCAGCGGTCGTGGGAAACGACAACGGCACAGCCGGCAAAGTTTTCCAAACCTTCCTCCAAAGCACGGAGCGTATTAACGTCGATGTCGTTGGTCGGTTCGTCGAGAAGCAGCACGTTGCCTTCTTCCTTCAGGGCCATGGCCAGATGCAGACGGTTGCGTTCACCGCCGGAGAGCACCCCCAATTTCTTTTCCTGGTCGGCACCCGCGAAATTGAACTTCGACAGGTAGGCACGGGCATTTACGTCGCGGCCACCCATGCGGAAGAGGTCGTTTCCGCCGGAAATAATCTGATATACAGTCTTTTCCGGGTCCATGTCCTTGTGAGTCTGGTCGACATAGGCAATCTTCACAGTTTCGCCTACTTCAAACGTACCCTTGTCCGCCTTTTCCAAGCCCATAATCAGCTTGAACAACGTGGTCTTACCGGCACCGTTCGGACCGATAACGCCTACAATGCCGTTCGGCGGAAGCATGAAGTTAAGGTCGTCGAACAGCACTTTTTCGCCATAAGCCTTCGCCACATGCTGTGCTTCGATAACCTTGTTGCCCAGACGCGGACCGTTCGGAATAAAGATTTCGAGTTTTTCTTCACGTTCTTTCTGGTCTTCGTTAAGCAGTCGGTCGTAGCTTGACAGACGGGCCTTTCCTTTAGCCTGACGGGCTTTCGGAGCCATGCGAATCCATTCCAACTCGCGTTCCAAAGTCTTGCGGCGTTTGCTTGCCTGCTTTTCTTCCTGCGCCATGCGTTTGGTCTTCTGGTCGAGCCATGAACTGTAGTTACCCTTCCATGGAATACCTTCGCCGCGGTCAAGTTCAAGAATCCAGCCAGCCACGTGGTCGAGGAAGTAGCGGTCGTGGGTGATGGCAATTACCGTACCCTTATATTGTTGCAGGTGCTGTTCCAACCAGTCGATAGACTCTGCGTCCAAGTGGTTGGTCGGCTCGTCGAGCAACAGCACATCGGGATTCTGAAGCAACAGGCGGCAGAGAGCCACACGGCGGCGTTCACCTCCGGAAAGTGTAGCTACGTTCTGGTCTTCCGGCGGACAGCGGAGCGCGTCCATCGCACGTTCGAGCTTGTTGTCGAGGTTCCAGGCGTCGGCGGCATCCAGTTTGTCCTGAAGTTCAGCCTGACGGTTGATGAGTTTTTCCATCTTGTCAGGGTCTTCCAATACGTCAGGGTCGGCAAAACTTTCGTTCACCTTGTCGAATTCCGCCAAAAGGTCGAGCACCGGCTGCACGCCTTCCTGTACGATTTCCTTTACCGTCTTGCTCGGGTCGAGTTTCGGCTCCTGTTCCAGATAGCCTACCGAGTATCCCGGCGAGAACACGACTTCGCCCTGAAACTGCTTGTCGAGTCCGGCAATGATTTTCAACAATGTAGACTTACCCGAACCGTTCAAACCGATGATACCGATTTTGGCACCATAGAAGAACGACAGGTAGATGTCCTTCAAAACTTGTTTCTGCGGCGGGTAGATTTTGCTCACGCCCACCATCGAGAATATAACTTTCTTGTCGTCAGCCATAATTTTCAGTTGTGGTTGATGTTATATGTTTTTCTTATCGTTTGCCGGGTTTCTGTTGCTTCACCTTATAGTCGCAGCGCACCTTTCCTTCGGCAATGTTGTGCAGTTTGCCGCGGATTAGCTGCTTGCGGATGGGTGAAATGCGGTCCACATAGAGTGTACCGTCCAGATGGTCGTATTCATGTTGGATAATGCGTGCAAGGAAACCTTCGAACACCTGTTCGTGTTCCTCAAAGTTTTCGTCCAGCCAGTTGAGGCGCACTTTTTCGTAGCGCGTTACAGGTTCATGCAGACCCGGCACACTCAGGCAGCCCTCTTCGCGGGTTACTTTTTCGCCGTCTTCAAGAATGTCGAGTTCCGGATTTACAAGTGTCAGTTTTACGCCTTCCAGTTCAGGGAAAGAATCCTTGAGCACGTCGGCATCTATCACAATCAGACGGATAGGCAGTCCCACCTGCGGTGCAGCAAGTCCAACGCCGTCCGATTCATACATCGTTTCATACATGTCGGCCACCAGTTCCTTCAGTTTCGGATAGTCGGGGGTCAACTCTTCTGCCTCCTTGCGGAGTACAGGTTGTCCGTATAGATAAATCGGTAATATCATAATTTGCTTTGTATGCTTTGTAAATAATCGTTCAAAATAATTGTTGCCGAGATTTCATCGACAATCGCCTTGTCGCGGCGTGCCATTTTCTTCATACCGCCGTCGAGCATTGCCTTGTGTGCGAGCACCGACGTAAAACGTTCGTCGTACATTTCTACGGGAACATCCGGAAGATCCTTCTTTAGTTTGTTGACAAACGGCACTATGTAGCGCATGTTTTCCGACGGCTGGTTGTTCATCTGTTTCGGAAGTCCGACGATGATTCTCTCCACCGGTTCTTTTGCCATATAATTCTTCAAAAAGTCGATTAATGTGTGTGAAGCGACTGTTGTCAGCCCGTTTGCCACAATTTTCAAAGTATCGGTTACAGCTATACCGCTGCGTTTCCGACCGTAATCGATTGCCAATATTCGTCCCATGTTGCAAAGATAGCAAAAGGTGAGCGGAGAATAAAATAATGAAGCTTGTTTCAATTATTTTTTATCCCGAACCGCCGCCTATCTTATCCAAAGATAGCAAAAGGTGAGCGCAGAGGCAAACGAAAACGCAATCAATTGGATTTTGACTTCTCTGTGAATCGGATAATCAACTGTTGCTGTTTGGGACTGATGAAGGGAGAATCGGTAAATTCTCCGGCGTAAGTGTAGCTTTTCCCGTTCAGTTCTGTTTCTCCTTCAAAAGTCCGGTAGTCGCTCATGGTGGCAGTCAGCACCGTTGTCTGTCCTTTTCCCGGAAAGTCGTACATGGTGGCCGTGATATTGTAGACGGCATTGACGATTATCGACGTTCCGTCGTTGTCATTTGTCGTTTTTTCTTCATCCTCTTTGGCGGTAAAGACAACAGCGGTAATGTCGGTTTGCTTATCGTTGACGAATACGGCCAGATTATTGTCGGAATATTCTCCGTCGCGAAGACTGAAATTCTCGAATGACGGCATTTCCTCCGTATTACACGAAAGAAGTCCGAACAACAGGCATATTGTAAAGAAAATTTTTGTTTTCATTGTTGTGGCATTTGGATGGGTTTAACGGATATGGTCTTGTCCTCTTTGGGCTATGAACAGCTTGAATGAACTGAGCTGTTTGTCGAACCCGGGAAGACTGTATGTTCTGTTGACGACACCGGCATTTGCCGTGATGACCGTTGTTCGGCCTGAAAACTCCTTATCCTCGTAGCCTACGAAAACTACGCTAATGTCGATACAGGGGAGGGAATATCCATTAAGCACAATGAAGTGGTCTTTGGAATAGGGTAGGTTGTTTGTCAGTATCAGTGACGAACATTTGTCATTGAAATGATAAGGGTCGTCTTCGAAATCGCGTACGGCTGGCATTTGGTGAGGTTTGTTTAAGTAAAACATAATATGATCGCCCGCGCAGTCGCGTTTGTCAAAAATGTCGACACTTCCTATTGGGATTTCGGCACGTGTTTGGGGCAGGTTGGACGGAACACTGCTGACAAACTTCAGATTTTTCGTTTCGAATGTTTCCTCCAGACTGCTGTAGAATTCAATGTCGTGTTCGTCGGCAACGAAAATGGACAAGTTCGGAAGTTGGGATATCTCGGCATTGTAGACTGCCGAAAATTCCTTGTCCAGAAATACGAACTGTCCGTCTTTGCCGTATGTTGTCGGAACGGATTTGTAGCGCTTGTCTTTATAAGTAATGTTGAGAAATTCAACGTTTCCGTTGGTTGGTTCCGGTTCTTCAACGTTGCAGGACGGAACGGCCAAAGTCATTGCAAACAGTGCCAATGCGGAAAAAAGTTTTTTCATTCGTGTCATTTGATGTTGTGTAATGTTTTGCAAAGATAGCGAAAGTCGAAGGCAGAAAACCAACCTTGTTTGAGTTTTATGCTAAGACGCATCCTATCTTCCACAAAGATACGCAAAGGTGAGCTCGGAGACAAACGAAAACTTGTTTTCATTGATAAAAACGACAGCCCCTTCCTGCTGTTTGTTTTGTCAGGAAGGGGCTGAAGTAAAGCGGAACGTTGATTGTTTTATCTGACAATCACTTTTTGTGTATAAGTTTTTCCGTCGGCGGCAGTCATGCGTACGATGTACATGCCCGGTGCTGCCTCAATGCGCTGGTTGCTACCTTGATAAACCAATGTGCCTTGTACGGTGAAAACTGAAGTTGCAGCTTCGCCATTGATTTCGATGGCACCGTTTGTGCCAGTGGCTTTCAGTTCAGCCGTTGTTACATTGTCGATGCCCGACATTTTTGTGTTGCGGATATTGAAAGTGATTTTTCCTGTTTCGTCGTCACGCACGATATCGGTGATTTCATAGTTGCCGAATGTGATGGACGTAGCGTTTCTCTTGCCCGGGAACATAGGGTAGTAGTAAGGGTAGGTTTGAGTAGAGTTGGTCACGTAAGAAACCCCCATGTTTGAAGAATTGTTGTTCACCATGTTGTTGTCCCAGAGGAATGATTCGTATTTCACCCGTGTGATAAGCATGCCCTTATCGCCCTTTTGTGCATAATTGGGACTTGCGGTTACGTTTGCATAATAGTCCCATCCTGTGTCCGGTTTGTTTTCAAGCAGATAGAATTCATTCGGGTCCGGATTCTTTCCGTCCATGTTGTGTTCCTTGCCGTTGGCAGTTATCAGCAGTACTTTGCCTTCTGCAATAAGCGGAAGTTCCACTTGCGTGCTGTTGCCGTCCGGGAAAATCTGTTCCGGCGTTACCCATTCGCAGAACATACGTTCGTAGGCAGAGTAGGATACCGGCGTACGACCATAGTTGAGATAGTTGCTGTAGTCCATTACGTCGTAGATCTCAAGAGTGCGTGCATTACCATAGCCTGTGTAGTAAAGGTCGGGCAGGCCAAGAACGTGACCATATTCATGAATGAATGTTCCGACACCTTGTAGGTCATTTCCTATGTAGTGTTGATTCTCTTCGCAGATTTCGTTGCTGCAGGCGTAATCATAGAGATAGACGCCGCTCACCTTTGTATCTTCCTTTGTGCCGCTGAAGTTGTAGGTAGGATCGATAACCCATCTGTGAGGCCATACGGTATCCTCGCTACCGCCATTGGCTTCGCCTTTACCGGCGTAGAATACATATACGTTGTCGACATACCCGTCGTTGTCCGTGTCATATTTCGAGAAGTCGACACCGTCCGCTTCTGCCAGTTTGCAAACTTCCACTACCATCCCGGTAGGATTCCGGTCGCTGCCACTTCTATCGTTTCCGCCATATTCGCTCATGTTTTTTGATAGGTCGTACGGACCGTAGACTTCAAACGTTGGCGAGAATTTGCCGTAGGACGAGTCGATGAAATAGTCGCGTGCGCTGCCTGTAGAGCTGTAATCACTGTAGCCTTCTTCGTTGAGCATTTTTTCGTAGTCTTCCTTCGTGTATTTGAATTTTACGTCCTTGAAGTTGGCCAGAATAACGACACCGTGGTCGGCGTTTACGGCATTTAGTTTTGTCGGCCGACTTGCGTGGGGTACCATACGTCGTTTCAGATTGGTCTGTTTCATCTGTTCCAACTGTCCGGCTACGGATTCCGTAGAAGCGTTGCTTGCCTTGGCTTTTGACGGCAGTGGGAAGTCGACGCGGTAGGGTGTGGCCGTGATTTCGTTTGTTTCGGTATTGATTGTAGCATAATAGAAATAGCCGTTGTCGGCTTCCGTGATAAGCGTTCCGTCCGGAAGAGTCGTGTAGTGGAAGTTTTCGTCACCGTTGAGCTGTATTTCAAGGGTGTTTCCGTTGGGAAGTGTTTTCAGAATTGTCCTGTTGAGTGCAGGCACGGCATGCAGCGACAAGCTCATACCGGCCAGGAAAACAGTTGATAAAAGTAGCTTTTTCATAGTGTACTGTAAAATTTGGAGTAGTTTGTGAAAAAAAGTAAAAGCTACCCCGGCTGCAATTTGTCGGGATAGCTGAGTTATTCATTAGTTGTCCGCTTGTTTCTGTGCATCATTAATCATAGCCTGGCTGGGCAGCAGGTAAAGTTCGACACGACGGTTTTTAGCGCGTCCGGCCGCAGTGTTGTTGTCGGCTACCGGATACTGGTAGTCGTAGCCTTTCACGGAACGAAGCCGGCTGTAGGCCAGACCTACGGCTGTGAGGTAGTTGGCTACCGACTGCGCGCGCTGAAGGGAAACACGCTGGTTCACTTCGAGCGAGCCCGTGTTGTCGGTATGTCCGCAAATTGCCAAATCAAATTGCGGGTCCAGCTGGTTGATAAATCTTGAAAGGGAAATCTTGGCGTTTTCGGAAAGAGTTGTTCCGTTGGTCGGGAACGTGATTCCGCTGTCGAGCGTAACTTTTACATATTGCACGCCGTTCTGTTCGCCTTGTTCCACTTTCGCTCCTTCAATTTCTTCTGCCTGTTTGGCTGCTTTGTCCATTTTGTTGCCAATCAGCACTCCGGCTCCTGTGCCTACTACGGCACCGACACCGGCTCCGATTGCCGCACCTTTTCCATCACCGATGAGACCGCCGATGAGTGCACCCAGTCCGGCTCCTCCGGTTCCGCCGATGATACCGCCTTTTGCTGTGTTGTTCAGCTGTGTGTTGCAGCTGGAAAAAATGAATGCTGCCGCTAAAAAGAGAGCAGTAAGTTTTAAAGTTTTCATAGGATAATGTGATTGATTAAAAAAGCCGGCCTCTTTGGAGACCGGCTTTCTATGTTTATTGACGAATCTCTTAGTCGATGTTCGGGTTAAGAGCTTTCCATTCAGCAACCGGAGGAAGAACGCCCATAGCGATAACTTCGTCGCGGAGTGCGCAAAGGTGCTTGTAGCTTTCCTTCAATGCTTCCATTTCAGCCGGAGTACCAACGATTTCTTCGTAAGCGCAACCCTTTTCAGTGATAGTAGCTTCAACAGCCATCATGATGTGGTCGAAACCTTTGAAAGAAACGTAGCGTCCAGCCGGCCAGCGGAATGCTTCGCCACCCATAGCAGCGCGAATCATTTCAACTGAAACGTATGACGGGCTCTGGAATGAAGAACGTCCGCGGAGGTTGATGATGTTAGCACCGCCCTTAGTAACTTTTTGTTGGATTTCTGCCCATTTGTCAGCCGGCAATTTTTCAGTACCGATAAGGTCGAGCAGCGGAGTGCCGTTAACCTTAGCTGTAGAAGCGAAAACAGCCATTTGTTCGCCGTGACCACCGTATGTGCGGCAACCAGTTACTGCGCTTTGAGCTACACCGAAGTATTTAGCCAATTCGCTTTGCAGACGTGTGCTGTCCAAAGCTGCCAAAGTAGTAACTTGAGATGGTTTCAAGCCAGAGTACAACAATGTAATCAAACCAGTGATGTCAGCCGGGTTGAAGATAACAACCACGTGTTTAACATCCGGGCAATATGCTTTAAGGTTCTTACCGAATTCTTCAGCAATAGCAGCGTTGCCTTTCAAAAGGTCTTCGCGAGTCATGCCAGCTTTACGTGCAGCACCACCAGAAGAAATGACATATTTAGCATCAGTCAATGCTTCTTTGATGTCAGTAGTGTAAGTGATGTTAACACCTTCGAAACCGCAGTGGAACATTTCTTCTGCAACGCCTTCGAGCCCCGGTCCGTATGGGTCGTAGAGACAAAGGTTAGGAGTCAAACCCATCATCAAGGCAGTTTGTGCCATGTTAGAACCAATCATACCGGCAGCGCCGACGATTGTCAATTTCTCATCTGTAAGAAACTTCATAATAGTAAAATTTTAAGTCTATAAATAAAAAATGTATTCCTTTTTCAGTCCGGTTTTTTCTTCGCCTGTACGGTGAATGAAAAACGGAGCAACGCCACTTGGGTATTGCTGTATGCAAAGATAAAAAACATTACTTAATTCGAACAATGATTTGCCGGAAAAGTGACTGTTAAATTATTGAAATTTTTCCATAATTCGAAACCGTTACAGAACCGGGCTGAGCAGTCGGGCGAACGACTCTTTCAGTTTCTGTACGAACGGGCGGTGACGCCAGTGCGTGATAGTGATGCGGGTGCAGTTTTCCAGGTCGTCGAAGAATATTTTTTTCATCCGCTCGTTGAATTCCTTGCTGTAGACAAATACGTTGCACTCGAAATTGTATTCCATGCTCCGGAAGTCGAAGTTGGTTGAGCCGGTAGTGGTGATTTCGTCGTCGATGATAATGGTTTTGGCGTGCAGCATGCCCGGTTCATAAAAATAGAACTTGATTCCTGCACGCAGACATTGCCCGATGTAGGAACGTGATGCCAGTCTCAGCATGACGGAGTCGGGTTTGCGCGGAATGATGATTCTGACATCCACTTTCGACAGGGCTGCTGCGGCAAGGGCTTTCAAAAGGCTTTCGGTGGGCAGGAAATAAGGTGTCTCGATGTAGATGCACTTTTTTGCACTGCCCAAAGCCTTGAGGAACATCATGGCAATGTTATGCCATTGTCCGATGGGCCCGCTGGTCATGATTTGAATGCCGGCGTTGTCGTTCGGCTGTACGTTGTAGCGCGGAGTCTTATCCTCGAACGGCGGAAGATTCATGAATGTCCAGTCGAGTGCGAAGGAGTAGAGCAGACCTGCCACGCTTGGGCCGACAATCCGCAGATGGGTGTCGCGCCATGTGCTGCCGTCCACGCCGTTGATGTAGCGGTCGGCAATGTTCATGCCTCCTATGTAGCCTACTTTGGCGTCGATGACGACAATTTTACGGTGGTTGCGCCAGTTGACGCGGGTGGCAAATTCCGGGAAGGTTACCTTAAAGAACGGATGCACTTCTATTCCCGCTTCGCTCATGCGGCGGTAGAAACTTTTTGAAACTTGGAAACAGCCGACATGGTCGTAGATGATTCTTACTTTTACTCCTGACAGGGATTTGCGGATTAGGATTTCGCTGATTTCCCGGCCGATGTTGTCCTCCTCAAAAATATAGTATTGGATATAGATGCTACGCTCGGCACGTTCCAAATCGTTTTTCAGTGCGTCGAATTTCGACTTCCCTTCTGTGAAAATCTCTATTTCGTTTCCGGGAAAGTAAATGGAGCCGGTCAGTTTGTGCCCGAGCCGGATGAGCTGTATGCTTTCCTCTGAGTGCGTGAGTTTTGTGAAATCCACCTGGCGGATGCGTTCTCTCTTGAGCAGTTTGCGTTTCATTGCCCTAGTTATGAGCCGCTTGTTCTTGAAACTGCGTCCGAAAAATAGATAGAATACAAGTCCGATGACAGGGAGAAAACAAAGCACAGTTATCCACGCCAGCGACTTTACCGGATTTCGGTTTTCGGTAATGATGATGTAGGCCGCCGATATGATGGTTATGGAGTAAATGACAAGAAGGGCCAGCATAAACCATGTGGATGTAAAAATATCAGTCATCGTGCTTGCGGGTTTAAGGTTTATTTCCGCTAAGTTACATTTTTTTTCTGAAAGAAAGAAATCGGCGGGTAAAAAAGGTGGCGGTATTTTGTGCGGGATAAGAAATCGGTATTGGAAGGCGGTGTAATAATGTGGGCGGGCGTTTTGATTTTTTACAAAAAAAATGTATCTTTGTCGATGAAACTGAGAATGAATGTTTATGAAAAAGTGCTTAATCCTTTTAGCTGTGGCGCTGTCGGCTACCATGTCCGTACAGGCGCAGACGGAAATCAGAGATAAGCAGCCGGTTATTGTGGCTGTTTCCTCTGAGCAGATGGGTGTGCTGACTATCGTAAACAATTCCGGCAAAGCGACTCGTTTCACCGTTTATTCCCTCACCGGACAGGTAGTTAAGGTGGTGGAATTGAAAAGCGGTAAGGCCGACATCTCTTTGCCCCGTGGTTTCTATATTGTTAGAAGCGAGAACGGCTCACAGAAGGTTGTTGTCAAATGATGAGCCGGTTTTATAAATATTAAATTGAATACCAAGAACTTAAAATCTAAAACTTATTATTCATTTATTGTTATGTTACATCCGATTATTAGATTTTTGGCTGCGTCTTCTGTTGCATCGGCGGCCTTTTTTACCCCTTTTGTCGTGAATTCAAGTAATTTTCCACGTATAGAAGAAGCTGTGCTTAATAGCTATCCGACATATAACGGCGACGATTTGGAACTGAAAGTGGATGTGCGCGGCACTCACTTTGCATTGTGGTCGCCGGGAGCTGAGGCTGTCAGACTCCATCTTTATGCCGACGGACAGAATGGCAGTCCATGCAAGACCGAAGAAATGAAGAAGGAAGCGCAGACCGGTGTCTGGCGTGCTTCGTTTGGCGAACAGCTTTATGGCAAATTCTACACATTTCAGGTGAAAATGAACGGAGAGTGGCTGAAAGAATCGCCGGGTGTATGGGCAAAAGCTGTGGGTGTCAACGGAAAACGTGCGGCAATCATCGACTTTGCCAAAACAAACCCAGATGGTTGGGAAAATGACAAGTATGTGGTGACTCCCCATCAGACGGATGCCGTTGTCTACGAAATGCATCATCGCGATTTCTCTGTTCACAACAATTCGGGCATTGCCAACAAGGGCAAGTTCGTAGCCATGCTGGAGCAGGGAACGCATTCTCCAAATGGCGAAAAGACCGGCATCGACCACTTGAAGGAACTGGGTATTACCCATGTGCATATTTTGCCGTCGTACGACTATAATACGGTAGACGAGACACGTCTCATCGACCGTCAGTATAACTGGGGTTATGACCCGCTGAACTACAATGCACCGGAAGGTTCCTATTCAACCAATCCGGTGAATCCCGAAACTCGTATCCGTGAAATGAAGGAAATGGTGCAGGCGCTTCACAATGCAGGCATCGGCGTAATCATGGATGTGGTCTACAACCACACGGCATTGACCGACGATTCCTATTTCTCGCTTACAGCTCCGGGCTATTATTACCGCCATCGTGCCGACGGTACTTACAGCGACGCTTCTGCCTGTGGCAACGAAACGGCTTCCGACCGCCAGCAGATGAGCGATTATATTGTCAACTCCGTGAAATACTGGATGGAAGAATTCCACATCGACGGTTTCCGCTTCGACCTCATGGCTATTCACGATACGGAAACAATGACCCGTGTGGCCAAAGAACTTCGCGCCATCAACCCATATGCCGTGATTTACGGTGAAGGCTGGACGGCAGGCGACAGTCCGCTTCCGGTAGAACGCCGTGCCTTGAAGGAGAACGTGGCGAAGATGGAAGGTGTGGCCGTGTTCAGCGATGATATCCGTGATGCGGTGAAAGGTCATTACAGCCGTGCCGAAGACCGCGGATTTGCATCCGGAAAACCGGGACAGGAAGAAACGGTGAAAATCGGCATTGTGGCTTCTACAGCCCATCCGCAGGTTGACTATTCAAAAGGCAGCAACTCGAAGTTTGCCTATGCAGCCGCTCCGACTCAGATTATGAACTATGTGTCCTGTCACGATGACCTTTGCTTGACCGACAAGCTCCGCAAGTCAATGCCGGAGGCTTCCGACTCGGTTCGCATGCGTGTGGCACGTCTGGCACAGACAATTGTGTTCACGTCGCAGGGTACGCCGTTTATTTTCGCCGGTGAAGAAATTTTCCGCGATAAGAAAGGCGTGCACAATTCCTATAAGTCGCCCGACAGCATCAATGCCATCGACTGGAATTTGAAAAAACAGAACCGCGAACAGTTTGACTACTATCGCAACCTCATCGCTCTGCGCAAGAGCCATCCGGCATTCCGTATGACAACGGCAGAGGATATTGCCAAGCATATCGTATTTGACAAGGTTACTGCCGACAATCTGGTTTCCTACACTATCAAGGACAACGCCAACGGCGACAGCTGGAAGGAAATTAAGGTGGTGTTTAACGGAAGTGATAAGGCTCAGACCGTGAAAGTGCCGAAAGGCAACTGGACGATTGTGGCAATGGACGGCCGCATCGACAAGGACGGACTGGGACAATCGAAGGGCGGAAAGGTGACAGCCGCACCTCAGGCAGCTCTTATCCTTGCCCGCTAAGGCGATTAGTGCGAACGAAATATAAGGTGGCGTGGTTCTGTGTCAGGCAGCATCCGTGCCACCTTTTGTTATTTTTTTGAACAACGCAAAACAGAGAAGAATGATAGATCCCGAAAAACAGCAGGTGACTTTGAAAATTGCCAACCTGCAAATAAAGACAACCATCTACCGGAAGGAAGAAGAATCGCTCCGTTATGTGGAGCGCGAGGTGAACAACCTGTTTAACAACTGGACAATCCGCAATCCGATGAAGTCCAAAGAAGAGATTCTCGCGATGGTGGCGTTCCAGTATGCCAAGCTGTTCTACGACGTGAGTGCCATGAACGGCAAGCGGGAAGCTGAATTATTGGACTTTGTTAAAAAGTATGAGGAGAAGTTGAATAATATTCTTTTAGGTGTATAAATTTGTGAAAACGGTGGCTCTTATCGGATAATTTCTCGCTAAAAAGTTTCAAAGTTCAAAAATAAATTTTTACTTTTGTGAAAATTTGGCTCAGTATGGCTGAAAGTCTTTCTGAAATTTTCGAACGGATGCTCCAGAAGCAAGGCATTGTGATTGAAAAATATCAGGCTTTGCAGGAAAAGTGCGGACAGCTCATGGAGGAAAACTCGTCGCTGGCTGCCGAGCTGGAAGCTCAGAAAAAAGAAATCCAGCAACTGAAACTGGAGAACGACTATTTGAAGATTGCCAGAAGCATTGCACCCGACAGAGAGACGTTGGAAAACAGCCGTCGTGTGATAGCCAAGTTGGTGCGGGATGTCGATAAATGTATCGAACAGCTAAACGAATAGAACGAAAACGATATATATTTAGATATTAAAAATGAGAGTTTGCGGAGAACGGGCGGTACAGTAGAAAAGTCCGTCGTGGAAAACAAAGCAAACGATTAATTGAAATGAATCTGAGTATAGCAAAATAGATGGATGAGGTTGGCGGAAGTGTCGTTGGCGCAGCAGTTTGCGTGGCGGCTACCAACCGATTTTAATGTGACGACAGCTATCGGCACTCGTTGAAGGACGATGAGAAATAACCGCACTGATGGTATGTATTTCGATACATATTGTCGGTGCTTTTTTATATAACATAAAACTTTAAACTATCAAAAAATGTATTATTTGGGATATATAATAGTCGCTGCGATTGCTTTGCTGATTGGCGGTGCTGTGGTTTTTCTGATTACTAAGAAGATGGCACAGTCAGGCGCTAACCGCATCCTGGAGGAAGCGAAGCTCGAAGCTGACGTTATGAAGAAAAACAAGCTCCTTGAACTCAAGGAAGCGGAGTATAAAATGAAGGCGGAGTCCGAAAAGCAGGCTAACGCACGGATGTCGAAAGTGCAGTCGGCTGAGGCGAAAGCCAAGCAGCGCGAACTGCAGCTGAACCAGATGCAGTCGGAATTGCAGCGCAAGCGTAACGAAACCGACGCTTTGAAGAATACGCTCGACAATCAGATGGCTGCCATCGAAATTCGCCAGAACGAGGTGGACAAGATGCACAAGAAGGCACAGGAAATGCTGGAGCATATTTCTGGTCTTTCTGCTGAAGAAGCCAAGGAAAAACTCGTTGAATCGTTGAAAGACGAGGCTAAGACTCAGGCTGCTTCCTATATCAACGACATCATGGACGAAGCCAAACTTACAGCCAATAAGGAAGCCAAACGAATTGTGGTTCAGTCCATTCAGCGTGTGGCAACGGAAACGGCCATCGAAAATGCCGTAACCGTTTTCCATATTGACAGCGATGAAATCAAGGGCCGCATTATCGGTCGCGAAGGACGTAATATCCGTGCTTTGGAAGCCGCTACAGGTATAGAAATCATTGTAGACGATACTCCTGAAGCCATCGTTCTTTCCGGTTTTGACCCAGTACGGCGTGAGATTGCACGTCTGGCCCTTCACCAGTTGGTGGCCGACGGTCGTATTCACCCGGCACGTATTGAGGAAGTGGTGGCTAAAGTGCGCAAGCAGGTGGAAGAGGAAATCATTGAAACCGGTAAGCGTACTACAATTGACTTGGGTATCCACGGTCTGCATCCGGAGCTTATCCGTCTGGTAGGTAAGATGAAATATCGTTCAAGCTACGGACAGAACTTGCTTCAGCACTCTCGTGAAACGGCAAATCTTTGTGCCATCATGGCATCGGAACTCGGCTTGAACCCGAAGAAGGCACGTCGTGCCGGACTGTTGCACGATATAGGTAAAGTGCCTGACGAAGAACCGGAACTGCCGCACGCAATCCTCGGTATGAAGTTGGCTGAAAAGTATAAGGAAAAACCGGATATTTGCAACGCTATCGGTGCTCACCACGACGAAGTGGAACAGACAAGCCTTTTGGCGCCGATTGTACAGGTGTGCGACGCCATTTCCGGTGCCCGTCCGGGTGCCCGCCGCGAAGTAGTGGAAGCCTATATCAAGCGTCTGAACGACCTTGAACAGCTGGCAATGTCCTATCCGGGCGTTATCAAGACTTATGCTATCCAGGCCGGTCGCGAACTTCGTGTGATTGTCGGTGCCGACAAGATTAACGATGTGGAAACTGAAAAACTTTCAACAGAAATAGCTCAACGCATCCAAGACGAACTGACTTATCCGGGTCAGGTGAAGATTACCGTAATCCGCGAAACTCGTTCTGTAAGTTTTGCAAAATAAGGAATAGTTGTCTATGGATTACAAGGACAAGGATAAGGATAAGGATGCTCAGATATCCGAGCCGCGCGGCAAGTTGAACTGTTACGACTGGCTGAGCGATATTCCGGGCGAAAAGAACGATTTTGAGATGGTGGAAGTGCAGTTCAAGAATACCCGCAAGGGCTATTTCAAGAACAGCATGAATATACCGCTGAAAATCGGTGATATCGTGGCGGTGGAGGCGAATCCGGGACACGACATCGGACGCGTGTCGCTGACGGGCAAGCTGGTGGCCATTCAGATGAAAAAGGCGAACTTGCGCCCCGACATTGAAATCCGTCGGGTGTTCCGCAAGGCTAAGCCGGCCGACTTGGAAAAATTCGAGGCGGCAAAGGCGAAAGAATATGATACGATGCTGCGTTCGCGTCAGATTGCGAAGCAGCTGAAACTTGATATGAAAATCGGCGACGTGGAATATCAGGGCGACGGCAATAAGGCTATTTTCTACTACATTGCCGACGAACGTGTCGATTTCCGTCAGCTTATCAAGGTGCTGGCAGAAACGTTCCGCGTCAGAATTGAAATGAAGCAGATTGGTGCGCGTCAGGAAGCCGGACGCATCGGCGGGCTCGGTCCGTGCGGACGTCCGCTGTGCTGCACAAGCTGGATGACTAACTTCGTGTCGGTGGCTACCAGTGCTGCGCGCTATCAGGACATTTCCCTCAATCCGCAGAAACTTGCCGGACAGTGTGCCAAGCTGAAATGTTGTCTGAACTATGAGGTGGATGCCTATGTAGAAGGCGTGAAGCGTCTGCCTTCGCGGGAAGTGGTGCTGGAAACGAAGACGAATTCCTATTTTCATTTCAAGACCGATATTTTCAAACGGCTCATCACTTATTCGACTGACAAGTCGATTCCCGCCAACCTGGTTACGATACCGGCCGAGCGCGCGTTTGAAGTCATTGCGCTCAACAAGCGCGGCGTGAAGCCTGACAATCTGGGCGAGTCGAGCGATGAGGAAAGAAAGAGCATGAAGGAGTTCGGCGACATTGTCGGCCAGGACAGCGTGACGCGCTTCGACAAGGTGAAGAAGAAAAAGCGCAACCGCAATGGCGGTGGTGGCAATGCCAACGGAAATGGCGGACGTCAGCGGGCAAACGGCGGTAACGGCACTCAGAATGCCGGCGGACAGCCGAGTGAAACCCCGGCTCCGCAATCCGATAAGCCGAACGGCAAAGGAAACAATAACCGGCGTCAGGAGAACGGTGAACAGCGAAACAATCAACGTCCTCCGCGTCCGAAAGGTAATGGAGAAAATCGGAATGGACAACAACGCAGAAACAATGACCGTCAGCCGCGTCCTCCGAAAGGGGAGAAGTAGCCTTTTCCGGCTGGCGCTGATGGCAGGGCTGCTGACCTTGGCCGCTTCGTGTTCCGACGGCTCGGTCTACAGCAGCCGGTTTGAAACGATAGCTCCTTCGGGATGGGTGAAGGACAAGCCGCTTGAGTTTGACTTGCCCGATTCCCTGTCGGCTACGACGTTCGACATTGTGCTGGATGTACGCCATAACAACAATTATGCATATCGCAACCTGTGGGTGACGGTCGACTACGTATCGCACCGACAGGTTGTCGCTTCGGATACGGTCAACGTAGAACTTGCCGACAAATACGGCAACTGGTACGGTTCGGGTCTGGGGCAACTTTTCCAATATGGCAGGACTATCCGGAGGAATGTTCCTGTCGGACAGTACGAAAAGGTTATCTTGTGGCACACGATGCGGTGTGACACGGTTGAACATATTTCCGATGTGGGTGTTATTCTAACATCGGGAGCCAAGAATAAGTAATGTTTTAGAAAAATGACTGACTGGTCGAAAACAGATGCTTTGATTTTCGATATGGACGGTACTCTTTGGGATGCCGTTGATTCATATTGCAAAGTATGGAACGAATGTTTCCGGGTGTTTGGCGTAGAGCGTGTCGTGATGCGCGACGAGCTGGTGGCGTGCATGGGATTGCCGCTCGAAGAAATTTACCGTCGCGTTGCAGGCGACGCCCCGGTCATACCGACGGAAGTGTTTATTCCCCGATTGGAGCAGCTGGAAAAAGAAATGATGCCGCGTCTTGGCGGCAGGCCTTATCCTCACATGCGTGAAGGCATGGAGCGACTGTCGGAATATTATTCGATTTTTTTGCTCAGCAATTGCGGGGTGAGCGGACTGACTGACATGATGAGGCATACGGGCATTACGCCTTATGTGACGGAAGCGGTCACTTTTGGCGCAACCCAGCGGCCGAAAAGTGAGAACATGCGGATGTTGTGTGAAAAATATGGCTTGAAGCAGGCCGTATATGTGGGCGACACCGAAGGCGATTGCCGGCAGACGCGTCTTGCCGGACTGCCGTTTGTCTTTGCCGCCTACGGTTTCGGTACATGTTCTCAACCTGATCTTGCGTTTGATTCCTTTATCGATATGTCTGATTTTTTTATTAAATTGAAGAAAGACAATGAACAATAAGTTTTTGTCGGCAGAAGAAGCCGGACTGCGTGTTTCACGCTTGCAGAAATTGATGGCAGAAAATGGCTTTGACGCCATGGTGGTAAGTACGAATGCCAATGTCTATTATTTGACAGGCTGTGTGTTCAGCGGTTATGTCTATATACCGGCAGAGGGCAGTGAGGTGTATTTTGTGCGCCGTCCTGTCGGCTTGGAGGACAGCCGTGTGGTATATGTCAAGAAACCGGAACAAATCGTCGAAAAACTGCAGAAGATGGAGCGTTCGGTTCCGGCAAAGGTGGCTTTCGAACTCGACCGTCTGCCGTACAATGAAGTGCTTCGGCTCGTGAAGGCGTTCGATTGCGGCGACGCGCTCAACTGTTCGCCTCTGTTGAATGAAGCCCGTGCCGTCAAGACCGACTATGAAGTGGAGAAAATCCGTGAATCAGGCGTGCGTCATGCGCATGTCTACAACAGCATAAGCGGTGTGTTCCGTTCGGGCATGACCGACTACGAACTGCAGATTGAAATGGAACGCCTGCTCCGTCTGGACGGCTGTCTGGGACTGTTCCGCATCGGAGGAGAGTCGATGGAGCTGTTTATGGGAAATGTGATAACCGGCGAGAATGCTGATATTCCGTGTCCGTACGACTTCGCGATGGGCGGTGAAGGTATGGATCCTTCGCTTCCTGTGGGCTGTAACGGTTCCGTGATTCGTCCGGGCAGTACGCTGATGGTTGATATGAACGGTAACTTCACCGGATATATGACCGACATGACACGTTCTTTCTATGTCGGAACGCTCAATAAACTGGCTGACAAGGCTCACAGCCTGTCCATTGCTATCCACAACCGACTGAAGACAACGATGAAGCCGGGAACTGCCGCCAAGGATGCTTACAATGAAGCCATGGCGATGGTGGAGGAAGCCGGTTTGGCAGAATATTTCATGGGCCACCGCCAACAGGCCGGATTTATCGGCCACGGAGTGGGCATTGAAGTGAACGAATGGCCGGTAATTGCTCCGCGCAGCCGTCACATCATAGAGAAGGGCAATGTCATTGCCATCGAGCCGAAATTTGTCATTCCGGGAGTGGGCGCTGTCGGTATTGAAAATACGTATGTCGTAACGGAAGAAGGGTTGGAATGCATGACCAACTTCCCTGAAGAAATAACTCAATTGTAGCGGATGAACTTAAAGGAACATCTGAGTAATCCTGTTTTCCGGCTGGTTGGAAGTGTGGCCGACGAGGTGGGGCAGCCTTGTCTGGTAGTCGGCGGATATGTACGCGACATTTTTTTGGAGCGGCATTCCACCGACATCGATTTCGTGACCGTTGGAAGCGGTATCCGCATTGCAGAAAATCTTGCCGCGAAACTCGGTCCGAAAACGTCGTTGGCGGTGTACCGCAACTTCGGCACGGCGCAGGTGAAATATAAGGGGCTGGAACTGGAATTTGTCGGGGCGCGGAAGGAATCGTACAGCCACGACAGCCGCAAGCCGATTGTGGAGAACGGTACGCTTGAGGACGACCAGAAGCGCCGCGATTTCACCATCAACGCCATGGCCGTGAGCGTCAACGATGCGAATTTCGGAGAACTTGTCGACCCCTTCGGCGGACTCGACGACTTGCATCGACGCATTATCCGTACGCCGCTCGATCCTGACATTACGTTTTCCGACGATCCTTTACGCATGATGCGTGCCATCCGCTTTGCCACCCAGCTCGATTTTGGCATCTATCCCGAAACCTTTTCCGCCATTGCCCGCAACTGCGAGCGTATCTCCATCATTTCGCGGGAACGGATTTTTGACGAACTTGGAAAAATAATCCGTTCCAAAAAGCCGTCGCGCGGCTTCATTCTGTTGGAGCAGATCGGCCTGCTGCGGCTGATTTTCCCTGAAATGCAGGCACTGAAAGGTACGGAGGTGATTGACGGCAGAGGACACAAGGACAATTTCTACCATACGCTCCAGGTGCTCGACAATGTGGCGGAAAAGACCGACAACGAGTGGCTGCGCTGGGCGGCGGTGTTCCACGACATTGCCAAACCGGTGACAAAACGCTACGACCCGGCACTCGGCTGGACTTTTCATAACCACAATTTTATCGGGCGGAAGATGATACCGGGCATTTTCAAGCGGTTGAAATTTCCGATGAACGACAAGATGCGCTATGTGCAGAAGCTGGTGGAACTCCACATGCGTCCGATTGCTCTCGTTGAAGACGAGGTGACCGATTCCGCCGTGCGCCGTCTGCTGTTTGATGCCGGCGACGACATTGAGGACCTGATGCTGCTCTGCGAGGCCGACATCACGTCGAAGAACCAGGAGAAGGTACGCCGTTTCCTCGACAACTTTGTGCTGGTGCGCAACAAGCTCATAGAAATAGAGGAAAAGGACCGTATCCGCAACTTCCAGCCGCCGGTCAGCGGTCAGGAAATCATGGAAACTTTCGGCATCGAACCTTCGCGTGTCGTGGGCGAGATAAAGGAGGTGCTGAAGAATGCCATTCTCGACGGACAGATACCCAACCAGCGTGAAGCTGCCTGGGAACTGATGCTCCGGGTGGCTGCCGAAAAGGGGCTCCAGCCGGTCAAGCAGGCCGACTGATGGAAGGATGTCTGCCTGTAGACTCAAACGGCTTGTCCGGCTGTAGCGGCTGTTTCCGTGTCGGTTACGGCAAGTAGTAAATGCTTATTTTTTAAATTTTTATAGAAAAATATAGGCAAAGTCTACGCAGATTGAAAAAAAAGTGCGATATTTGCATTCGCAATTTGAATAAGGGTTTGTGATAAGCCTCGGATTCAAGTGTTTTATACGGAATATTATTTAAAATAACAATAAAAACATAGAACAATGACTAAAGCAGACATCGTAAATGAAATTTCTAAAACAACTGGCTTGGACAAAGCTTCTGTTTTGGAAACTCTCGAAAAGTTTATGGAAGTTGTGAAGGATTCTCTTGCAAACGGTGAGAATGTTTACCTTCGTGGTTTCGGTAGCTTTATCGTTAAAACTCGTTCTGAAAAGACAGCAAGAAATATTTCCAAGAACACTACAATCATTATTCCGGAACACAAAATCCCGGCATTCAAACCAGCTAAGGTGTTTATGGAAGACGTGAAATAAGCAGAGAGATAAATAACACTTTTTAGTAACAATATAAAATTTTACAACAATGCCAAGCGGAAAGAAAAGAAAAGGCCACAAGATGGCTACTCACAAGCGCAAAAAAAGATTGAGAAAAAATCGTCATAAGAAGAAATAATCATTCTTCTTGAAAGATTTCTAGTTAAGTGATACACAAGAACAGACAGAGGTTGATGCTTAACCTGGGTTTGTTCTTGTGCCTTATATGTACATATCAGTTGGCACTGTTTGCCAAGTATGATACTTGAGGTTTCTTAAAACTGATACCCGATAATTATGACCCCTGAATTAAAGAAAACAGCATGAGAAGTGAACTGGTAGTTGATGTTCAGCCGAATGATATTTCCATTGCTCTGTTGGAGGACGGACGTTTGATGTCGCTTCAGAAGGAGGCACGGAATATAAAATATGCGGTTGGCGACGTTTACCTCGGTCGGGTCAAGAAACTGATGCCCGGGCTCAATGCGGCCTTCGTCGACATCGGTTCCAACAAGGATGCTTTCCTTCATTACCTCGACCTCGGTTCGCAGTTTTCGAGCTTCAACGCTTTTGTGCAGGGTGCGATTGCGGAAAATCAGAAAGTGCCGCAAATTTCCAAATTCAAATGCTTGCCCGATATTGACAAGCACGGAACCATTTCCGATACGCTGACCGTCGGTCAGCATATTGTGGTACAAGTCTCGAAAGAGCCTATCTCGACGAAAGGTCCCCGGCTGACTACCGAAATAACTTTTACAGGACGCTTTATCGTTCTGATTCCTTTTTCCAACAAAATCTCCATCTCGCAGAAAATCAAGTCGACTGAGGAGAAGATGAGATTACGTCAGCTCATTGAAAGCATCAAGCCGAAAAACTTCGGTGTGATTGTGCGGACATCTGCCGAAAACAAACGGGTGGCAGAGCTCAACAATGAGATGAACACACTGGTGAAATGCTGGGAAGAGACCATCGAGAAATTGCAAAAGAACACTCCTCCGGCTTTGCTTCATGAGGAAGACAGCCGCGCTGTGAGCATTATTCGCGACATATTCAGTCCGTCGTTTGAAAATGTGTTTGTCAATGATGCGGAGACCTATACGCAGATTTTCAACTATGTCAGTCTGATTGCTCCCGAACGAAAGGACACAGTCAAACTCTATGCGAAGGACGAGCCGATATTCGATGCCTACAACATCACGAAGCAAATCAAGTCGTCGTTCGGCAAAACGGTATCCTTCAAGTCGGGTGCGTATATCATCATTGAGCACACGGAAGCGCTACATGTTATTGACGTCAATTCCGGCAACCGTAACAAGAACGCCGACAATCAGGAAGAAAATGCCCTGGACGTGAATATTCGCGCCGCCGACGAAATCGCACGTCAGTTGCGCCTGAGGGACATGGGAGGCATCATTGTCATCGACTTTATCGACATGAACTCTTCGGAACATCGCCAGAAGCTGTTCGACCACATGCGTGAAGTGATGGCTAACGACCGGGCCCGGCACAATATCCTGCCGCTCAGTAAATTCGGACTGATGCAGATTACGCGTCAGCGTGTGAGGGCAGTGCTCGACATTGAAACGATGGAAACCTGTCCTTCGTGTTTCGGCAACGGAATGGTGCAGCCTTCGCTGTTGTTCACCGACCGTTTGAGGGAGAAAATCGACTATGTGGTGAACGACCTCAAGATACCGGAATTCACCATGTATGTGCATCCTTATGTCGATGCCTATATCAAGAAAGGACTGCTCACTTCCATTTACAAGAAATGGAGAGGCGAATTTGGAAGAAAATTTAAAATCGTACCTAATCAGGCGCTTGCTTATCTGGAATACCGGATTTACGACAAGAACCGAAAGGAAATCGACGTCAAGGAAAGCAAAGACCTCAACGTCAGCTCCGACGAAAAGAAAGCAAGCAAGTCAAACAGAAGCAGTAAGGAAGACTGACTGCAATAGAACCTAAACGCGACTCCCCCGAGGCCCAGCCCCGAGGGAGTCGTTTTGTTTTTATTCTTCTACATATTCCAAATCTGCTCCAGAAAAAAGATCTGTTTCGTAATAGGCTATGATGAAGTTTTTGAATCCTTCGGTGTCGTTGGTATACCAGGGATTCTCTCGCGAGCACATATCGTAGAACACAGATAACACGGAGTCTACTTCTACATCGGTGGGATTGCCCACGTGGTCAATAATCATTTGTACATATTCAGGATCTTTGTAGGGAGTACGTCCCGGACTGATATAAACTTTTGGTTTGTATTCAACGTAGTACACATAAAGAGTGTAAAGGTTGAATTCTCCGTCGGCATACAGGGAGGCTCCAAAAAAATCTTCATTGATGACCGTATTTATTAATTCCATCGGTCGAAAGCCTTCAAGATTAAATTCGTCATATTCCGGATATTTCTGTTTGAGTTCGGAAATGGTGTAATATCGTCCTACGGTGCCGTCTTGGGCTTTCGATGGGATTTCATCGGAATAAATTTGGTCAAAATATGCCCAAAGTTCTGATGAAATGTCGGTTTCAAGTGCTTCGGTATTGAATGTGTCGTCTGTTTTGTATTTGTTGAAGAAATATTGGATTTCCCTCTTTTGTGGAATTGAACTCATTGTGAAATCCAGATTTAGAAGACTGGAAAATGCTTGCATTCCAATTACCTCCTTGAAGTGTTCAATTTGTCGATGGCTGAACTCTGAAAATTTCTTTACGAGTAAGTCGTGCACTTTCAGATAGGCAATAATAGTGCTGTCCTCGTTGTCGTATTGAGGCGTTGCAGGTGTTGAATCCGCATTTTGTGAGCAGGACACCGAAGCTAAAACGGTCAATAGTGAAAATACCGTTATCGATATATTTTTTAGAATGGTTGGAATTGTTTTCATAGTAGTGGGGAATTAGAAATGTTTAGTGAGAGAAAGGGCGGTACGGGACAGTGCCGCCCTAAAGATTTACCCATAGTGCTATTTTTTAGCAACAAAGACATAGAGGTTCGGACCAACTAATTTTATATCACCGCCTAAAGCGCGTGCGGCGCTACAAAGGGAAGAGTAGGTGGGATAGGTTTGTGAACTTCCGTTCGGAAAATTGAGTGTGTACATAAAAAATAAGATTAAGGTCGCCTTCCAGTCCCCAATAAGACGAAAATTAATAAAAAAGAAAGCGTGGAACTGAAGCTCATTTTAGAATACGGGTTCTGGAATAACCTTTGGAATAAAACAAGCAGCAGCCCACGCCTGTACCGAACGGGTATGACGTGAGAATAGAGTCCGCTCATTCTCTTCCATTTTGAATTTTCCAGATTCGTATTCGAGAATAAACTTACACTTTCCGTGTTTTTACAATATGTCGCTCAAAGGTAGCAAACATATTGGATATAAGGAAATGTTTCCGTAGAAAAAATCCTTATTATTCGGTTCAGGCATTCTGGGCTGTTGCCATGTTATCTGTTAGTAGGTTGAAATTTTCCGTAAAAATACACTAATAGATATGTCAAAGCAAAGCACAGGATCGACTTTTTTATCGGTTATTTGAAATTTTCTCCTATTGTTATCTCAGCGGGATGATGTGGCGGTCGGGGATGAGGGCGCCGACAATGCCGGTGCCACCGGTTACGTTCGAAGGGATGGCGAAACTTTCGGCGAAGGGGTCGGAACTGTTGCCGTTTCCTGTTTCCATATTTTTAAGGTAGTTGAAAAAATCCAGCGAAAGTGCCTGTAACTCGACGACCATATACGGATTTTTGCCGTCTCGCATTCTTGTCTCTACTGTAAAAGTGTGTTCTTTTCCGTTGAAAAGCCTGTCGTCAAATATGTTGGAAAAATATTTTTGCGGAAAGTGTGAATTTCCGGAGATACGCTCGTCGTGGAAAATCATATCGTTGGAAGAAAAAATATCTGTAGATAGAAGTTTTCCGGAAATAGAATCCCCATCACTAAGATTTTTTACTTTCAGCCGGTAATAATTTGTTTCGTCAGGATTGTCCATGATGCACAATTGGCAGACAACAACGGTATCAGAACCATAATAATCAAAGTTCGCTGTTGATAGACTCTGTGGAGAATATTGCTTCTTAAAAGAAAGAATTTTTATTTGGGGATTGTTTGGAACCGTGATTTCACAGGCTGCCGGATGCAGGTTTTCTACCGTTATGTTCAGACGGATGTTGTCGTTTGGCCGGCATTGGTAATTGCTGATATATGTTCTGGTAGAGTCGTCGTAGGCAAGAGTTTGCGGTTGACCGTCATTGACAGTCATTTCTACGTTCGCATTGCTGATTGGATCTTTGGAATAGATATTGGCTGTGGCGGGACTGAGCGTTTTTGCCACAAGTATGCTCACCGTTGTGTCGGGTGTGTACAATGCGTTGACACTTATATCGATGTTGGTGTTTCCATTGTCGTATGGAAGCGTTATTTCACAAGCTACAGGAAGTAGGATGATAAGAAGAAGTGCAGTTTTAAGAAAAAACTTTTTCATACGTTTAGAATTTTAGTGAATAACTGAATGAAGGAATAAATGGGAACAGGCAGACACCTGTCAATGTTGTCATTCTGTTTTCATGTTCTAAGTAGGTGTTGGTCACGTTCATTCGGTTGTAGACGTTGTAGAGGGTGACATTGAAATCGCTTTCTCCCCATTTGTGTTTGAAAAGGTAGGAAACGCTGATGTCGAGGTGATGGTTTGCCGGCAGCCGGTAGTTGTTGCGTTTGGAGGCGTATGTTCGCCAGGAATAATGAAATGTTTCTACTTCACTGCTGCCCGATTGCCATGGGTAGGATGTCGCTATTTCTTCCCAGCTGCCGCCGATTAATATGGGGGCGCCACTGGGTGAAATGCCGGTTACGTATGCTTCCGGGGCACAGATATCGGGAAGTGTACCCAGTCTTCCTGTCTGATAGCTCCATGAGGCTGACACTTTCCAGCCCGTTTTAAATTGGTGGCTGATGAATATGTTGAAATTATGCCGTCGGTCGTGTGGGGCATAATATTCGCGCCCGTTCTCGATGATGTTGCCCGGGCGGTCGAACTTGTTCAGCGCTTTCGACCACGTGTAGCTAATCCAGCCGTCGGTGCGTTCCGACTGTTTTTGCAACATGAGTTCCACACCGTAGGCACGTCCGGCACCCACGGCCACCTGCTTTTCCCAGTCGCTTCCCTGCAACAGGTAGCTGGCACCATTGCGGTATTCGATGATGTTGTCCATCGTCTTGTAGTAGCCTTCGGCGGAAAGCGAAAGGTCGCCGAGAAATTCATAGTTGTAGCCCAATGCCCATTGGTCGGATTTCATCATCGGAATGTTTTCCGTAACCGGTACCCATAGGTCGGATGCCATGATGATACTTGATGTTGACAGCCGGTGAATGCTTTGCGAAGTACGTGAGTAGGATGCTTTCAGCGCCATATCTTTGCGGGGAAGCCAGCGCACGGAAAGCCGCGGTTCGAGCAATTGGTATATTTCCCCGACGGCTACAAGCGAATAGCGGAGCCCGAGATTTGCCTTCCATTGGGGATGGAAAGTCCAGTCGTCCTCCGCATAAAGGGCAGCTGAAAGTGTCCCTTGAGTTGTGCCGTATTGGTTTCCATTTATATTCAATGTCTCAACGCCGTCTTTAATACCGTATATTTCCTGATAAGATTCTGCTATCGGACCGAACTGCTGAGCCGTCAGTTCAGCTCCAGTGCGTACTACATGGTTGTCGCCAAAGAGCAACTTTAAATCGGAAGAAACCGACAGCTCATCGATGGTGGATCTGTTTTCTTGCCAAAAGAGTGTATGATAGGCGTTTTTAGTATCCACTATTTTATAATTTTCATCTTGGAAATATTTGAGTTCAGACCAATTTGACGATTTTAGCTTGTATATATAGCGACTATAGCCGAGGTTGGTGTTAATTTGGAGGCTCTGGTTCTTCTGGTGAGTCCAAAACAGGTTGGAGGCAATGTTTTTCCAACCGTTGTCGGTGCTGCTTCCTGAGTAACTGATTTGTTTGTCTGCTTTATATTCATTTTCCTGAGGCGCATCATCACACACGTCGCTTCCAATGAAAAAAGCGGCGGTGAGCTTGTCCGTATCGGAAAATTTGTGGACCACTTTCGCCGTGATGTCGTAGTAATCCATATTGGCGTAGGTGTGCGCATCGGGAAAGAGGTACACCTTTTCCATCAGCGGCAGCATAATCCAGTCGAAAAACGACATTCGTGCTCCAACATTAAATGACGTGCGGTTTTTCCAAATCGGCCCTTCCAACTGCACTCTCGAGGTGAGCATGCCGAGCGACACCCGTCCGTGGTAGCGGTTGAAATCGCCTTCCTTGATGCCTACGTCCACTACTCCCGACAGGCGTGAGCCGATGCGTGCCGGAAAGCCGCCTTTGTAGAAGAGTACATTGTCGACCATATCAGAATTGATGGCGGAGGCGAAGCCTTTCAAGTGCACGGGGTTGAAGAGTGTGGAGCCGTCGAGCGTAACCAGGTTCTGGTCGATGTTCCCACCTCTTACGTAAATACCTGATAAGCCGTCGTTTGCCGTCGTCACGCCTGGCAACTTCTGCAGCGCTTTCAGTACGTCGGGCTCTCCGAGAAATGCGGGAATGCTACGAATTTCTGAAACAGGAAGTTCAACGGCACTCATCTGCGAGGAGTTGACCCCGAAATCCTGGCTAAGCCCGTACACAGTCAGGTTGGGCAGCCAGTTGTTTTGTTGCAGACGGAACCGGACGGGCGAGCGTCCGTCAGTGGTGAGCGTGTCGGGCGCATAGCCGGCGTATCCGGCGGTGAGACGATAGGAAGCCGCACGTTCGGTGGTGAGCGTAAATTCTCCCCGGCTGTCGGTAGTGCAGCCTTTTTTCGCGGCAATATCGAGAACCGTCGCTCCAACAAGCGGAGTGCCGTTTTCACGGTCGGTCACCGTACCCTTCAGTGTCAGCGTTTCTGCCTTTAAAGCCGTAGCCCATAAAAGGCAGGCGAGAGTGGCAAGAATGAATTTCATACGTTTAAGGTTCGTTTTTAGATTAAGGTTGAATGCGCGCCTGTTTTATTGGTGGAACATCTTTAACTAATAAATGAATAAAATTTGTAAATATTGCATGTAAAGATATAAAAAATCGCAAGCGATGGAATTTTTATTTGAAAATGCTTTATTCAAATGAAAGGAAGGCTGGGGCGGGGAGGTGCATTCCTGCCATGATGAGTTTGTTGGCTTTGGCATATTCCAGCAGCTGTTTTCTTGTCTGGATGGCCTTTTCCTTATCCATGTCGTAGGCGGCACAAATTTCCGGATGAGGAATCTGCAATGCCGCACCGTGCATCAAGTCGCCCACTACAAGCAGTTTGCCGGTCATATAGGCCGTGTGTCCCGGAGTATGTCCTGCTGCATCGATGGCTGTGATTCCGCACGGCAGGGTGTCGCCCGGGTTGAACAGGTGCATGTGTCCGGCGTATGCCTTGTCCATTTTCCGCTGCATGGCGTTCTTGTCGTCGGACATGTTTTTCAGCCATGCGTCGTATTCAGTCTGTGAAGCATAGACCTCGGCTTTTGTGAATACAGCAGAATCGCCCTTCAGCATGCCGCCGATATGGTCGCCGTGGAAGTGGGTCAGGTAGATGAAATCAATATCGTCGGCAGTCAGATTGATTGCCTTCAAACCCGCCATCAGCCGGCTGTCGTCCTTTCCGTTACCCGTGTCGAACAAAATGTTTTTGTCGTCTTTCTCCAGTACGAACACGCTTATGGTGGCCGGTACGCCGTTTTGCAGGCCCAGGCTGTCAATCAGTGCGTCGCTGGCATCGGCAAACAGGGTCCTTTCCATGAGGCGTTCCTGTGTATTGTCCTGAATCCACGTCACTTTCATGCCGTCGGTTTCAATCGTTTTCACTCCTTCCATCGTTGTTTCTTTGTTTTCACTCATTGTAGTTTCTGCTTTTTTTGATGCGTTTCCGCTGCATCCTGTCATTACAGTGAGGGCAACTGCTGCTACTGCGATAGCCTGTTTCATGATCTTCATAGTCGTTCGGTGTTAGGGTTCATCGCAAATATATATTTTCTGACTAATTGTTGTGGTATGTTCAAACAAAAAAAGTTCTCCGAGGGGGAGAACTTTTTACGTTATTCTGTTGTCGTGATGGTGTCGGTAGGTGCGGCTTCGGGTTGAGGCGTGACTATTGTCGTAGAGTCGGCGGGCACGTTCGGTTTCCATTCGCCCGGAGGGGTAGTGGATTCCGTTCCGTCTTCCAACACGTTTTTCGGCTCTTCCCGTTTGCCGAGCGGCAGGGTGTAGATGGCCGACAGTCCGATGTTGATAGGCATTTTCCGCGTTCCGTAGCCCGGAATGTACCACGGGTCGGAATTGGGTGTTCCCTTGATGCTGAGGGGGAAGTTGTAGCGGAGAGTCCAGCCCATCGAGAAGTTTTTCACCAGTTCCACCTGTATGCCTGCCACCAGTTCCATCCACATGGCCGAGCCTTTCTGGTTGAGAATGTCGAAGGTGGTCTGGTTGCCCCAATAGCCGTTGGTGTAGCTGATGTTGGTGATGTCGTAGTTGAACGACGATGCACCAAAGCGCAGACCTCCGAAGAGCAGGTATTTCGGGTCGCTTTTAAACATGAAGTTGTAGTTCATACCCACACGTCCGTAGAGCGACAGTTTGTTCTTATAAGTGTAGTTCCCGTTTTCGGGAGTGGAATTGGCTGTTCCCATACCCACTTCCACAATCGGGATAAAGCGGTTGCGCAAATTGAGTGCCGCCCACACTTCCACTTCTCCGTACGACTGTCCGAGTGCCATGGCAATCGGATCCCAGAAGTTTACGCCGAGCGATGTGGAATAGAGGAGCGGATATTTTACCTGCTTGGCAGCCTTCTCTATGGAGTCGCGGCGCAGGGAGTCCTGAAGGACGGAATCGGAAAGCATCTGCACCGACTTGGCACGCTGGCGCAATACTTTCAGCTCTTCTTTCGTAACGATTTTCAGCTCGTCGGACGATTCCACGGGCGTCACTTTCCGCTGTGCAAAAGCGCAGGTAAGGCAGAATATGGCCAGCAGGGCGAGGGTTGCTTTGCGGATTCTCATTGTTGTTCGTCCGCCCCCGTCCGGAAATAGATTTTGATGGTTTCAGCCGTGGTGTTGTCGAACACGGGTGTAATGATTTGCATCGAGTCGATAAGCACGTTGGTGGTGCGGTAGCCTTTCACGTCAAAATAGTACATTGCGCCACATTCTTCCGAGTGGAAATAAGGGCGCGGGCTGTAGTCAATCGTGATGGTGTCGGCAAGGTTGAGCGCAGCCAGTTGCTGCTGGTCGTAGCGGATGACGAAGCGTGCCTGCATCTTTTCGATGTCGAGCGGGAAATAGGTTTGCGATGCCTGCGCGGTGTCGAGCAGCAGCGAGTCGTTGGGCACGCCCACACCGAAGACGGTGAGCGAGTCGATGGTAATGGCTTTCTTCGTCTGCGACGAATAGAAGCCTGCGAGCGGCATGCTGCTGGTATTGCCTTCGCAGCCTTCGTCGTTGCACGCTGCAAAGCCGACAAGCAGAATTGCCGCCAGTAGGAATATGCTATGTCTTAGTATGCGCCCCATTGGATGATTTCGTCGACTGGTTTACGTTTCTTTTCCGGAATAAGGCTTTCCGCCGGATAGCCGATGGGAAGAATGGCCACGGGTTCTGCCGATTCGGGCAGGCGGAGCAGTTCGGCACACTTTTTTGCATCGAAATTGCACACCCAGCAGGTGCCAAGTCCCAGCGATGTGGCGGCAAGGCAAAGGTGTTCGATGGCTATGGCGAGGTCAATGTCCGTATGGTCCTTTCCGTCGGAGGGGCGGTGCCAGGCTTCCGAGTGATTTCCGACAGCTACGATGAAAGCCGGAGCCGTCTTTATCCATTCGCGCGGATAGCATTCCGCAATGGCCTGACGCATTTCCGGAGTGTCGAGCACAACGAACGTCCACGGCTGGCAGTTGACAGCCGACGGAGCCAGCGAGGCGGCCTCGATGGCTTTCTTCAGGGTTTCGCGGGCCACTGTGCGTGCCGCGTAGTTGCGACAGGAATAGCGTGCGGCCGAAAGGGTCATAAAATCACTGTATGCTGACATTGTCTTGTTCTTTGGAGTTTTTAGATTTCTTCTCTAATCTGATAATTGTTGCGTTCGGCGGCGTTGCGTGCCACGAGTTCACCGATGAATCCGGCAAGGAAGAACTGCGAGCCGAGCAGCATCATGGTCAGAGCGATGAAGAAATAGGGCGAGTCGGTCACGAGGCGGTAGGGCATGCCGTTGTAGAGGGCATAGAGCTTTGATGCGCCCACCACGATAGCGGCAATGAAGCCGATAAGGAACATAATTGAGCCGAGGAAGCCGAAAATGTGCATCGGTTTGCCTCCGAAACGCGAGATGAACCAAAGGCTGAGCAAGTCGAGATAGCCGTTTACGAAGCGGTTCAGACCGAATTTCGTTTTGCCGTACTTGCGTGCCTGATGGTGAACCACCTTTTCGCCAATGCGGGCAAAGCCGGCGTTCTTGGCGAGATAGGGAATATAGCGGTGCATTTCGCCGTAGACTTCAATGTTTTTCACCACATCGCGGCGATAGGCTTTCAGTCCGCAATTGAAGTCGTGGAGGTTCTTGATGCCGCTCACTTTGCGTGCCGTAGCGTTGAACAGTTTCGTCGGGATGGTTTTCGACAGCGGGTCGTAGCGTTTCTGCTTCCAGCCCGAAACGAGGTCGTAGCCATCGACGGTTATCATTCGGTAGAGTTCCGGTATTTCGTCTGGACTGTCCTGAAGGTCGGCGTCCATAGTGATGATTACATCGCCCTGTGCGCGTTCGAAGCCCACGTTAAGCGCTGGCGACTTGCCGTAGTTGCGGCGGAAACAAACGCCTTTCACACACGGATTTTTCTTTTGAAGCCCTTGAATGACTTGCCATGACTTGTCGGTAGAGCCGTCGTTCACGAAAATAATTTCATAGCTGAAATTGTTGGCTTTCATCACCCGTTCAATCCACGCTTCCAATTCCGGCAGCGATTCGTCCTCGTTATATAGCGGAACTATTACTGATATGTCCATATTGTTTTCTGATTGTGTACGTACAAAGTGCAAAATTACACATTTTCTGTAAATCGCAACCCCTATGGGCGGGGAAACTTTCGGATAAAGACAACGCCCGCACTGGTGGTGCAGGCGTTATGCGAAAAAGCAAATACGGCGGAACGTTTATTCCTGATTGTTTTTAAGCCATTGCTGACGGCGCATGTCGGGAAGGTGTTTAATCTGGAACTGTTCGAAAACGGCCTTGAAACCGTTGCCGTCGGGGCTTGCTGCCATGAGGCCGACTTGGATGGGAGTGTTGTCCTGCATCCATGCGTTGCGCATCATGACGTAGTTCTTGTCGTCGAACGAATAGAAAATCTCGATGGCGTCCAGGCGGCGTACGGCCTTAATCCAGATATAGGGTACCGGCTTGTCGAGGCTGATGACACTCCAGTCGGAAGTGTGGTGGGTGACAACGGTGCTCAAGTTATATTTGCCGTCTACGAATTCAATGCCCGCCTTGATATAGTTTTCGTGGTCGATGCGGAGCATGATTCCCGCCTGGTCGAAACGAGTGCGGTAGTCGCCGGAGATTTTTGCCTTTACTTCAAATTCTCCGCCTCTTGTCGTGTAGTAGAACGGAGCGTCGTCAACTGTGAAACCGTAGTGCGAGATGCGCCAGTAGTCGCTTTGCGGAGTTACCTCCATGGTGAGCGTTCCGTTGCTGATTTCCCACTCCGACGGTTCGTTGAACCAAGTCATCTTTTCGAGCGACTGAGCCTGTGTCGTCATAGCGATACAAAATAGAAAAAGTGATGTTAGATAGTGTTTCATTGTTTCGTTGTTTTTAACTTTGCAAAGTTAGCCGCTACAGTACTGGCTGTAAATACTCATAAATAACCATATTTGATGAAACAAATCGAGAAAAAGCTCCACGACGAACTGCTCGCTAACGTCGGAAACTCGTCGCAAGGCGGGGAACCGGCTTTGGACTATTATAAGAAAATAGCTTCGGTCTATGCTCGTGTCGAAAATTCGGTGGCTGTGCTCAGCGACTTGAAATCGGATATGAGCTACATCATTATGGGCGGCGTTGCCGAGCGGCTCGGACTGGGAAAGAAGGGGGAGACACTGGCCATTTCCTCCATTTGGGAGCGCGACATTTTCAACCATATTCATCCGGCCGACATGGGGGAGAAATATGCGCAGGAATACTATTTCCTTCAGTATGTGAAGCGGCAGAAACCCAAAAACAGGGAAAATTATTGCCTGAAAATGCGTTTACGGATGAAGGATGTCAGCGGACAGTTTGTCGAAATATTGCATCGTGTGTTCTATTTCACTGACAGTAGAGAAGGAAAACTGCGATTTGTCATGTGCTTGTACGATTTTACAGAAAGTGGTTCGGCTGCGAAGGCTGTTGTTGTCAATACGCTGACCGGCCAACGTATGGAACTGAAGCCTGCCACTGTCGGAGAATTGCTCACGGAGCGGGAGGTGGAGATATTGCGGTTGGTGAGAAAAGGGGCTACAAGCCAAGAAATTGCCGAACGGCTGTCCATCAGCAAAAACACGGTCAGCCGTCACCGCCAGAACATTTTGCTGAAACTGCAAGTGCCGAATTCGCTGAAGGCGTGTGACATTGCCGCCGATTTGGGTTTGCTTGACTGAATCTGCATCTGCATCAAACTCTTATTCTATGTTAAACCCGTGGCGGGGATTTTTTATTTGCAGGGTTCGTTTGTAAATTTGCAGTTTAATTGAATAACCTTGAAACGATGAAGAAAGTACTCTATATGCTGCTGGTGGTGATGGTGCTGACAGCTTGCGGACAACGGCAGCAGGAAGTTGCCGATGCCAATCTCGACTATGCAAAGGGGCTGACCATTACGCGCTACCGCGACTATACGAAAGTGGCGGTGCTCGACCCGTGGAACAACGGGAAAGTGTTGCAAACCTATCTGCTGGTGCCGCGTGACAAAGCTGTGCCCGACACACTGCCGCAGGGCACGGTGGTGCGTGTGCCGTTGCAGAACGTATTGGTCTATTCCGATGTCCATGCGCGTGCCCTGAAGGAACTCGGTTGCGTGGCAGCCGTGCGCGGCGTGTGCGACGGGAAATATTTCAAGACTCCCGAAATTGTGGCAGGACTTGCCGACGGCACAGTGACTGACTGCGGCTCGTCGATGGCGCCCGCCATTGAAAGTATTGTGGGCATTTCGCCCGAAGCCATTCTGCTTTCTCCTTTCCAGAATGCCGGCTATGGCGCGCTTGCCAATATCGGTGTGCCGATTCTCGAATTGGCCGACTATATGGAAACCAATCCGCTCGGCCGTGCCGAATGGATGAAATTTTTCGGTATGCTTTTCGACCGCGAAGCCGTGGCCGACTCTATATTTTCCAGTGTGGCCGACAACTACAACCGCTTGGCAGCGACGGTGAGGAATGTGCCTCACCGTCCGACGGTGATTTCCGAAACGGTGACAAGCGGCGTGTGGTATGTGCCCGGCGGTGCCAGCTACAAGGCTACGCTCTATGCCGATGCCGGTGCCGACTACCCATGGGCTGACGACACTTCTGCCGGTTCGCTGCAACTTGATTTCGCACAGGTGCTTGACAAGGCACAGAATGCCGACTTCTGGCTGCTGACCACCTACGGCTATGAACTGACGCGCCGCGCGATGCTTGACATCTATCCGCACAACGATCAGTTTGCCGCGTTCGGCAAAGGTTCCGTTTATTATTTTAACTCCGCGGTAGTGCCGCTTTTCGAAGAAACGGCTTTCCATCCGGATTTGCTGCTGAAAGAATATATCGGCATCTTCCATCCCGACAAGGTGCCGGGCTACGAATTGTCTTACTTTAAACGCATGGAGGAATAGCCATGAGCCGGACTCGCCTTGTGATAGTTTTGCTGTCGGCGGCCATTGTCGGGCTGGCGTTTTTGCTGCTGCTTGTGGGCACGGTGCACATCCCTGCGGGTGAAGTGCTCCGCATTCTTGGCGGCGAACCTTCCGAACGTTCGGCATGGAACTTTATCGTGTGGGAGAGCCGTGTGCCGCTGATTGCTACGGCTGCCCTTGCCGGTGCCGCTCTCGCCGTGTCGGGGCTATTGTTGCAGACTTCTTTTGGAAATGTGCTGGCCGACCCGTCGATTCTGGGCATTTCCACCGGTTCAAGCCTCGGAGTGGCTGTCGTGATGCTCGCTTTTGGCGGCGTTATCGGTTCGGCGGCGATGGGCTACGTTGTCACGCTCCTCGGTGCGCTTCTCGGTGCATTGCTGATTATGGCCATTTTGCTGGCATTTTCCGTAGCCGTGAAAAATTCCACGATGCTGCTGATTGTCGGTATTTTGATAAGTTATCTCGCTTCGTCAGCTATTTCACTGCTCAACTTTGCCGCCACGCAGGAAGGCGTCCACTCGTTTGTCGTGTGGGGCTTGGGTAATTTTTCGGGCGTTACGCTCCGCCAGTTGCCCGTCTATGCTTCGGTGGTGGCCGTAGGACTGATAGCTTCACTGCTGCTCATCAAGCCGCTCAATGCGTTGCTGCTCGGTCGCCGCTATGCCGAAAACCTCGGTGTCAATATCCGCCTGACGCGCAACCTGCTGCTGCTTATCACCGGCGTGCTTACTGCCGTTGTCACCGCCTTTTGCGGTCCGATTGGCTTCGTCGGGCTTGTCGTGCCTCACATTGCACGGCTGATGCTCCGCACCTCCGACCATTTCCGGCTCATACCCGCCACGATGCTCACCGGTGCCGCCATCGCCCTGCTGTGTACGCTCGTCAGCGTGCTTCCTTCCAGTGGAACGATTCCTATCAATGCCATTACGCCCATTATTGGCGTGCCGGTCATTGTCTACATCATACTTAACCGTCGGAAAATATTTTATTTCAACTGATTTATGGAAATGATTCTCGAAACACGCGGCCTCACGGCTGGCTATCGCAAGGGCAGGGTGGAATCGCCGGTGCTCCGCAATGTGTCACTGACACTCCGCCGCGGCACGCTTGTCAGCCTTTTGGGGGCTAACGGTGCCGGAAAATCGACATTGTTGCGCACCATTTCGGGCGTGCAGCCTCAGTTGTCGGGCGAGGTGCTTCTCGGCGGCGAACCTATTTCCGGCTATTCGCCGCGCCGCCTTTCGCGGATGGTGAGCATTGTTTCCACCGACCGCACACAGGCAGGCGGACTGACCGTTGAGGAACTCGTAGGCCTTGGCCGTCAGCCGCATACGGGATTTCTCGGCCGTCTCGACGATGAGGACCGCGTGGTGGTGCGACATGCCATCGAGTCGGTGGGCATCGCCCATAAGGCAAAACAGTTTGTGGCGGAACTGTCTGACGGAGAACGGCAGAAAACAATGATAGCCAAAGCCTTGGCACAGGAAGCTCCGCTCATTATCCTCGACGAGCCGACGGCTTTTCTCGATGTGGCAAGCCGCATCGAAACCCTTAAGTTGCTCCATCGTCTGGCGCATGAGGAGCGGAAAGCCGTGCTGCTGTCGTCGCACGACGTAGCGCAGTCGCTCGCTTTGTCCGATCGCCTGTGGCTGTTGGGTGCCGACAGTACGATAGTCGACCGCACGACTGAAGACGCTGTGCTTCAGGGCGACATGAACCGCCTGTTCCCGGGGCGTGACCTCTGCTTCGACATGACGTCGGGCGACTTTTTCAGCGGATTGTCGGGCTCGCGGCCTGTAAGTATTTCTGCCGACTCTCCCGAACTTCATCATTGGGCTCACAACGCTCTCCGTCGTAACGGCTACCGTTCCGAAGCCGAAGCCCCGCTGTCAATCCATGTCCATGCGGCTACTAAAATCATCCTCCGTACTCCCGCGGCTACCGAAACTTTCAGCTCCTTCGAACAGCTGCTCGAAGCGTTGGCGGATAAGATTTAGAATTACTTATGAAACGGATTTTTTATTTCTTAGGCGTGTTGCTTGTTTTGGCAAGCTGTACGGGAAATAAAGAGAGTCATGTTGTCGTTCCCGTTGAAGAACCGCAGCCGGTGCTGTTGATTCAGCCGTATAACGATGTGACCGTGCAGGAAGCCGAACGGCTGAAAGCGGAACTGGAGCGCGAGCTGCCGCGGCTGACGGGCAACGATTTTGTGGTGAGGGTGTTGCCTGTACGGCAGTTGTCCGACAGTTTGAAGAACGATGCCCGGACGCGTTTCCGTGCCGACAAGATTTTGACTTGGCAAACCCGGAATATCGCTGTAGGAAATGCGCCGACCACGTTGCTCGGATTTACCCATTCCGATATTTCGCTTCCCTATAAGGGGCGTGCCGATTGGGGCGTGTTGGGACTGTCGTTTCGAGGAAAACGCACGGCAGTCATTTCCACCTATCGCGTCCGGGATGCCAAACGCAACTTGTGGAAAGTGGCAGCCCACGAGTTTATCCACGCCTGGTATGCCTATCCCCATTGCCCGAACGCCGATCCGCTCTGCATCATGCAAGATGCAAAAGGCAAGCCCAACTTCAGTAATCAGACATCCCTCTGCGACTCCTGCCGCACCTTGCTCAGTAGAAAATCCAGATAAGTAAATTTGATAAAGTTTTAAACCTGTATTTAGCCGTGCGATTTGACGCTATCAAATACAATGAAAAAAGTAGAATAAAAGATTGAAAAGGTTGTTATTTGTTTGAAAATTAGGTAACTTTGAATTATTGAATACAACTGCAAGGAACAAGACGTCAGCCAACAGACTGTTGTGATTTACTTATAAATTAGGTAACTTTGAACTATCAAATACAACTCATTCCGGGAATAGCAATCTGCTACCAGTGTTGTGATTTACTTACAAATTAGGTAACTTTGAACTATCAAATACAACTATTTTGTTGCGTAAATAGTTGGTTATTAGGTTGTGATTTACTTACAAATTAGGTAACTTTGAACTATCAAATACAACATGATGATTGCTGCGGTAATATACCCTTCCGTTGTGATTTACTTACAAATTAGGTAACTTTGAACTATCAAATACAACTTAGCCATGATTTATTTATTTTTTATTATTGTTGTGATTTACTTACAAATTAGGTAACTTTGAACTATCAAATACAACTAAGGTCAGATACATTACCAGCAGGCAATGGTTGTGATTTACTTACAAATTAGGTAACTTTGAACTATCAAATACAACACGGGTCAACGTCTCCTGCGCATTGACGTAGTTGTGATTTACTTACAAATTAGGTAACTTTGAGCTATCAAATACAACTGAGTTTCAAAAACTTAATAACAAATATCGTTGTGATTTACTTACAAATTAGGTAACTTTGAGCTATCAAATACAACAGTTTTAAGTTGTTAACGTTGTTTGATGTTGTTGTGATTTACTTACAAATTAGGTAACTTTGAGCTATCAAATACAACGCAAAGAGTTTTCGCTATTCACGACTGACAGTTGTGATTTACTTACAAATTAGGTAACTTTGAGCTATCAAATACAACGGGAAGAACAGATTTTTACGAACTTGCTGAGTTGTGATTTACTTACAAATTAGGTAACTTTGAGCTATCAAATACAACGCCCCGGCACATGGCATTCGCCGTGCTTGTGTTGTGATTTACTTACAAATTAGGTAACTTTGAGCTATCAAATACAACAAACCGCAGAATATTATGTAAAAATCCTCTGTTGTGATTTACTTACAAATTAGGTAACTTTGAGCTATCAAATACAACATGCTAAAGAATATATGGAAGGCAGTTTGCTGTTGTGATTTACTTACAAATTAGGTAACTTTGAGCTATCAAATACAACCATTCGTTTGTTGGATTAATGAGGTTAGCGTTGTGATTTACTTACAAATTAGGTAACTTTGAGCTATCAAATACAACATAATACTTGAAATTATGGAAGCAAAGAAAGTTGTGATTTACTTACAAATTAGGTAACTTTGAGCTATCAAATACAACCATTTTTAGCCGTTTTCAGCCACTTTCGGGTTGTGATTTACTTACAAATTAGGTAACTTTGAGCTATCAAATACAACTAGAAAAACAAAAGCCCCACAATGTGGGGGTTGTGATTTACTTACAAATTAGGTAACTTTGAGCTATCAAATACAACGATGAAGCGAGCTAACCTGAACATTAGAGCGTTGTGATTTACTTACAAATTAGGTAACTTTGAGCTATCAAATACAACTAACAGAAGGATCGATAGAATTAAGAAAGGGTTGTGATTTACTTACAAATTAGGTAACTTTGAGCTATCAAATACAACGTTTCAACGATAATGCTCCTTCAATAAAGCGTTGTGATTTACTTACAAATTAGGTAACTTTGAGCTATCAAATACAACAGAATCAAGACAAAGGGCAGTGTCGTAGAAGTTGTGATTTACTTACAAATTAGGTAACTTTGAGCTATCAAATACAACTACACGGACACATACAAGACTATCGTACTGGTTGTGATTTACTTACAAATTAGGTAACTTTGAGCTATCAAATACAACACGAATATTACCAATAATCCACCACACCGCGTTGTGATTTACTTACAAATTAGGTAACTTTGAGCTATCAAATACAACCTTTTATTAATGCAGCAAAAGAGCATAGCAGTTGTGATTTACTTACAAATTAGGTAACTTTGAGCTATCAAATACAACTCAATATACGTAATTGGTTGTTTAATAGTTTGTTACATGAAAATCTTCCGAAAAATAAAATGTTCGGAACAGATAGAAAAACCCGTTGTCAAGACGGGTTTTTCTGTTTCTAAAAGAGTTCCAGTTGCATGGGGGCTGTAATGGACTTTTGCTTTTTTACGCCATAGAAAATTTCAATATTTTCAAACTGGCGGTCGGTGATGGTGAAGATACATACTTTTCCCGTTTCGGGGAGAAACGATTTGACTCGTTTAATATGCACTCTGGCATTTTCCCAACTGGGACAATGACGGATATAAATGGAAAATTGAAACATATTGAATCCGTCGCCGATAAGATCTTTTCGAAAAAGAGCTGCCGCTTTGCGTTCTTTTTTCGTTTCAGTCGGGAGATCGAAAAATACGAGAATCCACATAATTCGATATTCATTCATTCGGTTCATAATCGGGATAGGCTATTTGGCGGATTTCATTTGCGAAACATTTGTAGAGTGAAGCCGTTGTCTGAGCTACGGCGTTTGTCAGAGGTCGGCATGCTCCATCTATGAATGTGTCGAGATAGGCAACCGACAATAGGTCGTACTTAATGGGTTTGGTAAGTTGTTGAATATCGCTGTGGCGTTGCATTGTGTTTAGTACCAAAGCGTCGACAAAGGGACGGTAGGGTTCCATGATGTCGTCAGCAAGACAATAGGCATTGTAGCGGTTATGGTGGTGAATGCCCAATGTGGGCAGGAGTCCGGAGGCAACGAGCGACCTTGCTACGATGGCACGCAGAATGGCGTAGCCATAGTTCAGCAAATTGTTGGGAGGCACTCCTTCCCGGTCACGGGTGAAATCGGGAATGTGGGGAAAGAGCACTTTCCAGTAGTAGGCTGCTGCGCGGGCTTCCAAGTTGTCAGGGTCGCCGCTTCTCACTTTTTCTGCCCATACTTTCATACATGCCGTTTCCGCGTTGGTAAAATTCGAAAGAACAGCAGCTTGATTGAGAATTTTGCGCTTTACGGTTTGCGCCCATAACTGCTTTTTCAAGGGTAGTGATGCCTGTATCTGTCGGGTGAACCGTTCGGCTTGGGTGGTATTACTGCTGAGGGGTAGCAGCAAGCCGGTGGGCAGGCTTTGAGCGTTGCAAGTGACTACGGCACAATTGTTGTCGAGCAGTGCGCTTATGAGTGCACTGGTAAGCGTGATTTGCTTGTGGTCGATAATGAGCACGCCGATGTCTTCAATGGGTTTGGTGGCAACGCTGCTTTGCTTCATTTCATCACTTATGCCTTTGACATTTTCCACTTCCGGCATTTTGATGACCAACTGGGAGTTCCGCATTGACAAGTAGGCGGGATTCCCGAAATAGAGTGTCTGTTTCATAATGGAGAGGTTTAAATAAATGAATAAAAAAGCAACGCGCAGCAGAAACGTTGTTCCGTTGCGCGTTGCCGTAGATTAGGTTCTTATCGAATAAGCGTAGAGGCAATGGAGAGCTGCCCCAAACGGTCGATTGTTATCGGTATGCACACTGATTTAATCATTATATTGTCCCATGATCGTTCTGATTTATTGTTAGAACCAAGTTCTTTTGTCTGCACAATTGGAGACGCAATAAAATAGGGAATGAAATGACATTCACTTTTGGTAGTTGATACCATTTTGTAAATTCTCGAATTGTCGATAGGCATATTAACTCTTCCGGATTCAAGGTCCTCTTCGGTAGGCACATAAACGAAGTCGTTTGGCGACAAGTGGAACAGTAGCCGGTCGCCATTCTCGTTGGTTTCTGGAACGGGCGACATTCCTTGTTTTAGGCGTTCGACCACGATGTTCAGCGGCACTGACGCATAATTGCGCTTTCCGTCAGAGTCGAGATAGACGGCAAAGAAGAGGTTTGTGCCTTTGGCTGCTTCCACAAATTTTGTAGCTTTCGTACCGGTTGTACCAATATTGAATTTCAGCCCTTTTGGTTCATAAATTCTTACCTTGTATATAGGCTGATGGAATCGTCCGTTGTTGAGCTGTACAATATTTTTGTTCATTTCTTCGACTCCTTCCGGCGAGAAGGCAAATTCCGGCTTGTTGTCGTTGGCTTCGAGATGACGAAGCAGAATTTTCTGAATGCCGGTGTCGGTCACCGATTTGAGAATTTTTTCTTGTGTCAGCGACGTGTCGACAGGTTTGCGGATAGCAACGAGCGGGGTATTGGTTTCGTTGGAGAAAATGTAGACATCCACTTTCTTAACGTCGAAATCGGTCTGCTTTTTAACGTAATCGGCAATCTGCTTGACGGACATCTGCTGTGCCGCCAATTGGCGTACAAGCGTTTTCAGCTGCTTGTCGACAATGCGTGACGGATTTTCGAGGGCGACGTTGAGCGACACTGTTTTTACGGAACGGAGATTGACTTGGCCGAACACGGAATCCTTGTGCAGTGGTTTGCGGATAGCAAGCATTTCGCCTTTCGTTTGCCGGACGGTCACTTTTTTACCGTTTTCATAGCGTTGGTACCGGTTGCTGCAGCGGTTCACGATGCGCAGATTCTGCTTGATGCTTACCAGCATTTGAGAAAGCGTGTAGGCCATGTCTTCCGTAAATGTAGGCCACGGCTTTTTGACGAGATAGTGGTTGCTGTTTGCATCGATTTTTATTTTGTCGCATACGGCATTGCGCAGGTCAATACGCTTGTCTTGGTCGTGGGCATTGCTGTTGTTCAGGTAGTAGACCATTTGCCGTGAAGTGCAGGCAATGACAATGGCATCCATCGCATGATGGCGGTGGTCGATGCGCTTTTTGTTGACGGAACGTTGCAGCTCGAGTGGAATTTGCGTGCGGAAAAACTGTTTTCCGTCGACGGTTACCGTATCTCCGAACTGCTTGTCGCCATATATGCCGTTGAGGCGTTCGAAGCGTGGTGCAATGATGCGGTTCCAAACGTCGCCTACTCCCCAGTCCTTTTTCAGGCGGTCGGTAATGCTACCGTTGCAAGGAATGACATTTTTAGATGTGGAAGTTGATTCGTATTGTCCCTTTTCATCTTTTTCACGCACGATGTTGGAGAGTAGGGCCAAAAGGAAGCGGCTGATGTAGCGAGTATCTGTCAGTTGCCGTTGTGAGAAATCGTCCGGAATATCCGTTGCCAGCAGGTTCTGCTGTTTTTTGCGGTTGGATGCGAAAACGCGTTTTACGAGCTGTTCGTATTCTTCCACTTTCAGAATGCGCACGGACTTTCCGTTGCTCAACTGTATAACTTCGCCACCGCATTCCTTGATGAAATTATAGGCGAGCATACTGCTTTTCCGGCCGTTGACTGCTGATTCGCAAATTATTTTATTAGAGAATGAATCGTCGAAGTAGAGAGACCTCGGAATGATGTGCTCGATCTGATATTCAGAAGAAAACAGTTTGCTGAGAGGAATCGGCTGTCCGGTGTAGGGCGACACGTAGTTCTGTTCGAGCCACTGGCGGTAAGTGCGGATCTCGGCCTTGGTCGGTTGCTTTTTGGGGTCGGATTCGTTGAACTTTTTGAGTATGGTTTCTATGTTGTCCTGAATACCGTCGACGGAATTGAGTACCCCCTCTTCGTAGATTCTCAATTTATCCTGTTGTATCGGTGACATCGGACGTACGTTTTCGACATCATTTCCCTCATTGAAAAATTCGGAGAGCAGCATTTTGATGCGTATGTTTGTGTTCTCGTTTTTCTGTATGATGGCCGAACGGCGTTTGCGTTCTTCTGCTGTCTGCTTTATGTCGCGTCCCATTTCGATGTGGATTTCATCGATTTGTCCGTATTTGCGCCAAATGTCGCGTACGGTGCGGAGCGTTTCTGTCACCACTTGCTCGACAATCGGGTTGCGTAGCGAATGCTGGCGGAAATTCCTCAAGAACGTGTCAATGTCGTCGGGCGAATCCCATTTTGTCTGTTGATCGGATTCAGAATGGCGGTTGAACGCCACATAGGAGGCGAGCCATACGGGAAGTCCTTGAAATTGTGTGATGTCGGAAAAGGCAGTGAGCTTTTCGCGTGTGCGTTCGTTAATAGAATCGTCGGCAACGCCATCGATAATGTTTTCAATACGCGTTTTTGTGGCGGTATCAATATTTTCGGCACTCCAATATTTACCACGGCGGAGTAGCGGCAGCAACCGTTTGATGGCTTTGCGGGAATAGGCTCCGTAGTCTTTCTTAAAGGCCGCAGCGGAAAGGAAGGCTTCAACAAATTCAATTTCCGGCAATCCGTTTTTATGGGCAAATGTGGAGAGTGCCTTTTTTGACTCGTCCTTTGCCTCTACGGAATAAAGGATGTGCCAAAGTTCCATTGTTAGTTTTTGGGTAAGCATGGCCTTGTCGAGTCCGGCCTTATTCCAGCGAGAAAGCAGCAGATGGCGGGTTTCGTTGCAGGGATATTTCTTGTCCTCTACATAGTTCCAACGGTATTCGGCTTGTTTCTTTTTGTTGATACCAACAGCTGTGAGGAGTGTTTTCTGGTCGATTTCCTTTCGGTCGTTCAGTATGTCGAAAAGGTTGGCCCATGCTTCGTTGTCGGGAAGAAATTCCCCGGTCACATCCACATCGACAGAGAGTTTGCCGTCCACTTCCTTCGTGCGTTGGAGGATGCGGAGGTTGGACAGGAATTGCCATAGGCGGAATTCCTGATAAAGCGGGTTGGATTTCGCGATGCATTTAATGGGTACAGTCAGCGTTTTGCCGTCTTTGACGAATGAATAGGATTCAAATTCGCAGTTGGCTATCAGCGATTTTTTTGATTTCAAAGGCCGCTGATAGAACAGAATATTGTCGATGAACAGATATATCAGATTCTTTCCGCTGATATTCTTGCGGAACGCCTCGTTGGAAGGATAGAGCAGTTTCAGACACTCTTCGTAAATGAAGCTGTCGTTGAGCTGGGAATGGAAGCGGCTTTGGGTTTCAAGAATTCGCCGTAGCTCTTCCTTATAGAATTTCCGTTCAATGGTGCTGACGAGGCTTCCGTTTATCTTTTGCTTCGGATTTTGAAGTAGGGTGTCGTAAATGTATTCACCAACGGCTTTTCCGGAAATCGAGATTTCGTTTTCCGTCTTTTTCTTCTTTAAATTCCAGTCGTCTTCGTTTGGAGCACGGAATGAGCGCTTTACGTTGCCTTCCTTGTCGAGTTTCGGCGTGCCGTCGGGATTAAGGTCGGTTGTGACAATGAAGTCGCGCACCTTGCCCTCCCAATCGAGAAGCTGTGCACTTTGGCGGCGATAAATCCAACCGTTTTCCAAATGTATGTTATACCATGGATTCCCTTTCGATTTTTCGTCGGATTTCTCGACTTTGACAACTTTCAGACTATAAAACTCTTCCAGTTTGTCGGTTTTTTCTTCTGTTTCTCCTCGTAATTCGTAATAACCACGTTTTTGGTTAAAATTAAGCAGCAACCATGCCAGTTCTGTGAGACGGATTTTTTCGGTCAGCGCTTTCTTACGCAAAAAATAGAGAGTCCAATCGTAAGGAATCTTTTTACCTTCTTCAACTAATGCGGGTTGCATGCGCGCAAAATCGGCCAACATTTCACGGAAAGCTTCTTTAAAGAAAAACTCATATCGTCCGTCGGTGGTTGGTTGCCAGGCAATTTTCGGTTCTTTGTCTTGTAAAAATTTGGCGCCGTTGTTGGAAAAGTCAATCCCTTGTTCGAAATGTTCGGGCAGCCATTTCAAGAGATGAAGCACCTTAAGCATTCTTTCACGTCGTAGCAGGTGGCGCTCACGCAGGCGGCGTGTGCCTCTGAAGGTGGTACGTTCATTGGTTTGTGACTGTGGATTCCCTTTTTCGAAATCACCTAATTTTGCAGCATCCATTGGAATAATGCGACTTCCGGCACTTTCTATGGTCTTAGAATTGTCGGTTTCGAGTATTGTTGCCCATCCAATGCTGTTGGGGCCGAGGTCAAGGCCTAATATTCTTTTGGGGTTCATATATCGTTGTGTTTTTTATATTCCCTTACGTTAAGTTATTAGAATTTAAAGATAGTAAAATAAATTTAGTTAAGCACTATTGTTTTTGAAAAAAATAGTGTTTACATTTGTAACACTAATTTGTAGTAAATCACAATAAGGATTATTCCGTTGTGAAACATTTACGGGCGGGGCAACTCGCCCTGATTTTTTATTATGCGCTCTTGGAACTTGGAATTTATACCGGCTGTTTTGGGGGAATGTCGGTGGTTTACAATGTTTACATTGCGGATCTTAGGTTTTTATTAAATTAATTGTATTTAAATTTGATATTTTGAAATATTTTGCATATTTTTGAATAAAATATGATGTGTTTATTACTGACAAGTGCGGAACTACATTTTATTTGTTTCAATGTTGCCAATATCTAAGAAAGGAGTGTGCTGATTAAAAAGTTGTCCCTACACTTTGTAAATAACAATTAAGGTTCTTAGGGGGCAGGAATCTTACTCTGAAAAAAATAACTATCATGAAAAAACTGTTATTAACTGTGGTTTTAGGACTCTTTGCGATTACCGGTTTCTCTCGGGCGAAGTATGATGTGCATGCAGGTCTGTCAATGGCAAACATTACCAACAGTGAGGCCAGTATGAAGGCCGGCTTTTCAGTAGGTTTGGGTATTGATTGCCCTATTAACAATTTATGGGCATTCCAGACTGGTCTGAATTTTACGAGCAAAGGCTGTCGTGAATCAGAGCAGGGAGTTGTTGTAAAGATGAATCCAATTTATTTGGATATACCTTTGCTTGCTGCCGTAAAGTTGCCGATCAAAAATGACAATGTTTTTGTAATTAATGCGGGTCCGTATGTCGGACTGGGTTTAGGCGGCAAGATGTCATTGTCGGGTGGCGGAGCCGAAGTCAGCAGCAGTTTGTTTAAGAAAGTAGAAGGGGAGGACGAGGCAATGATGAACCGTTGTTCTGCCGGTCTTCAGATTGGTATAGGTATGGAGCTGAAGGACAAATATTTGGTGAACCTCTCAAGCCAATTTGGATTTACGAATATGGTGAAGAAAGATTTTGCATTAGATAACAATAAGAATATAGCTTTAATGTTAACGGTCGGCTATCGGTTCTGATTCCGATAAATTATAGCGCATAAAGCGGTTGAACTCAAATAAATGGGCTCAACCGCTTATTTTTTACAGGCGGGGTAACCCGCCCTGATTTTTTTATATGAAGACAAAAAAATATCCCGCTGGAGGCGGGATGATTGTTGTATTAAAACTTGAAATTGATGTCGATGCCGGTGATGTTGTAGGCTTTGTCGGGTTGCTTTTGGTAGAGGTAGTAGAGGTCGGTGGTGACGTTTTTGGCTATTTTCAGCTCCATGCCGGCACGGTAGCGCATGCGGGTTATCTCGAAGTTGTCGCCGCGGTGCAGGTTGTTGTACATCTCGATGGAAGCGTAGGGTTTCAGCCAGTCGTTGACTTTATATTTTGCCTGTGCACGGGTGCGGAGGCGGAATTCGTTGTGGTCGCTGATGGTGTGCTGGAAGCGTTCGCGCAGCGAGAGGTCGAAGCGGCCTACGGTCCACGATTCGTTGAGCGACAGGCTGTAGCGGTGGCGTTTTTGCCAGTGGTCCGTTCTGTGTTTCATGTGAAATTCGTAGCCGACACCAGCTTTCAGGAATGGCAGCAACTTATAGTTGGTTTCCGCCTTGAGAGCCCACACATCGGTGGCCGAAGCATTGTTTTTCGTTCTGTATTCCAATCCGCCTTTGACATCGAGTTTGTCGTTGACGTTATAGGACACGTTCCAGTTTGTCCATGTCCTGAAGTCTGTGTCGCCCGCTTTGGCGTTGAATATAAATAGATTAAGAACAATTGTAGCCAATAAAATTACTTTTTTCATATCCTTCCGTATAAAATAGATTCCTTAAATTTTCCACTGCAAAGTACGGAAGAGATTCTGAAGAGATTCTGAAAAAAACGAAGATATTGGCGTTTTTTGTCTGTTATTTAGCGTAGGCGGGGCGATTTGTCGTGAAAACGGAAACCGATGCCCAGCATCAGGTGGTTGGGGTCCTTGAAGCGTTGCAGGCTGTAGCCGATGTTGAGGTAGACGAGCCGCGACACCGCCACTTTCAGCGTGAGCGTCTGGTAAAGTCCGCGCTGGTCGTCGGTTCCGGCAAGGAAGTTGTAGCCTATGCCCGCATTAATGGCAAAGAACGGCATGACGTATTCCGCGCGGACGGATGTGCCCAGTGCCCACTGGCGGCTGGGTGAAGGTTTGTAAAACCCGTAGTCGCCGCAGTTGCCGCTCATGTCGCAAATGATGTCGGAGTCGGTATATACGCCCGCACTGGAGTCAAACACGCCGTCGAGCGAAAGCCCCGCACGGAAGCGGTAGTGGAAGTTATACATCGGGCTGAAGCTGATGCCTCCCACCGGGTAGCGGTCGGGAGAAAGCACCGGATTTCCCGCTCCGTCGAACACGCCTTTCCGCCGATAGGCTCCATAGAGGGAGAGGTCGTACGACAGGTGGCGTGTGAATTCGGGCGTGGCCGTCGTTTCCTGCTTGTCGTCAGAAGCGTTGAATCGGTAAGCCAAGCCCAAGTTAAGGGCTACGGTGTTCACGCCGCAGTTGGGGATGCCGGTGTTGCCGTTCGAGAAGTGGGTGAAGCCTACGCCCGTGAGCAGATGCAGTTGCGGAGTCAGCTGCCAGTTGAGGTTGAAGGCGGCATTAATGTAGGCGTTGATGTTCGTGCCGACCACATGGTTGAAGCGGTTGGTGGTTGCATCGTAGGGTTTCCAGCCGAACGATGCGCCGAAGTTCCATTCGTAGTCGAACGTCAGGCGGTCGGAAAGGCGTGCCATCGGTCCGCCCTGGAAGGCATAGACGGCAAAGGGTGTACCGAGCGACTTCGGCTCGAAAAACGAGAAGCAGCCCACGCCGATACCCTGATACGAGTCGCGGTAGACGGCCGCCGCCTGGGAGTTTTCCGGCAGTTGGAAAGCATATTTAACCTGTCCGGCGAGGGATTTTGCGATGCGCACATTCTTTTCGTTGTAGCCGCGGAAAAATTCGTGAGTCTGGAATATGAAAGCCGGTTGCGCCTCCAGCCGGAGCTGATGGCGGAACGGGGTATATGTCGTGTCGGCAACCAGTCGGGGCAGGTCGGCAAGGGTTGGCTGTGCTTTCAGTGTTGTTGCCAGCACTGCGAAAAGGACGGTTGTCAATATTTTGTTCAGATTCATTTTGTCGTAGTTGCAGTCGTTGTGCAAATGTATGTATAAATGGTCGAAACTGCACCATAAATAAAAGAAAAAGCATATCATCCGGCTGGCGGTGATATGCTTTTGTGCGATAGACGTATCGGTTAGAACTAACGTTTGCAGACTTCAATTTTCAGCTTGTCGTAGGCGCGCTGTGCTTTTTTCACCGCCTCGTCGGTCGATTCGGCTGTAGCAAGGATTACCCCCATGCGGCGGTGTCCCACTACTTCCGGCTTGCCAAAAATGCGGAGCTGTACGCCCGGTTCGCTGAGAGCGTTCTCCAAGTTGTCGAACACCACTTTGTCGGTGTCGCCTTCCACCACGATGGCCATGGATGCCGACGGTCCGTAGAAACGGATTCCCGGAACCGGCATTCCGAGCAGGGCGCGTGCATGGAGAGCAAATTCGCTGAGGTCCTGTGAAATCATGGTCACCATGCCTGTGTCGTGCGGACGTGGCGAAACCTCGCTGAATATCACTTCATCGCCCTTGACAAACATTTCCACGCCGAAAATGCCGTAGCCGCCCAGTGCGTCGGTTACTTTCTTGGCTATTTCCTGTGCCTTTGCCAGAGCCGAAGCCGTCATGGCCTGCGGCTGCCAGGAGAAACGGTAGTCGCCGTCCACCTGAATGTGTCCGATAGGCTCGCAGAAAGTCGTTCCCGAACAGCTGCGCACGGTGAGCAGCGTGATTTCGTAGTCGAATTTCACAAATCCTTCCACAATCACGCGTCCGGCTCCTGCACGGCCGCCTTCCTGGGCGATGTGCCAGGCCTTGTCGATGTCCTGTTCCGACTTGATGACGCTTTGTCCGTGTCCCGACGAACTCATAATCGGTTTCACCACGCACGGCATTCTGATTTCAGCCACTGCCTGACGGAATTCTTCTTCCGTGTTGGCGAAGCGGTAGGGCGAAGTGGTTACGCCCAGCTCTTCGGCTGCCAGACGGCGGATGCCTTCGCGGTTCATGGTCAGCCAGGCAGCGTGGGCCGTAGGCGTCACATGGAAACCTTGTTTTTCAAGTTCGACGAGGGTAGGAGTGGCAATTGCCTCCACTTCCGGAATGATGTGGTCGGGCTTTTCTTCGCGAACCACCTTTTCCAGCGTTTCGGCATCGAGCATGCTGAACACATGGCTGCGGTGAGCCACCTGCATGGCCGGCGCATTGGCATATTTGTCGCATGCCACCACTTCCACGCCATAGCGTTGCAGTTCGATGGCCACTTCTTTACCCAATTCACCGCTACCCAGAAGCAGCGCCTTTTTGCCGACCGGAGTCATTACAGAACCTATTTTAGTCATATTTACAGAGTTTTTATGTTATGGATAGGCAAAAGTACGAATAAAAAGTGATTCTTTTTCTTTGATTGCTGGATTTTATTTTCGACACAAGAACAAAAAAGCAGATAATAATGCCCTCAAACTTATGTCTTTATGTTCTTGTGTCTGAGTTTTTTTCGACAGAAGAACACAAGAACATAAAAGCTGATAATAACGCCCTCAAAATTATGCTTTTATGTTCTTATTTCCTTCGATAGCGTTCATACTCCTCCGGGCTTCGCCTACCTCCTCTATCTTAGAGGAGGACATCCTTTGATAATATCCTCAAATTTATGTTTTTATGTTCTTGTGTCTGAGTTTTTCGACAGAAGAACATAGAAGAACAAAAAAGCAGATAATAACTCCCTCAAAATTATGCCTTTATGTTCTTATGTTGGAATTTTTTTGACAGAACAAAAAAGGGCAGATGTCTGTGCATCTGCCCTTTTTCTTTATCGTTCACCGAAGGGTTTTTATTTTACCAAAGAGGCAACCAATTCGCCTTCGTTTTCAGTGATGTTCAATTTACCTTCGCGGCCAAGCCAGCCAATTGCTGCGTAAACTTCTTTTTCTTTCAGCTTGGTTACTTTTCTCAATTGCTTCAAATCCATAGACTCAACTGCATCAAGTGCTGTCCACACTTTGCCTGCCCAAGAGCCGATAAGTTCAACGTTCATACTTACTTAAATTGATTAATATATGTTTGTTTCGGCGGCAAAGTTACTAAAAATATTTAATTCTGCTTGCGAAAATTTATTATTTTTATGTTTTATAACATAAAATATTTTCGTTTATTATAGAGGATTGTTCGTAAAGGATTGATTTTTAGTTGTATAATGGTGACGGGCGTGAAGGGGTGGATATGGCTGCCGAAAAATGACGGTTGCAAAAAAAGGCGATTTATCCCCATAGGTCTGTGTTTTTCTGCTTAATTTTGTAACAGAAAACGCGAAAAGAACGAATATGAACGGACTTGTGGTAAAAAATACGGGTAGCTGGTATGTGGTCAAAACTGACGACAACCGCTTGGTGAATTGCAAAATCAAAGGAAACTTTCGTCTGAAAGGTATCCGGACAACCAATCCCGTATCGGTAGGCGACAAGGTGACGATAGCCGAAAATGCCGACGGCACAGCCTATATCACAGCTATCGAGCCGCGCACTAACTACATTATCCGTCGTGCTTCCAATCTGTCGAAGGAGTCGCACATTATTGCTTCCAATCTCGATCAGGCGTTTCTTGTCATTTCGTTGGTCAACCCTATGACAGCCACCGTGTTCATCGACCGTTTTCTTGCCACAGCCGAGGCCTATCGTGTGCCGGCGGTGCTGGTAATCAACAAAATTGACCTTCTCGACGAAGAGGGCCGTGAATACTGCGATGCGTTGCGCTATCTGTATGAGACGATAGGCTACCGCGTGATGAAGGTATCGGCCGAAACAGGAGCAGGCATCGATGAACTTCGCTCAATGCTGGCGGAAAAGGTGACCCTGCTTTCCGGCAATTCCGGCGTGGGCAAGTCGACGCTCATCAACCGTCTGATTCCCGGACTCGAAGTGAAGACGGCCAGCGTTTCGTCGGTTCACCATACGGGCATGCACACCACTACGTTCTCCGAAATGTATCCGCTGCCCGACGGCAACGGCTATATTATCGACACTCCGGGCGTGAAGGGTTTCGGGACAATCGATTTTAACACGGAGGAGGTGGCGCATTATTTCCCTGAAATTTTCAAAGAGTCGGAAAACTGCCGCTACAACAATTGTACGCACATCCACGAACCCGGCTGTGCCGTGAAAGAGGCGCTGGAGGAACACCGTATCAGCGAGTCGCGCTACACAAGCTATTTGAGCATTATCGAGGACAGCGCCGACGACAAGTACCGCAAGCCATTTTAGGCAACAGCATCCAATCCGAATTTGCTTTTAACATATAACACTAAAATCTAATCAAAATGAAATTCTTTATCGACACAGCCAATCTCGAACAGATTCGTCAGGCCCAGAACATGGGCATCCTCGACGGAGTGACAACCAATCCGAACCTGATGGCAAAAGAGGGAGTCAAGGGAAAAGAGCAGATTTTCAACCACTATCGTCAGATTTGCAGCATTGTGGACGGACCGGTGAGCGCGGAAGTGTTTGCCACGGACTATGAAGGCATGATTCGCGAAGGCGAGGAACTGGCCTTCATCGACTCGAAAATCACCGTAAAGCTACCTTGCACGAAGGACGGTATCCGCGCTGTGAAATATTTCTCGTCGAAAAACATTCCAACCAACTGTACGCTCGTCTTTTCCGTAGGACAGGCACTGCTGGCAGCCAAGGCGGGTGCCACTTATGTGAGCCCGTTTATCGGCCGTCTTGACGACATCTCCGAGGATGGCATCGCCATGGTGGGACAGATTGTGAAGGTGTTCTGCACCTACGGCTTCAAGACACAGGTGCTGGCGGCTTCCATCCGCCATACGAACCACATTCTCCGCTGTCTGGAAATCGGAGCTGATGTGGCAACCTGTCCGCTCAAGGCCATCGAAGGCCTGCTCAACCATCCGTTGACCGACAAGGGGCTGGAGATATTCGTCAACGACGCCGCCAAAATGCAATAGTTCTATTCTGAATACGAAGAACAAAGGCTGCCGTTCCGAAAGGGAAGGCAGCCTTTGCAGTAAGGACTGAGTCCTTTGACTAGATATTCTGGGTAAATTCTGTCAGTCGTGCTTCGAGGTCGGCAGTCGAAAGGCGCAGGGAGAGTTTGCCCTTGTATGCCATGGAAATGTTGCCCGTTTCTTCCGACACGATGATGGCGATGGCATCGGTGGCCTGCGACATACCCAATGCCGCACGGTGGCGAAGGCCCAACTGTTTGGGCACGTCTTCGTCATGCGAAACAGGCAGGATACAGCCGGCGGCGCTGATTCGGTCGTTGGCAATAATCATCGCACCATCGTGGAGAGGGCTGTTTTTGAAAAATATGTTTTCAATGAGCCGCTGGTTGATTTCCGCATTGATGATGTCGCCGGAGTGTTCGTACGTGTCGAGGGGCACACTCTGCTTGATGATAATCAGTGCGCCCGTCTTGCTTTTCGACATGTTCTTGCAGGCGTAGACAATGGCCTGTACCCATGGCTTCTGTGCGAGGTCGGCATCGTCTTTCTTGCGCTTGAAAAGTTTGTGGATAAACCTCCAGCGCTTGTGGGAGCCGATGTCCACCAGAAAACGCTTGATTTGTTCCTGGAAAATGATGACAAGAATGAGCAGACCGATGTTCATGAACTTGTCGAGAATACGCCCGGTCATCTCCATCTGAAGGAAAACGGAAGCCACCACCCAAATCAAGATGAACGCCAGTACGCCGAGGAAGATGCTCAGTGTGCCCGATTCCTTCATTATTTTGTAGACATAGTAGAGGATTGTCGCAACAATCAGAATGTCTATGATATCTTTAATCGTTAATGCCATATTGCTGTTCTTGATAGTCCTGCAATTTGTTTACTATTTTCACTGTTTCCACGGCTTCCTTTACGTCGTGAACGCGGAGAATCGATGCGTCTTGTAGCAGTGCCATCGTGTTGAGGGCAGTCGTGCCGTTGAGCGATTCGGCGGGAGTGGTGTTCAATAGCTTGTATATCATCGATTTTCGCGAAATTCCTACCAGTAGCGGCATTTCCAGCGTGTAGAACACGTTGAGCTCCGCCATCAGCCGGTAGTTCTGCTCGAGGGTCTTGCTGAAGCCGAAACCGGGGTCGACGATGATGTCGGTGATGCCGGCCAGTTCCGCTGCCTTGATTTTTTCAGAGAAATATTTCAGAATGTCGGCCGTGAGGTTGTCGTAGTCGGTCAGCTGCATCATGGTGTGCGGATTGCCGCGCATGTGCATCATGATGTAGGGCACTTTCAGTTCCGCCACCGTCGCCAGCATATCCCTGTCGAGTTCGCCGGCGGAGATGTCGTTGACAATCTGGACACCGAAATTTTCCACACAGCGGCGGGCTACGCCGGCGCGGAACGTGTCGACCGACACGACGGCTTCCGGAGCAATGCCGCGCAGAATTTCCAGCGCGTTGGCAAGCCGCGCATATTCTTCGTCGGGCGAAATGTCGTCGGCCATCGGGCGGGAAGAGTATCCTCCCACGTCAATCATGTCGGCACCCTCCGACAGGAGTTGTTCCACCCGTTGCCGAATCAGGTCGTTGGTGTTGCAGCGGCTCCCTTCAAAGAAAGAGTCGGGAGTCGCATTCAGTATCCCCATCACTTGCGGACGGCTGATTTCCAGCAGACTGCTGCCAATGTTGAGGGTATATGGCTTGAATTTTGTCATGTGTGCAAAATGTTCTGTTCCTTCCATGCGAAATTAATGCAATAATTTGCCATTACAAAACATTTCGGTGAAATTCCGCCTTTATCCCAGCAGTTGGTACAGGAAAATGGAAAGAATGGCCAGCGGAGCGATGTAGCGGAGACTGAAAACGATGCTTTTGTAGGTGCGCACTTTCAGCGTCTCGTCGTTGGTAAGCTGGCTTCTTACCAGTTTCTTGTCCATAAACCAACCGGCAAAAATGGCGAACACGATGCCACAGACCGGCATCAGCAGGTTGGCTGTCGTGAAGTTGAACAGGTCGAATACGGTCATGCCGAAAATTTTCCAGTCGGCAGCCGCACCGAACGACAGTGCGCAGAGCGAGCCGAAAACGATGGCGATGACGGTGTTGAGCATCGAGGCCTTTTCGCGGGTCATTTTCCATTCTTCGCAGAAGAAGGAGATGGAAATCTCGCTCATGGAGATGGTCGACGTTATCGATGCAAGGAAGAGCAGGAAGAAGAAGGCCGTCGCCCATATTTGTCCGCCGGGAGTTTGCGAGAAGATGTAGGGCAGCACTTCAAACACCAGTTTCGGCCCTTCGGTCGGCTCGATGCCGTAGGTGAAAAGGGCGGGGAAGATGATGAGGCCGGCCACGATGGCAAACAACGTGTCGAGTCCGGCAATAATCGAGGCACTGCGTACCAGCGGCACATCCTTCTTGAAATAGGAGGCGTAGGTGATGAGCGTGCTGACACCCAGACTGAGCGAGAAGAACGCCTGTCCGAGTGCTCCGAGCATCACTTTCGGTGTGATTTTCGAAAAATCGGGAACAAAGAGGAACTTCAGTCCGTCGGCTGCTCCCGGCATCATCAGCGAGTTGACGCAGAACACGAGCAGAATGACAAACAGCAGCGGCGTCATGATGTTCGACATACGTTCGATGCCGTTTTTCAGCCCTTTGCGGATAATCAGGTAATTGAGCAGCAGAAAAACGATGGTCCACATCAGCGAGCGGTTCGACTGTGTGGTAAATTCATGGAAATAATTGGCCAGATAGTCGGGCGAACTGTCTTTCAGTCCGCCGGCCACTGACTGTATCGTGTATTCCAGCGTCCATCCGGCCACCACCGAATAGAAGCTGAGAATCATCAGCGACGACAGGATGCCGACATAGGAAATCAGATGCCATTTGCTTCCTTTCCGTTCCAGTTTCTGGAACGCTCCCAGCACATTGCTGTGTGACGAACGTCCGATTAGAAATTCCGAACAGATGATGGGTACGCCGATGGCAAATACGAAGAGAATATATATCAGCAGGAAAGCCCCTCCGCCGTGTTGTCCGGCTTCATAGGGAAATCTCCAGATGTTGCCAAGTCCGATGGCCGATCCTACACTTGCGGCAATCACCCCGATGCGGGTGGCAAATTGTGCGCGTGGTTTACTCATTGTCTTTTCATTTTTTGTTTCAGCGGATTGATGTGTTCCGCCGGATGATTATTTAATTCATTAATTGTAGATTCAGTCGGAGGAGTAAGTGTGTCAGCAACGGTTTCCGACAAGCTGTCGGGAATCGTCACCGGCTTTTTTCCGTCCGGGACGCATAGCGCTGTCACGGCCGAAACAATCGCCAGAATTGCGGCGAGCAGAAGGATTCCGATACGTTCTTTTTTCGTGAGTCGGAGCATTGTTCGTGACGGCTTAGCGCAAAAGTTTGTTGATAAGCACGGCGGCAATCAGCAGAGGCGCAATGTAGCGGATTATGAACAGGATAGCCGGCATGACGGCCGAGCGCATGGTTCCGTGGTTGGTCATTTCGTCGCGCAGGAAAGATTTTGGAAGCACATGGCCGACGTAGATGCACACGAATATCGCCACTACGGGCAGCATGATGTTTGATGTCAGATAGTCGAGCGCGTCGAAAATGGTCTTGCCTAAAATTTGCAGATGCGACAACGGGCCGAGCGACATGGCGCAGATGCTGCTAAGCAGGAACAGGGGAACGAGTGTCACATAGCAGGCTTTTTTCCTGTGCATCCGGAATTTGGCGGCAAGGAAGGCGATTGTCACCTCAGCTACCGAAACGGTGGAAGTCAGCGCCGCTACCACGAGCAGGAAGAAAAACAGAATGGACCATAGCTGTGTGGCGGGCATCTGTGTGAAAATTTCAGGAAGCGTGACGAAAATCAGCGTGACGCCCTGAGTGTCGCTTGTGATTCCGAACGACTTTACAGCCGGGAAGATGATGAGTCCCATCAGTACGGCAACCAGAAAGACCAGACCGGAAACAGTGACTGAAGTACGCGCCAGTTTTGTCGTTTTCGGATAATAGGAAGAGTAGGTAATCAGAATTCCCATACCGAGACTAAGCGAAAAAAATGCCTGACCTACAGCACTGATAAGCACTTGCGGGTTCATTTTCGAAAAGTCGGGGCGGAGGAAAAAGTCCACACCTTCCATCGCGTTGGGCAGTGACAGCGCAACGCAACAGAACACGACGAGGATGACGAACAGCAGCGGCATCAGCGTGTTCGACATTCGTTCGATACCTTTCTTTACACCACGCAGTAACACAAGAATATTGAGCAGAATCATGACCGAAGTCCAGAAAGCGGGCCGCCAGCCGGTCGACAATGATTCGTTCATGATGGACGAAAAGACGGCAGTGCGGTTCGGAGCCGTATCGATACCTGCATAGAGTTGGTTGGTGATTGACATCCACAGATATTCCAAAGTCCATCCTGCCACTACCATATAGTAAATCAAAATCAGATAGGAGGCAAGGACGGCCGTTGCACCGATGATCCACCAGGGCTTGCCCGGAGTGAGACGACGGAAAGCACCGACAGAATCGGAACCGCTGCCGCGGCCCAACGAAAATTCTGCCAGCATGACGGGGATACCCATCAGCAATACACAAACCAGATATGTGACCAGAAATATTGAACCTCCGTTGTTCTGAACTTCATAAGGGAATCTCCATACCGTTCCTAACCCTACAGCCGAACCTACGGTTGCGGCAATTACTCCCAACTTGGAAGTAAACGTTGCTTTCGAACTCATTATGTTGTTTATTCAATTTTACTGCAAAATTACACAAAATACTCATTAGGTTGAAATTTTTAAGTCTTTTTCTATGAAAAATTTAATATTTTCGGAAAAATGCCATTATTAGTTTCTTTTTGTGATATTGTGGGCTGGCGGTATGTGTTTTCGGATTAATTTGTAAACCATTCAGCAGACTGATTTGTTAAATGACTATTTATTGGGCGGAAAGTTTGATTTTTCTCAATTATTTTTGTTACTTTACAAGTAAAATAGAAGAGAATGAAATTTTTATATAAAATACCCCGTAATCTGTTGAGTATTGTGGTGACGGCTGCTGTGCTTTATCTGATGTTGTCGCCCAATATTGGGGCAGGAAGCGGTCTGTTTTCGTTTCCCGGTGCCGACAAGGTAGTTCATGGGCTGATGTTTTTTGCCGTGGCGTTTTGCTACTATCTGGATTTTGGACGCTCTGAAAAGTATTCCAACCGTCAGGCATTGCTGTTTATCTGTTTCGGACTGTCGTTGGCTTTGGGTTGCCTGACAGAAGAATTGCAGACGATGATGAAATTTGGCCGTACCGGCGATATTTATGATTTGCTGGCCGACTGTGCGGGTATTGTGGTCGGTTTGCTGACTGCCCGCATGCTGTTGTTTAAGGACGACAAGAACACTTAGAATGGAAGAAGAACACAAAAAAGAAGAAATAAAGAAAAAGCCCCGCAAGCGTTTCCGCTTTCGGAAAGTGCTGAAATGGATAGGGATAGTAATGGTAGTGGTGATATTGCTGCCACTGCTGCTTTATGTGCCTCCGATTCAGAATGCGGTGAAGGACATCGTGTCCGAAAAGGTGTCGGAAGCGACAGGACTCGACATTTCCATAGGCCGCTTTATGCTGAAATTTCCGTTACGGGTGGCAGTCGACGATTTTCTGGTGCTCGACGAGCATGCCGACACGATGGTGGCAGGCAAGGCTCTGGAATTGCACGTAAAGATTCTGCCTGTTTTTCGTGGAAAGGTTGTAGTCGGGAAACTTGCGCTTGACAATGCTGCCTATCGGATGGTCAGTTCCGATTCGTCGATGGTGCTTTCTGCCCGATTGCGGCATTTTGAGTTGGGGCGGAGCAGTGTCGGACTGCTGGCAAGCCAAATAGATTTGTCGGAAGCTGAACTCGACGGCGCTGACGTGACGATAGCCATGGATGTGCGCAAGTCGCAACCTACGCCTCCCGACACTTCGGCTGCTTCTCCGTGGCTGATTAACTTGAAACGGTTGAAACTGAATGATATACGCTATCGTATGGCGATGATGCCAACCATCGACAGCCTGGATGCACATATTCCTCAGGCGGAACTGCAAAATCTGGCATTAAACATGAGTACTTCGATGGTGAAGGTGGGAGGTCTGACCGTCGACAAGTTGGCGGCTGCCTATATCCTGCCCACAGTGGAGGCTGTCGAGGCGTTCGGCTATGTTCCTGCCGACACGGTGGCCGTTGATACGGTGGCACCGTCCGAACCGTGGGCGATTCTTGCCGACAGCCTTCGTATCAGCAATTCTACTGCTGTCTATGCCGTGAGAGGGGCAACGCCGGCCGAAGGACTGGACATGAACTGCCTGTCGGTGGAGAATGTGAATATCGCCATCGACAATTTCTATAATCGCGGAGCAAAAATCCGTGTTCCTATTCGTGACATTCGTCTTCGCGAACGGAGCGGGCTGGACCTGCGCCGTTTGTCGGGTACGTTTGAAATGGGCGATTCAGCCATACGGGCCAGTGATTTCCGCATAGAAACCCTTTTGTCGTCGCTATCCCTCAATGCTCGGGTGGAAAACGGGCTGTTAGCGAACGATTCGACCGCCCGGGTGGATGTGGCGTTGGAGTCGAGCATTTCGCTGGAAGAGGTGGGAACGGCAATGCCTGCTATTCGTCCGCTGACTCGTGGCATATCGCGTGTGAAAAACGCAGAAGCCAAAGTGCAGTTGCACGGTACGGCGGAGAAACTGGATGTGGAAGCTGTGGCACTGAAAGTGCCGGGCATCGTCACGTTGGATGCAAAAGGGGCGGTGGAGAAGCTGACCGATCCGAAAAAACTTTCGGGCGACATCACCATGACAGGACGGCTGACCGGCGGCGAATATTTGCACCGGGTCATGCGGTTTGACTCAACGTTGCGTGTACCGGATGTGAATCTCCGCTGTCGTGCCGATTACCGGAACTCCCGACTGGCAGCCCATCTGAAGGCTCTGGTGGATACGAGCCGTGTGGTGCTCGACGGAAACTGGGCAGTGGAACGTGAGCGTTACCGTGGTTCTCTGTCGCTGACGGGCTTCGATGTGCGCTCCTTTATGCCGCGCGGCACTATTGGCATTGTTGACGGCGACATTTCAGTCGACGGCCGCGGGTACAATCCTTATAAAATGCAGACCGTGTGCAGCGCAGTCATCAACGAAGCCAATTATGACGGCGTGACTTATCGCGACCTGCTTCTCGACGCTTCGCTCGACAAGGGTGACTACCAGGTAGATTTCAGCTCGCTGAACGAGTTTGCCGATGTTACACTGAACCTGAAAGGACGAATGACTCCCGACCGCTATATGGCGCGCATTGTGGGTAACGTCAACAACATAGACCTGAACCGGATGAATCTTTCTGCCGACAGGCTTGGCGGCGGCATGAACGTGCATGCCTTTGTCGACGCCGATTTGAAGCGCGACTATTATGCCGGGCTGGTGCGGCTGTCGGAATTGCGGCTGCAAATGGCGGAATCGACGTTTTCGACCGACAGTCTGAATGTCGGGTTCCGTGCCGATTCGGCCAGCACGAACCTGCGCCTGCGCAACAATGACCTGCTGCTGTCGTTCCATTCTCCGTTGGCCATGTTCCCGATGCTCGATACGTTGGCGAAAACGGGGGCGGCATTGGACACCATGCTCCTTGCACAGCGTCTGAAAGTCGATGAACTGCAACGTACGCTGCCTGACTTTACGTTTGAAATGAAGTCGGGAAAACGCAATATCCTCTATACGTATTTGTCGAATATGGGCGTGACATACGACGCGATGCATGCGGAAATGGAAAATTCCGACCGTCTGCGCATCAACTCCGATATGCGGGGACTGCTGGCCGGAGGGCTGGCACTTGATACGCTGATGCTCGACAGCTATACGGAAGCCGACAGCCTGCATTATGCCGTCAATGTGCGGAACAGCAAGCAGAACAATGTGCTTTTCAAACGAGTGGATGCAGGCGGATATGTAACGGACAACAAATTGTCGCTGGCACTGAAACAGGTAGACAAAACCGGCACGACGGGCTTTGATTTCGGTACACTCCTGTCGGTTGCCGATTCGGTGGTGACCTTGAGTCTGTTCCCGCAGAAGCCGGTCATCGCATTCCGCAATTGGGAAATAAACGACGGCAATTATCTGTCGCTTGACCTGCGGAACCGTTCGTTGCTTGCCGACATGAAAATCAAGAGCGGCGACCACAACTATCTCAATATCTACACGGCAGAAACGAACGCCGAATATCACGGGCTGAATGTCGACCTTGCCGGTATCGAATTGGGAGAATGGCTGACCTTCTCTCCGTTTGCGCCTCCGGTGGAAGGTACGCTTGCTTCGGAATTCAAACTGTTCTATTACGACAAATATGTGTGGGGCGATGGCAATGTAGGCATCAGCAACCTGCGCTACGGCAAGCGGCGTGTCGGTGATATTGGTCTCATTACGCGGGTGGCCTATCTCGGTCAGGACAATCGCCTGATGGCTAAGGCAGCCATGAACGTCGACGGGCGCGAGGTGGTGAACGTGACCGGCTACCGTAATGATTCTCTCGACGAATCGACCTACGATTTGAAGTTGGACATCAAGCGTTTCCCGTTTGCTTCGGTCAACGCCTTCCTGCCTGATGTGGTCGGCAATATGGCCGGTTATCTGAACGGTTCTATGGCCGTGAAGGGAACTTTGAACGCGCCGGAAATTGACGGGTACGTGCAGTTTGATTCCGCTCGGGTGAACATGCCGGTGTTCGGCAGCAGCCTGGCATTCGACACGGTGCGCATTCCGGTAGAACAGGGAACGGTGAAATTCAACCGCTTCGGCATATTCGGACAGAACAAGAACGCTATCAACTTTGACGGCGAAGTCCGTTTGCAGCCTTTCGACAGAATGTATGCCGACTTGAAAATCAACGGTCGGAACGTGCAGATTGTGCAAGGAAACAAGACGAGCAAGTCGGAACTCTATGGTAAAGGCTTCATCGACGTGATGGCGAGTGTGAGAGGCTATCTGAACGAGTTGGACATGAGCGCGTCGCTGTCGGTGCTTTCGGGTACGGACCTGACGTATGTCATGCAGTCGGATGCCGTAGCGGTAGCGGAATCGACAACCGACGACATGGTGACATTTGTCGCTCTCAACGATACGGTGAAGAAACAGCCGGTTGACACACTTGCCGCCCGCCCGTTTGCGATGCGTATCAATGCCGTACTGGCCATTCAGCCGAATGCGTTGTTTACGGTCAATCTCTCGCCGGACGGTAAAAACAAGGTGCAAATCAACGGCGACGGTACGTTGAACTATTCGCAGACCTACCAGGGTGATATGAACATGACCGGACGCTATGTCATCAACGGCGGTTTTGCCCGCTACACGCCGCCGATGCTTTCCGAAAAACTGTTTAAGTTTGTGGAAGGCAGCAGTGTGACGTGGAACGGCGACCTGCTGAATCCGTTGTTGAACATTAAGGCAATACAGACTATCAAGGCAAATGTGACGAGCGAAAATCAGGATTCGCGGATTGTGCCGTTTGAAGTGTCGCTGAACGTGGGAAATACACTCGAACAGCTTGACTTGTCATTTGACTTGAGTACGGACGGCGATGTTTCGATTGCCAATGAACTCAGCTCGATGACCAAGGAGCAACGTTCGTCGCAGGCCATGAACCTGTTGCTGTATAACACTTATACCGGCTCTTCCACTTCGAAAGCGTCGGCCAACCTTTCCGGCAATGTGGTGAACTCCTTCCTTGAGTCTTCGCTCAACAAATGGGCAGCCGACAATATTTCAGGAGTCGACCTTTCGTTCGGAATCAACCAGTACGACAAGACAGTTGACGGTGCAACATCGACGACCACCAACTATTCTTATCAGGTTTCGAAAACCGTGTTCGACGACCGCTTCAAGATTGTGGTGGGCGGAAGTTATTCTACAGACGCTTCGGCGGAGGACAACCTGTCGCAGAACCTGATTAACGACATATCGTTCGAATACAAGTTGAACAAGACGGGAACGGCCTATGTCAAGTTGTTCCACCATACGGAATATGAAAGTATTCTGGAAGGTGAGATTACGGAAACGGGTGCCGGTTTGGTGTGGAAACGGAAAATTTCTTCGTGGCGCGACATGTTCCGCATTTTCCGTCTGCTCCGCCGGACAAAGAAGGTGCCGGCCCCAACTCCTGCTCCAGTTCCGGAACAGCCTGCCGATTCGGCAACGATAACTAACCCGATTATAGAGACAAAGGAATGAGAAAATATATATATTACATATTGGCATTGGTTTCCGCCTGCGGACTGGCGGCTTGCTCCACTACTGAAAAACTGGCGGAGGGAGAAGTGCTCTATACGGGCGTGAAAAAACTGAAGGTCAATGCTCCGAAAGATGTGGAAGTGCCTTCGGGTGTGGAGTCAAACATCAGTACGCTGATTGACGTTCCGGCGAACAATTCGTTGTATTCTCCTTATATCCGTACGCCGTTCCCTGTCGGGCTGTGGCTCTATAACCATTGGTCGCCGAATTCGAAGGGAGTGAAGGGCTGGATTTACCGTAAGTTTGTGGAAGAGCCGGTGCTGATGTCCGATGTCCGTCCTGACCTGCGTGTGAAGATGATTGACGATATGCTGGACAAAAACGGATTTTTCGGGTCGGCTGCCAGCTACGAACTGCTGTACGATAAGAAAAATCCTAAAAAGGCAAGGGTGAATTATACGGTCAACCTTGCTGTTCCGAAAGTGCTGTCGGAGGTGCGCTATCTGAATGACACGACGGAACTTTCGCAGCTTGTCAACCGTTTTGCCAAGACCGACAGCTATCTTCAGCCGGGAACGGTCTACTGTACGGACTCATTGGCCAATGTAAGAAACAAGATTACCGACCGTCTGCGAAACCGGGGATATTACTTCTTCCGGCCGGAATATCTGATGTATTGGGCGGACACGACTATCGTCGAAGGTGGCGTGGTTGTGCAGATGCGTTACAGCGACAATATGCCTGATGCTGCCAAACGGAAATATAAGGTGGGAAATGTGAATACGCGCATCTTGCTCAATAAGGGTGGGGGATATCCCGATACTACCTACACGGAAAACGGAATGATAGTGCAGATGCAGCCGTCGAACCTGCGCAGCACTACAATACCGTCCTGCATTACGCTGGAAAAGGGAAAGGTTTTGCGGGTAAGACAGTTGAGCACTACGCAGTCCTATCTGTCGCGTCTGGGCATTTTCAGTGCCATTTCGCTGACTGTCACGCCTATCGATTCCGTTAAGTCGGATTCGTTGGATATCGACATTCTTTGCCGTTTTGATACACAGTTGGAAACACAATTGGAAGCAAACGTAACTTCCAAATCTAACAGTTATTTGGGCCCGGGACTTTCCTATTCGGTGACAAACCGCAACATTTTTGGCGGTGGCGAACGATTGACGGTGAAGCTGACGGGCGCTTATGAGTGGCAGGTGGGTAAAGTGTCGAGCGGAAAGCGTTCGGACTTTAATTCCTATGAGGTCGGATTGAACGGCGAACTGGCGTTTCCCCGTCTGTTGGCTCCGCGGTTCATTCCAGCCATAAAGAGGGAAATGAGCTGGACGCGGGTGTCGCTGGGCGGCGATATTATGAACCGTCCGCATTTCTTCCGGATTGTGCAGTTTAATACGGGACTTAACTACGATTGGATGTCGTCGCGCTATTCGCGCAATCAGGTGAAACTGTTTGAACTTAAATACAACAAATTGCTGAAAACTACGGCAGACTTCGACGCCACGATGGAGGCCAATCCGGCTATTGCCATGAGTTTTGCCGACCAGTTTATTCCGCAATTCGGCTATTCGTACAGCTACGACCGAGGATTCGGTCCGGGCAATGACAAGTATCGCCTGTCGTTGCAGGCAACGCTGACGGAAGCCGGTAACCTGTTTTCTGGCATTTGGTCGCTTGCCGGAGCAGGCAGTGACAAGCAGCTTTTCGGTACACCGTTCTCGCAGTTTGTCAAAGGTACGCTTCAGGTTGTCTATACCCACAAGCTGATGGGCGATCATAAACTTGTTACCCGTGTCTATACGGGAGCGGCTTATGCTTACGGCAATTCGGAGGTGGTGCCTTACAACGAACAGTTCTATATTGGTGGTGCCAACTCAATCCGTGCGTTTGCCGTGCGTTCTATCGGACCGGGCAGCTATCATTCTTCCAATCTGACAAACAAGGACTATTACGACCAGACAGGTAACTTCCGTTTTGAAATGAACATGGAATACCGTTTCCCGTTGTTGGGCATGCTGAAAGGTGCCCTGTTTGTCGATGCCGGCAATATCTGGTTGTTGGAAAATGACCCGACACGTCCGGGCGGACAGTTGAACGGCAAAAACTTTTTCAGGGATTTGGCATTGGGAACGGGACTTGGCCTTCGTTTCGATATGGGTATGATTGTAGTGCGCGGCGATTTGGGTGTCGGCATTCACTTGCCTTATGACACAGGCAAGTCGGGCTATTACAATATGAAAAGCTTTGGAAACAGTCTGGCATTTAACCTGGCTATCGGCTATCCGTTCTGATTATTTGTCGTAGTCGCTTTTTCGGAGTGTCTTGAACGAAAGAATATAGATGGTAACGCCGCAGGCTATGGCTGCCATCAGAATTTTTACCCAAACCAGCGGAATGAGAAAGAAAATGCAGTAGAGCATGGTGGCCCACATCATACTGATGGCTATTATTTTGGCATGAAGCGGTATGGCTTTGCGTTCCATGAAATTACGGAGATAAGGGCCGAGCAGCCGTTGGTGGAGCAACCAGCTGTAGAGGCGTTCGGAACTGCGCACATAGAGGGTTGCTGCAAGCAGAAGAAACGGCGTAGTGGGCAGGAGCGGCAGAAAAATTCCTACTACTCCTAAGAATACGAAGATGGAACCGAAGAGAATGTAAATATATTTCATCAGTGGAGTTTAAAAGCGAAGGGCTGTAATGTCGTATTATAGAGAATGCAGTCCTTCGCGTGTATGTTTAGAACAGTTCCATTTGTGTTGGCCCTTCTTTCTTTTTCTTGGCCGGTTCGTCGGTTGGACGTTCCTCTTTCTCGTTGCTGCTGATAGGAATGATGGGAACATCGGTCGGTGTCGTGATGGTCTCCATCAGCCAGTCGGAGTAATCGGTTGTATAGTCGATGGCCGAGAACATATTGTCCTTCTTCTTTGAGCGTTCCTTTTTGGCAGTCTTGCGGGGTGCAACTTCTTCCAAATCCGTAAACAGAACCTGTACGCCTTGTTTTTCCTTGTGGCTGTCGAGCTCGGATTGCAGCTGTTCGTTGTGGTTGCGAAGGCGTTCTATTTCGTGCAGGAACTTTTCTTCGCTCGCTTTCTGAATGGAGTTGGAATTGTCGATAACTCCTTTCAGTTGGTTGGCAAAATTGCGCGTGTCGTTAAGGCTGGAGCTGAGTGATTCGATTTCGTTGTCCTTAGCTGCCAATGCCTGTGTGTACTCGTTTATTTTTTGCCATTGAATATTGCGCTCCGATTTCAACGCTTCTATTTCTTCTTTCAAGGATTCGGTGCTGTCCTTTTCCTCTTCCAACTTTTTGAGTTCAGCTTTCAGAACATCAACTTCGTTAGTTTTGGCAAAGAGTTGGGCTGCTGATTGCGAAGCCTTGTCGCTTGCCTGACGGAATTGCAGTCTGAGCTGTTCAATTTCGGCAACTGCGGCTTCCTTTTCTGCAATGGCCTTGTTGGCGTTTTCGAGTTGCGCTTTCAATGCTTCAATTTCGCTGTCCTTGGCGGAAAGCTGAGTTGACGATTTTGTATTAATCTCGTCAGCCTGTTGCAGCAATACTTTCAATTCTTGAATGTTTTCCGCTTCGGCATCCTTTTCTGCAATGGTCTTGTTGGCTTTTTCGAGTTGCGCTTTCAGCGCTTCGATTTCACTGTCCTTTGCGGAAAGTTGTGTTGACGATTTTGTATTAATCTCGTCAGCCTGTTGCAGCAGTGCTTTCAATTCTTGGATGTTTTCCGCTTCTGCGTCCTTTTCGGCAATGGCCTTGTTGGCGTTCTCGAGTTGCGCCTTCAATGTTTCAATTTCGCTGTCCTTGGCGGAAAGTTGGGTTGACGATTTCGTGTTAATCTCGTCAGCCTGTTGCAGCAATGCTTTCAATTCTTGGATGTTTTCCGCTTCGGCATCTTTTTCGGCAATAGCCTTGTTGGCGTTTTCGAGCAGCGCTTTCAGTGCTTCGATTTCGCTGTCCTTTGTTGAGAGAACTGTTGCGGATTCGGTTACGGCTTGCTGTGCAGCGGCCAAATCAGTCTTCATTTGGTCGAATTCAACTGCAAATTCATCGTTGAGTTTGGCAGTTTCTCCGGCTTGGTTTATTTGTTCTTTCAATAATGTTATTTCGGCATCTTTTGCTGCCAATGCAGTTGTCGTTTCTTGCGAACTATGGGCTGCAACGGCAAGGCTTTCTTTTAAAGAGGCAACCTCCTGTTCCAGTGGCTGGTTCTTTTCCTGTGCTTCTATAAGTTGCACTTGTGCAGCATATAGTTCGTCCGAAATCTTTTGTATTTCAGCCTGCAACTGTTGTGCTATTTCGGGTTGTGGCACATTACCGGCTGCGTTTTCCAGTTCCGTAATGCGTTGTTCCAACTGAACTTTTTCGGCGTTGGCTGTTTCCAATTGCTGTTGCAGTGCTGCCATTTTTTCTGCATCTTCAGCCGAAGTTGCAGGATTGTTTTTGGCATTTAACGCCTCTTTGCGGAGCATGATGATGTCGTTGCGCAGCGAGGTGCACTCCTGAAGCATTTGGGTGTTTTCCTCTCTGAGCTTGTTGATTTCTTCTTCGTTTACAGAAGCTACCTTCAACTTGTTCATCAGACTCTTGCATTCAAGATGGTATTGCTCGCGCTCGGCTTCGGCCGTAGCCACTTTGTTTTCGTATTGGTTGATGCGCTCGTTGAGGGCAATTTTTTGGCGGTCGAGGCTGGTGATGCGGGCGCGCAGTTCCTCCATCTTGGCGGTTGATTCTTCCGCTTTTTTGCCGGATTCCTGAAGCCGCTTTTCCAAATTCATCCTTTCTGAAATCCACTCGCTCTTTGCCCTTTCTTCGATGGCCTGTCGGATGTTTTGGGTATAGGTGCTGAAAGTGGTGCCGAATTCCTCGTTGATATATTTCAGTTCGGCATCTCTGTCCACGCATCCTTTGATGAATTCGGGCAGGCTTGCATTGATGATGTCAATGATTTTATCCTTGATTTCATCGTGGATAGCCTTGTCGAAATCAGCTTCTGTCTGTTCCGATTTTTTATCTTCGGCCACGGCTGTATTTGCCGTTTCCTGCTTTTCGTTTTTGAAAGGGTTGATATAGGGCTTGTATTCAGTATTGACGTTGTCCTTTTCATCTTCGTAGATGCTATTGTCGTCAAATCCGAACATTTGTTTTATATTCTTCAGGAAAGCCATAGCTTTTTGTTTTAGTTGTTTGAGTGATTGGGTTTGATTACAATGCCTAAACCGGTTCTGCCGTTGATGCCAATGGTGAGCGGCTCGTCGAAATGCACGATGCGAAGGAATTCCGATTCATAGACAGCCGGTTGGCTGTTGAGGTAATCCGTGTCGCAGATGCCGCTTTTTACACTTTTGTCGATAGTGAAATATCCGACACCGAACGATGTGAGGTTCTGGAAAAAGTGCGTTCCCTGGCTTGGCTCAATGCGGTAGTTGGGCAGCGACGATTCGACGATGAGTCGTGCCGCCGAAATATGCGGCCATTTGACAGGTATTCCCAGTGCCGTGTCGCTCGACCCCCAGCGTCCGGGACCTATCAATATGTAATTTTCGCCGCTTTCGTTGTATTTCCTGTTGATTTTTTCAATCTCGCGGGCAATGAGCGAATTGTTGAACGACGAGAAATGTTCCGGTTTTACATATATAATGTCCTTCACGTTGTCCATCATGCCGTGACCTAGTGCTGTATTGCTCTTGAGAATCAGGGATTCGTCGGGTGTGTCCATTATCTTCTCGTCGAGCATCTCTTTACGGTCGACTATCGGGCGAATTTGCAGCCAATAGACTACGCCTTTCGAGTAGTTGGTTTTGTCGATGTTGCCGGCAAATTCTATTTCCACGGGGCGACGCATTTCAGAAGCACCCTGCGAGAGCATGAAATCGACGATTTCTGCCAATGGGAACACTTTATGCTGGAGCACGTTGGCGAATGTCACGACTTTCCGGCCGTTTCCGCAGTCGTTGTCGCGGATAATCTGGTCCAGGTGGTCGTAAGTGGAAACCATGTATTTCAACGAGCCGTTCTTTGCTGCATCCTGAATGCGAAGTTTTTGGATATTGAATCCGTCGTCGACACTGAAATTGGTGTCCACATCCGTCATGTCGAGAGCGTAGAATTGCGTTTGGGTGTCGCGCAGGGCAAGGTCGAGTGTGCTTGTCTGGAGCACATTGTCGGGGTGGCGGGGAGAAAAGCGCAAAGCCAATCCGCCGTCCACGATATATTTGCCCAATCCGACGGCTATTTCAGCCACGCCGTCTTCCGGCTGTTCGTCGTTGATAGGGTAGTAGTTCAGTGAGCGTCCTACGCCGGAGAAGGAAGGGTAGTAGCTTGTATCATATTGCTTGCCGACTACTTCCTGTATGATAATCGCCATTTTTTCCTGGTCGATAAGATTGCGTGTTGCCGTCATGTAAGCCTTGCTTTCGGCAAAGAATACGGATGCATATACGCCTTTGATAGCGGAGCACAGCAATTTGTACATCTCGTCCTTGTCGTTGAGATGAGGAATCATATAGGTAGAGTAGACTCCGGCAAAAGGTTGGTAGTGGGAGTCTTCCAAAAGGCTCGAGCTACGGATGGCAAGCGGCTTGTCCACTACTTCGAAAAGTGCATAGAAATCCTCTTCCAGTCGTGCCGGCAGTTCGGCTTCGAGGAATTTCTTCAGTATTTCTTCGTCGGATTCTTCTGTGAGGGCAAACGGATAAAGATTGTTCTTGTCCATGAACTCGTCGAAGATGTCCGTACAGAGAACAATGGTGCGCGGAATGGTCAGCGTTACTCCGTCGAAATTGTCACAGATTGGATATTTCTTTATAATGGAGTCGATAAACGCCAGACCGCGGCCTTTTCCTCCCAATGAACCTTGGCCGATACGGGCAAAGTTGGAATAGTAGTCGAAGCGGTCCTTTTTGAAAATGGCTACGACACCTCGGTTCTTCATCTTACGGTATTTGACGATAAGATTGAAGAACAGTTGTTTGACAACAGGAGCTTCATTAATGTCGCGGAAACGGTGTTCCTGGATGATTTCAGCAATAGGGAACATCGCACGCGAATAAAGCCAGCGGGAAATGTCGTTGCGCTGTGCGTGGTAGAGAAGCGATTCGGCCGGTATGTCAAACAGTTTGTTTTGAAGGTCCTTCAAGTCGGTGATGCGCATCACCTCTTCACCTGTTTGCGGATTTTTTATAATAAAGTCGCCGAAACCGAAATTGTCGTAAATCGTCTTGCGGAGATCCTGTGGGAATTTCTTTGAATTCTTGTCGATGAACGATACACCGAGTTTTTCCGCATAAAAGGCATTTTCAACTTCCGACGATTCCAGTATAATAGGAATATATGGGTTGCGTTTCTTTAATTCTTTTGCCAATTTTATGCCGGCAGTCTTGTCTTTTTCTCCGTTATGGGTAAACGACACGTCGGAAATGATTCCTAAAATCTGTCCCTTATATTTTTCGTAAAGCTCTTCCGCTTCTTCGTAGGTGCGGGCAAGCATCACTTTTGGACGTCCGCGCATACGGAGCATCTGTTCGTGCTCATTGAGGGCTTCGGTTGAGAATATGAGCGATTGTTTCAGCAGGAACTTGTAGAGGTGAGGAAGGACGGAAGAGTAGAAGCGCACGGAGTCTTCAACGAGAAGAATGGTTTGAACGCCCACTTCCAGAATGTCGTTGTCACCGTTCAGCTTGTCTTCCATCAGTTTTATGATAGCAAGCAGCAGTTCCACGTTTCCCAGCCAACTGAACACGTAGTCAACACCCGAAAAGTCTTCCTTGGCAAGGCGGCGCGACACTTCGTGGGAGAAAGGTGTCAGCACAACGACTGGAATATTCGGATATTTTTTCTTGATTACTTTTGCTTCCCGGAAAGGTTCGCCTATGTCAACGCCCGGCATGGCGATGATAAGGTCGTAGGCTTTTGCCTCAAGTGACTCGTAGGCTTCTTCGAAACTTCTCACCTGTGCCACACGGGGTGGAGAACTCAAATTCAGTGAGGTGTATTCGAAATAGAGCTGTTCTTCCACGCGTCCGTCTTCTTCCATCATGAAGGCATCGTAGGGCGATGCAATAAGGAGTACATTGTATACTCGCTTCTGCATGAGGTTTTGAAACGCCGTATCGCGTAGATATAGTTGGCTAAGTTTTGCTTCGTTCATTGTTTAGATGTAAATATAAAGACAAATTTAATACAATTTTTTTAGTTAGCTCCGCTTTTCTATATATAATTATGTGGTAAAATGAGGCATGTTTACGCGTGTTCTGGAAGTGCATAAAAATGTTCTGCATGTAATCTGTTGGTTATTAAATATATGTTTGATTTATGTAAAATTTCTTCAAAAAAAGTTCGTGAAATATTTGGAGTGTAATGAAAAAGTCTCTACCTTTGCACTCGCAAAACAAAAAACGGCGGTACCGCAGTGGCGGTCAGGTTTCGAAAGAGACACGCCGAAAGAAATTTTGAAAAAACTTGCAAAAAGATTTGCACGGTTCAAAGTTTCGACTTAACTTTGCACTCGCAACTCGAAAAAACGAGGCGCGAAAAACGAAAGAGAGTACATTGAAATAATGCGATAAGATACAAGACGAAGGAAGAGGGCGGGAGCCCTCCGTCAAGCGTAATGAACGGCCGGCGGTCAGTTCTCCGGTCTGCGGACAGCAGAGAAAAAGATGATAAAAATATAACAACAACGGAGAGTTTGATCCTGGCTCAGGATGAACGCTAGCGACAGGCTTAACACATGCAAGTCGAGGGGCAGCGGGGATGTAGCAATACATCTGCCGGCGACCGGCGCACGGGTGAGTAACGCGTATGCAACCTGCCCTTCACTGGGGGATAACCGGGAGAAATTCCGACTAATACCGCATATGATGTCTGAACGAATGTTCGGGTTTTGAAAGATTTATCGGTGAAGGATGGGCATGCGTGATATTAGGTAGTTGGCGGGGTAACGGCCCACCAAGCCGACGATATCTAGGGGTTCTGAGAGGAAGGTCCCCCACACTGGTACTGAGACACGGACCAGACTCCTACGGGAGGCAGCAGTGAGGAATATTGGTCAATGGACGCAAGTCTGAACCAGCCATGCCGCGTGCAGGATGACGGCTCTATGAGTTGTAAACTGCTTTTGTACGAGGGTAAACGCAGATACGTGTATCTGTCTGAAAGTATCGTACGAATAAGGATCGGCTAACTCCGTGCCAGCAGCCGCGGTAATACGGAGGATTCAAGCGTTATCCGGATTTATTGGGTTTAAAGGGTGCGTAGGCGGTTTGATAAGTTAGAGGTGAAATTTCGGGGCTCAACCCTGAACGTGCCTCTAATACTGTTGAGCTAGAGAGTAGTTGCGGTAGGCGGAATGTATGGTGTAGCGGTGAAATGCTTAGAGATCATACAGAACACCGATTGCGAAGGCAGCTTACCAAACTATATCTGACGTTGAGGCACGAAAGCGTGGGGAGCAAACAGGATTAGATACCCTGGTAGTCCACGCAGTAAACGATGATAACTCGTTGTCGGCGATACACAGTCGGTGACTAAGCGAAAGCGATAAGTTATCCACCTGGGGAGTACGTTCGCAAGAATGAAACTCAAAGGAATTGACGGGGGCCCGCACAAGCGGAGGAACATGTGGTTTAA